>Ga0136611_10002330_pt1 | contig 13210 bp, 9 predicted proteins | sample AntDrymUQ2232306_2_FD_106645 | JGI IMG/M metagenome (GOLD analysis project Ga0136611, IMG submission 106645) | Polar desert sand microbial communities from Dry Valleys, Antarctica - metaG UQ223 (23.06) | ecosystem: Environmental > Terrestrial > Soil > Desert | place: Antarctica: Dry Valley... | reverse complement strand
GAAATCGTTGACGCCGGGTTTTTACAATTAGTACGACTTGGAATCAAATCGGCGGACGACCCGTTGATTCAAAAATCGGTGGAAATCATTGACGAGCAAATCCGAGTCGACACGCCGAACGGCGAAGGGTTTTATCGCTATAACCACGACGGTTACGGCGAAATGGATGACGGGCGGCGTTGGAATTGGGACGGAAAATATACTGGAAAGGGCAGACTTTGGGCATTGCTATCGGGCGAGCGCGGGCAGTTTGAGATTGCGGAATGCGGAATGCGGAATGCGGAATTAAAAACCAAAGACCAATGTTTGAGCAAAGCGAAAACTCGACTCGACGCGATGCTGAATTTTGCCAACGAAGGCTTGATGATTCCCGAACAAATTTGGGACAAAGCCAACGTGCCGAAAAATATAGACAAACAATTTATTCCCGAACTTAAATTCGGCGAAGGAACAGGCTCGGCAACGCCGCTCGCGTGGTCAATGGCGCAGTTTATTCGTCTCGCGGTCAATTTGCAAACGGGCAAAAATTTGGACACGCCCGACGTTGTTTACAATCGTTACGTGAAAAATGGCGTTGGCGGGCAAACCGGATTAAATCTTTCGTCGCCTACGCCCGACGATTTAGCCAAACTCAAAGCGGGCGAAAGTTTTACGGTCAAAGGAACTGCCGCGCCGGATTCGACCGTCGCTTATTCGCTCGGCGAGCAGCGCGCGTCGGCAAAAGTCGGCGCGGACGGCAATTTTGTTTTGACCGCGAAAATGCCGGAAACCGAAACGCCCGGATTTTTAGCGATCATCACGCCGGACAATTCTTCGTTCGTTTCACAGAATAAAATCGGTGGGGCGCAAACGCCGGAAAACCTGTCGGCTGAAATCATTGAAAAAGTCAAATACGCGAAAACTAGCCCGATAATCGTCGGCAATAAAGCGATTTTCGTTTATCGCGGTGCGGCAAAACAAGTTTGGCTCGCCGGAGATTTTACCGGATGGCAGCCGCGCGGCGCGATTCTGCAAGATGTTGGTGAAAACCTGAAAGCCGCCGCGATGGAATTTCCGGCGACTGCCCGCGCCGAGTATAAATTAATTGTTGACGGCGAATGGATTGCCGACCCTTTGAACCCGAATAAACTCGATAACGGCGTGGGCGGTGAAAATTCAATTGTTACAATGCCAGAATACAAGCCGGCGAGTTGGGATAAAGACAGGGATGCTTTTTTAGATACTATTGACTTTAAAAGCGAAGTTCTGGGCAGTGTCCATTTGGTGCAGACTTACGTTCCAAATGAATGTGTTAAAAATGCCTGCGCGGTTCTCTATTTTCAAGACGGCAGCGATTACATCAAACGCGCCAAAGCTGTTCAAGTCCAGCAAAGCCTTGTCAAAGCCAATAAAATAAAGTCTTTCATAATGGTGTTCGTTGACCCGAAAGAGCGCACCAAAGAATATTGGGCAAGCGACGATTACGCTAAATTTCTGGCGACGGAAATTGTTCCCGCGATTGACGCAAAATACAATACGGTCAAAAATCGGGACGGAAGGGCGATTTTAGGAGCAAGTCTCGGCGGAATTACAAGCGTTTGGGTTGGGCTGAAATACCCCGAATTGTTCTCGCGCATCGGCGGGCAAAGTTCTTCGTTTTGGATTGATAATGAACGGGTTGTAAAACAATTATCCAAACTCGATGCAAGCAAAATAAAATTCCGCTTTTATTTTGACGATGGAATGTTTGAAGGCATTGAAGCCAGCCGACGCGTCAATGTTATGCTGCGCGGTAGAGGCTTTCCAGTCACCTACCGTGAAGAATTCACAGGACACAATTGGACTAGCTGGCGCGACCGGCTCGCAGATGCTTTTATCGCACTGTGGAGGAGTTAGCGGGGTAATATTATCAACTCGAAATTAATATGGGTAAAGGAATTGTTTTGGCTGCCGATTTGGGCGGAACGAACTTGCGGATGGCGGCGGTTGACTGTAACGGGACGATCTTATACCGCACGCGACGCGAAACCTCGCGCGGCAAACGCGCCGACGAAATCGTCCGGCAAATCGTTGAATCCGCCGCTGAATGTCGAGCCAACTGCGACGATTCTTACCACGTTAGGGGCATCTGCGCGGCGATTCCCGGCACAATTGACTTCGGTGAGAGCATCATCACCTTCGCTCCTAATCTGCCAGCCTTAAATAACTTTAAGATGGGCGAGACACTCGAAAACGAACTTGGCATTAAAGCGATTCTCGAAAACGACGCGAATGCGGCGGCACTCGGAGAAAATTGGTGCGGCGCGTCGAAAGGTTACGCCAGTTCGATTTTGGTGACGCTCGGCACGGGGGTCGGCGGCGGAATCATTATTGACGGACGGATTGTGCGCGGAGCCGACGCGATGGCGGGAGAAATCGGACATATTTGTGTTGAGGCGTTCGGCACGGTCTGCCGCTGCGGTTCGCGCGGCTGCCTGGAACAATACTCGTCGGCTTCGGCAATCGTTCGGATTGCCGAAGACTTGGCGGAACAGTATTCCGCATCGAATTTAAAATACATTAATTCGCTGACAGCATCCGATATATATGAAGCCGGAATGAACGGCGACGAACTGGCTCTGGAAGTGTTCCGGCAGATGGGCTTTTATCTGGGCGTGGCACTTTCGAGTTTGATAAATATCTTAAACCCGGAAATTATCGTAATCGGCGGCGGCGCGAGTGCCGGCTGGAACTTGTTTATGCCGCACACGCAAGAAACGATGAGGCAGAGAGCTTTCGGAAGCATTTCAAAAAATGTCGTGACAGTGCGCGGCGAACTGGGCGATAATGCCGGATTATTAGGAGCGGCGCGCCTCGTCTTTGATTCCTTTCAATAGTTTGATTTCCACTCCCAGTTTCTTCATATTTTCATAAAGCAGCAGATTTATCCGTTTGATTTCTTCAATCGTAAGACGCGGCGTGATGTGCTGCGGGCAGTTCCAATCGAATGCCTCGATGCGAAGAATCATCGCCCTCTCAATGTACGCTTTGTAATCAGGGTTCTACAATTTCGCAATCAATTCGGGCGCGCCTTTCACTTCCAAAACTTCGATGCGAGCAAAGATTTTCAAGCGTTGCCGTTTAGCGTAATCCATCAAAATCAGCACCACGCTATTGTCTTACGATAAATTTCCGATGCTGATGTATTGCAGGTTGCCGCGAAAATCGGCAGAGGTTTTGATTTTACCAGAAACCAAATGACTGGTTCGAGATCGGAGCAAACGATTTGAGTCTCCGCAAATTTCTGGAAACCAAAGTAGATATATTTAAAGCTGATACTTTACAAACTTGAAATCCACTCGTTAAATTTCCTTTAGTTGGAGATTCGCAATCCGAGGTGATCGCACGGCGCGTCGGACAAATCCTGTTCGACACCGAGATATTTTTCTGTCGTCTGAATCGAATCGTGTCCCAGAGATAATTGAATTTGGTCAATGGAAGAGCCGCCTTTGTACGCGAGTTTGGCGAACGTGCGCCGGAGATCGTGCGGCGCGATACCTTGCTTCTCTAGTTTTTCCGCGTAGCTGACGACGATATTATAAATCGCCTGTTCGGTCATTCGCTCGCCCATCAAATTGCCGCCTTTATTCACTCGCCGAAAAATAAAACCTTCGTCAATTCGCGCTGCGTATTTCCACGAGTCAATCGTCGTCTTCGCCCACGACGGCATCGGCACGGTTCGCATCTTGTCGCGCTTTCCGACAATATCAACAATCGCCCAGCGTCCTTCGCGCTGCTCGATATGCGAGACGGAAAGAATCGCCGCTTCCGCTCGCCTGAGTCCGCAACCGATCAGCACGGCTAACACGGCGCGGTCGCGCACGCCTTTTAAATTTTTCACGTCGGGAGCGTTGAGCCACATTTGCGCTTCTTCTTTGGTCAGCCAGTTGCCAGTGCGCCTGCCGCGAAAAGGCACGCCTTTGACGGCGCGAATGCCGTTGGCAATTTTTGTGTCAATCAAATTGTTGTCTTCGGCTTCCGAAGCGAGTTTTCTGATAGCGGAAAGTTTCTGGTTAATAGTGGCGGACGAGAGTTTCTGCCCGCGCAGAGATTTCACATACCAATTGATGAGAGCTTTATTTAATTCCGGTCGGTCTTCGCCGGCATGCCATACGAAAAACCCTTCGAGATGTCTGCGATAAGCGCGGCGCGAATTTTCAGTCGGCAGCGCGTCGAGAACCATCTCGATAATTTTCTTTTCGGCGGGACTTAGTTTCGGTTTAATAAGAGCGACTGAATTGTCCATAAATTGCCATAGAATAAAAACGGCTTCTAAAATTCAAAATCAACCGTAAATTTAACACACGCGAGTTCCCCGCGTAGATAGCTTTCGAGAACTTAAATTATCATAAGCTATTTTGTAAATCAAGAATATGTTAAATTGCTGAAAGCGAAACAAAATTTGGAAAGCGAAAAGAAAGGCTTGACCGAAATCAAATTCAGCGAATTGATAAGCTACGCGAGCGAATCCTACGGGGAGCAAGTCGGCGAAGAGTTCATCATCAAAAATGTTCCCGCCGCCAAAAACCAATTGCGTGATAAGAGAATTCTAGAAAAAGCCGTAATCCTCTGTTGATAGTCTTAGTTTAGATTTTTACTCCGGTTCTTTGAAATGCTCGGTCGTAGGCTCTTAAGTTGACCAAGCCGGAAACGATATTCATTAGGGCGAACGCATCTAAATTTTATTGAAAATAAACGACTCTGCACTTCCGGTGCAGAGTCGTTTATTCTTTATCCGCCAATTCCCGCAAAACACAACAAACGTGAGCCACGGACTCGATTCTTTACCGAAAAACCTCATCAATCCCGCCCACGCCGATTCTCGGAATCCATTCGATTTGTTTCCCTGTTTTATCAAGCCTAAAAGTGAGCGGCGAACTTAACTTTTAATCAAAAATCTTGCCCATCCGTCCGCGCCGAGCGGCGAGAGGAGTTCGCAGCGTCTGAATTTTGTTCTTGCTTCGATCATTTGAAATTGCTAATCAACACGACATCATTATTAATCGTTCCGCGCGAAAGGGCGAGTTGTTTGCCGTCGCGTGAGTAGTCGAACGAAAAGATCCGCTCCTGTTTGAAGTCGGTTAACTGTTTCGGCTTTCCGCCGTCGAGCGGTTGGGTAACTATATTTGAGACACCGCCCTGCGTGTCAACGTAGGCGACGGCACGACTGTCGGGTGTCCAGCGAAGTGCCGGGTTGGGAAGTGCCGGAATGTCAAACGTCCTTAAAGGCTCGCCGCCTTCATCAAACGGGGCGATGGCGATGCGCCACGGACCGTTATCTTCTCGATAGAAGGAAGCGATCAGCCGTCCGTCCGGCGATACAATCGGCGATCTTGAGTATTTGTCAGTGAGCTGCACCGGCTCGCCGCTGCCGTCGGCGAGCATCTTCCAAACAGTCCATCTGCCTAAAGCCGCGCGATAAACCAGCCATCGTCCGTCAGGCGAGAATCGCGCGCTCGCTTCACCGCTTGCGCCGTTAGCTAACTGCCGCTGGTCGCTGCCGTCAATGTTCATCCGCCAGAGGTGCGGAACGCCGGTGCGGTAGGAGAGAAACACGATGGAGCGTCCGTCTGGCGAAACCTCCGGTATAAGGTTGATGCGCCCGTTCGCCGTCAGTTGTTTCGCGCCTTCGCCATCCGCGTTCATCATCCAGATGTTGTTGCCGCCCGCGTTCGATTGATAGACGATTCTGCCGTCCGGTGTCCATGTAAGAGACGTATCGGCTTTTCCTGAGCCGGACGTGACGGGGCGCGCGCGATTCAAATGGCTCGTCGGCGCGACCGAGATGCTCGCCTGCTGCTGTGATTGGACGACCGCCAGCGTGTTTGAGTCAGCCGCCAGACTCATTCCCAGATAGTTATTCAGATCGTTGGTAAGTTGACGCGCCTCGCCTTCCGGGTAGGACAGATACCAAATTTGATTGCCGAATTGCTGTCCGGTCGTGGCAAGCATTAACAAGCCGCTGCCGTCGGCGAGCCACGTCAGCCCGCCGATTCCGAGCCATTTCTGCGCGGTCAGCGGCTAAGTCACGCCGTCCGCGATTTGCGTTTCGTAAATGCTCGAATCGTTGCTCTCAAAATTCGCCAATCGGTAGGCGATTCTTTTCCCGTCCGGCGACCACGCCGGAGCGGAGATGGAGTCGGGCGGATTTTGATACTGCACGATTTTCCGCTCCTCCGTGCCGTCCGCGTTGGCAACCATCAACGTGAACTCTTCACGCGGCGTGGGTCGAACGAAAGCGAACTGCTTGCCGTCAGGAGAAAAAGTGACGGGCGAAGTCGCCACGTTTTCCAATAACTTTTTCGGTGTGCCGCCGAGCGGCGGCACTTGGAAGAGAACCGCCTGCGCCAACTCCTGCGAGAACGCGGTGTAGTAAATGTAATTGCCGTCAGGCGAGAAGGTCAGACCGGAATATGTAACGGCGGCTGGCGCGACAATCTGCACGTTGCTCTGCGTGGCGACCTGCCTGGTCCAGAGGCTCTGCCGCCCGCCATCGTCCTCGATGTGAACGACGTATTTGCCGTCGGGCGAGACGGCGACGCCCGACGCTTTGCCGGTCGTGGTCAGCCGTGTGAATTTCGCCGTCTGGAATGAGAGCGCGGGTTTGTCTGGCTTCATCGCCCTCAATCTGTAGATGCCGTAGCCGAAGCCCGCCACAACCACCGCCAGCAACGCCGCGACAACACCCGCGCCCATTTTGTGTTTTTTGGCTGCGCCGACCAGATACTCCGCACTCGATGTTGAGTGCGCGACCAACTCGGCAGTTGACGCGGCGGCTTTATCGCCGACGGTGATCGTCCGGTCGCCGGTTTTGGAGACGGGCGGCGCGGCGTTTGTTTCCAGCGAGACGGAAGGTTCGCCGCCGTCCGCGCTCTCCATCTCGCGCCGCAATTCTTTGAGTTCAATCGCCACATCCTTAATCGTCTGGTAACGATCTTCGGGGTCTTTCTGGAGACACCGGCGCACGATGCGCTGCAGATCGAACGGCGCATCCGCGTTAAAATCTCGAAGCGGCGGCGGTTGGGCGTGGATGATTTTGTGCAGGCTGTCAACCATCGTTTCACCCGCAAACGGCTGCTTTCGCGTCACAGCCTCGTATAAAATGCAGCCGAACGAGAAGATGTCGGAACGAGCGTCAATCTCCGACTGCCCGCGCGCCTGCTCCGGCGACATATAGCCGACCGTCCCCATTATCATTCCGGGAATCGAGAGCGGCGGCGGCATCATCGTGGTTGCGGCTTCTTTGAATTCTTCCGCGATTGCGCCCGGAGACTTTTGCGGCTCGACGAGTTTCGCCAAACCGAAATCCAAAATCTTCGCAAAGCCGTCGCCGGAAATCATCAAGTTTTCCGGCTTCAAATCCCGATGCACGATTCCGGCGTGGTGCGCTTTGGCGAGTCCGTCAGCAACTTGCGCCAGATATTTCAGCAGCGTTTTTAACCCAACTCGCTCCACGTGAAGTTTCTCGCGCAAGCTGACACCTTCAACAAACTCCATCGCAATAAAATTCACGCCGTCGGCTTCGCCGATTTCGTAAATGTGCGCGATATGCGGATGATTCAAGCCGGAAGCCGCCTTTGCTTCCCGCACGAAACGGCGGCGCATCCGTTCGGCGTTCTGTGAAAACTCTTCAGGCAGAATTTTAAGCGCGACCAGGCGGTCAAGTTTGGTGTCTTCGGCGAGATAAACTTCGCCCATTCCGCCTTTGCCCAGAAGTTTTTTGATTTTGTAATGTCCGATTTGCTGGTTAATGCGACTGGTTTGTTTTTCCTGTTCGGCAAACATTTCGGCAGCGAGCGATTCGGGCGGCTGGTCTAAAAAGCTGTCGAAAGTATTTTCAAACGAGAGCAGAGATTCGACTTCACGGCGCAAATCTCCATCCGCGCCGGAGTAATCTTTGAAAAAAGATTCGCGCTTGTCGGGTGCGATTTCCAAAACCGCGTGATAGATTTCTTCAATCTGTTTTAGTCGTTCGGCATCCATTTTATTTACATCTCCAATTTTGCCGTCCAAGAGCGAGCGCGGAGTTTGATTCTTCGCCGAAAAACTCTCCTATCCCGCCCGCGCCGATTTTTTTTGGGCGATGCGGTAATACGAAAAGTTGATTTAGGATACAAACTTCGCACATTTTTAGTAAAATTGCTGCTGCCGGATGCGCCGCTGTTACTTGCCGGATTGTTCGTTTCCTTCAGTTACGAAAAGAGTCGCCGTCTGCTGGTATGTCGTGTAAGCGTATGACTGTTGATTATCGGTGATAAAAGTCGGGCGCACGACGAGCAGTCCGGTTCGATTCGGCGGCGCGATTTCCTTGAAAAGTTCCCGTCGTCCGGTTTCGACATTGATGCGTTCAACCCGGCACGGAATCGCCAAGCCGCGATAGACGAAAACGGAACGATTATCGGCACTCCATTGAATGACGATGTCCGCTTCGGTCAACGATTCGACGGAACGCGATTCGCCGCCGTCGGTTGGGTAGATAAAGTATTTGCCGCCCGCGCCGCGCGCCAAAACAAATTTTCCGTCGGGCGAAAGCCGTCCGTCGCGGGTGCCTTCCGGCGTTACCGCTTGCGGAGTGCCGCCGATCTCCTGAACGTAAAAGCGCGTTTCTTTGCCTGGTTCTTTGCCGCCGATTAAAATTCGTTTGCCGTCCCGAAACCAGTGCGCCGACGCATAGCTTTCCAGATTGCCGCGGTCAATCTGCCGCGCTTCGCCCGCGCCGGTCGAATAAACGACAAGCTGCGGCGGCTTTGAAGGAATCACTGCCAAAACGCTCTTGCCGTCGGGCGACAAATCGTGCGGCGTGCCTTCGCCGAGCTGCACGACGGGCGAGCCGTCAATTTTCCGCAGACAGGCGGCATAATTTTTACCGGCGGCGGTTTCCAAAAAGAAAAGCGTCTGTCCGTCCTGCGACAAAACTTTTGAATGTGATGTCCTGAGCCACGACAAATCGCGGTCTTCCAGCGCGGCGGGCGTGTGAACAAACGCCGCGTAACGATAATCAATGCGATACGCCAGCAGTCGCCCGTCCGCAGCGACATCCTGCAAGACAAGTCCGCCCGGCGATTGGTCAACGATGCGCCGCGCGCCGTCTAAGGTTACGGCGTAGATAATAAAATTGCCGCCGCTCAGACTGGCGGAAAATAAAACTTCCGCGCCATCGGGCGACCAGGCGAGTCCGCGTTCGCTCCAGTAGCCGTCGGACAGCGTTGTTTTTTTTCCTTGCAAATCAACCATCGCTACCGCGCCGCGGTCGTCATCTTTTTTCGGATGCTCGAAAAACGCGATTTGCTCGCCGTTCGGAGAAACACGCGCGTCACTGAAGTTGCCGACGGTTTCCAGCAGCACATTGCCGATTGGATATTCGAGCCGGTCTTTGCCTTCGACTTCCCGAATGACGGCAATCTGCGAGCCGTCCGGCGACCAAGCCGCGTGTCTCACGCCTTCGAGTAGTTCGCGCGGCGCGCCGCCGACCAGCGGCATTCGCGCCAATGTGCCGGTAAAGGTTCGATGTCGAATGTATTTGGCATTCATTAAAATTGCCAATTCGCCTTTTGCCGAAACGTCGAGCAAGTGCATTCCGCGAACACCGATTGATTGCGGCGCGGGAAAATCCGGGTGCAGCGTAAACAGTTCGGGCGTGTTGCCGTCAATCGCCGCGCTGTAAACGACGGTTTTTTCGTCAGGCGCGAAATTGGCTTGAAAAATCGCTTCGCGCCGGAAGTTTAATTGATGAAAAGTGTGCTGCTCGTGCGTCTTTCCCGACAGTTTCCACGCAGAGAAAAATCCGGCGGCGGCGAGCGCGGCGAACGCCAAAGCGAACAGCCAGGCGAAGCGTTCGCGGTTGGATGTTTTCCCCGCTTTGGCGGCGATTGCAGACGGAAATCCCGTTCCGGTGTTAGAGCCGGTATCAGAAGTCCAATTTGACGAAGTGGACAAAGCCGACGATGTTGTTGGAACGGCTTCGAGCGCGAAACCTAAATCGTGCGCCGAATAAAATCGTCGTTCCGGCTTTTTCTCAAGACAGATGCGAACTATTTTTTGCAGTGCCGGGCTAATCTTCTGATTTGTTTCACTCAGTTCGGGCGGTTCGTCTCTGAGAATCGCGGTGATGACTTCCATTGGCGAATCGCCGGTGAAAGGCTTTTGCCCGGTCAACATTTCATACAACACCACGCCGAAACTGAAAATATCCGTCCGCGCGTCAACCTGCCGACCGCGAGCCTGTTCGGGCGACATATAATTTGTCGTTCCCATAACAGTGCCGGGATTGGTTTTGACTTGCAGGCGCGTTTTGGCTTCGGCATCCGTCGTGTGAATTTCTTTGCCGGCTTCGGTTAATTTGGCAATGCCGAAATCCAGCACTTTAACGATGCCGTCGTGCCGAATCATAATGTTATCCGGCTTGATGTCGCGGTGAACGATTCCCGCTTCGTGCGCGGCGGACAACGCCGACGCGACTTGCGCGGCGACGTTCAATATCTCGGCGACGGACATCCGCCCGAAAACCATTCTTTCGCTCAACGTCTCGCCTTCGACCAATTCCATCACGATAAAATGCGAATTGTCCTGCGTCCCGAATTCGTGAATCGTGAGAATGTTCGGGTGATTAAGCGCGGAAACGGCTCGCGCTTCCTGCTCAAAGCGTTTCAGGCGGTCGCGTTGGTCGGTCAACTCCGAAGGCAGAAATTTAAGCGCGACCCGGCGGTTGAGGCAGCTGTCCTGCGCCAGATAAACATCGCCCATTCCGCCTCTGCCCAAAAGTTCCCTAATGTGATAATGCCCGATTTCGCGGTCAATCAGATTCGCTTGTTTTTCCCGCTCGGCAAACATCTCGGCGGCGAGCGATTCGGGCGGTGTGTCAAGAAAATTATCGGAACTGTTTTCAAACGAGAGTAAGGATTCGACTTCAAGGCGCAGATTTTCATCCGCGCCGCAATGCTCCCTGAAAAAAGATTCACGCTCGCCGGGCGCAATTTCCAAAGCCGCGTGATAAATTTCTTCAACCTGTTTTAGTCTTTCGGCTTCCATCTTATTAAGTTAAAAGTTGCTGACTCCGTTATGAGAGCAACTGCTTATGTTAGCGAAGCAAGTATAAAACAAATTTTATTTTTGTAAAAAAACTGTGCGACCGATGACTCTATTTGTCTCCTATTCCCGTTTATGAAGGTGAAGATGTTTTTTTGAGCGACTACAAATTTGATAGACGCTCGAAAAATAAAAATAGATCAAAAGACTATCTATATGAAAAATAAAATCAATTCGATTTTCGCAATGGGCATTTTAATGCTGGCTTCGATGGCTTGTAATTTCAGCTTCTCAACGGCAAGTTTGAGCGACTTGAAATTCGGTAAAGATAAAAACGCGAGCAGCGCAGCCACGAGTTTTAAGCCCGAAGACGAGATTTTCGCGGTGACGGCGGTCAATAACTCAATCGGCAAAACTAAAGTCAAATTCCGCGTGTTGTTCGATAAAGTCGAAGGCACGTCAACCGGCACGGTCGCTTATAAAATAGAAAAGGAACTGCCGGTCGAAGGCAACGGCGCAGTTTCATTCAACTTTTCTCTTCCGAGCGGATTCGTTCCCGGCTCATACACAGCGGAATCTGTGATAATTGACGAAGACGGCAAAGAACTCGACCGCAAAACCGGAAACTTCACGATTGCCGGCGGAAGCAGCGGCAATAAGACAAAACTCGACAAGCCGGTTTCCGATGACACAAAACCGGAAGCAGACAAAAGCGGCGATAAAGATTCGGAAGATAACTAATCGAGAGTAAGGAGGCTGTTCTATGCAGATTGCCGCCCACATGGTTGGCGATAATTTGTTCACTCTGCGCCCGCCAATTCGCGCAAGAGCCACGTTCGGGCGAATTTCCAATCGCGTTTGACGGTTTCGGGCGAGATTTTCAGCACTGCGGCGATTTCTTCGATGCTCAGACCGCCGAAAAACTTCATCTCGACGACGCGGCTTTTCCGCTCGTCCAAAACGGCGAGCTGTTTCAAGGCAGCGTCAAGCGCGACGATTTCCTGCGGACGCTCTGCCGAAACGATTAAATTTTCTTCCAAAGTAATCTTCTCCGCCAAACCGCCGCGCTTTTGGCTGTGTTTGGAACGCGCGTAATCAACCAGAATATGCCGCATCGCCTGCGCCGCCACGCCGAAAAAATGGGCGCGATTCTCCCAATTTTGCCCGTCTTGTTTGGCGAGTTTCAAATATGCTTCGTGAATAAGTTCGGTGGTTTGAAAAGTGTGTCCTGAAGGCTGGCGGCGCATATAGCGTCTTGCCATCTGGCGCAGCTCGTCATAGACCAGCGGCATAAGCTGTTCAAGCGCGAATTCGTCGCCTTTGCTCCAGTCAACCAGCAGAAGCGTAATTTGATGCGTATCAACATTTAACATCTATTTTTTCTGGTGGAATTTCACCGCCGATTATAGAACAGAAAGCATAAATATAAAAATTATTTTCAGACAATGTCCTTTTTTCTCTGAATCTCGTTTATTTAAGTAGAGAATAAACTAAAAGCCGTATAGAATGATTTCCTTGCGCGGTTTTTTGTTTTTAGCACAGATTTTATTTTTCAATGACCCGTTTTGTCGCATTTTGACGTTTAGAAGGTCAGAGGCTGATTTTTAGCCAAAGGAGAAAAAGTAAATGCAAAAGGAAATCAGAAAGGCGGCGACATTGTTATTTTTGCTGGCTTTGTGCGCGGTCACTGGGGCTGCCCAACAATCTTCGATTGAGCCTTATATCGTTAAAGGCGATGGCAATGCCGGTGAATTGAACAGTGCCTATTTGGATAAGTTGACGGTCGATCAGCAGTCTACTAATGAGCGAATTTTTGTCATTGCCCGTTTGGGTCAGAGCGAAACGGCGCGTTCGCTGAACATTAATCGCCTGCAAGCGGCGCGTTCGTATTTGGTCGAAACAAGGGGCATCAATCGAGAGCAGGTCATATTTGCTGAAGGCGAGCGAGCGGCGGGTGAAGGGCGAATCGAATTTTACCTGGGCAGTGAATTGATGCTCGTTTCTCTGGCTGCGCGCGGTAGAAATGTCAGTCTCAACTGCTGTGAAGATTACACGCCGCCGCGAAAAATTAAAAGCCGAAAAAGAAAAAGCTAACTTAATCCCCGCTTCGATTTTTAGACCTGAAGCATTTCAAACGATTTAAGATGAATCGGAAAATTATTCGGAT
>Ga0136611_10002329_pt1 | contig 13215 bp, 12 predicted proteins | sample AntDrymUQ2232306_2_FD_106645 | JGI IMG/M metagenome (GOLD analysis project Ga0136611, IMG submission 106645) | Polar desert sand microbial communities from Dry Valleys, Antarctica - metaG UQ223 (23.06) | ecosystem: Environmental > Terrestrial > Soil > Desert | place: Antarctica: Dry Valley... | reverse complement strand
TTTCGGAGCTGCTCCCGCAGACCGCGAAGCAGATGCACCGCCTCGCCATCGTCCGCAGCATCTGCACCCAAGACAACTCCCACTCGGCCGGCGTCGATCGAATCAACCGCGGCGACCCCAAGAACCGCGGCGTCGTTTACCCCTACTTCGGCAGCGCCGTCGCCAACTGGGTCGGTGCCGGTGACAGCGGGTTGCCACCATACGTTTGGATCAAGCCCGGCAACGGCGGTTTCATCTACCGCGACGCCGGATTCCTCGGCCCGAAGTTCGGCGCGCTAGCCCTCGGCGACGGCAAGCCGCCCGAGAACCTCGTGCGGCCGAAGGACATCCCGGCCGACGACGATCTCGAACGGAACGAACTTCGCAAGCTCGCCGACAGTCGCTATTCCGCCGGTCGCCGCACGGAAAACACCGAGGCCAACAGCTTCGCCTTCGACATGGCCGAGCAGTTGCAGAAGAAGCTCGAACTCTTCGACCTCTCGAAGCTCCCCGCGAAGGACGCGGAGCGCTACGGCACCCACGACCTCGGCCGGCATCTTTTGCTGGCCCGGCGGATGCTCGAAGCCGGTGTGACTTTCGTGAAGGTGACCTCCTACGGCTGGGACACGCACGGCGACCACTTCAACGGCGCATCGAGCTTGCATCCGAAGTTCGACCGGCCCTTCGCGGCCATGCTCGAAGACCTCGCCGAACGCGGGATGCTCGACGACGTACTCGTGGTCGCGATCTCGGAATTCGGCAGGACGCCGCGGATCAACGGGCACCTCGGCCGCGATCACTGGCCCGAAGCGTGGAGCTGCGCCATGGCAGGACGCGGGATCAAACCGGGCGTCGTCGAAGGGAAGACGAACGCGCTCGGCACCGAAGTGGCGTCCGAACCGCACGACATCGGCCACCTGTTCCATACCTGGTACAAAGCCCTCGGCATCGACCCGAAGAAGCTGAAGTACAAGAACGCGGGTCAACCGCTGCCGATCGCGCACGAAGAAATGCACGCGGTAAAGGAGGTGCTGGCGTGATCCCCAAGGAACTCGGCAAGCCGCTGGCACTACCCTGTCAGACCGGCCGCATCCGCTTCTCGCCGGAGGGCATCCTGTTCGCCGCGGCGCACGACGGCAGCGTTCTGCGCTGGGATGTTTCGGAGAAAGAACCGAAGCCGCTCGCGACCGTGAAATTCCACGACGGCTGGACGACCGACGTGCTCTTCCACCCGACTAAGCCGCTGGCGATTTCGACGGACAGTTACGGCGCGATGATCGCATGGGATCGCACAGTCGAAAAGCCGACGGCGATCTGGAAGCAGCCGAAAGCCCACGACGGCTGGCTGCGCCGGGCGGTGATCCACGGTGGAGCCGTCGCCACCCTCGGCCGCGATGGATTCGTCCGCGTCTGGAACCTCGACGACGGTAAGCCGCTGCGCGAAGTCTCCCTCGGCATCGACCTCTTCTCGATCGCGGTGGCACCGGGCGGGAAGTCGCTCGCCGTCGGCGACCATTTCGGCGCGATCCACGAACTGGACTGGGCCACACTGAAGCCGATGCGCAAGCTGGACGTGAAAGAACTCCATCTGCTCGACCGCATCCAAGATGTCGGCGGCGTGCGCGTGCTCGCCTTCAAACCCGATGGCAAGTCGCTATTCGCCGCCGGGAGCCAGCCGAAGTCGGGCGGGTTCGTGCAGGGTTTCCCGCTCGTCGTCGAACTCGAATGGACCACCGGTAAGCGCCTGAGCCAGTGGAAAGGCGCGACGGACAATGAAGGGTTCATCCACGATCTGCTCTGGCACGAAAGCGGAGTGCTCGCCGGAGTCACGAGCGGGCAACCGGGTCAGGGCAAGTTGTTCGTCTGGAAGCCGGGCGATGCGAAGCCGCTGTTCGAGTCGGCGAAGCTGCCGAATTGCCACAGCTTGGCGCTGCACCCGAACGGAAAGCTGCTGGCCCACTCGGGCACGAATGCCAACAGCAGCGGCAACGGCAAAGTGAAGGGCAAGGATGGCGACTACCCCGCGAACACTTCGCCGATCCAGATGTGGTCGCTCGGCTGATCGGCGGCGGCGGCGGTCGGCGGAAGAGTCGGGAGTCGAATCGCACTTTACAACCGCCGCCCTCCCGCCCACAATGCGGCACACCCGCGATTCCGCCCGGCAGGAGGCCGTGTTGACACTCCCATTCTGGCTGAAGAAAGCCTGCGTCCGCACCGGCGTCGCCCGCTTCCTCCCCATCGCGAAGCGGCTGACGCACGGCGAACCGCACTTCGCGCGCTACGTCTCGGATCGCGTCCTCGCGGCTCCGGTCGATGCACTGCTCGACCCCGCCACCTTCCCGCAATCGGCCGGGTCGGACATCGTGAACCTCAACCTCGGCGTCCCCGCGCTCGACATCGCACCGCGACTTGTCCTACCGCGCGATTCCGATCCGACCGATGCCTTCGGCTCGCTCGACCTTCGCACCGCCATCGCGGAGGCGGATGATCGCCACCCCGATCCGGCGAGCGGAATCCTCGTCACCCACGGTGCGAAGGGCGCTTACGCCGCGATCCTCGATGCCTTCGTGAACCCGGGCGACCGCGTCGTGCTGTTCGATCCGTCGTCGCCGCTCTTCCACCTCGGCGCGGAGTCGCGCCGCGCGGAGGTCCGCTGGGTGAACACCTGGAGCGAAGACGGCCGCACGCGCTTCCTGAGCGCCGGCCTCGCGAAGGCGATGCGCGGAGCGAAGCTGCTCGTGATCGCCCAGCCGGCGAACCCGACCGGCGGGCAATTCTCGACCTCCGATCTCGAAGAGATCGCCTGGCTGGCGAATCGCAGCGACGCGCTCGTCTGCCTCGACGAATCCTTCGGCCGGTTCCGGTACGGTGCGGCGATTCCGAGTTTGGCGACGCTGCCGGGGATGGCCGCTCGCACGCTGACGATCAACTCGATGTCGGCCGGGTACGGATTGCACGCGCTCCGCGTCGGCTGGCTGACGGGACACCGCCAGCTTGTCCGCACGGTCGCCCTCTGCGCGAATCTTACCGCGCCCGAAGTATCGCCCATCGCGCAAGCCGCCGCGGCGACCGTGCTGCGCCGCGACCGCGCCGGGTTCGAGCCGACCCTCCGGCAATTCCGCGAGCGCCGCCAGTACACCTTCGACCGATTGGAGGGACTCGGCCTCGACGCGTCTCTGCCCTCCGGCGGCTTCACGATGTGGGTCTCGGTCGCAGCGCTCGGCCTCGACGGTCGCACCTTCGCCGAGAAGTTGCTGCGCGAACAGCGCGTGCTGGTCGGCCCCGGTTGCGCCTACGGATCATCGGGGAAGAACTTCGTGCGGGTCAGTTTCGCTGCGGAAGACGGGCGGCTGCGGGAAGGGTTGAATCGCCTGGCGCAGTTCGTCGGCGAATTGAAGGGCGGGGGAGCGGAAGTCGTCACCGCGAAAGCTGCGGTGGAGAAGCCTGCGGAGAGCGATGCGATCCCGAGTTTCAGCAGGGTTTAGAGGTACTCGTTAGTCCGATGCGCGAGCGAGGAAGCAAGACTTCCTCGCTCGCGCGTCGGACTAACGAAGAAGGCACTCACCGCTTGCCGAGGCTCCGGCCGATGTCAGAATGCACTTCGGACGGCGCCCGGATGATGAGTGACATGCTCGGATAGTGGAACGTGATCGTCGCCGGGCCGCTGCTCTTGCCTTTCCACACCAGCGGGTCGATGGAGCCGCTGATCGCGTCCATCATCATCTGGGCGTTCTGCTGCGTCTGCTGGAAATCGACGTAAGGCCCCCACGTCACGGCCCCGTTGAACGCGCCGCCCGTCTGCACGAGGTCGCGGATTTCGTATGAGCGCGTGACCATGTTTTCGCGGGCCTTTTCGATTGACACCACCTGGAGCATCTTGTCTTTGATGATGAACGTCAGCCCCTGCGATTGGAGCATCCCGCGGAGGGCCGTCCGGGCGCTGACGTTGCCGGGGATATCGACGGGCTTTTTCAGATCGACGCCGAGGTCGTCCATCGACTTCTTGTCGAGATAGATGTTCTGATCGATGAGCGTCGAGAGGCTCTGGATCGATTCCTCGAACGGCCCGCTCTTCGTGCCGCCCGTCACCGGCTTCTCGAGCGCTTCGAGAATCTTCTTTTCCTCGGGGCCGAACAGCGGCAGCTCGAGCTTCTTGCGGCGGGCCATGCGCTCGTTCCAGTCCTTCGGGAACTCGATGTCGCCGATGGCGGGGAGCGCGGATTTCTGGACGTCGTTCAGGTTCGCCACGAACCGCCGCGACTGTTCGTTCGAGAGCCACTTCGATTCCGCAATCGCATCGGGCGTTCCGCCGTAGGCTTTCAGCACGACGACCGAAGGGTTGGTCGGGTACTTCGCGGCGATCTCGGCGATCTTCCGCTGGGCCTCCTTGTTCTTGCCGTCGGTGAAGTCTTTCGAGATGTCGAGCACCGCTTCGTGAACCGCTTTCGCTTCCGCGCCCGCCTGCTCGAATGCCTTCTTGTTCTCGTCTTTCTTCAGGGCGATTTTCGGATCGAGCGGAGCGGCCGGAGGGGCTTTGTCGAAGCTCAGGATCGCCGAGTTGATCTGGCCGATCAGTTCGTCGCGCTTCGACGACGAAAGGTCGCTGCGGAGGTCGAGGCCGACGCGGGTGAACTTCAAATTCTGGATCGCCTTCGCCGGGTGCGAACGCCCGAGCTTTTGCGCCTCGTCGATGGCCGCTTTCACGTCCGACTCGGCCTTCTGCTCGTTGAAACGCTGGAGTGCCTTGGCACGTTCGAGCGCATCGTTCGGGCCTTGAGCGAGGAGACCCGTCGCGATCGAACCGAGGGCGAGCGCCGCGAGCCACACCCGCACCGACTGGAACTGCCGCATCGCACTGCCCCCGAAAGACGGACGACCGAACACCCAACGTATCCGAACGGCCGGGCGTTTGCGAGAAATACCCGCCGTTGACGCCCGGCCGTACACTGGATACACCCGCTGCGACCGCGACAACCCCGCTGGACTCACCATGCGCCGGCGATCCCTGATCAAAACGCTGCTCATCCTGGCGCTGCTGCTCGCCACTTCGTTTGGAATCGTCGGTTCGCTGCTGAAACGGGAGCCGGAGTTTTACGTTCGGGAGAACGCCGACGGCCTCCGCGCGGACGATTCCGTACAGGCGGGCAAAGTGGTCACGCGCGTCAGCGAACTGATGGACGACATGCGGGCCACCCAGAAGGGGGACTGGGGCTCGACCTTCACAGCCGAGGAACTCAACGCTTTCTTCCGCGAACGCGAAAGCGGCACCAACCCCCTCACGCAAGCGCTGTTCGCCGATCTGCCCGACCCGCGCGTCGCCATCGAGGACGATCGCCTGTTGGTCGCCTACCGCTACGGCGAAGGCTTCTGGAGCACGATCATCGAAGTGGAAGTGCGGATGTGGCTCGTGAAGGATCAATCGAACGTCGTCGCGCTCGAAATCGTCCGCTTCCAGGCGGGGGCCATCCCGCTGCCCAAAAATTGGGTGCTCGACGACATCGGCGCGGCCGCCCGGCGGCTGAGCGCCGATGTGAACTGGTACCGCAAGGGGGGGAACCCCGTCGCCCTCTGCAAGCTCTACGCGAACCAGAGCAGGCCCGAGACGCAGGTGACTACGCTCCGCATCGGCGATTCGAGCCTGACGGTCGCGGGTCGGCACACCGGCCCGCAAGCCGCCGGTTCGACCGAAGTCAAGTGACCGGCCCGAACGTCCACGCCCCGTCCGCCGTCTCGATCCATGTGTAGATGCCGTGCAACCGCGCGCCGAAGAATTGCGCCCGTTGCTCCGCAAGCCATTCGAATTCGCCGGCGTCCCAGCGCACGACCGTGCCGCGACCGCCGCTCACCGCCCCCTCGTAATCGAGGTAGAGCGAGCGGTGTGCCGCACCGGGAACTATCGGCGATACTGCGGGTGGGGAAAAGTCTCCCGGCAGCTTCCAGCTTTGCAGTTCGTCGCCGTCCCCGAGGAACAGGTCGAAGTGGGGTTCGGGCCAATCGTGGAGGAGCACGGCGAACCGGGGCACGGATCACTCGTCCGAGCAGCAGGCGTGTGCGGCCGGCTTGGCCTTGCCCGTCGAGACGAGCGTCGCGGAACCGGTGCAGGCCCCGAGACTTTCGCTCTGGGCTGCCGGGATGTTGCACGACTGTGCTGGAATACAGCAGCCCGGCGACTCCGTGTCCGGAGCGTCGATAGTCGCGATCATCGGCACCGTTTCCATGCGGCTCAGCGGGCAGCAGCTCTTGCAGTTCGAATCCGACGTGGCGTAGTAGACGCCGCCGCCCGTGACGGCGACTGCGGCGAGAACCCCGGCGGCAATTTTGGCGAACATCAGCGAATGCTCCGAGAGGGGACGCGATTCCGACGCGATCAGTATAAGCGGATGGGGCCGGTTTCCGCAAACGGATTCAACTCGGAAAGAGGAACCGCAGTACGTCGGCGAAGCGCCTCGCCCAACTCCACTCGTTGTGCGACCCGTGGGGGTCTTCGAAATAATGCAGGTCAGTGCCGAGTTCTCCGAGTTGCGCCGCCAGTGCGCGCGAGCGCCGGAGCATCGACTGCCGCCCCTGTTCGGAACCGCCTTCCTGCGCGCCCATGTCGAGCCAAACCCGGCAGTTCTCCGTCCACCGCGACGACGTCCGGACGCTCTGCACGAACGATTCTTGATCCCACCAGAGGGACGGCGACATCGCCGCGCAGCGGCCGAAGAGATTCGGATACCACTTGCACAACTGCAGCGAGATCAAGCCTCCCATCGACGAACCGCCGATGCCCGTCGAGGCCGGCTCGGACCGCGTGCGGTAGGACGCGTTGATGAACGGCACGACCTCCTCGGCGAGGAACCGCCCGTAACTCTTCGAGAGGTCATCGGCCGCACCGCTGCGGCGCGGCCCGTATTCGAGTAGCCGGTCGGGCGAATTCGCGATGCCGACTATCAGGAGCGGCTCCGCTTCCCCGCACCGCACGATTCGCTCGGCGATTTCGTCGCAGCCCCACGGCTCGCCGATGAACGAAGTGTGCGCATCGAACAGGTTCTGCCCGTCCTGCAAGTAGAGCACGGGATAGCGCCGCTCGCGATCCTGCTCGTACCCCGGCGGCACCCAGACGGTGAGGGTGTGCGGATGCGGGAGGAATTCCGAAGGGAAGTCGAGGTGGTACTTCACGCTCGCCCGACCCCACCAGGCGACTCGATGTTCGATGCGTTCGCCGCTGCGGAGTTCGACCTCGCGCGGCGGCACCTCCAAGCCCCATTCGCCGACCTCGGCATCGCGCCAGCGTCCGCGCGTCGCCAACAAGCGGACGCGATCCCCTTCCCCATGCACCGGAATCGTCAGCCGGTGCGTGCCGTCAGTGAAGCGCGCGCAGCGCGCACCGATGGAACTCCAGCGGCCCAACTCGGGGGTGTCGCCCGAGAGGAAGACCGAGTCCCAAGAGTGCGGGTCGGGAACGTGAACGAGGATCTCGACCATGCTTTATGATTGCGAGCGGAGGGGCACGGATTCAATGGGGGTAGCCGAGAGCGGGGTTTGCACTGCCGTCTGTCATCTGATTTCTGCCGTCTATTCTGGAAAGAATAGACCGCAGATGCCAGACATCAGACGACAGTCACCGAGCGTCTCGATTCAGCGCGGCTTCTGCGCGTTCTGCCAGAGCAGCTTCATCGCTTCCTTCCCGGCGTTGAGCGCTTGGCCGATCACCTTCCGCGTCTTATCCGCCGACGCTTCCGCATGCAGCACGCGCAGGAATTGCACGCCCCGGGCTTCGTCCAAGCGGTTCGCGAGCGTCGCCAAGAGTTCGTCCTTGATCCCGTACTCCCGTTCGTGGGCCGTGCAGACCGGCACCGCATCGACGATCCCCTTCGCGAACTGTTCCCGCGCGGCTTCCATCGCCTCGCGGATCGATTCCTCCTTCGGACGACGTCCATCTTTCCAATCGTACGGCGGTGACCATTCCATCGCCGGCGAGAGCGCGTCGATATTCGTCACCACGAGCACGACAGGGGGCAAGCGCAGCTCGGGTCGCTTCGCGAAGAGCGCCCGCACGCGCTCGAGAAATTCGACCTCCGGTTTGCGGGCCGCCGAGCGCGCCGGTACCACGAGCAGCGCGATGTCGGACTTCGCGAAGACCTCGGCCGCTTGAACCACGTCCGCGTCCCCGGCCCCGTTGTGGCCGAAGCCTGCCGTGTCGATGAGCGACAGAGGCGTGAAGCCGACCGGGTGAAGGTCGTAGCGAGTCGCGGCGGCCGTGAGGGGCACCGCATCGACGCCCGCCTTCTGCTCGCCGAAGATCGCATTCACGAGGCTCGACTTGCCCGCCTTCACCGGGCCGACAATGGCGATGGTGATGCGGTTCGGATCGGTGATGAGCCGGTCGCCGGTCGCCGTGGGGTCGGGCACGACCGTCACATCGGGTGCCCCGGCTTCCGCGGGGGGCGCTTCCTTTTTCGCGAGCAATTCGCGGTAGCGCGCGACGCCGACTCGGAGCCGGCCGCTGTTGAGTTCGATGAGGTAGCGCCCGAGTTCTTGCAGGTACGTCGTGTAGAACCAGGTGAGGACGTTGTTCTGCACTTGCTTCAGCGTCGTCTGAAGCCCCGCCTTCGTCGCCAGGATTTGCGCCCCGGCCCGGACGGGATCGAGGATCGCCGAGAAGACCCAGTAGAGATTGCGGCCGCGCTCGTACCAATCGACGGCCTTGCGGACGTTCTTGAAGTTGTTGACGCTGAGGGCGTGGCTCCCCGGCACGTACTTGTCGACGAGTTCCGCGAGGTCGGCCGCAACGAGTTCGCCGCAGGCCAGGATTTCCGGCAGCGTCAGATGCCCGAACGGATCCTTCGCACCGGGCCGGTATATCGCCGCGACCTTTTCGACGAGCACTTTCGCATCGGCGGCGTAGCGCGTCATGTCGCTGAGGTCGTCGGCCGCGAGCGGAGGCACGCTCTCGGAATAGACCTGCACGACGGCCCACGCTTCGCGGTCGCGGTCGGTCCAGTAGTTCGGCGCATCGATCTTCGCCTTCGGCATCAGGAGCGTCGTTTTGCGCCGCGTCCATTGCCACGCCAAGCCGTACGCGGCGAGGAAGCAGAGGGCCATCGGCCACCAGGCCATGAACGTGTAGCCGGTCTCCCAGATGTGGTAGAGGCCGGCTCCGAGGAGAAAGACGAACGGGGCCAGCATAAGGATCGCGACGGTCGCGATGCGCAGCTTCGCCGCCGCCGGCATGTGGAATCTCAAATTCGCGCTCCCGGCTTGGCCCACGTGGTCTCGGCCTTTTGGACGTGTTCGCGATAGATCTTCTTCACCGTCTCGGCATCCGGGGCGTGCCCCGCGTGCGCCGCCTGATCGTACTCGATAAACGCGCGCCCAAGAGCGTACGTGGAGGAGTACGCCAGCCCCGCACCGACGGCGGAGCCGAGGTACGGGATGAACTTCGCCACCTGGCGGATGGCCTGCCGGGCGAGCAGGCCGATCCCGATGCTCGCCGAGAGTTCGAGAAAGCGCTTCTCGCCGCCGGGACTGCCCGACGCATCGGCGAGCGCCTTCACCATCCGCACCTGGATCGACGGCAACACGAAGAGATCGACGAACGGAATCGGAATGGCCCCGGCCGTCGCCGCGAGCGTGCTGTAGCCGATGATGACGGGGATCGCCCGCTTCAGGTATTGCTCTTTGAATTGCGCGTTCATCCCGTCGAGGCGGAGGAGCGTTTCACGGTAGGCCGTCGGCAGCATTTCGACGAGCTTCGCCTTCAGCGCGGCCCCGCCGTATTCGGTGTCCTCGAAGCCTTCGACCGGCTTCGTCAGGTCGATGGGGACGACCGCATCGAACAGCCCCGCGAACTCGATCTTCTGCTGTTCGATGATCGCGAGCGTTTCGGGGAGCGCTTCGAAGTAGGGCTGCGGGTGCTGCCGCTGCGGATAGGATTCGTGCAGGCAGGTCAGCGCCAGCACGATCGGGCGGCGGCGATTCACCGTGCGGATCTTGCGGAGCGCATCGCGCAGGCCACCGTGGGCGAAGTCGCGCAGCCGGCACGTCACGATCATCAACTGGGCTTGGGCATCGAAGGAGGCCAAGTCCTCGGCCGGATCGTACGACGGTTCGTCGAGTCCGCGGGTGTCGAGGAACGTGAGCACCGGAGCTTCGTCGGTCGGGAACGGGAAGATGCGCGAAGTTTTCGTGCAGGGCCGGAAGCCATTGCCGATGGCGGCGTCCTCGGCGCCCGTGAGGTAACGGATGATGGACGTCTTGCCCGACTGCGTCTTGCCGAAGAGCCAGAAAACGGGCGCGGGGGTCTTGGCCCGCACTTCGGAGAAGTCGAACTCCGCCTGCGGCTGCGGCTTCCAGAAGTGCCGCACCTCGCCCCAGAATCGTCCAAGGAGATTGGCTCCGGACGCTTTCGGTTGATCGCTCATACTTTCGCCTCCGCCAGTGGCACGGCACCCAATCCAAACCCCGTCAACTGCCCCGTATGCAGCGTCCCATCATCCGTCGTGAACATCCTGGGAAACCGCCCGGCCCACTCCGCGTTCGCAGCAGGGACGAACTGCCGGGAATTCGCTTCGATCGCGGCGACGCCGGGGATGTGCGCCGCCAGACCGGCCGAGTGAATCAGCGAGGCGCCGGGACAAGTGAGGTCTTGGACGCAGCGGAACATCCCGAATTTTTGCGCCGCCGCCGCCAGCAGGAGCGATTGCGTCTGCCCCTTGCACGCCTTGAACGCCACTCCGGTGTAGCCGAGTTCGCGCGCCAGCAGCAGCGTCTCCAGATCGAGCAGCGATTCGTCGATGACGACAGGTTTCAACTTCGCGGCCCCGTGCATCCGATTGCTCGGATTGGCCCGCAAATCGCGGGCCGTGGGCTGCTCCACGTACTGGATGCGTTCGTACCCGTCTGGCGATTCGCTTTCGACACGTCGAAGCACTTCCAAGAGGTATTCGACATCCCGGCAGCGCTCGTTGAAGTCGAGCGAATAGCGGAACTCGCGGCTGGGCACCGCAGCGGAAGCCACGCGATTTACCGCGACCGCGCGCCGCACGTCCCAATCGAGATCGTCGCCGTTGAGTTTGATCTTCAGGTGCGTCAGGCCATCCCGGTAGATCCAATCGACCAGGTGCTCCGGCCCGCCGTCGGCGACGGGCACCGCGACGTCGGCCGGGGTCAGCGGGTCGAGCGCGCCGACGAGGTGATACAGGGGCATGGAAGTCTGCGGAGTCGTTCGCAAGTACGATTGCAATCGATCCCCTGCGAAATCGGCACCCAGGAAGTCGCCGAGATCGCGGTCGAAGTGGGGAGCATCGTAGGTGCGGTAGCAGTTCGAACCGTGAACCTTGCCGTAGGCATCGTGGAGCGCCGCGTCGAAGGCGCTGGCGACGACGAGCGTCGCGAGTTTCGGAATCGAACCGGCCCGCGCGAAGAATTCCGCTTCCAATTCGTGCGTGATTTCGATGGGGTGCCCGGCCGAATTCGAACGCGCGTAGACCTCCGACACCGGCCGCGCCAAATCCTTCATCGCCCGGAGCGTGTCGGCGTAGGCCAACTCCTTCGACGGATAGGCCCAGACGTTCCCGAGCGGCATCGAGCCGAACCCCTCGGCGGCTTTGCCCGCCGCGGTTTCCACGGTCATCGTCACGTTCAGCAACGTCACCTGCGTGACGGGGACGCCGCCGAACTTCAGCGGTGTGCGGTAGTCGAAGTCCGCGAACGAGAACGCCGCGTCGCGGATTCGCACATCGGTCGGTCGCATCGTTCCATCGCCCTCGGTTCGCGCCGTACAACGCTGGCTATGATACCCGATTGGCAACTTCCGGCCGGTGTGGATCGCGGCCTGCACGATTACCTCCGCAGCGCCGACATGGCGCGCGGCTACGACGCCATGATGGCGATCTCCCCGCTGGCGACCGTCGACACCGAGTTCTGCGCGCGCCACTTCCCGACTCCGGGGCGGCTGCTCGACCTCGGCTGCGGCACCGGCCGCCTCGGCCGGCACTTCGGCCCGAAGGGTTTCGACTATCTCGGCGTCGATCTCTCGGAAGAGATGCTCGCGGTCGCGGAGGCGCAGAAAGCGTCGGAGCGCGAGCGATTCGCCGAGTCGAACCTCGTCGAACTCCCGGAGGGGTTCCGCGACTTCGACTGCGCGGCCTGTCTCTTCAGCACGCTCGGGATGATCCGCGGATCGGAGAACCGCGACGCCGTACTGCGGAACGCCTTCCGCGCGCTCCGATCAGGCGGTCGCTTCGCGCTGCACGTCCACAACCGCTACTTTCACGGCGTCGGCCTGCGCGGCTGGCGCAGCGGCGACATCGCCATGCCGCAAGCCTACGGCGGTGCCGCGCTGACGCTCCACCACTATTCGATCCGCGAAGCGCTCGGCGCGGTGACCGCAGTCGGATTCCGCGTGCGGGAAGTGGCACCCGTGAGCGCGGGCGGGCTGCTCACGAAGCGCCGGATGCTGCCGAAGATCCGCGCGTACGGATACTTGATCGCGGCCGAGAAACGCTAACCGACCCGCGGCCAAACGCTCGCGGACGCCACGATCGGCACAGTCCGTTTGTAAGCCCGGTTCATCAGGGGCGAGCCGAAGAGGTGGTCGGCGGTGATGCGGTTGTTCGCGACGGGGATGTTCCAGACGACGGCGAGCCTCAGCAGCGCTTTCACGTCGGGATCGTGCGGTTGCGCCGCGAGCGGATCCCAGAAGAAGATGAGTACATCGACCGCGCACTGCGCGATCAGCGCGCCGATCTGCTGATCGCCGCCGATCGGGCCGCTGAGGTAGCACCGCACCGGGAGGCCGAGGGCATCTTCGACGAGTTTTCCGGTGGTACCGGTGCCGAGGAGTTCGTGCTGCGCGAGCAGGTCGCGGTGCGCGGCGGCCCAGAGCAGAAGCTCCGGCTTCTTGCTATCGTGCGCGATCAGGGCGATCCGCTTGCGTTCGGCCACGGCGACGACGGACATCTCAATTCCCCCTGATGCGCCGGACGACGTCCGGCGGGGCGACCTGATACGAGTGCGGCTCCATCGCGGCGTTCGCCCGACCCTGGCTCAGGCTGCGCACTTCGTTCGCATACGTGAAGAGCTTCTCCAGTGCCACGGTCGCGACGACCTCGGCCATCGCGTCCCCCTTCGTGTCTTCGATCTGCCCGCCGCGCTTCGCGAGGTCTCCCGTGATGTTGCCCAAAAACTCGGACGGCGTGCTCACCGTCACTTTCATGATCGGTTCGAGCAGGTCGACGTTGTCCTCGCACG
>Ga0136611_10002328_pt1 | contig 13216 bp, 10 predicted proteins | sample AntDrymUQ2232306_2_FD_106645 | JGI IMG/M metagenome (GOLD analysis project Ga0136611, IMG submission 106645) | Polar desert sand microbial communities from Dry Valleys, Antarctica - metaG UQ223 (23.06) | ecosystem: Environmental > Terrestrial > Soil > Desert | place: Antarctica: Dry Valley... | reverse complement strand
CTCTCGCTCTCACCCCTGTTCGTGCTCGCGGTCGGGGTGCTCGCCGTGGTCGCGTGCGTGCGGCGCAACGCGATCTCCTGCTCGCTCCTCGCGCTCGTGCTCGTGATCCCACTTTTCCAGGCAATCTCCTACCGGCAGGCGCAGACGTTTGGCTTCTGGCGCTTCTATATCTCAATCATCCCGGCGGGCCTGATCGTCGCCGCCGAACTGGTCCGTGCGCTTTCAGGCCGCCGGCGGCGTATGCTCAGCGCTGCCCTGCTCGTGCTTGTCCTCACCGGCTCGAACGTCTGGACCGTTCAGGCGATGCTGCGCGATCCGCTCCCACTTCCGAGTTGCGGCTTCCTCGGCACGCGCGATCAACTCTTCATTGAGGCGCTACGGCGTCCCGATGCCCAGATCGACGGCTGCGAAGACGAGCGCCAGATGGCCAGCTATATCCGCGATCGCTTCCGTGAGCGCGCGATCCTCACTGACATTACAGGAAACGTGGTCGTGCTCTTCACGGGCAAGCCCACTCTCTTTGTGCTCCTGAGCGACGACGATTTCAGCACGATCGCGCACCAGCGGGGTGGTCCCGCGAAAGGCGGTACGGTCGAATACGTGCTCACCAAGCGCGTCACGGAGCGGGAATTACGCGCGCTCGACAGCTACTTTCCCGCCCTCGGCACGGTCGCGCCGCCAGGACTGGAGCTCACACAGGAATTCGGCGTCCTCTGACTCTACCGCATCCTGCCGGAGTTAGGAACGCAGGAAGACCACGCCCAGGCACCTCGGGACGCTGCGGGCGCGCATGGCACGCCTACCACGGAGTGCGGCAAGCCGCGCCCCTCCCTTCCCAACCACCTCGTCTGATCCAGGATCGGGTTCGGCTCGGCCCGCCACCAGCGCCGGTCAAGTTAGCCGACCGTGTTGCTCAGCACGCCGATCCCCTCAACCTCGCACTCAACCACATCGCCCGCCTTGAGGTACTCCGGCGGCTTGCGCGCGTTGCCGACGCCGTCCGGCGTGCCCGTGGCGACGATGTCGCCCGCCTCCAGCGTGATCCCGGCGGAGAGGCCCGCAATCATCGTGGGGATGTCGAAGATCAGCATACGTGTGTTGCTATCCTGCTTCGTCACGCCGTTCACGCGCAGCGTGATCCGCAGGTTATCCGCCTTGCCCAGTTCGTCCCGCGTCACGATCCAGGGCCCCATCGGGCAGGAGCCGTCGAGCGACTTGCCCTTGAACCACTGCTGACCGTGGCGGCGCTGCACCTCGCGCGCGGAGACATCGTTGAGCACCGTGTAGCCGAAGATATGGTCATAGGCCCGCTCGGCCGCAATATCCACGCCGCCGGGGCCGATGATCAGCGCCAGCTCCACCTCCCAGTCCAGCCGCTCCGTTACATGGGCGTGGAGCGGGATCGTCGCGCCGGGGCCGATCACGGCCGTGGGCGCCTTCGTGAAATAGGTGGGCCACTCCGGCGTCGCGGGTTGACCGGCGGCACCGGGCATGTTCTCGCCGCGCTGCGTTCGGCCCTCGTCAATGTGCGCCTGGTAGTTGAGGCCGAGGCAGAAGACGTTCTTGCGTGGCCGCGGGATCGGCGCGAGCAAGGTGACGCTGCCGAGCGGCTGCCCCTTCGCGCCGCCGCCCTTTGCTGTGCTTTCAAGCTCACGCAACGCGCGCAGCGCCGCGTCGCTCTGCTCAATGATCTCGATCATTGTTGACGGCAGACTGCTGCCCGCCGCGATGTCCACAATCTGGTCACCCACAATCAAGCCGGCGCGGGGGCCGTCCGCGCCCTGGTACGTGGCGAGCCGCATTATCTTCCTCCAAATCAGCGTCACCCCGGAGTCCATCACGGATGCGGCACACGCGCAAGCCCGCTGCATCCCTCACGAGTGACCCGCCGCGCCTCTATGTATGATGAGGATGCAGTTTATACCTCTCTCACGCATCCTTGCGGGAGCCGCCCATGACTTCCACGGCACACCTGACATTAGATCGCTTTCTCGCCCTCCCGGAGACAGAGCCAGCAAGTGAATATGCCTGTGCGGAGGTAGTGCAGAAGCCGATGCCCACACTCACACACGCGCTGCTTGCCGACTATCTACTCGGTGTCCTGCGCGAATTCCTGCGCGGTGCCCGGATTGGTGTTTCCGGACCAGAACTATGCTGTATCTTCGGCCCCGCCGGTCGGGAGCGGGCCTTTGTGCCGGACATCGCGTTTGTTTCAACAGCGCGGCTTCCCCGCGGTGACTCGCGTGCCGTGCGCCATTTTCGGATCGCGCCTGACCTTGCGATTGAAGTGCTCTCTCCCGACCAGCCAATGGGATTGTTCTCGGAGAAGATCCAGTTTTATCTCCTCAACGGCGTGCGCCTCGTCTGGATCGTGGACCCAATCGCGGAGACCGTTACCGTCCTTGCTCCAGGCATGGAGCCGGCGAGCGTGCGCGCGGGAGATGTCTTGGACGGGGGTGCAGTCTTGCCGGGACTGCGCCTGCCGGTCGCGGCGCTCTTTGACGCGATGCGGCTTGAAGAACAAGGATAGGCCCCCTGATGCGCGAGCCGTTCAAGCAGCGATTGAAGCAGGCCGTCCAGAGCGAGACGATCCCGGTCGCACTCGCGCGCGCGTTGGGCACGTTCCGCGAACGGCGCAACGCCGTCTTTGCCCCGGGCGAATTCGCGCGCGTGCAGGCCACGCTCGGCGCGATCAAGCGCGCCGCGATTGACCACCTGCCGGAGCTCGTCGCCCAGTTCACGGAGGAAGCGACGCGCGCCGGCGTGATCGTCCATCAGGCCGCGACGATCGCGGACGCCCAGCGGATCATCGGTGCGATCGCAAAACGGAATGACGCGAAGCTCGTCGTCAAGTCCAAGTCAATGGCGACCGAAGAGATCGAGCTGAACAGCTACCTTGAGGCGCAAGGGCTGGAGGTGGTGGAAACGGACCTCGGCGAGTGGATCATCCAGCTCCTGCACGAGCATCCCTCCCACCTGATCGCGCCCGCGATCCACCTCACCCGCGAGCAGATCGCCGCGCTTTTCTCGCGTGTCGGCGGGGCGCCGCTGCCGCCGGAGACACAGCCGCTCGTCAAATTCGCGCGCCGGAAGCTGCGAGAGAAGTTCATCGCCGCCGACCTCGGCATCTCCGGCGCCAACATCGGCATCGCCTCTACCGGCACGGTCGTGATCGTCACCAACGAAGGCAACGCCGATCTCGTCACCACGCTCCCGCCCGTCCACATCGCCGTGCTCGGCGTCGAGAAGATCGTGCCCTCGCTCGACGAAGCGACCGAGATTTTGAAAGTGCTCTCGCGCAATGCCACCGGGCAGAAGTTCACCAGCTACGTCTCGATGATCACCGGCCCCAGCCGCACGGGCGATATCGAGCTGGAGCTGGCGACGGGCGTGCATGGCCCATTGGAGATGCACGTCGTCCTGCTCGACAACGGCCGCTGGCAGACGCGCGAAGACCCGGCACTGCGCGATGCGCTCGACTGTATCCGCTGCGGCGCCTGCGCCAACGTCTGCCCGCCCTACGAGGTGGTCGGCGGCCAGGCGTTCGGCCACATTTACACCGGCCCGATCGGCCTCGTCCTCACCGCGATGCACCACGGACTGGACGCGGCCGGCGGCCCGCAATCCCTCTGCGCGTCCTGCAACGCCTGCGAAACGATCTGCCCGGTGGGTATCCCCATCCCCCGCCAGATCATCGAGGTACGTCAGCGTTACGTCGCCGCGCACGGCCTGCCTCTGAAAAAACGCGCCGCGATCAGCGCCCTCTCCAATCGCACGCTTCAGGCAGCGGGCCGTCTCGCGCAGGCACCGTTCGTCAAGGGCGGGTTCTTGCAGGGCGCGCCCTTCCTCGGCGATCAACTCTCCTGGCGCAGCCTGCCCGCGCTGGCGAAGCCTCCCCTGCGTGACCGCACGCTGCTGGAGCGGCCCGCGCCGCCACTGATCCCCGGCAGCGCCGTGGCCGGCACACGCGTCGCCTACTTCCCCGCCTGTCTCACCGACAACCTCGAGCCGGAGACGGGCGAGGCAGCGGTGGCGGTGCTGCGCGCGCTCGGCTGTGACCTCTCGCTGCCCGGCGGCTGGCGCTGCTGCGGTCTCGTCGCCGCCAGCGCGGGCGATGCCGTCGCCGCCAGACCGCTGCTCAAAGAGACGATCGCCGCGCTCGAACGCGACCGCGCCCCCGTGATCGTCACGACCTCGACCTCCTGCGCCACGATGTTGCTCCAGGATGCGCCGACCCTGCTCGCCTCGGAGCCGGATTGGGTCGCCCGCGCCGAGCGCCTCGCTGCCCGCATGATCGACTTCGCACGCTTCGTCAACGCCGCCCTGCCACAGTCTGAAGACGGAAAGATAAAGGAAGACTCGTCAGCAGCCTCCACTTCATCCCTCATCCCCCAGCCCTCATCCCTCCAGGAGTCCGTCACCTATCACGATGCCTGCCAGTCCGCCAACTGTCTCGGCCTCGGACCGGAGGCGCGGCGGCTGCTGACCGAGGTCTGCGGGCTGGAGTTGCGCGAGCTGCCGGAGTCCGCCGTCTGCTGCGGCTTCGGCGGCACGTTCTCGCTGGAGCACCCGGAGGTCGCCAAGCAGATCCTCGCGCGCAAGCTCAGCAACCTCGCCGCCACCGGCGCCGCGCGCGTTGTCACGGACAACCCCGGCTGCCTGATGCAGATTCGCGGCGGTTTGCGCGCCGCCGGCCGCCCCGAGCGCGCGAGCCACCTCGCCGAGTTGCTGGCCGAGCGGCTCCTCGATTGGCCAGCCCCGTAAGCCGAACCGCAGTGCCGGTATGATAGTGGAGGAGATGGTGGCCGTGCCGCTGCTCTCCGTCAGCGATGCGCAGCGAATCGAGCTGATCCAACAGCCTCCTGGTGAGACGCGACTTGTGGAGAGAACCGCGCGCGAAGCGCATCCAGAGCGCCATCACGCTCCCGGAGTGTCTATGCGTATCCGCGACGCCTATACCGCCTGGTCTGCCACCTACGACACGCACGTCAACCCCACACGCGACCTTGATGCGCTGGTGACACGACAGATCCTCGCCGGTCTCCGCCCCGCGCGCATCCTCGAACTCGGCTGCGGCACGGGCAAGAATACATCCTTCCTCGCCGAGATCGGCACTCACGTCCAGGCGCTCGATTTCTCCGACGGGATGCTCGCGCGTGCGCGGGAGAAGGTGCCCGCCGCGAACGTCAGCTTTGCCGTCGCCGATCTGACGCGGCGCTGGCCGTGCGAGGATCACGCGGTTGAACTGATCGTCTGCACCCTCGTCCTCGAACACATCGAAGACCTCTCCTGCATCTTTGCCGAGGCGGCGCGCTGTCTTGCTCCCGGTGGACAGATGTTTCTCTCTGAACTGCATCCGTTCAAGCAATACCAGGGGACGAAGGCACGGATTGAGGACAACCGCGGCACCACCGAGATTGACGCGTACGTCCATCACCTCTCCGACTTCCTTGCGGCGGCGGGCAGCGCCCAGCTGACGTTGCAACGCCTGGACGAGTGGTGGCATCAAGCGGACCGGCAGAACCCGCCGCTGCTTCTCTCCCTGCTCTTCGCGAACGAGGCATGCGGGACGAGATGACCGACACCGCCCGCGTATCCCACCGCGGCGAGAGCGTTTCCCAGACCTGGGTGCGACCCCCTCAAGCGTGCCCTCCATGATGTGCAGCACGAGGTTTCAATCCTCACCCAGGGCAAACGCATCTACACGTCCATCTCTTGAAGGACGTATAAGGAGATAGTCGGTATCCCAGCCAGCGCGTACGCGGCGTCCCTTTGTGGAGGACCAGTGCCGGGTGGGAGCGTGCGTGAGGAGGTTGCGGGCGATGTGGCGCACGCACGATTTTCACTCCCCCAGTGCGCACGCACGCTCGCGCCGAACGCCGCGGCGGTGAGCGGTCGGCTGAGCAGCTCGTACCGGGTCTCCTGCTCCCGCGTGCTCCCCAGACGCCGCTCTGACGCAAGGCGGCCGATCGCGGCACGGTGCGGCCACGCATGGCAGCGCTGGAGCCAGGCGATCGCATCCGGATCGGTGATCACCGTGTGCCAGCGGCGCTCCAGGCGGCCGTGCCCGTGGTCCACCGTGCGGGCCATGTCCGCGCAGGCGGTCGCCTCGGCACGGGCGAAGCGCTCCCCACATCCGCCCAGAGCGTGCCCTGGGTCCCCTTCAGCGCCAACACGTCGTCCGCTCCCCCATCCACGATCTAGGAGGGCGGGTCATGGGTGCCAGGCTTCCGCGATCCGCGCAGGCGGCGTAGGCTAGTACCGCTTGGCGGAAGTAGGGCGACGGTTCCAGAAGCATCTCCTGCATCTACCGAGGCAAGATGCTTCTGACCAAATCATCGGTGTATTTGCGCCGACCGGTACTTGGTGTCTACGCAGAACCAAGAGCGATCCGTTCGCTCAAATCACGGCAGGCCGCCGCGTCAAACTCAGCACGTTGCAGTAACACCTCCAATGCACGAACCAGCCGGCCAGCTTCGGCGAGCTACGTCGCACGTCGCTTGGCGCCGTAGGTTCTCTACGCCTCTGATTCGTTGGCGGAGACGGCGGAGAAGAGACGGGCGGCCGCGCTCGGTGCGGACTCGGCCAGTATCGGGTCGAGCACGTTGCGTGTGTAGGCGGCGTAGCGGAGGCGCAACTCGGTCATGGCCGCGTTCATCTCCAGTTGCAGGCGCGAGACCTCCGCGTCGTCGCTCGCTTCGATCGCGTCCCGCACGCGGCTGAAGAGCGAACGGCTCTGGGGCGTGTCCCGCATTAGGGAGCGGCGGAGCGCGTGGACCTCTGCCCAGATGGCCTCGTCCGCGCCGTCTTCGTCCTCGGCGTGAATCCGGCGGCACTCGCGCACGGCGGCGATATTGGCGGGCAGGATGCGCTCGGAAAGTTCCAGTAACCAGCGGCTATGCATCGCGCTGCGGTAGGAATCAATCAGGCGGTCGTCGAGGACGTTGTCGGCAGTGAGCACGGCGCGGCCCTCGTGGTCTGTTTCCAGGCGGCGCAGGGTTTCGTAGACGGTCGCCGGTGGCGTGCCGAAGAGGCGGTCGCGCTCGGCCTGGTCGTAGTGCTCAAAGACATCCGCCTCGCTGCGGTAGGCGCGGCCGAACTCGAGGTAATCACCCGTCTGATCCGGGCGCTTGGAGAACTCTTCTTGAAGCTGCTGGGCCGTGCGACCTGACTGCAGCGCGTAGCTGATCCCCTCCAGCATCGCCTGGTAGATGGCGGCGATCGCGAGGTAGGAATTGGTGTGTGGGTTGGGCGCGCGCACCTCGAAGCGCGTGGCGAGCGGGTTTTCCGTGTCGCGCACCAAGCCGGCGAGCACGCTGCGGTTGCGGGACGGCTCCTCCACCGTGTGGCCAACCGCGCCGACGGCGCAGACCGGCGCCTCGAAGCCGGGCTTGAGCCGGTTGAAGGCGTCCGTGGAGCAGGTGACAAACGGCCCTACCACCTCCCAGCGGCGGAGGAGGCCCATCAGCGCGCCCCAGCCGATCGGGCTGAGGTAGTCCCGTGTAGGCTCGGCGGCGGTGAAGAGGTTCTTGCGTGTGTCGTCCTTGAGGCGCACGGCGATGCCGACGTGGGTGTGTTCGCCGCTGCCGGCGACACCCTCGATCGGTTTGGCGAGGAACGTGACCTCCAGCCCCTGGTCGCGGTAGGCGCGCGCAATCAGGGTGCGCGCGAGCAGCTCGTTGTCCGCCGCCTCGCGCGCGGAGGCAAAGCGCCAGTCAATTTCGATCTGCTCCATTACGGCCACATCGGCGTGACCGGCCATGCGCGCGTCCACGCCGCCGACCTCTTTGTGCCCCATCTCCGGGCGCAGGCCAACGCTGTCCAAGAGCGAGAGCGCCTGCTCCAGGCCGGTGCGCACCGCACCTTTGGTCGGCTTCCAGTACTGCTCTTGGAGCGCCTGGGAGACAGCGAGTTGTTCGACCTCCGCGCGCGCGCCCGGGGTGCGTACCCAGAACTCCAACTCCGTGCCCACGGTGAGGGTGACCTCTGCGATCTCGTCCACGTTCAGTCCGAGCGCCTGGGCCGCTTCGGGATGGGCGCGCAGGAGCGCGGTGAGCCGCTTCGCGACGGACTGCTCCGCGCGCACGAGCACCGAGCGGGCATCCACACGCGTGCCGGCGTGCTCCAGGAAAGCCGGGATCTTGACCGTGCCCACGGGTAGGCCCGTTTCGGTATCCGGGTTCTGTGCGTTGTAGTCCACCGTCCAGCGCGCATCCGCGTCGGCGATTAAGTCAACCTTGCCGTCGTTGAGCGTAGCGATGCCGGGCAGCACAACGCTGGAGCCGTCCGTTTGCACACCGCCGGAGAGGAGCAGTTCCGCCTCTGGGAGGAAGGCGGAGACGGGGATGCGCTCGTCCGTCTCGTGGCCGGCGAGGTCCACGGCGACGAGCGAGACGAAACGGATGTGGGGATGCCCGGCGACGAGCGCGCGCAGGCCCGCGGCCGTGCGCTGCTCCGCTGGCACAACCGCCGGCAGCTGCGAAATAGGGGAAGCGGAGGATGCGACCATCGCCTGCTCCTTTGTGACAACTTTCTCACATGGTACAGGCGGTCGTGGTTAGGGGCGACGCGCGGGCCTGGTGATGCGCCCGCACCGTTGCCAGGCCACCCGCTTCGTACCAGCGCACCCAGCGCTGCACCGTGCCGTAGTGCACCCTCACCGTGCGCGCCACCGCCCCACGAGACGGCCCTGGCGCAGCAATCACAATCCATGGAGGCGCATCTATGACAGATGCCACCTGGGCTGGTATCAGCTGTCAATGCTTGGACCGCCGCATCCCGGCGCAAGCCGCACTGCGAACGGAGGTGACGCGGTGGACCCACGACCGCAATGCGGCCCAACGCACCGTCGATTGGCGCTTCACCACCGCCATGCACGCATCAAACTCAAACGACTCTACCTCGCAGGTTGAGCAGGTCAGGGTACTAGACCCAGACGGCACCCATCTCCAGCTCCGCACCCTGCCTTCGTCGTAACCCCGACATACGATCAGCGCGGAGAGGAGCCGCCTGCTACTGCTGCACCAGCATCACGCGGTTCCCCTCCGGGTCGGTGATGCTCGCAATCGTCGCCCGCCCGGGCACGTCCAGCGGCTGCCGTAAGACCGTGCCGCCCAGCTCGACCGCCTTCGCCAACGACGCCTGTAGGTCGCGCACCTGGATATAGAGCGCCACCCCAGACCGCTTTCCTTGCCGCAGCGTCCCCGCCGGACCCGTCTCCGGTGCGCCGATCCCGGCGGTAATGCGCATCGCCGGCCCGTCACTGATCTGCCAGTTGAACATCTCCGCATAGAACGCGCGCTGCTTCTCCGGATCGCGCGCCTGAATCTCCCAATGCACCACCGGCCGCGCCCAATCGTCCGTCATCGTCCCTGCTCCTTTGTTGTCCTCGGTTGGCTTCAGTCTGGTGACCCAGTGCGGCGCCCGCGCGACTGGAGTAGCCCCAAGCATACGCTTCTGCGCACGCGTGGTGCGACGCGGTGCGCGTCCGGCAATCGCGGCGGCTTGCGAGGGACAGCAGCGGGGTGGGTCATGCAAACGCCGCCCGATGCGACGCGCGCTCTGGAGCCACGCGCCCAGCGACCGGGCGAGACGGCGCGCCGGCCGTGGCGACGCCGGATATACTAGGATCACACTCAGGCGGATGGGTGGGGAAGTGGGGACGGGTGATGATCAAGCCACGGCTGCTGCGTCTGGCGGTTGTTTCGGCCAGCGTCGCGCAGATCTATCTCAGCTATAAGATCCCGCAGCTCCTCAACAAGGCCGGGCTGCGGCACGACACGCCACAACAGGTAAGTAAGCGTCACCGACGTAACGCGACCACGCTCTATAACCTCGCGGCACGCTTGCAGGGGCTGATGATCAAACCGTGCCAGTTCCTCAGCAGCCGTGCAGACCTCGTGCCGGACGAGTACATTGAGGTGCTCTCCCGGCTCCAGGACAAAGTGCCGCCGCGCCCGTACAAAGAAGTGCGGCGGGCGGTGCGGCGCGAACTGGGCGGCTGGCCGGAACAGCTCTACGCCGCCTTTGACCCCCGGCCGATTGCGGCAGCCTCGCTCGCGCAGGTCCATCGCGCCCGCATGCACGATGGGCGCGATGTCGCGGTGAAGGTGCAGTATCCGGGGATTGACCGCGTGGCGCGCACTGACCTGGCGAATATGATGCTCCTGGCGCGCATGTTGAGCCGGATCGAGCGCCCCTTTGACTTCACACCGATTGTGCGCGAGTTGGAACGGATGGTGCCGCTGGAGCTGGACTTTGAGAACGAGGGCCGCAACGCGGAGACGGTCGCGCGCAACCTCAGCCACCGCTCGGAGTTCATCGTTCCCAAAATCGTCTGGGAGCGCACCAGCCGCCGCGTGCTCACGATGGACTTCATCGAGGGCTTCAAGATCACCGATGTCGCCGCGATGCGGGCCGCCGGGATTGATCCGCTCTATGTCGCGCAACTGCTCACGGAAGCCTACTGCGAGCAGCTCCTGATCAACGGCTTCTTCCACGCGGACCCGCATCCCGGCAACCTGATCGTCCAGCCCGGCCCCAAGATTGCGCTGATTGACTTCGGCCTCTCGAAGCGCTTCCCGACGCCCTTCCGCCGCGCCTTCGTGGAGCTGACGCGCGCGATCATCCTCAAGGATGATGCGGCAACCGTGCAGGCGTTCAAGGACCTGGGCTTCCGCGCGAAGCGCGACGACCCGCAAACGTTGATCGCGCTCGGCGACGCCTTCCTCGGTCGCGCCGTACGCGAAAACAAGGTCTACGCTGACCAGGAGATGGTGGCGGAGATCAACGCGATGCTCACGCGCACACTCAAGGCAAACCCGGTCGTGAATGTGCCCTCGGACATCGTGCTCGTGGGCCGCGTCACCGGACTGCTTGCCGGGATCGCGAAGACGCTCGGCTCGAAGGTGAACCTGCTGGACACGATGATGCCCTACGTTGCGATGCGCTCGATGACCGCCGACGGCCGCGAGGCGATCCTTGCCTCCATGACGCAAGAAGAACGCGCGGCGGTGGGGGCGGCAGACTGATGCAGGAGATGATAGCTGCCGGAGACACAAACCTCCTGACTCATTCGCACGCGCGCCTGATACCAGGCACGTAGGACGCGTGCTATGATGTCCGCGCATGGCCGAAACCAGTATCCCACTGAGCCCGGCAGAACTGGCGGCGTACCGCGAGGAAGCAGCCGAGTTTGCGCGCCTCGGCGGTGCCGTACTGCGGCGAATGTTCGGCGCGGGGATTGAAGCGCGCTTCAAGACGAGCGCGCGCGACCTCGTCACCGAGGCGGACCTTACCTCCGAGCGCGTGATCCTCGCCGCGATCCAGGAGCGGCATCCTGACCACGGCTGGCAATCCGAAGAAGCGGGCGCGAGTCCGCTCACGACGCGCTTCCGCTGGGTGGTGGACCCGCTCGACGGCACCGCCAACTTCGCCCACGGCTACCCACAGTTCTGTGTCTCGGTCGCCTTAATGGAAGGTCCGCGCTCGATCGCCGGCGCGATCTTTGACCCGCTGCGCGACGAGTGCTTCTCGGCGGCGTGGGACGGCGGCGCGGACCTCAACGGCGTGCCGATCCACGTCTCGCGGGTCGCGGACCTGGGCGGCGCGCTCGTCTCGACCGGCTTCCCCTACGAGCCGCCCGCGCGCCGCACGGCCTGGGCGAACCTGACCGCACGCACGGTTGAGCGCGTGCAGATGATGCGTCGCGGGGGTGCCGCCGCGCTCGATTGTGCCTATGTCGCCGCCGGTCGCGCCGAGGCGCACTTCGAGTTTTATCTCAGTCTGCATGACATCGCCGCCGGGATGCTGATCGTGCGCGAGGCGGGTGGGCTCTCGCGCGAGATGGTCTATCAGGACTGGCCGCTGGGCCATATCATCACCAACGGCCAGCCGGTGTTGGACGGACTGACCGATATCCTCACGACCTTCTTCGGCGCGGTCGAGATCCGGCCGGCAGCGCCCGTCGCGGACGAGGCTGGCTGATGCACACCACCTGGGTCGAGCTTGACGCTGCCGCCCTGCGCGACAACCTGCGCACCTTTCAGCAGCGCGTCGCCCCCGCGGCGGTGATGGCGGTCGTCAAGGGCAACGCTTACGGCCACGGCCTCGCTGAAGTCGCGGACGTTCTGCGCGGCGAGGCAGCCTGGTTCGGCGTGAACGCGCTCCACGAGGCGGAGGCGTTGCGCCGCGACGGTCACGAGGCGCGCGTGCTGATCCTCGGTACGATGCACCCCGCCCAAGCCGGGGCGATCGTGCGCGGCGGCTTCAGCCAGGCCGTCTACGACCACGCATCGCTGGACGCGCTCGACCAGGCAGCGACGCGAGCCGGTACCCGCGCGCGTGTCCACCTTAAGGTAGAGACAGGCACCAACCGCCAGGGGCTCGCGGGCAGCGCGTTATGTCACCTCGCCGCCGAGGCGCGGGCGCGCGCCGGGATCGAGCTCGAGGGCGCGTATACGCACTACGCCAACGTCGAGGAGGCGGAGGAGTTCGGCTACGCTGCCCAGCAGCTCCGGCGTTTCGAGCAGGCGCTCGCGCGGGTGGAAACGAACAGCCCCGTCTCTGTCAAGCACACGGCCTGCACCGCGGCGGCGATCCTCTACCCACAGACCTACTTTAACCTCGTCCGCGTCGGCATCGGCCTCTATGGCCTCTGGCCCTCGGCAGAGACGAAACGCGCCGCCTGCGCTGCCGACCGCACGCTGGCGCTGCGCCCGGCCCTGAGCTGGAAGTGCCGCATCGCCCAGATCAAGGACGTGCCCGCGGGCGAGCCGGTCGGCTACGGTTGCACCTTCCGCAGCGAGCGCCCGAGCCGGATCGCCGTGCTGCCAGCCGGCTACTATGAGGGCCTGGACCGTGGCCTCTCAAACACGGGTGCGGTACTGATCGGCGGTCGCCGTGCCCCAATCGCGGGCCGCGTCTGCATGAACATGACGATGGTGGATGTGACCAAGATCCCCACTGCAACCGCCGGCGACGAAGCAGTGCTGATCGGCCGCCAGGGCGACGCGGAGATCAGCGCTGATGAGATGGCCGCGTGGGCCGGCACCATCAATTACGAGGTCGTGACGCGGATAGCGGCGATGCTGCCGCGCGTGGTGGTGTGACGGCCCCCACCCCCGGGCCCCTCCCCATCACTGCGGTGATGAAGAGGGGAGCACACGCCAGACCAGGTTCGCCAGCGTCTCCCCTCTCCATCACCGCAGTGATGGGG
>Ga0136611_10002327_pt1 | contig 13217 bp, 8 predicted proteins | sample AntDrymUQ2232306_2_FD_106645 | JGI IMG/M metagenome (GOLD analysis project Ga0136611, IMG submission 106645) | Polar desert sand microbial communities from Dry Valleys, Antarctica - metaG UQ223 (23.06) | ecosystem: Environmental > Terrestrial > Soil > Desert | place: Antarctica: Dry Valley... | reverse complement strand
CGCGGGCGGCAAACTTCGGCGCGAGGTTTTCTCCCGGAGCGGTGCCATCCACCGCGAAGTCCGCGACGACGGAGAGGCTGCCTTCGTCGACTCCGGTGTAGTAGTCGTGCATCCCGACGAGAATCCGCGTCACCGCCGGGTTCACGCCTGCCTCAGGTTCGGTCACGGTGAGGGTTGGTCGCTTTTCGTCAAGCAGCCACCCGCGCCTGATTTCGGGGTTCTCCGGATCGAATTCCAGGTCGATCGGGCAGCCGAGGTCGATCCACCGAATGATCGTTCGGCGATCCTCGTCACTGAGCGACTCGACCTTGATGCGGCTGCCGTCGGGTGCTGAGTAGGTGCCGGCAAGCGCTTCCGGCGGGGGACAAGCGCGACCGTTGAAGTCGAGATCAGCGCGCTCCGTCATCTCGCGCTTGGCCGCTACCGGCTCACCTTTCCACGCCAGCGTTGTGGCGTCGCCCGGTGTGGTCTCGGTTGGGAAGTCGTCGTTTGTGAAGCCATCCGTGCGCTCGCCGAGAATTTTCCAGATGAGCAGACTGCGACGCGACTGGAACTTCCGCACGTAGCGGGAGGCGTTTGGGAAACACCACCGTTGCTCGTGCCAGACTGGCTTGTAACCAAACTTGCTCTTGTAGTCGGTGTCCGCGGCGAGCCGGTAATAGACGTTCGGCACCTCGGGCCCGTTCTGGATGCGGGTTTTTGTGAGATCGTCCAGCACGAGCATGCCCATTTCTTTCTCGAATTTGCCCGTGTGACAGGCGACGCACGACGTTTCCAAGAGCGGCCGCACATCGCGGTGAAACTCGACGTTCTTCACCGACGCTGTGTCGTGCCTCAGGCCGGTCGTCGCGCGCGCGTCGAACGTCCGTCCAGACTCGTCGCGCGCCTTGTCCGTGAGGAGCGGCACGTTTTTCGTAAGATCGAAAACCGCGTAATCAGCCCGCGCGGCAGCAGTGAGATCGAAAGACGTCGGCTCCTGGCTGTGGGCGTGGCAGCCGCCGCAGTTGTTGCGCACCTCGCCCGGCCTGACCTGGTGCCAGGTCTGCGCCATGTTCAAGAGCATCCCGCGGCGGTCGATCGTCTGGAAGGTGAACGCGGTGTCTGCCGGAAGCTTCGCGAGGAAGGAAGTGTCCGGATTCCCATCGGGATCGAGCGGCTCCGTGCCGTCCTTGGCGAATTTCCGCACCGGGATTTCGCCAAGGATGCGCAGCCGTTCGCTCGCATGGTTGAAGAATCCTTTGCTACCGCCCGAGCCGCGCAAGTCGGTCGAGGCTTCCATCGCCAGAATGCGCACCGCGTGGATGTCCTCGTCGCCGTAGATACCCGCTTCCGCGCCCTGGTTCATCCAGTTCCCGGTCGATTCATCGGAGCTGTTGAATTTCTCGAGCCCGCGGGAGCCACTCTTGTCTTCTTTCGGAAATACCGCGGCGACTTTTCCGGGCGGCACCGTTCCGCGAGGAAAGGTCTCGCGTTTATAGAGGCTCGAAGTGCCGACGAGCCCGAACGGCGTCCCCTCCGGCAATTGCGCCGCATTCAGTTTCCCGCGGTTCTTGAGCGGCGCGATCCGGTGCGGCTCATCCATCCCATAGATGCGCCGATACGGCACGACGGCGCGGGGCCATTGCTCGTTGAAGTTGGGGTCGTTCTTGATCAGCCGCAGTTGCGCCGGCTCGTCGATCGGCACGCCCCCTTTGAGCAGGTAAATGCCGCCATCGATCTGCGGGTGAAAGGTGTATTGATGGTTCGCGGGCCCGGGGGAATAGACGGTCAGCAGATGGTTGTCCGGCGCGCCGGAGGGATGGGTGAATTTGCCGACCGCAGGCGAGCTTTTGTCCCCGCGCACGGAGCGATCGGCGGGCCCGTCGTGAGGAGTCGCAAAACGCGTGAGGTCTTCGATTCCCGGCGCGCTGAAGGCGAGCCGGGTGTATTGCGGACGCCCATTGTCATGGCGCCCAATGCGCAGCTTCGGGTTCCGGGGATCCTCGCGGAGTGCAGGGCCCATAATGTATCCGCGTTCCGTCGAACCGGGCGGGGGCAGCTTGTAGTAGGTGCCAAAGCCGCTGTTATTCTGGTTGTAGTATTCCTCCGCGACGACGCTGCCATCGGAGAGCTGCGTCTGAAAATGGAACGCGTTCGGCGCCCCGCCGCCGGGCTGAAATGCGCTGATCATCGGGGCCCAGTCGGTGCCATCAGGATGGATCGTCCAGAGCGCCCACTCGATGCTGCTCCGCAACCCTTGCGATTCCAGCGAGCTAAACATTACGCGCCCATCAGTCAGGACCGTCGGGTGCAATGCCATGCCGATGTTCATGAAGCCGATTTCCTCGACATTGCGCTCCGCATCCGCGCTCTCGTTCACATCGTCCAGCACGAATAGCTGCAAACAGGGCGCGGGGTGTTTCGGCGGCCGCATCCCGTTGCGGTTGCTCGTGAACATCACCTTTCCCCCGGATAGCTGACACGGACCGGTATTATAGACGCCGTAAGGGATGTAGCTCGCCTTGGAGTCACCGCCCTTCTCCGGCCGGCGAAAATCGGCGGTCCAAGCCTTCGCAACGCCGGTGTTCGGCAGATACCGCTGCTGCGTGAGTTGCACAACCTTCCGTGTCTTGAGGTGAATCTTGAAAATGTCCGACCCGCCGGGCGGGGTCTCATGTTGCCCGCCTTTGCTCAGGTCATGGAAGAGCGCGTAGTAGACCCACTCCCCATCGAACGACACCACCGGGTCCTGCACCGCGCCCTTGACGCCTGAGCTCACGAGCACCTCTTCGCTCCCGTCCGGGTGGAGCAGCATCAGGTCTGCATTCGGCGTCATGTAAACCGGCCGCGCGATCTCCATATAGAATGGCTTCTGCACCGTATCGCCCGCCCGTTGGGCGCGGACATAGACGATGTCATAGTCATATCGCACCGCGCCATCGGTCGCGATCGCCGGCACGTTGACGTTGATCGGCTCCAGGAAGAGTGGCTCCTTTTCGTCGGCGGACAGGCGGCCTCCGAACAACGAAGTGAAAACGGCCGTCGAAAGGAGGATCCGGGGCGAAGGGGTCATATGGAAGGAAACAGCGGCAGTCCGCTGACCTGCTACAACCTCTCGCTCCAGCTGAATATCAGCGGTTTTGCACGTCCGTGCTGCACGAAGCTGTTGGGCTACAGGTCACTGCACACCGGGCACCCGCCAGAATGTCAAACTGCTGCCCAAACGGGGCGGTCAGTTCCAGAGTGCTTCCAGATCAGGGTCAGCTTTCGCGCTTTTTTTGATCGCAGCGTTGATCTGGATCGCCGCGTCGATGCACTGCCGCGCGGCATTGAGATCGCCGAGCCGCGCTTCGTAGCACGCAAGATTGTAGTGCAAGATGCCGGTCTTCTGAATCCATTCAGGCGCCGCGAGCAAAACCTCCACCGCCTTTGCGCCCTCGCGCTGTTGGTGCAGGGCAAAGGCCCGCTGGACGGTAAATTCTTCTTCTCTCTTATGGAGCTCCGCGCCTTCCGCTGAGAGCGTCTCGGCATCTTTCCAACGGCGCAGATGCAGGAGCGCACGGATTTTCGCCAGCAGGACGACCGCTTCCAGCTGATCTTCGGCACGCACCGCTGCGAGTTCCTCGAGTGCTTCATCGGCAAGCCCGAGATAAAGGTAGCCGTCCGCTGCACGAAGTGAGCGCTTCGTCTCGAAGAGATAGGTTTTCTCGCGGTTGCCGAAGTAGAGCATGTTTAGAAATCGCAACTCCGTTGGAAGGTGGCCGGCGTGCAGCATCCCTTAAGCACGGGCAGTGCCAGTGCTGCGCCTGCGGGGAAGCCACGCAGTGCTGGACACCCTGTCGCAGGGTGCGCCAGAACGGCCTGAGCACCGGCTCCGCCAGCGGCAGGTCCGGCACCCGGTGCGTCCGTTGACAAAGCAGACACGCGCTAGATACTGCGCGCGATGAGCCTCGATCTGAACGATCTCTTGAAGGACTGGCCGCATGAGCCGGGGCAGATCAAGGTCCGGAAGATCCTTGGCGTCGACGGCAAGGAGAAGCTGCAGTTGCGGATCGATCTCGGGTTGATCCAGATGGAAGTGAGCGGACGCCCCGACGGGCAGGAGCCGCATCATTGTGAATCGCTGCTGGAGTATCACCAGCAGCGCGCCGAGCGGGCGGAAAAGAAAGGCGGCAAGTTCGAGCTGACGGCGGAGGAACTCGGCGAGTTGCAGCAGGAGGGCATCCAGTATTACCACCGCTACATTTCCCTCTTTCAGCTGCACGACTACGTGAACGTGATCCGCGACACCCGGCGAAACCTCGAGATGTTCGAGTTCGTTGCGCAACACGCCCCGACCGAAGAGATGGCGTGGTCCGTCGAGCAGTTCAGTCCTTACGTCCGGATGATGAATACCCGCGCCAAAGCGTCGATCGCGATCGAACGCGAAGAGTATCTGGAAGCCGCGCGCTTGATCGAAAAGGGCATGGAAAAGATCCGGGCATTCTATACCGAGAGCGGCAATTCCGAGATGATCGAACACAGTGCGGAACTCGCGTTTCTGCAGGAATGGATCGAAGAAGTGCGCGGGAAGCGCCCGCTGACGCGCCTCGAAAAAATGCAGCGTGAGATGGATCAGGCGATCCAGACAGAGTCCTACGAGCGAGCGGCAGAGCTCCGCGACGCGATCAAAGCGATCAGCAAGAAGGCGCGGTGAGCGCCGTGTCCGGGGAGCGGTGGAGTTTTGCGCTCTTAGTCTGCGGGGCCGCCTTCCTTCTGTGCGCCGGCTGCGATAACAATCCGCATCCACGGCCACTCCGCGAAACACGGGAAGACGGCTCGCCCTGGCTCGTGCGCTACGCCGGCACGTCGGAGGACGTGCGCTCGCTCGACCCGCAATACGCTTACGACCAGATCAGCCGGCGGGTGCTCGAACCGGTCTACGACTGCCTGCTCGAATATCATCCGATGAAGACGGACCCATACGAGCTCACGCCATGTTTGCTCGCGGAGATGCCGATTCACGAGCCTGGAGCCAATGGGCAGGCGAGCTATCTCTGCCGTTTGAAACCGGGTGTGAACTTTCACGACGACCCGTGCTTTCCCGGCGGCAAAGGGCGCGAAGTTGTGGCGGCAGACGTGCACTTTTCATGGCAGCGCCTCTGCGATCCGAAGGTCGAAGCGACGATCTTTTCGAACCTTGCGGAATACGTGACCGGCTTCGCGGAAGCCCGCGCGGCGGCGGATCAGAACGGCGGCCGCTTCGACTACTCGCGGGCGCTCACCGGGCTGGAAGTCATCGATCGCTACTCCTTTCGCGTCCATCTGCTGCGGCCGTATCCGCAGATTCTCTACTGGATGGCGATGCACTTCACCTGTCCCGTTGCGCGGGAAGCCGTCGAGTATTACGACGGGAAATCGCACGACGGCGAGCTGCGGCCGGACTTTCACAAGCTTGCGGCGGTTGGCACCGGCCCGTTTCGGATTGTCGAATATTCGCCGAGGCAGCGGGTGCGCTTCGAGCGCGTGCCGGGCTATCGCACCACGACCTTTCCGACCGATGGCTTCCCGCCGGAAAAGGCGGAATGGCTTAGTCAGTTCGCGGGGAAATCGCTGCCGCTGATCGACGAAGTGCAGATGTCGATCCTCCGCGAGAACATCCCGATTTTCGTGCTCACGCGGCAGGGTTATCTCGACGGAATGGGCGCGAACAAAGACGCCTTCGCGGCGCTGCTCACCCCGACGAAAACGCTCGCCCCGAAGTATCGCGACCGCGGGATGTTTCTCGAAAAGGATGTCGAGCCATCCACTTTCTGGACGGTCTTTAACATGGAGGATCCGGTGATCGGCTCGAACAAAAAGCTGCGCCAGGCACTCTCATCGGCTTACGACAATCTGACTTACTCGAACATCTTCATGAGCGGGGTTGCGCCGGTGGCCGAGCAGCTCGTGCCGCCGGGAATTTTCGGCCACATGAGCGATTGGAAGAATCCGTATGGCTACAACTTGGAGCGCGCGCGCCGGCTTCTCGCGGAGGCAGGGTATCCGGAGGGGCGCGACGCGAAAACCGGGCAGCCGCTCGAGCTCTCGCTGGAAGCCGTCTCCTCCGGGAGCGAGGATCGGCAGCGTGCCGAATTTGAGCAGCGCGCCTTTGCCGAACTGGGGGTCCGCTTGAAGGTCAACGAACATACCTTCGCGCGACTCACGGAGATCGAGGACCGCGGCGCTTATCAGATCGCGAGTGGCAGCGGGTGGGGCGCGGATTACCCGGACCCGGAGAATTTTTTCTTCCTTTTCTACAGCAAGAATATGCCGCCCGCGGGCAAGAACTACGGGCGGTATCGGAATCCGGAATTCGACCGGATCTTCGAGCAGATGGCCACGATGGAGAACACGCCGGAGCGGCTCGCGCTGGCGCAGCAACTTACAGTGATTCTCGCGGAAGATTGTCCGGTGATCCTGAACTTCCACAAAGCGGGCTACTCGGTCATCCAGCCGTGGGCGCGCCGGACCCACAGCAACATGATGCTCGAGGGCGGACTGAAATACGTCACCGTTGATCACGCGCTGCGGGAGCAGAAACGGCGGGAGTGGAATCGGCGTCCCGTGTGGCCGCTCGCCATTGCTTTGGTGCTCGTTGCGATCGGCGTGGGTTACGCGGTTCAGGTGCGGAGGAGGCTGAATGCTTAACTACATTCTTCGGCGGTTGCTCTATTCCATCCCGGTGGTCGCGGGCGTGATGCTCATCACGTTTCTCCTCTTCAACGTGCTGCAGAAGCCCGAAGCGGCGGCCGCCTTGAATTTGGGCGCGAAGGCGAGCGCCCAGGCGAAACAGGAATGGATTCACAATCGCGGGCTCGATGAGCCGATGCCCGTGCAGTTTGTGAAGCATCTGGGGAGGCTGGCGACGTTTCAGTTCGAGCCGTCGTGGCGCACCGGCCGCGACATGCGCGAGGTCTTCGCGAAACATGCAGGGCCATCGCTCTTAATTACGCTTCCTGGGTTTGTCTGTGGACTGATCGCCGCGGTCGGCCTCGCGCTGTATCAAGTGTTCGTCCGCAATTCCCTGCTCGACCGCTCGATGACCCTCGCCGCAGTCGCGCTGATGAGCGTGCCGGCGATGGTTTACATCATCTTCGGCCAGGCCGTGATCGCGCTCGCGTTGAATTACTTCCCGGCGTTCGGCTTCGACATGCAGGGGCTCGGCACAGCGCGTTTCCTGGTGTTGCCGGTGCTCGTGATGGTGCTGGTCAATCTCGGCCATGACGCCCGGCTGTATCGCGCAATCTTCCTCGAGGAAGTCGGCCAGGATTACGTCCGCACCGCGCTGGCGAAGGGCGTCGCGAGCACGCGCGTGCTCGGCGTGCACGTCTTGAAAAACGGATTGATCGCGCTGATCACGCTGACCGTGGCGCACCTGCCGGCGCTCGTCATGGGCTCCCTGCTCATCGAGAACTTCTTCGGCATCCCGGGATTGGGGAATGTGCTCTTCATCGCGATTCAAACCTCGGACCAGCCGGTCGTGCTCGCGTCGGTATATCTCGGCTCGCTGCTCTACATCGCGGGGCTGATTCTCACCGACCTCCTTTACGCGCTCGCTGACCCGCGCATTCGCTTGAGCTAAAATGCCGCTCGCCTCGCTTCCACTCGCCGCCGCGGGCTCCGGATTCTTCACCTCGCTAAACGACTTTCTCAACCGTTGGTGGGTGCAGGACTTCATCGTTGTTTTTGGCTTCGGCCTGGTCTTCGTCCTCCTGCGGGCAGGCTCGCGCAACGAACGCTGGCAGCGCGCCTGGGAACGATTGAAGCGCGACCGAACGGGACTGATCGCGCTCGCCGTGATCTGCCTTTACCTCGCGATCGGCGGCTTGGAGGCGCTCCAAATTCCCTCGTCGGGCGGCGGCCGGCGCAGCGTCCTCGATCTCGTCGTGGGCGGAATTCCCTCGGAGAAAACCTACAGCGCGCCACTCGCCAACACCCTTCTCACCGAGATCCCGCCGAAGCCGCTGAACGGCCGCCATCTGCTTGGCACTGATGCGCTCGGGAAGGATGTTTTCGTGCAAACGCTGAAAGCGTGCCGCACCGCGCTGATCATCGGCGGGCTGACGAGCGCGATCTATATTCCGCTGGGCGCGCTGCTCGGGATCATCGCCGGCTACTTCCGCCGTTGGGCGGACGACCTCATCCAATACATCTACAGCACGCTTGCGTCGATCCCCTCGATTCTCCTGCTCGTGGCGATCCTGATGATCCTCGGGAAAGGACTCGGGACCATGTCCTTCGCACTCGGCATCACCGGCTGGGTCGGGCTCTGCCGGTTGATCCGGGGCGAGACGATGCGTCAGAACGAGCGCGCCTATGTCGCCGCCGCGCGTGCGCTTGGGCAGTCGCATTGGCGGATCGTCACGCGGCACCTGTTGCCGAATGTCATGCACCTTGTGCTGATCAATTTCGTGCTCGGCTTCTCCGGGATCATCTTGAGCGAAGCGATCCTCAGTTACCTGAGCGTCGGCTCGCCCGTCGGCACGCCGAGCTGGGGCTCGATGATCGATGGCGGCCGCTCCGAGCTCAGCCGCGACCCGCTCATCTGGTGGAACCTTTCCGCCGCCACCGTGGCGTTGTTCGGTCTCGTTCTCTCGCTGAATCTCCTCGGCGATTCCCTGCGCCGCGCTTTTGATCCGAAGCGTGGTTAAGTCCTCTATGCCTGCCGCTCCGCTCCTATCCGTCCGGAATCTTGCCATCGATTTCGCCGCCGAGACTGGCACCGTCGAAGCCGTCCGCGGCATTTCTTTCGATCTCGCGGCGGGCGAGACCCTCGCGATCGTCGGCGAGAGCGGCAGCGGCAAAAGCGTCACCGGCCTGGCCCTCACGCGGCTGCTCCCAGAGCCGCCGGCCCTTTATAAAACGGGCGAGATCCTCCTCGACGGCACCGACGTCCTGAAGATGAAAGCGCGCGAGCTGCGCAACATCCGCGGCAACCGCATCGCCTACGTCTTCCAGGAGCCAAGCACGTCGCTCAACCCGGTCTTCACGATCCGCTCGCAAATTGCCGAGGCGATCCGGCTGCATCGGCCGGAGGTCACCGATGTCGATGCGGAAATCGTGAAGGTGCTCGACATGGTCGGCATCGTGAATCCGCAGCAACGGATGCGCGACTACCCGCACCAGCTCAGCGGCGGGATGCAGCAGCGCGCGATGATCGCGATGGCGCTCTCCTGTCACCCCGACCTTCTTATCGCGGATGAGCCGACGACCGCGCTGGACGTGACCATTCAGGCGCAAATCATCGATCAGCTCCGCGCCCTCAAGAAGCAGCTCGGGATGTCGATCATCCTGATCACGCACAACTTCGGAATCATCAGTGGGATTGCCGAACGCGTGGCGGTGATGTTCCGCGGTAAGATCGTCGAGGAAGGTGAAACGGGGCGCGTCCTCTCGCAGCCCGAGCACCCTTACACGAAGGCGCTGATCGAGTGCATTCCGCAGCTGGGGCGCAAACGCGAACGGCTCGCGACGATCGATCACGCCGCCCTGGAAGCCGCGCTTTAGGCGGCCACGTCCAGCTTCCTAGGCGCGCCGAAGAGCCGTTTGAAATTTCCGGCAATTTGCTCCGCGAACGTGCCCAGCGGCGCGGCCCGCAGCTCCGCGAGCGCCGTGTAAGCAAAGTCGATGTTCGCGGGATGGTTGAGGATGGCGCCGCTCGGGTCCCGCAGGAGACGTGGATTCATCGCCTCGGGCGGCGCGAGATCAGGCGCGTCCGTTTCCACCAGAATCCGGTCGTCAGGAAGGGTCCGGAAGATCTCGCGTTGCGCCGTCTTCCGCTCCGCCAGAAATGATGGCGAGAAGGAAAAGTAGGCACCACGATCCACGAAGCCGGCGACCATCTCTGCGGGTCCCGCGAACGCATGCAGCAAAAAACCCATGGAGGGCAGATGCGCCGTGCGAAGCACCTCCCAAAGCGCGCCCCACGCGCGCACGCAATGAATAGTGACTGGCCGGGCGAGCTCGACGGAAAGTTCCAGTTGCGCACGGAACACGGCCGTCTGGTCGGGAAGATCGTGCCCCTCGATCCAGCGATCCAAACCGATCTCGCCAACTGCTGAGCCGGGATGCGAGACGAGGCAGGCGCGCAGTTTTTCGAGCCATTTCGTCGAGCGCTCGCGCGCGTTCCACGGGTGAAGCCCGAAACTCGGCAGGACGAAGGAGTGGGCCGCAGCGGCGTCGCTCACGGCTCCCCAGTCTTCTTCACACGTGCCATTCACGACTGCCCCCGCGACCGCCATCCGCGCGAGTTCCTCCAGGATGGCTGCACGGTGGGGCGCGAGCCGCACATCGTGCAGATGGTTGTGCGCATCGAGCAGCCTCACGCGGCCGCCCCAGCGGCAAACTGGCGAATCGTTTCGCGCACAGCGGCGAGGCCGTTCAGCCGGGTAGGCGAGAGCATTCGATCGATCCCGAGCGCCGCGAAGATCTCCGGATCAGTGGCGGCGACCTCTTCCGGGGTGCCCCCTTCGTAAACCTCGCAAAGCAGCGTCGCGATTCCTTTCACCAGCGGCGAATCGGCATCGAGAGGAAAGTAGCACCGCCCTTCGCGCAGCTCGGGCACGAGCCAAACGCGGGAGCTGCAGCCGCGGACCAGGTGCTGATCGGTCCGCCGCTCTTCGACCGGGACGGGCCACTTCTTCGCGCGGGAAACAATGGCCGCGAGTCGCTCCTGGGGATCTTCGATGATTCCGAGCTGCGCAATCAGCCCGCGCTGCTTTTCGGCGACGGTCATGCCCCCCTGTATCGGTGGATGGTGCTGCCGGCAACGCGCCGGCAGTCGTGCGCTAAGCTTTTCACCCGTCCGCGATGGTAGATGGACGTTGCGGCAAGCGGCGGCCCGCGCGAGTCTCGCGCCCCTTCTCTACTCTCTATGAATAAGTCCCTGGTTCTGCTCCTCCTGACGCTTGGTTGCTCGGGGATCTTGCGCGCCGCGCCGCCTGCAAAACTCGAGGTCGGCAAAGGAGATCACATCTCGATTGTCGGAAACGCGCTCGCCGAGAGAATGCAGCACAGCGGCTGGCTCGAAGCGCTCGCGCACAAGGCCTTCCCGGAGCACGACCTCTCCTTCCGGAACCTTGGCTTTGCGGCGGACGAAGTTGCCGCTCGCATGCGTTCGGAAAATTTCGGCACGCCTGAGGAGTGGCTGAAAAAAACGCAAACCGACGTCGTCTTCGCGATGTTCGGATTCAATGAGTCGTTCGCCGGTTACGAAGGCGTCGAGAAGTTCAAGGGAGAGGTGGAGAAGTTCATCAAGGCCACGAAGGCAGCGAACTACAGTGGGAAAGGCCCTGCGCGCCTGGTGCTCTTCTCGCCCATCGCCCAGGAGAAAATGCCGGACCCGAATCTGCCGGATCCCGCAGCGAACAATACGAACATCCAGAACTACGCGACCGCGATGGCGGAGGTGGCGAAAGCCAATGATGTGCAGTTCGTCGATCTGTTTGCCGCTTCGCAAGAAGTCTACAAGACCGCGAAGCAGCCGCTAACGCACAACGGCTTACATCTCACTGACGCCGGGTATCAGGCGCTCGCGCCGGTGATGTTCAAAGCTGTTTTCGGAGCGGAGCCTCCCGCGGCGGACGCTCTCGTGGAGAAGATTCGTGCCGCCGTTGTGGAGCGGAACGCAATGTGGTTCAGCCGCTATCGGACGGTGGACGGCTACAATGTGTATGGAGGACGCTCGCAACTGGCCTTCCAGGGCAAGGAAGGACAGAAGCTGCGTAACTTCGATGTGATGCAGGAAGAGATGGCAGTTCGGGACGTGATGACTGCCAATCGTGACAAGCGGATCTGGGCCATCGCCAAAGGGGGCGACTTACAGATCGATGACAGCAACATCCCGAAAGTCACGGAGGTCAAAACGAACAAGCCCGATGCCAAGCCTTACCTCAGTGGGGAGGAAGCAATCAAGCGCATGACCGTGCCGAAAGGCGTGAAAGTAAACCTTTTCGCGAGCGAAGAGCAGTTCCCCGAGCTGGCGAACCCGGTGCAGATGGCGTGGGACACGAAAGGGCGGCTGTGGGTCGCAGTGTGGCCGACTTATCCGGAGCGGACACCGTGGGATAAGAAGGGTGATAGCTTGCTCATTTTCGAAGATACCGACGCTGACGGGAAGGCAGATAAGATGACCAACTTCCTGAGTGACTTGAACTCGCCGACAGGGTTCCAGTTCTTCAAGGACGGTGTCCTGGTGATGCAGGCGCCGGATCTGTGGTTTGTGCGTGATACCAACGGCGATGGGAAGGCTGACTTGAAAGAGCGTGTGCTGAACGGAATCGATTCCGCGGATTCGCATCACACGACGAACGCGATGTGTCTCGAGCCAGGCGGCGCGACTTATCTCAGCGACGGCGTCTTTCATCGCACACAGGTCGAGACCGCGCGCGGGCCGGTGCGCAATCAGGACGCGGCGATCTACCGTTTCGAGCCACTGACCAATAAGTTCGAAGCCTATATCCGTTACGGGTTCGCCAATCCACATGGCCGCGTCTTTGACTATTGGGGCAACGACATCGTGACGGACGCGACCGGCAATTCGAACTATTTCGGACCCGCCTTTAGCGGCCGGCTCGACAACGGCAAACATCCGGAGATGAAGCAGTTTTGGAATCGACCGTCGCGGCCTTGCCCGCACACGAACATCCTCTCGAGCCGCGCCTGGCCCGATGAATTCAATGGCAACTTCCTGAACTGCAATGTGATCAGCATCCAGGGCATCTTCCGCGCGAAGATGAGCGAAGATGGCTCTGGCTTGAAGGGCGAGACCCTCGAGCACCTTGTGACTTCAGATGACCCGAACTTCCGGCCAATCGCGGTCAGCACTGGCCCGGAAGGGGCGGTGTATGTCCTGGATTGGTCGCAATCGATTATCGGCCACATGCAGCACCACATCCGTGACCCGCACCGTGATCACCAGCATGGCCGAATCTACCGCATGACCTATGAAGGTCGCCCGCTACTGACTCCGGCGAAGATCGACGGTCAGCCGATCGAGGCGCTCCTGGAGTTGCTGAAAACCCCCGAGAACGATGTGCGGGAGCGCACCAAGATTGAGCTCAGCAAGCATGACGCAACGAAGGTCGCGGCGGCGGCGAAGAAGTGGGCGGCGGCGCTTGATAAGAGCGACAAGGAATATGAGCACCACATGCTCGAGGCGCTATGGGTCCACCAGTGGAATAACGTGCTCGATGCGGAGCTGCTGAAGCGCACGCTGG
>Ga0136611_10002326_pt1 | contig 13221 bp, 15 predicted proteins | sample AntDrymUQ2232306_2_FD_106645 | JGI IMG/M metagenome (GOLD analysis project Ga0136611, IMG submission 106645) | Polar desert sand microbial communities from Dry Valleys, Antarctica - metaG UQ223 (23.06) | ecosystem: Environmental > Terrestrial > Soil > Desert | place: Antarctica: Dry Valley... | reverse complement strand
TCTGATCCAGCGCGTCGCCAGTGCCGTAGGCGCTGTCAGCGAGCACCTCGACCGGACCGTCGATGCTGTCGTCCCGCTCGAGCAGCCGGGTGCCGACCGCGCCGTCCGCGGCCTGCGGCCCGGTCTCCCCCCTCCCGCCTGGTCTCCCCGCCACCGCGGCGCACGTCCACACCGGTGAGCCAGACGGCATGCACGTGCGGGTGCTGCTCGCGCGCCTGCTCCGCGGTCAGGCCCTCCTGACGCCGGTGAAGTTGTCCACCGTACGTCCGTGCCGCAGCAGGACCAGGCGGCGGGCTGATTCAGGAGGCGCCAAAACCGGTCGGCCCGTCGCCCGCTCGGCGTCGCGGTCCCGGAACGGGATAACCGGGCAGTCCTTCCACAGCCGAGCGCAGCGGCCAGCCGAAACTGCCCAGATGACCTGTTCGGCCCGGAACTGCTCGACGGTCATCTCGCCACCGCACTGCTCCAGACGCCGGCGGACGCTGGCCAGGCCGCCCACCCACCGCTCGACGAACGACAACGACCTGTATCGCTGTCATTGCTCTCCGAGAAGGTGCCCATTCGTGTGGCGTACGCGCTGTGTCGGGTCACGGCTATACGCGACCGTGCGGGAACCGACGCAGGTGAGCAAGCTCTTGGCGCGAAAGCGACCCCGGCCCCCGCCGACAACGGACTGCGGTACGCCCCATCGCCGTGGATGGTTCCAACCGTCCGCAGTGCAGCACACGCAGCTCGGGGACGTTCACCTCCCTCACGTGGCAGGGGATCGTGCGGAGCGCGGCTGCCGACCGCCTCTAGGCCATACGGGCCGGTGGCGCTCGGCCAGCAACCAAGACCGACAGCCTGGCGATCCGGAACCGCTGGCAACGTGAGGAGCGTCGCGATGGCCGACACCGCCGACACCGACGTACGGCGTCTCCCGGTCGTCGTCGACCTGCCGACCGCCGCGCGGATGCCCGGCGTCGGCAGGACGTCGGCGTACGCGCCCGTCCGGGCCGGCCAATGGCAGACTCCGGTGATCCGCGCCGGCCGGCTCACTGGGTGCCGACGGCCCCTCTGCTGGCCTCGCTCTGCCTCACCGAACAGCGTCACTTACCCGAACACCTCGAGCTGGATGTTATCGGGGTCGCGGAACGTGATGGTGGCCACCCCTTCCTCGTACTCCCTCATCTGGGAGTGCTCGACGCCGAGCTCGTCGAAGTGGGCGAGGAAGGCCGGAACCGAGCCGGGCGCCACGGCCAGGGCGACGTGGTCCATGCCCACCCGCCGTTCGTCGAACGGCCCATCTGGCTGCTGGTCGTGACAGGTGAGGGTGAGCGTCACGCCGTCCCCCGGGGACCGCAGCCGGACCCGGCGGAAGGTCTTCCCCTCAACCTCTCCGATGACCTCCACGCCCAGCACCGCTTGATACCAGGCAGTGCTCCGCGCGAGGTCGGTGACGCTCAAACTCAGGTGGTGGAAACCCACAACTCTTCCTGGCATGCGGATCATCCCTCATTGTCGTGACCGTGCGGCGGGGCTGACCGAAGCGAGTATGACCCGGACGCCTCGCCCAGCGTCGTCGCGGCCGACGCTGCGACGTCTGTTGTCAGTCAGGGACCGGGTGACCGTCGACAGGAGGCGGTCGTCCATAGTCTGATGCCGCCTTCTACCGCTGCAGTTTGAGTTCGGCTCGACTGCCCGTCGACCGTGCGACCTCGAGCGAGGCCGCACGATCGGCAGGCGTCAGGTACGGCTGGCTCAACCGTTAGGCCTGATCGTCATGAAGGCTGATCGTCATCAGGCCACGTCGTCATCAGCCCCGTCGCGATCAGGCCCCGGAGCCAGGCCCTGGAGCCGGATCGGCGAACGTCCCATCCAGCTGGAAGATGGCCTCGGAGAACGCGCCGAGCTCAGCGCAGCTCCGTGCGTCCTTGCGCTCCAGGGTCCCCGGCAGGCAGGTGAACTGCCCCGTGACCGTGCCACTGCCGGTGAGGGAGTCGAACCGCCCCGTGCCCCTGACGATCGTGAAGGTGCCGTTGCGGAGTTCGAGTCCTCCTGTGGTCTTCACCGGGCCGCCCATGAGCTCCAGCATCCGCTTGCCCGTCCGGCGGAACTCGGACTCGAACGCGATGACGATCTTGGCTGTCTCCTTGCCGTTCTCGCACAGGAAGGTCGTGATGGTTCCCTTGACCGTCCCGCGGATCCCGGACGGCGACACCGATGTCACCGTGCCCTCGATCACGGACCGGATGGGAGCCGGATCCTGCAGACCCGGGAAGTCGGGGTTGAAGGCGAGGCCCTTGTTGTTGAAGCGGGCCTGTGGGCTGCTGCACGCGATGGAGGAGGTCGTGAAGAACTCCCCTTCGGCAACGGTGATGTTCTGGCCGTTGCGGTCACCATCGATCTTGAAGGGCTCGGTGGGAACCAGGGTGGGACGACCGCTGGGCGTTCCGAACTGGGTGCCGGTCAGGGTGAAGGCATCGAGGGAGATCGAACCCGAGGCCGAGCCTGCTGCGCTCGCCGGTGCCGAGGTCGCCAGCACCGAACCCAACGCCAGCCCTAAGGCGATGGCTGCTCTGCTTAGTGGGGGCACGCGTCTCATCGGACAACCTCTCAGTCGGGTGGACGGTCGCTGCCGCTTCGGCTGCGTCCATTGGATGTGCGTTTGCGCATTTACCCGACCGGATTCGGGTGAAACGAGGTGTTCTGACCAGCTTCGCGCGGCAGGTCGGGACGGACGCGACGTCGGCTGACCGCCCCGCCCGCCCAGCCCAGCCGCGTCAGCTGCGACGTCGTGGTCGACGAGCGGTGGCGGCTGGTTGGTCACCTCGTGTGTCTCCAACAGTCCGATGCCGTGCGCGAACATGACGTTTCAACACACTCATCTGCCGCGAGTCGCGCTCATACCGGCGAGGGCGCGGTACTTCCCGCACGCCTCAGCGACGGCCCGAACGGCAGCCTCTGGCCGGGCATCTTTCGACGAGGAACGCAGACTGGCAGCGACGGCGCCTGGGCCGGTGGAACCTTCCAGGGGGCGCGCACGGGGGCGGGTGCGATCACTTCGGCGAGTCCCGGCGGGGTCCGATCTTCTGGTCGGCCAGGTAGCAAACGCCGGTGCGAGAGGCGAACGTCCGGCTTTGCCGAGAGGATGTCCCGAGTTCCGTGGAACTTCGGTGGCGGCCCGATGAGCTCAGGCGACGTTCACGAGGTCATCATGCACGAGGGGTCGGACAGTTTCGCGGACCTCGCGTTCGAGCGCGGCGCGTAGCGCCGGCAGGTGCAGGTGACCGTTGACGCGGCGGAACTGCTTACCGGCCTCAACCATCCCTGCGGCGCACCAGCGCAACGCCATCTGACCGTCGCGCCAGCGCTTGACGTTGCCCGACTTGGTCCGGCAGATCGAGATCATCGACTCGGCGTTGGTCGAGCGCAGCGTGCGGGCCAGCGTCGGCGGGACGCCGAGGCGCAGCACGGTCAGCGTCTCGTCCAGGCCCTCGCGCAGGCTCGCCGCCGCGGACGGGTGGGTCTTGTCCAGTTCGCGGGCCAGCGCGTTCAGCAATGCCTCGGCGGCCAGCGCCGAATCAGCGTGATAGGCCGCACGCATCCGCCGTTCCACGCCGGGTCGCAGCCGCTGCGGCAGCTTGTCTCGTACGTTGCGAACCTTGTGCAGTTGACAGCGCTGGATCACCGGGGAGTCGAACACGTCGATCACCGCCCGACGCAGCGCCTTGGCGCCGTCCAGGCAGGCCAGGATCGGCCGGGTCACATCCAGCCCCCGCTCACGCAACCCGACCAGCAGCTCGGTGACCAGGGTGGCGTTCTCGGTCGCGCCCTCGACCAGCGCGAGCGGGATCTTGTTGCCCTGCAGGTCGATTCCGAGCGCGACGACGCAGCAGGTCTCGGCGAAGTGCACCCCGTCGACCATCAGCGCGACCAGGTCCAGCTGCGACAGGTCGGCCGACAGCAGCTCGGCAAGCGCGGTCTCGGTCTGCGCCACGAACTTGCGCGACACCGCCGACTTGCTCGTGCTCCTGGCCGTGGCGGTGACCTGCTCGCCGACCGGCTCCAGACCGACCGGGCCGTACCGGCGACTCGACAGGCCGGCCAGCATCTTCTCCATCGCCAACCGGCCCAGCGCCTCGGTGCTGCTGAACAGCTGATAGGCCGGCACCGGCAATTCACCCGAACCGTCGGCGGCGCGGACCCGCGGACGCTCGATCGGCACCCGCCGCCCGCCGAGGGTGACCGACCCTCGGTCGTGGCCGTGCCGGACCGCGACCCGGTCCGCGTTGTGCTTGCCCTTCGGCCCGGCCAGCCCGGTCACGTCGTTCTCCATCAGCGCGGTCATGACCTGCAGCCCGGCGCCGACAGCCAGCGCCAGCAGCCCCTCACGCATGTCCGCAGCAACCTCGGCCATCACCACGCTGACGTGCTCCGGCACGGCCAACTCGAGCGCGTCGGGTGTGGCCAGTCCCGTCTTCTGGTAGTCCTTCACAGCGGTCCCCTGTCTGAAGTGGATGTTCTTGGCGGAACGCCCAACTCCTACCTCACGGTCGGTGTCAGGCGGGGGACCGCCACTTCAAGTTCTACGAGATGCGGGACAACCTCCTTTGCCGAGACGCGGTCGTCTGCCGGCCGCTGGCAGCGGGCAGATAGCGGCACTACCCTCAGGAAATGTCAACCGGCGTGGAACGTCGGATTGCAGCGGCCAGCGGGAGCAGTTTTCGAGGCGCTGACAAGTCGGGACGACGTACAGCGATGGATGGTCCCGGAAGGCATGACCAGCGTCGTGCACGATTTTGACCCGACTGAGGGAGGCGCGTTCCGGATCTCGCTGACGTACGACGACGACAGCACATGCGGGAAGTCCGCCGCTGCGACCGACACCTTTCACGGGCGCTTCGTGCGGCTGGTACCAGGCTGCGAGGTCGTGCAGAAGATCGAGTTCGAGACGGCTGACCCGGCGATGGAGGGCGTGATGACGGTTACCTACGGCTTGCGGGAAGATGTAGATGCGACGGTCGTCACGGGGTTTCATGAGCGATTGCCGACCGGCCTGTCGCCGCAAGAGAACGAACAGGGCTGGCGGATCTCGATGGACAAACTGGCGCACATGGTCGAAGCCCGCCACAGCGGGTAGCCGGTTACCGCTCGTTGTGCAACACCCGAGAACGTCCCGTCTCCGGCGCACTGGGCTCTCAGGACAGCGGGATAGGTGGCCCGCGCGGCCGGACCTGACCACACCTCTCGTCCAGCATCCTTATCTGCCTGGACAGGATTATCACCGAAGTCCCGCTCGACGATCTTCTACCGGTCGCTGCTCACCACCTGGGTCAGCCGCTCGGCGACCGCCAGCGCGCCTCCGGCGGTGTGCCCGGTGTCCTGCAGGTGCCACGCCTCGGCTAGCACGGCTCGGACCAGTCGGTCGGGGTGGGCAGCCAGCTGCGCCGGCGCAACACCTCATAGGTGCGTGGCGGCAGGTCCTCTTCGATCTCGGCGTCGTGATTGGTCAGGATGCGGGCGACGTACCGGTCGGCTTCGGCCTGGTTCCCGGCGGCGTCGTGCGCGGCCACCAGGTCCAGCAGCGCCACGTCGTCCTGTGCGCCGGTGCGTAGCGCGGCGTGCGCGGCCCGCTCCGGCCGACCGGCCGCGAGCTGGTGCGTCGCCACCAGATGCGCCACATCGATGATCATGGCGACGTACTCGTGCTCCAACGGGGTGTCGACCAACCACGGGTCGTCCGGGGCTCCGGTCGCGGTTCGGTTCGGCCGCGGTCGGGGAGCCGGACGGGCGTGTCGCTGACTAGCGAGAATGCTCCCTTCTCGCTAGTCAGAATGTGGGCCACCGTAAACTGGCTCTGCGGGGGTCAAGACCCAGCTCAAGATCTCTGGCTGCACCCGCGCGAGGTCCAGCGCTCGCGACTGGCTTCCGAGTCGGCGCCTTCCATGTTGGGTGATCTGTAACGATCGCAGCTTAGTGAATCTCTACTCCTGCACATAGCGCGCGGTTGCATCCAGCAGTGATCCGGTCCAAGAGCCTGCCATAACGACCCAACACTGGGCGCGACCATCTCGATATCTATCCTCGAATATTGGCGCCCAGCCGATGTTCGGGTCAGGAGGCATTGCGGCGACCGTCGCCTTGATGCGCTCAGCATCAGGACCGGTCCATCTATCGCAGACTCCAACATCATTTTTGTCGGGTGCAACGTAAATGATTTGACGCGAATGCGGGCGAGCACAATCGATCGGCAGATCTTGAAGATAAGTGTCTAGAGCGTCTGAACGATCAAGGCAGACACCCAGGCCAAATTTCGAGACTTCTTTGGGATCAACCGCGCTCGGCGAAGACGCTCCGCCGTCGCTAGGTCCGCCGATCCCGTTGCTCTGCTCAGCCCCGCACGCGACGAGCAGAAACGTCAGTATCGCAAGGGCAGGCATTGCCGTTTGGTTTCGATGGGATCCACCCACCCGCTGTTGCACCCCAGTTATGGTTCTCATGTTGCGAAAGTAAAGCAGCAGCGACCCGTATGCCATGACATGACAGGCGCTGCGACCTCCGAGCACGGGATGCACTTCAGCTTGGCGCGGCAGGCGGGGCCGCAGACGCGTGGCCGCCTCTTACTTACAACCTGGCGCGGCAAGGAAGACCGTCCGACGTATGACACTGACTGATGGCTCATGTGACAGCGCTCAATTTCGTTCCTTCCAAGGTAGCTACGGATGTTCGGCACGATCTTCGAACGATGCAGGGAGGCCGCGGGCCGAGCATGAGCGTCCCGGCCGACACAGATCCCGACCACGACTGCAACGCCGGCTTTTGTTGGAAGACTATGCATTTTGAATCACCAATCGTTTACTCGCCGCAACCTTGACCGGAATCAATCGCGATCGCAAACCCGGCTTCGTCGAACGCGAATCCCATGTTGGACGCATCTCCGTAGAAAACGTTGAGATAGGTAGTGCCTAAGAAATCAGAAGACTCGGCATCCGGGTGGACCCTCATGACGTCACCGATGGCCGACCCCAAACCGAGACCTTCTCTCGTCTTGAGCCCTAGCCCATCACCACCTGTCTTGATCTTCCAGTATTCCCAGCCGACTATGACGGGACCTACATAACCATCAAGAAAAGGAAAGTCAGGCACCTCGTCAGCAAAAATTACAGTCAGCTCGTCCCAGGTGGCCCTTCGGCCGCCTTCCGTTGTCGCCTCACACAATCCGTCAACAACATTGTCTGGGGGGCCCAGGCGCTGCGTAAGGAAAGTCATTGCTTGATTTTCACCCGCGAAAAGATTCAAGTCCGCGAACGAGCCGCCATAAGACAGCACGAGCGGCGGCCGATCCGGCAGGCTCGACGAGCCTTGGCGTCGCTCTGCACCGATTCGGAACTGGACGACATCCTGTCCGGTCGCCGCCCGCCAAGCGCCCTGAAGCGACGCCACGAAAGCCCCGACCCCGGCGGTCAAAGCAGCCAGGACAACCTTGCCGAACCCACTGAGGGAGTCGCCAGCCAAGGTTCGCACGCAGGCCAAGGCACCCGACAGGATCGCGCCAGCCCGCTGGGCGTTCATAGCCTCTGGTCCCCGGTCGTCCTCACTCGGGGCCGCGGCTTGCACGACCCCATCGAGGCATTGGACTGCCTCTAGGCCATCCAGCAAGCGCCCGCGGCCACCATCGAGGATTGCGACGGCAGCGGAGGCTCCGATGTAGACCAAGTGCGTAGCCGCGTCGGCCTTCAAGGCCACGTCGACTGGCAGATTCGATGCAGGCCATGTCAGGGTCGTTTGACCGCCCGGGGTGAGCAGCGATTCCGAGTACTGTGGAAGTCGCAACGCGGCGTTGTATAAGGCAGCCTGGGCGACTCGGGCTGGATCCACCGCGCCCCCGGCGACGACTGCAGGCGTCCCCGTAGCCCGTACACGGTAGGGCAATCCCGAATTTGACCTGAGAGTGAGTTCTATGCGCTCAGCCGTTCCATTGACCACACGTAGGCAAGGCCATACCGTTCCGTCGCCGCCAGCGCGGTAGATATCCGGGAGCGTCACGGCGCCGGCGGTCGGTGATGACACTGGTTGCCCGGAGCAAGTCGGTTTGTCGGTGCCCAATCCGAGCCCTCTGGTGAGGGTGGATCTCAAACCCGAGAAAAAGTCGGTGACATCGAACCACTGCGGCCAAAAGGAGCTCAGGTGGTCGGTGGTCACAATCATTTGGCCGGTTGCTACGTCGTAAGCCGCAGGCAAGAGCGTCGCCGTTCCGTCGCTGTCGACTCGCAAAACAGCCGGTAGCGCCGCGCTGTCCGGCGCTGGTCTTGACGCCAGCGCGACAGAAACCGGCATTTGGGGCTGCAAGCCATCACCAAGAAGCACTTGTACGCCATCTCCACTCGGCGAGATCAGGTCCTCAACCGCGGCGTCAAACCTAGTGCGGTCCGCAGTTTCGCCGCTCTGTCTTTCGACGTTGATGTCTGTGCCAGCAGGAGCGACGCCGCCTGGAGCGCTTACATTGATGTTTCCAACAGATACAGAGAATCCGTCTGAGGCGACCGTCGCCCGATTGCTTGCCGACGTGGGTGCGCCCGACGTACAGCCCGCAACCAGCGCGCCGCAGATACCCACCACAACCCCTAAACGCCAGGGATGATGACCGCTCATTTGGAGTTTCGAACTCGCTCGGACGGCTGCAAACTCTTTGCTGGTGTGCGGCGAACTGCCGTCATTAACACCACGACCCAACGATAACGGTGAGGGGGGACCAAAACCTTCTATTTTACTGCTCCCATTTTCTGGCTCACGTCTAGGCTCAAAGGGACCTCTTGATTGGTCAGCTAACAGCGCGTCGCCTTCGAGTGAAGAGATGCCCCCTACTCGGTCCAGCCAGGTCGGGTACCGGCGGCAAGCGCGGCGGAGATGCCGACGAAAGCGACGTGAAGAGGTCCGGGCCAAGCTTGTGGCTAAGGTCGGCGTCCGTCGCCCGGTTCGCGAGAGGCCGAACGGGTGCTTGACGCTGTAACTGATGGTCTTCGGCCCGCTCACGACATCGCTCTCCGACCAAGGCCGCAACGGCGCGAGCGCAGTCTCCCTCACGTGGCATGAATATCAGGTCAGCGCAGCCTGCGACGTCACCGAACTGACACCGCCGCTGCGTGTGTCCCCTGGGATGGTGGGCTCCGGCCTGCAGACTGTGAGGCCGTGTTGGCCCCGGCCGTCGAGGGGGCACCGCGTATGGCTGTGGGAGCAACTCATCGAAAATTGCTCTTACAGAAGAGGACTCGCGGATGGCCTAGCCGGCATGGAGGGCCCGGTCGCTAGGCCGGGGCCACGCTCGCTCGGGCCGTGCAGGGTCGGATCTCAGGCCCTACGCGTCGACACGTCGAACAGCGTGTCCTCAGAAAGGGGGACAGATCGGTGCGAGGACGAGGCCTGCCGCCCCCGCGTCGCCCCTATGATCCAGCACAGGAGATCGGGGGGATGGTGCGCCTAGAATCCGTCGGGCGAGTAGTACACGTGGCTGCGGTAGACGATCATCCGGTCATGCTTACCGGCATTCGGACGGAACTGACGGCGATCGATCCGGACCTCCACTTCGGCCGTACCGCACCAACGGTCGACGACCTGTTGCTGTCCGGCGGCGGGCCGTACGACGTCGTGTTGCTCGATCTACGACTCGGGGACGGGTCGCGACCGTTTGACAACGTCATTCGCGTTCGCGCTGCAGGCGCCGAGGTTCTCGTCTTCACTGACGGCCTCGACAATGCAGCCGGCCGCGAAGCACTCTCGGCTGGGGCACTTGGCATCGTGCTTAAGGACCAGTCCGCTGCGACTCTTGCCGACGCGGTCCGCACGGTCGCCACGGGGAATACCGTCGTCAGTGCTCGGTTGGCAGCGGTCCTCGAAAGCGCCGCGATGCCGCCTGCGGCGCTCTCCGATCGCGAACGGGAAACGTTGCGTCTCTATGCCTTGGACCTGCCTTCAAAGAGCGTCGCACGACGCATGAACGTCACCGAGGGAACGGCTAAGGAGTACCTCAAGCGGATCCGTGCGAAGTACGCCGCCCTCGGTCGCCCGGCCTGCACGAAGCTCGACCTCTACCACAGGGCTGTCGAAGATGGCATCGTGGAGCCTCCCGTCGCCCCGGGGACTTGCGGGACGTGAGACCGCGGCAGGTGGACGGCGGCTTGGCCGGTGTCCTGGCGCTCGCTGTCCTCCTGCTCGTCCCGGGCATCGCGTCACGTTTACCGCTGTCAGGTGGGCCCCAGACCTGGTGGTCGGTGGCGATGGTCGCAGCCCTGTTGGCGATCGTCGGCTGGCTCACGCTCACGGCCGTTCGCGGCGACGATCCGGCTCCACCAGCGCGTGCCTTGATCGCGGCCATGTCCGTTGTGCTTCTCACCTACTCGTTAACTACGGAACCCCAGGCAGTGCAGCCCCTTCCATGGGTCGACCTCTTGGTTCCCACTACTGTCGGTGCCTGCGCCGTCGCCTGCCGTGGGTGGAGTGCCCTCATCGCAGGTGGCCTCGTCACAGGGCTGTACACCGGACTGAGTCGTACGGATGCTTGGGTCCAAGCCGGCCCGGTGACGCTCGAGGGCACGCTCTACTTGTTCGTCCTCCTGACAGCAGCGATCATCATCGTGAGCGTCGTACGCGACGCGGCCGCACGCGTCGGCAGCGCCGCCCAGACCGCGATGCAGGCCCGGGCCCTCGCCGACAGCGCGGAGGCCGAGGCCCAGGAACGGGTCCGTTGGGAATCACTGGTCCACGACGACATCCTTGCGGCACTCACTATCGCCACGACCGCGACCCTGCCGAACTGGGACCAGGCCGTCAGCGCCGCCCAAGTCGCCTTGCAGCGTCTCAACATCGACCCCCGAGGTGGTCCCGCCAACTTCGCCCTGCTCAGCCGTCGCCTGCGCGAAGCGGTGCAAGCCGTCGACCCTGAGACGTACGTGACCATCACCGAAACACCCCCCGCCGATTACCTTCCGGGCGCGGTTGCCGATGCCATCGTCGCTGCGACGGTGGAAGGCGTTCGCAACGGCGTACGCCACGCCCGTCGTCCCGATGGCAGAGCCCGGATACGAGTGTCTGCGGCCTTTCGAGCGGGCGGCATCATCGTCGAGGTGCGTGACAATGGGCAGGGCTTTCGAAACGACACGATCCCGCAGGAGCGCTTGGGCCTACGCGTCTCCATACGACAAAGGTTGCGTGCTGTAGGCGGGGATGCCACCTGGACGTCATCAAGCGCCGGAACCCTAGTGATGCTGACGTGGCACCCCTAACCATCCGGTCTGGCGACCCCGTCTCCGGCAAGGGCCTTTTCCTGGCTGGCTCCCTGTGGGTAGCCATCCACGCGCAAGCGGCGATTCTGCATCTCGCGGAGTTCACCGCTCCGCTGATGTCGCTGGCGGCTCTCGCGCTAGTGATCGCCTCGACAGCGTGGGCGGCTCGCCCGCTCCTAGGTGTTCAGGGCGTCCTGTCACACCCTCAGGCGGCCGGTCTTGGTTGCGTGCCGGTTGTGGCGTCTCTCGTCGTGACCACCACCCTTCAGCCAGCGGAGTTGTCGGGCTACGGGAACTGGTGGCCAGGCGCCGTGGGACCCTTGCTGGCTACTTTGGTCTACCGTCGTCATGCGATCGCTGCTGTGCTCGCCGCAGCGATCTCGTGCGCGTCCATGGTGGCGGTAGTGTTCAGTCGATTCCCAGACGGTGAGCGTGCCACCCAGGTTGCGGTCGCCCTCATCGTCCCGCCCGTGACGTGGACTGCAGCCGCCATCGTGGTGCGATGGCTGTTGGAACGTAGTGAAACCCGCATCGAGCAATTCGATGCGGCGCGCCACTACGAGGGGCTGAAACTCGAGGCTACGCAACTCGCCGACAGGTCGCGTCGCGATCGTGAGCGGCGGCTGCGCGAGGATGTTGTGCCAACCCTGACCCATGTCATGCGAGGCTTCCCAGACGACGAGACGTTTCAGTGGCGGATCCGCAAGCTGGAGGCCGGACTGCGTGATGACATCCGCGGTCGCCGTCTGATCGATCCGCACGTTCGCTGCGCGGTGTCCCTTGCCCGCAAAGCTGGTATTGATGTCAGCCTCGCTGATGACGACGAACACGTTTTAGATGACACCGATATCGAGCTCGCGCGTCAGTGCGTGCTGGCAACTCTGCGCGGACTCGATCGAGGGACCGTGTCCGCGCGCTTGCCAGCCGACGGGGCAACTCTGCTCGTCATCGCCATCCAGGCGACAGATTCGGCGATGTCGCGCATAGCGAGCGCGGTGGTGGCCATCGCGGGGAGTCGAACGGTCGTCGAGGCAGGCGAGGGAGACCTGATTCTGACCATCGGGAGCTGCCAAACGAGGCATACGCCCGAGGTGCCCGGGCGGGGGATGAATCGACGAATCTATGACTAATAATCGAATCGAGCGTCGCTCGGTTGCCGCAAAAGTGGCCCGTCGAAGGGGGAAGTAATCCGCATCGGCGAGGAGGCCGGTCTGAGGCCACGTGCACCCCGACACGGAATCAAGGCCGTTTGAACCGACCGGACGTTCCGCCGACCTGTTCCCGCCGGCCAGATTGCTGTTCTTGCTCTCAAGTACCGATTTGAACGGCGCTGGCTCGATACATGCACTGGCGACCTGCACGCCGCCGCCCGATTACCGGCTCTACGCCACCAAGCGTGGCGAGCGTCCTCGGATCGGGGTGGCAGGAGCAGCCTGCCAGTGTACGGTGCGCCAGTCCAGACCGACGGCGAGCAGGAGTCGCAGTCGGTAGTTGTCGAAGCTGCGGAAGCCGTGCCCGACCCGCTTCACCTTCTTGATCAGGGCGTTGGTGGCTTCGGTCGGGCCGTTGCTGACGCCGCGCCGGCCGGTCGAGCTCCAGTAGGCCAGGACGCTGATCGCCCCGAAGGAGTTCGTGGTGCTGTCAGTCGCCACCAGCATCGACGCGCTCGCCGTCGGCATCAGCCTGGCCTTCATCGACGTCAGCATCACGCAGGCCGTGCTCCTGATCGGTGCAGTTACGTTCCTGCTCACTTTCGCAGGCGTGGCTGTAGGTCAGCGGGTTGGCGCGAAGTTCCGTAAGCCCGCCGAAGTCGCCGGCGGTCTCGTCCTGATCGGCATCGGGGTCAAGATCCTTTTCGACCACCTGGGCGTCCTCTAGGTCAGGCTCGTCAGCGGGCCCGCGTCCGCTAGGTGCCCCTCTGCGCTGTTGCGATACGTCCGCTTCTTCCGATGATCGGGGC
>Ga0136611_10002325_pt1 | contig 13222 bp, 12 predicted proteins | sample AntDrymUQ2232306_2_FD_106645 | JGI IMG/M metagenome (GOLD analysis project Ga0136611, IMG submission 106645) | Polar desert sand microbial communities from Dry Valleys, Antarctica - metaG UQ223 (23.06) | ecosystem: Environmental > Terrestrial > Soil > Desert | place: Antarctica: Dry Valley... | reverse complement strand
GTCGACGAGTACGACGCGGAAGAGCGCGAGGTCGTGCACCTCCCGGGCGGCGACTACCTGGTCGACGGCGGCGTGTCGGTCAACGACCTGAACGAGCTGCTCGACCTCGAGATCCCCGACGACGACTGGGACACGCTCGGCGGCTTCATCTTCGGCACGCTCGAGCACGTGCCGGAGAAGGGCGAGGCGATCGAGCGCGACGGGTGGCGGTTCACCGTCACAGAGATGAACGGCCGTCGCGTCACTCGCGTCAAGGTCAGCGTGATGGCCCGCAGCGACGACGACCGCGACGAAGAGGCTGAGGCGTCATAGCCGACGCTGTGCGGCACAGCCGTGCGCCGTCGGTCAGCCGACGGATCGCACGCCGGCGCCACCGTCGATGACGTACGTGTCGCCGGTGATCCAACTGGCGGCGTCCGACGCAAGGAACGCAACGAGGTTGGCGACGTCCTCCGGCTGACCGAGCCGCTTCAGCGGGAGCTGGCCGGCGAGCCGCTCGCCGAAGTTCTCGACGAGGTACGACGAGAAGTCGGTGTCGATGAGCCCGGGCGCGACCCCGACGACGCGGGTCGGGCCGAGCTCGCCGGCGAGCTGCCGGGTGAGGTGGATGAGGGCGGCCTTCGTGACGTTGTAGATGCCGAGGCCGGCCTCGGCACGGAGCCCGCCGACGGAGGCGATGTTCACGATGACGCCGGGCGTGTCCTTCATCGCCGCCTCCCACGCCGCCTGGCACCAGAACACGGGCCCGCGCAGGTTGACCTGGAACGTCTTGTCGAAGCGCGCCTGATCGACGCCGAGCGACGGTCCGAAGTACGGGTTGGTGGCTGCGTTGTTGACGAGGATGTGGAGGCCGCCGAAGCGCTCGAGGGTGGCACTGACTGCCGCGACTGCGGCGTCGACGTCGCCCACGTTCGCGGCGAACACCGCCGTCTCGCCGCCCGCCTTCGTCGCGTCGATGTCCGCTGCTGCAGCCTCGAGCTGGTCGAGCTTGCGCGACACCATCATCACCTTCGCGCCGCTCGCCGCGAGCTCCTTCGCCACGGCCTTGCCGATCCCTCGCGACGCGCCGGTGACGAGCGCGACCTTTCCTTCCAGGCTGATGTGCATCCGCGAAAGCTAGCGGGCTGCCTCTGGCGCATCTGAGGCCGAGGGTTCAGTCGAACAGCGAGTCGCGCTCCGCGTGCAGCGGCGTGTGGTCGGCCGCACCTTCGGCCGGATCGCTGCCGGGTGCGGCGTCGGCGGTCCGCTCGTGTGCGGCTGCTCGCGCCGCAACGATCGCTCCCGGGTTGACGTGGCGCATCGCCACCAGCAGCGCGATCAGCACCGCGCCGGCACCGACGAGATACGGCGCGCGAAGCCCGAAGTGGCGTGCGACCTGACCGCCGATCACCGCTCCGATCGGGAGCGTCCCCCAGCCGAACCAGCGGTACACGCTGTTGACGCGGCCGAGCAGTTCGGACGGGACGATCTGCTGGCGCAGCGAGACGGTGACGACGTTCCACACGGTCGCCGCCATCGACTCGAGGAACGCCATCAGCACCACGAACCACGTGACGAGGACGAGTCCTGTCCCCGCCATCGTGACCGCCCACGTGCCGAGTACAGCGAAGATGGCGAACGATTGCCCAACCCTCGCGGAGATGCGCTCGCCGAGCAGTGATCCGACGATCGCACCGATGCCCATCACCCCGAGCAACAGACCGAAGCCACGCTCGCTGATGCCGAGCCGTTCCTGCGCGAACAGCACGAACACCGCCTGCGCCATGCTGAAGCCGAGGTTGCTCAACCCGACCGAGATCGCGATCGTGCGCAACAGCGGGTGGCGCCACAGCCAGCGGAGGCCGTCCTTTGTCTCGCCGACGACCGTGGTGGTCCGCACGGCCGGCTGTGCGACGGCGCGGAACGAGCCGCGGATCGGGAGGATGAGCAGCACCGCCATGACGAACGTCGCTGCATCGGCGCCGAACGGCAGCCACACTGCCATCGCGAACAGGACGCTGCCGAGTGGCGTCCCGACGAACACGTTCGCGGTGAGCTCGCCCGCAGAGCGTCTGCCGTTCGCCCGCTCCAGCAGCTCGGGTGCGACGACCGATGGCAAGAGCGCCTGCGACGCGTTGTCGAAGAAGACCTCCGCCGTCCCGAGCGCGAGCGCCGCAACCCACAGCATCCAGATCTCTACGTGATCGGTCGCCGCCGAGACGGCGAGAGTCGCGATGATTGCGGCTCGGGCCAGGTCGGCGACGACGAGGACCTTCTTGCGGTCGGACCTGTCGATCATCGTGCCGATCGGCAGCGAGAGCACGAGCCAGGGCAGCGCCATCGCCGCCGTCACGAGCGACACCTTCACCTCGTCGCGCGTCAGGCGCGCCGCGAGGAGCGGGAGCGCCACCAGGAAGATCCCGTCGCCGAGGTTCGAGATCGTGCTCGCCAGGAACAGTCGCTGGTAGTCCCGGCCGAGCCTCGGCCGTGGGGCCCTCTGCCCCGTCGTGTCGCTCACGTCGTGGCGTTGCCCGCGGTCGCGGTGGACTCGAGTCGCGCCATCGCGGCCGGCAGGTCCGGATAGCGCTTGGTCGAGGCTCCGCCGTCGACGGTGTGGAAGCCGCCCGAGACGAAGGTGGACTCGTCGCCGGCGAGGAACGCGACCATGTTGGCGACGTCGATCGGCCGTCCATGGCGACCGACGGTCGTGTTCTCGACGAACTCCTCCACGACGCCGGGCAGCTCCCAGAACGCCGACGTCGCCGCGGTCTCCACGAGCCCGGGAGCGACGGTGTTGACGCGGATTCTGCGCTGACCGAGCTCCATCGCCGCGACCTTGGTCAGCATCGCCACGCCCGCCTTGGCGGTGCAGTATGCGGACATGCCTGCCGCGGGCTGGATCGCGTTGAGCGACGCGATGGCGATGATCGATCCGCCGTCGTTCATGACCCGCCCGGCGTGCTTGATCGTCAGGAAGACGCCCGTGAGGCAGAGGTCGATGATCTCCTGCCACGCGGCGAGCGGCTGGTCGACGATGGCGCCGAAGCTTCCCTTCCCCGCGTTCGCGACGGCGACGTCGAGGCCCCCTCGGCGCACGGCAAGGTCACAGAGCGCCGCCACGGAGCTCTCGTCCGTCACGTCGCAGCGCGTCGCGATCACGCTGCTGCCGAGCGCACTGCTGAGGGTCGCCAGCGCCGCCTCGTCGATGTCGCAGGCAATCACGGTCGCGCCGTCTGCGACGAGGCGCTCGGTGATCGCCCTGCCGATCCCCGCAGCCGCACCCGTCACCAGCGCGGTTCGACCTCCGAGCCCGCTCGACATGGCGCGACCATAGCGGTCACTCTCCGTCGTGGCCGACGTCGCTAGGACTGCGCTCGGCGAGGCGCTGACGGACGATCTTGCCGAGCGCGGTTCGCGGCAGCTGCTCGACCAGCCGCAGCTCACGAGGTGCCATGAACGCCGGCAGAACCTCGCGCACGTGCGCCCGCACTCTCTCCAGGTCCGGAGGCGCCATCGGCTCCACCGGCACGACCCACGCGACCACCCGGTGCCCCCACTCGTCGTCGGGGAGCCCGGCGACCGCCACCTCCGAGATGGCGGCATGACGCGACAGCACCTGCTCGACCGCGTCGGGCCACACGTTCTCGCCGCCGGTGATGATCAGGTCCCCGCGACGACCGTGGACGACGAGCCGGACGCCGTCGGTCCAGCTGCCGACGTCCCCGGTGTGGAACCAGCCGTCGTCATCGCGCGGGTCGGTCCCGTCGCGGTAGCAGCGCAGCAGCGTCGGCGAGCGCACGAGGATCTCTCCGGTCGCGTCGAGCGTCACCTCCACGCCGTCGAGCGGTCGGCCGTCGTAGACGACACCGCTCCCGGTCTCGGTCGAGCCATAGGTCGTCACCACGTTCGTCGGAAGCGCCGCCGGCGGGCTACTGCCGCCGAGGACGACAGTTCGGAAGAGCGACGCGTCGATCCGCCGCAGCGCGGTCGCGACGAGCGACACGAGCGTCGCGCCACGCGCGGCCGCGGCAGCGAGCGCGTCGGGGTCGAAGCGCGGCAGGACCGTGAGGGCGGTCCCCGCGGCGAGCGCCTTCGTGATGACCGTGAGCCCGCCGATGTGCGCGACTGGCAGGCATGCCAACCAGTGATCGTCGGCGGTGACGCCGAGCCTGGCGTTCGTCGCCCGCGCCGACGCGGCGACCGCCTCGTGCGTGAGCACCACCCCCTTCGCCGTCCCGCTCGTCCCACTCGTCGCGACCACGAGGGCGTCGCCGTCCGCCGTCGGCCGGCCGTCGAGCGCGTGCTCGCCGTCGGCGTCGAGCAGCGACGTCGGCCGCAGCGCGCGCAGCAGCTCCCCGCGTGCGTCCGGAGGGAGCCGCTGGTCGACCGGCAGCACCGCGTCGCCGCGGTCCCACAGTCGGCGCAGCTCGTCGACGAAGCGATCGCCTGCCAGGAGATCGAGTGCGACCACACCGGCCATGCGCTGAGGTTACGGGCGACACGGCGGCACATCGGCGACGCGACGCGACGGGCGGCAGGTCACAATGGCGCGATGGGTGCCGACACGTGAACCGCTGGATCCTCGGTGCGCGCGTGCGCACGCTGCCGGCGGCGATCGTGCCCGTGGCGCTCGGTGCATCCGTCGCAGTGGGGGAGGACGGCGCGCAGTGGTGGACGGTGCCGCTCGCAGGCGTCGTGAGCCTCGCGCTGCAGGTCGGCGTCAACTATGCGAACGACTACAGCGACGGCGTGCGCGGGACCGACGACGTCCGGGTCGGTCCGCCGCGCCTCGTCGCCGGCGGGCTCGCCACACCGTCGTCGGTGAAGCGAGCGGCCTTCGCCGGGTTCGCCGTCGCGGCCGTCGCCGGCCTGGTCCTCTCGGCGTCGACCTCGTGGTGGCTGCTCGCGGTCGGCGCAGCCAGCGTCCTCGCCGCGTGGTTCTACACGGGCGGACCGCGCCCGTACGGCTACATCGGGCTCGGCGAGGTCTTCGTGTTCGTCTTCTTCGGCATCGTCGCAACGGTGGGTACGACCTTCGTCGTGCTGGAGGATCTCCCCGGCGTCGCGTGGGTCCTCGGCTGCGGCGCCGGCGCGCTCGCCTGCTCGCTGCTCGTCATCAACAACCTCCGCGACATCCCGACGGACCGAGTGGCCGGGAAGCGCACGCTCGCCGTCCGGCTCGGCGACGAGAAGACGCGCAAGATGTACGCCGCGCTCGTCGCGCTCTCGTTCGGCGCGCTCGTTGTGGCGGCGCGCGCCGGGCGGCCGTTCGCGCTGCTCGGTCTGCTCGCCGCGGTCTTCGCCGTGCGGCCGATGCGCGCGGTGTCGGGGGGAGCAACCGGTCGCGGGCTGATCGCAGTGCTCGGCGATACGGGCAGGATCCAGCTCGCCTACGGGCTGCTCGCCTCGATCGGCGTCGCGCTCTCCGGTTGAGCGTCGACTCAGCGGCGAGCGCGGTTGGTGCCGGGCGCGGCGGCCGACCACGTGTCGTTCAGCCAGAACTCGAGTCGCGCCGCCACCTGGATGGGCTGTTGCAGGTGCGCCGCGTGCGACGCACCGTGGATCGCGGCGAAGCGACCGTCGGGGATCGTGGAGGCCATGCGCTCTGCGACCGCATGGAACTTGGTGTCCTGGTCGCCGGCGAGCGCGAGCACCGGCATGTTCAGCTCGACGAGCCGATCCCAGAGCGGCAGCTGGGTCCCGGTGCCGCTCAGCCGGAGGCTGGAGGCGAGGCCGGTGGAGGTGTTGCGCAGCCGGTCGAGGATCTCCGCCTCGCTCAGCTCGAGACCCGCGAACAGCGGCTGCGCGCTCCACTCCGCGAGGAACGCTTCGACGCCGATCTCGCAGATCCTGTTCGCCAGCGCCTCGTCCGCCGAGCGGCGCGCAGCACGTTCGTCGTCGTCGACGATGCCCGGCGTCGCCCCGATCGTCGCGAGGCGCTGCACGACATGCGGGTACATGATCGCGAGGTGCAGCGCGACGCGGCCACCGAGGCTGTAGCCGACGTATGTCGCGGCGCCGGTGGTCGACGACAGCAGGTCAGCGGTGCGCCGCAGATCCGCGCGAACAGCGGTCGAGTCGCCGTGCCCGGGCAGGTCCACGACGGCGACCTCGTAGCCCAGCGCCGCGATCCGCTCGGCGATGTCGGACCACGAGCTCCCGGTCTGCGTGAACCCGTGGACGAACACGATCCGCGGCCCGGTGCCGCGCACGCGCGCGGCGAGCGGGCCGGCGAGGGGCCGCCAGGTGAGTGCCGTCATCGTGCGTCCGCGTCGGCCGCTGCGGCGCGTGCTGCGACACGACGGATCACCTGCACGAACGTCTCCATCTCCTGTGCCCCCGGGATCGCCCACCGTGCGTCGCCGGCGCTGACGACGTATGTCGGGACCGCAGTAATCTCTGCCTCCGCCGCGGCCGCGAGCCACTCCCGGACCTGCTCCGTCCCGTCGTCCGACTGCAGGAACGCGGCGACGGCGACACGGTCCATCCCGACGTCTGCAGCACGATCGGCGAGGACGTCGCGGTCGCCGATGTCGAGGCCGTCCTCGAAGTACGCCTCGAGGAGCCGCTGCTTCAGCGCGAGCTGATGCCCGGTCGCCTCGCTCAGCCACAGGAGGCGATGCGCGTCGAGCGTGTTCGCGCGCACCGCACGGTCCATGCGGAACTCGATGCCCTCCTCGGCGGCGGTGCGGGTGACGTGGTCGATGATCTGCGCCGCACGCTCCGGGCTGCCGAACTTGCGCGCATACGCGTCGAGGACCGGCGTCCCGATCGGCGGCGCGGTCGGGTCGAGTTGGAACGGGCGGTACCGGACACGGACGTCGATCTCCCCGGTGAGCTCTGCGACGGCGCGCTCGAAGCGCCGCTTGCCGATGTAGCACCAGGGGCAGACGACGTCCGACCAGATGTCGACGTCGACCACGGCACCCATGGACACCACACTACGGCCGGACGCCACGCAGCCGTATCGTGGCGGGGTGCCGTCGCCCTTGCCTGCTGCGCGCGCTGCGTCGGTGCAGGCGACGTTCTGCGCCACGCTCGTCGACCAGTGGGTCCGTGACGGCGTCCGCCACGCGATGGTCGCGCCGGGGTCGCGCAGCACGCCGCTCGCGCTCGCGATCGCGGCGCACCGGGACCTCCACGTGGAGGTCTTCCACGACGAGCGTTCAGCGGCGTTCGCCGCGCTCGGCGCGGCGGCCGCAGCCGGGATCCCGGCGCTGCTGCTCTGCACGAGCGGAACCGCTGCCACCCACTTCCATGCTGCCGTCGTCGAGGCACATCTCTCCGGCATCCCGATGCTCGTCCTGACCGCCGACCGCCCGCCCGAGCTCCGCGACGTTCGCGCGCCGCAGACCATCGACCAGATGCGGCTCTACGGGCCGGCCGTCCGCTGGTTCCACGACCCTGGCGTGCCGGACGAGTTGATGACGCGGTCGTGGCGGCCGCTCGCACGACAGGCGCACGAGGCCGCAACCGGGCTGCACCCCGGTCCGGTGCACCTCAACCTCCCGTTCCGCGAGCCACTCGTCGGCGACGCCGGCGAGCTGCCCCGCCCCGAGCTCGGCGTCCTCATCGACGCTGCACCTGCGTTGCGGATCGGGACGCTCGCAATGACGGCCGACCGCCCGCGCGGTGTGATCGTCGCCGGTCGCGGCGTCGACGACCCGGCGGCGGTGCAGGCGCTCGCGGAGCGGGCGGGTTGGCCGGTGCTGGCGGACCCGCGCTCGGGCTGTCGCGGTGCACCCGGCGCGGTTGCGGCGTTCGACTCGATCCTGCGCAACCAGAGCTTCGCCGAGATGGCGCGGCCGGAGGTCGTCGTCCACCTCGGGGAGCCGCCGGCGTCGAAGGTGCTGGGGCAGTGGCTCGCATCGGCGCGCGGCGTGCAGATCGCAGTCGGCCGCACGCCGGCGACGATCGACCCGCACCGCACGATCACCCACCGCGTCGTCGCGGCGCCGGGTGAGCTGTGCCGGCGGCTCGCCGGAGAGATCGGCCGTTCGAAGCAGTCGCAGTGGCTCGCAGCGTGGACGGAGGCGGAGCGGATCGCGCAGGACACGATCGCGGCGGAGATGGCGTCGGCGAGCGTGCTCACGGAGGTCGCTGCCGCTCGTGCGGTGACGAGCTTCGACGGCCGTGCGGTGGTGGCGTCGTCGATGCCGATCCGCGACGTCGAGTGGTTCGGCGCGCCGGCGCAACGGGCGACACTGCACGCCAATCGGGGTGCGAACGGGATCGACGGTGTGCTCGCCACTGCGATCGGGACGGCGGTCGCGACGCGACGTCCCGTGGCGGCGTTGATCGGCGACCTCGCGTTCCTCCACGACTCGTCGTCGTTGATCGGGCTGGCACGGCGCGACGTCGACCTGCGAATCGTCGTGATCGACAACGACGGGGGCGGGATCTTCTCGTTCCTGCCGCAGGCGACGTCGCTCGAGCACGATCGGTTCGAGATGCTCTTCGGCACGCCGCACGGGACCGACATCGTCGCCCTCGCGAACGCGCACGGCCTCCCGGCGCGAACGGTGACGGACGCCGCCGACCTGTCGCACGAGCTCGCCCAGACCGGCCCTCGCGTGATCCGCGTCGTGAGTGACCGTGACACGAACGTGCTCGTCCACCGCCGCCTGAACGACGCCATCGACGCCGCCCTCGACGCGAGGTTCGGCGCCTGACGCTGCCCCGGCAGCCAGTCGCTACGGGCGGATCAGCGCGGAGAGCATCGCCTGGAACTTCGCCTGGGTCTCGGCGAGCTCGTCGAGCGGGTCGCTGTCGGCGACGATGCCGCCGCCGGCGACGAGGCGCGCCGAACGGCGATCGGCTGACAGCTCGGCGCAGCGGATCGCAACTGCCCACGTGCCGTTGCCGTCGGCGTCCACCCACCCGACTGCGCCGCCGTACCGGCCGCGATCGAAGCCCTCGACCTCGGCGATGAGTCGCAGCGCCTCATCGCGCGGCGCACCGCCGAGCGCGGGTGTCGGGCACAGCGCACGCACCAGCTCGAGCACGTTCGGCCGCGGGTCGCTCAAGCGCCCCTCGACCCGGCTACCGAGATGCTGCACGTTCGCCACCGACACGATCGACGGCTCCGGCTCCCAGTCGAGGTAGCTGCACCATGGGAGAAGCGTGTCATGGACCATGTCGATCACGGCGCGGTGCTCGACCTGGTTCTTCGTGCTGGCGACGAGCGCGGCAGCGATGCGTGCATCGTTCACCGGGTCGCCGGTGCGCGGTGCGGTGCCGGCGAGCGGGTGTGACTCGACGACGTTCCCGTCGACGCACACGAGCAGCTCCGGCGATGCGCCGATGAAGCCGTCGAGTGAGTAGCGGTAGCTCGACCCGAACGATGCGCGCAGTCGCAGCAGCACCGCGTGGACGTCGATCGGCCGGTCACTGCTGACGCGGATCTCACGCGCGATGACGGCCTTCGCCAACCGCCCTGCGCGTACGGCGTCTCGCGCCGTCCTGACCGCATCGAGGTACTGCTGCAGCGGCGCGAGCGCTTCGACGGTGAAGGACGCCGCGTCGGGAGAGGGTTGCGGCGCCGGGCGCACGTCGAGCAGGCCGTCGCCGATGCGCGTCACCCACTGTCGGCCGTCGCGTCCCTTCCCGACGACGACCTCCGGCACGATCATGTCGCCCGCACGGCCAGGCGCGAACGCCACCGTGCCGAATGCCATCGGTGCGACGCCGCCGACGCGGTCGCTGTGGTCGATCGCGCGCAGGAGCTCCGGTGCCTCGTCGATCGTGCAGCGCGCCGCGACGCCGCGGCCGGCGAAGCCGACGCCCTCGCGCACGAACAGGTGCCCCTCGCCGGCGGCGACGTCGTTCAGGTCGACCTCGTCGAGGAGCGGCTCGCTGACCGCCTTCACGGATCGCGCTGTCGCGTCCCGAGGAGCAGCTGTGTGAGGCCGCCCGACAGCTGCAGGTGCTCGGCGTCGTGGAAGCCCGCCTGGCGGAGCTCGGCGAGCATCACGTCCTTCGCCGGCAGATACGCGACGCTCTTCGGCAGGTAGCGATAGGCCGCACCGTCGCTCAGCAGCGCGCCGATCTTCGGAACGATCCTGCCGAAGTAGATGCTGTTGCCCCATCTGATGAGGCGGTTCTGCGGCACGCCCACATCGAGCAGCGCGATCCGTCCGTCGGGACGCGTGACACGGGCGAGCTCGGTGAAGAAGGCACTCAGGTCGACGAGGTTGCGCAGCGCGAAGCCGCACGTCACGCCGTCGACCGACGCATCCGGCACGGGCAGCCGGAGGATGTCGGCCTGCACGCGAGGTGCGCCGCTGCGGTCCGCGCGGAGCATGCCGAGGCTGAGGTCCGCCGAGATCGGACGATGGCCGGCGCGGGCGAGGTCGATGCAGAGATCACCCGTACCGCTCGCGAGATCGAGCACGATGCTGCCCCGCGGGAGGCCGAGCAGGCGGACCGCCTTGCGCCGCCAGCGCACGTCCAGCCGGAACGTCATGATCCGGTTGACCAGGTCGTAGCGCGGCGCGATCGCGTCGAACATCTGGCGCACCGCGCGGACCTTCTCCTCGCCCTCCGGCAGCGTCTCGCGATCCCAGCTCCGGCCGGCGTCGGTCCTCACCTGGTCAGGCTACGACTCTCGTGTGGACGCGAACCGCCCTCGTCGGCGAGTTCGCGTCCACACGCGGATCTACATGACCGGGTCGATGGGGGTCAGCGGACCGAGCGCGTTCTCGAGCACCTCGGCGGCGGCGAGGCAGGTGAGGTCGGCGAAGCGGCGGCCGGTGAGCTGTGCGCCCACCGGCATGCCGTCGACGATGCCCACGGGCACGATCGCGGCCGGCAACCCGAGGAGGTTCGCCGGGAGCACCGGACGGATCAACTCGAGCGTCGCCGCTGTTGACTCGTGCGACACGGCGTCCGCACCGAGCTCGAACGTCGGTTGTGCCCAGGTCGGCGTCAACAGCACGTCGTACTCGGTGAGGAAGCGGAGCCAGTTCTTCTCGACCGCGAGTCGCTCGACGAACAACGCGGCGAACGTCGCCGTGTCGAGCGGCGGCGCGTCGTGCATGGCAAAGCCGAGGAAGGCCGCCCCCGCCTCGCCGAGCACCATCTGGAGCATCGGGACCTGCGCGCGAATGTCCTCCAACAGGATCAGCCGCCAGAGCTCGACGGCACGGGTGTACGACTCCGGCGACGCCTCGACCACCTCGGCGCCGGCGTCCGAGAAGACGTCACCGGCGGACCGGATGGCGGCAGCGATCCCCGCGTCGGTGGCGCCGCCAGGCGGATCCGCGAGGACCGCGACCCTGAGCGCTCGCCCTTCGGCCCGATCGGTCAGCGTCACCGGGAGCGCCAGCGGGTCGCGGACGTCCGGGCCGGCCACGAGGACCAGGCCTGCCCGAACGTCCGCCACTCGTCGCGCCATGACCCCCTCCACCGCCATCAGTTGGTAGGAGAGCAAGAGGTCTTCCGGCGGGATCACGGTCGCCATGGGGACGACACCGGTCGACGGCTTGATCGAGGTGATTCCGCAGCAGTGCGCAGGTGTCCGAAGCGATCCGCCGAGGTCGTTGCCGAAGCCGAGCGGGCTCATCCCGGACGCGATCGCCGACGCCTCGCCGCCGCTCGACCCGCCCGAAGTGCGCGTCGGGTTCCACGGGTTCCGCGTGACGCCGTGCAGCGAGGATTCGGTCGTGACGCGCAGACCGAGGTCCGGCAGGTTCGTCCGGCCGATCGGGATCGCGCCGGCCGCCCGCATCCTGCCGACCGAGGGCGCGTCGGTGCCTGCGATCGCGTCCGCGAGCATCGGGACCCCGCTCGTCGTCGGCGTACCGGCCACATCGATGTTCTCCTTCACGGTGAAGGGCACCCCGTGCATCGGCCCGAGCGCGTCGCCGGCCGCGACCGCTCGATCTGCAGCCTCTGCGGCCGCACGCGCCTCGTCGTCCATCCGCCGGACCACCGCGTTGAGGTGCGGGTTGACCTCGTCCATGCGGGCGAGGTGCGCGTCGACCACCTCGACGCTCGACCCCTTTCCCGTCGAGATCAGCTCCGCGAGCTCAAGTGCACCCTTGCGCCACAGTTCGTCAGCCATGCGCACAAGGCTTGCACATGCCGGCCAGGCGGCGGTCCGAGGTCAGGCCGAGGCGGTGGACGCGACTTGCTTCGCCCAGCGGTAGTCGGCTTTGCCGGAGGGGGAGCGGACGATCTCGTCGACGAACACGAACGCCTTCGGCAGCTTGTAGCGGGCGATGTGCCGCTCCGCCTCCGTGCGCAGCGCCGCGGCGTCCACATGGTGACCTTCGCGGATGCGGACGACGGCGATCACCTCGTTGCCCCATCTCTCACTCGGGCGGCCGGCGACGACGCAGTCGTACACGCCCGGATGGGCCTTCACGGCAGCCTCGACCTCCTCGGCGAAGATCTTCTCGCCGCCCGAGTTGATCGTGACGGAGTCGCGGCCGTGCAGTTCGATGATGCCGTCGGCGCGCAGCCGGGAGCGGTCGCCCGGGACCGCGTAGCGGACGCCGTCGATCACCGGGTACGTGCGCGCCGTCTTCTCCGCGTCGTGCAGGTAGCCGAGGGCGAGCCGGCCGCTCTTGGCGAGCCAGCCCATCTCGTCCTCGCCCGGTTGCAGTTCTCGATCCAGGTCGGCCGACAGCACGTGGTTGCCGGGCGCGATGGCGAACGTGCCTGTCGTGGCGCCGGCACCGGCGGACACGTGCGACAGCTGACCGCCGGCCTCGGACGAGCCGAGCCCGTCGACGATCATCAGCGTCGGGCAGTGCTGGAGACTCCTCCTTCAGGTTCGCCGACAGCGGCGCACCGCCCGACAACAGCACGGTGAGGCTCGACAGGTCGTAGCGCGTGCGCTCGAGCTCGTCGAGCAGCGGCCGTGCGAACGCATCGCCGACGATCAGCAGGAAGTTGAGCCTTTCTCGCTCGATCAGTCCCCAGATGTCGACGGGGTCCAGCCGCTCGGGGACGTTCTGGATGACGATCGTGCCACCGCCGTTCCACGTGCGGAAGCTCATCCAGTGTCCTGCGCCGTGCATGAACGGTGGCGCGAGCAGGGCCTTCAGCCCGCCTGTCGCCTCCGCCACGATGCCGTCGAGCGTCTCCGCTCGGGAACCGCCGAAGCACTCGACGTTCGCGTCGCCATTTCGCCACAGGACGCCCTTCGGCATTCCCGTCGTGCCACCGGTGTAGAGGATGTAGAGGTCGTCCGGGCTCGGCTCGACCGGTGGCCGTTCCGGCGACGCGCTCGCGAGTG
>Ga0136611_10002324_pt1 | contig 13223 bp, 10 predicted proteins | sample AntDrymUQ2232306_2_FD_106645 | JGI IMG/M metagenome (GOLD analysis project Ga0136611, IMG submission 106645) | Polar desert sand microbial communities from Dry Valleys, Antarctica - metaG UQ223 (23.06) | ecosystem: Environmental > Terrestrial > Soil > Desert | place: Antarctica: Dry Valley... | reverse complement strand
CCACGCCCTAAACGGGCACTAGCCCCTCAAGCTAGCGCGTCTGCCGATTCCGCCACCTGGGCACGACCGCGATGCGGCGCAGCGGAGTATAGGACCGGGCATGCCGCGTCGTCAACACAGCAGCAACCCACGCATCAACACCTACGGCTCCTGACGGTGGGGCCATCGTTTTCGCCTTACTGGGCGACGATCGGGAGGGTGAGGAGGGCGTGGGGGACGACGAGAACTCGGGGGCGGTCGCCGACCATGGCGACCGCGTCCGCGAGCGCCGCTTCCACCGTCAGGGCCGTCTGAAACCCCATCGAACGGATCTCGGCGGGGTGTTCGGCGCCGGCGACAATGATCGTCACGTCTTCGAGGACGCGGGCCATGACGAAGGCCCGCTGTTCCCCCGGCCGAATGCCGTCTCGACGCGCCCGGGCGATGATTGCCGCTGGTCCACCGCCATCGCGCATGGCCGCGAGAAAGCGTTGTTCGCCGGATCCTTGCCCCGCGCCCTCCGGGCAGGCGGCTGGCAGGATAATGACGCCGCCCGTTCGGACGACCGGAGTCGGCGCGAACTGGAGATAGCTGGCTGCGCGGCTAGCTTGATACAGGTTCGCGTCCTTGGGATGGCCGACGCCCGCGACCGCGATATCGACCTGAGCGGGGATAGTGGTCGTGTAGAGTTGGCTCGCGAGCGCGGCGAGGTGATCCTGCGTTGCCTCTGGCGGCCCGGCCGCAATGGCGACTGGGGCGCCGTCGTCATCGAGGACCGCGTTCAGCACGAACGCCACCTTGGCGGCGGCGGCGACCCCGCGGACGGCCTCTTGGAACGGGTTACCGACCAATTGGGCCAACCTGGTGCCGGGTAGGTCTAGAAACGCTGGTCCGTGCGTGTAGGCGATGATCGCCTCGTCGGCGCAGCCGATCGCGACCGTCTTTCCTCCGCCGCTATACCCGGCGTATTGATGCGGTTCCACGACACCGGTCGCAAGCAAGAGATCGGCTTCGACCGCGATGCGGTTGATCCGAAATGGGATACCTTCCGGGCCGTCGGCGACGGCCACCAACCCTGAAGGATCCACCGGATCGTGATCAACCACCCGGTAGCGGTCGACGACGGCGGCGCCGAGTTTCGCGATCTTCTCCTCTGGCGTACTTGCCCGGTGGGTTCCGACGGCGACCAGGAGGGTGATGCTCGCGTCCGGTACACCAGCGGCTTCGAGTGCGGCCAACATCGGTGGTACGAGGATGTGATCGGGACAGGCGCGTGTCGCGTCGGTGACGGCGATGCAGACACTCCGAACGCCGAGGGCAATCTCTCGCAAGGGGCGGCCCGTCACCGGGGCCGCGACAGCGGCCCGCGCCGTCGCCAATGGGTCCGGCAACGGCGGCATGTGGCCGGAGACCGCGACCGCCCCGCTCGCGTCCGAAGGGAGGGTGAATCGCGCGGTCGATCGCCCGAATGGAACCTCGAACCAGGTCGGGCCGGACTCGTCCGTCACACCGCGATCCTCTCTCGATCCCTTGCGAGATCGTGTGTTTTCCGTCATTCAGCGTCGAGGAAGGGCTATGCTATCATGCCGCGCCGCTCGCCCCACCGGGGTAGTTTCGCGGCGACGAAGGTACGGCGAATGCGCCGGTTGGCGCATGCAACGGAGGAGAAACGGGCATGGCTGGCACGCGGGGACGCGGCGGATCGCGACCGAAGGTGACCGTTGTTGGGGCCGGAATGGTCGGCGGCACCGTCGCCCAGATGCTCGCCTTGCGCGACTACGCGGACATTGTCCTGGTTGATATCGTCGAGGGGATGCCGCAAGGCAAGGCGCTGGATCTCCTGCAGGTCGGCCCGATTGTCGGGTATGACACCCAACTCACTGGGACGAACGGGTATGACGAGACCGTCGATTCCGACGTGGTGGTCATCACGTCCGGCATCGCCCGCAAGCCTGGCATGAGCCGGGACGACCTCCTGCGCACCAATATGGGCATCGTCCGGTCGGTCACGCAACAGGTCGTGGAGAAGTCGCCAGAGGCGATCATCATCGTCGTCTCCAACCCGCTGGACGCCATGTGCCACGCAGCGTTCGACGTGGCGGGATTCCCGCGCGAGCGCGTCATCGGGATGGCCGGGGTGCTCGACGCCGCCCGATTCCGAACATTTATCGCGATGGAACTCGACGTCTCGGTCGAGGACGTGACCGGTTTCGTCCTCGGCGGCCACGGCGACACGATGGTGCCGCTGTCGCGCTACTCGACCGTCTCTGGCATCCCGATCACCGAGCTGCTGCCGCCAGATCGGATCAAGGCGTTGGAAGAGCGGACCGCGAACGGCGGGGCGGAGATCGTCGGCCTCCTCAAGACCGGGTCCGCCTACTACGCGCCAGGAACATCGGTGGTCGAGATGGTAGACGCCATCTTGCTCGATAAGCGCCGCGTCCTTCCCGCGAGCGTCCTGCTTCAAGGCGAGTACGGCATCAGCGACACCTTCGTCGGCGTGCCGATTAAAGTCGGGGCGGAAGGCATGGAGAAGATCTTCGAGATCACGCTGACCAGCGATGAGGCGGCGGCGCTGGCGAAGTCCGCCGCGTCCGTGCAAGACCTCGTGGCGGCTATGGCGCGGTTGGCGGCAGAATCGTAGGTCAGCCGCGTTGGCGATTCACGCGTGGATCGTCCGCCAACAAGGCGATTCAACACAGCGTCTCCGGCGCGATGCTGGCAGGACCCGTGCGACGGACCGCTAGGACGAACTGGGATTCGCCCAGGCGTTGCGTGAACACTGGGACCAAGCGGCACAAGAAGGACAGACGACATGCCACAGGGTGGAGCGGCAACGCGCGGATTCGGCGCCATCGGCACCGTACGGAACACGATCAGCGTGCTGCGCGAAGTCAGCATCAACGATCTTCGGGAAGAAGCGGAGCGCGAGCCGACGCTGGTGGTGATCGCCCCGGATGATGGTGTTGCCCGTGAGTTGGGCGCCGCGTTGGCCGGAGATGGCGCCCATCGGCAGCCGAAGAGCGCCTCGTTGTTTGCAAAGGTCGACCTTCTCGACCAGTTCGACGCGATCGTCGTCTACGACCCTGGCAACACCGGACGCGCGGCCGAGCTTCGCCGCATGGTCCGAACCGATGGGCCGTCTCGGGTCTTCTCGTTCGAGGGCGCGTCAATGACCGACCGCGCCGCGCTCGACACGACCCGGCTCACCATCACGCGGCGGGCGCCGGACCGGGCGCCCGCGTTCGGTCGTTACTATCCGGCCTTCCGCTCCGCCGCCGTCCGCGCCGTGATCGACGAATCGGCGCGGGCCAACGCCGAGTTCGCCTTCGTCTCGAACATCCCGGCGGTGATCCCAATCGTGGGATCACTCGCCGCGGCGGGGGCGGACTTTCTCGTCCTAACCAAGAATCAGGTCATGCTCGTGTTGAAGGTGGCCGCGATTTACGGTGAGGATCTCGGGAGCTACGCCAAGATCCTGCGGGAACTTGCCCCAGTCGTCGGCGCGGGCTTCATGTGGCGCACGGTGGCGCGGGAAGCCGCGTCGTTTCTTCCGTTCGCGGCCGGCACGATCCCAAAGGTGGCGATCGCCTACACGGGAACCGTCGTGGCTGGCCGAGCGGCCGAGTTCTATTTCCGCTACGGGCAGCGCCCAAGCGCGATCGACGTCAAGGGCTTCTATCGCGACGCGGCCGAAGCCGTCGGCCGACTTTCATTGCCGAAAAGAGGGATTGGGAAGACGGACGAGGCGATCGCGATTCCACCGGCCAATGAGCCGTGATTCAGCAGGTTGAACGTGATCTCCTCTCGCCGGAAGAGGCGAGGTTGAAATTTGACGCGAAACGTACGAAGTTTCTCCGAAACTGAGAACGGCGGCGGTCAATAATGGCATTCGAGTCTCACGAACCGTGCCGTCACATTGGGGCCAGCGTTCGGGTATTCAGACGAGTTGCGGGACGACGGGTCCACTCTGAGTCTCGGGGAGACGTCGGAGATTAAGTCCTGGGTTTCAACACAGATTCTGTACCGCCCAAAAAACCTATCCTGCTACCGCCCGCCAACCGAGATTCCCGGTGCCTACAAGCCAAATTCCCCCAGCCGACTCTGAAAGTCGCCGATCGGCATCCCGAGCAACGATGCCGCGGCTACGCGGTCTCCAACCGTCTGACTCAATGCCTCCGTCAAGGCCAACTTCTCGACATCCCCGAGGATGTCGGTGAGCCGAGTGCCTTTTCGGACCTGTTGGGCGACATCGACGAAGCGGCGGTTGTCCGCGCCGGAGAAGATGATGTGGTCTTCGGTGATGACGCCGCCCTGGCTCAGGACAGTCGAGCGCTCGATCATATTTTCGAGTTCGCGGACATTGCCGGGCCACTCATAGTCCATCAGGCGTCCCATTGCCCCCTGGCTGATGCGGGCGGGGCCGGAATTGGGGAGATAGCGGTGCTTGTCGAGGAAGTGCTCGACGAGGAGGGGGATGTCATCCCGCCGTTCCCGCAGCGGCGGCAGGAAGATCGAGATCACGTTGAGCCGGTAGTAGAGATCCTCGCGAAAACGGCTCTCGGAGATCTCCATTGGTAAGATCTTGTTGGTGGCGGAGATGATCCGGACATCGACCTTGACCGAGATCGACCCGCCGACACGCTCGAACTCGCGCTCTTGAAGCACCCGAAGCAGTTTCTTCTGTGTCGAGAGGGTCATCTCCCCGACTTCGTCGAGGAAGATTGTCCCCTTGTTGGCCATCTCGAAGCGTCCCTTGCGCTGAGCCAAGGCTCCGGTGAACGATCCCTTCTCGTGGCCGAAGAGCTCACTTTCCAGGAGGGTCTCCGGAAGGGCCGCGCAGTTGACCTTGATAAGTGGGCCGCGGGCGTAACTCGAACTGCGATGCAGGATCGTGGCGACGAGTTCCTTCCCGGTTCCAGTCTCTCCCGTGATCAGGACGGTCGCGTCGGAGCGGGCGACGCGACCGATCGTTTTGTAGACCTCCTGCATCGGGCCGCTATTGCCGATCATCACCTCGTTGGGATCACGGTGGCCGAGCCGAGTCGAGAGTTCCATGACTTGCTGATTCAGGGCTTCCCGCTCGAAGAACCGCTGCACGGTGAGGAGGACGTGATCGAGGTCGAAGGGCTTAGTGACATAATCGTAGGCGCCGAGTTGGATCGCCTCGATCGCGACGTTCGAACCGCCGTAGGCGGTCATCACCAGGACGGGGAGGAGTTTTGCGCCGCCGCTTTGGGTCGTGGTCGCGGCTTCCCGCAGAACCTGGAGGCCGTCCTTATCCGGCATCACGACATCCATGATGACCAGATCGGGTTTCGTGTCGGTCGTCGCCCCGAGGGCCCGGAGCACCGCGTCGCCGTTGTCGACCTCCATGACGTCGTACCCCTCGTCTTCGAGGAGTTCGCGGAGCATGACGCGAATCGCGGCGTCGTCGTCGGCGATCAAGATCTGTGACATGCGGCGCGACCTCAATACCTAAAGCGCGGTTTTCGCGTTCTTCACGAAGGATCCGAATACGTCGTTCTCCATGAGTATAGACGCGGATGGCACGTCACCTATACTGCGGGCCACGGATCAGGCAATAGAGCGAGGTCGAGGTGAGCTTCCGGTGACCCAACGCATCGTCTTGATCGGTCTCAGCGGCGCGGGAAAATCGACCGTCGCGCGTCTGCTTGGGGCGAGGCTTGGTTGGGCCGTCTCCGACACCGACGCCGAGATCGCGGGCCGGTTTGGTCAGACCATCGCCGAGATCTTTCAGGATCACGGTGAATCGGCGTTCCGATCCGTGGAGCGAGAACTCCTCTTCGGCGCGGTGCGCCAGGAACGCATCGTCGTGGCGACCGGCGGCGGAGCGGTTGTGGCAGACGATGTTTGGAGTGACAATGCGCTTAGCCATCCCGATACGTTGGTCGTCGCCCTCGAAGTGTCGCCCGCCGTCGCGCTCGATCGCTTGCGTGAGCAACAGGCGGCGGACGGCGCCGCCAGCGAGCGTCCGCTCTTGGCCGTGTCCGATCCGCTTCAACGCCTGAAACTCCTCAAGTCGTCGAGACAGGCCATTTATGACCGGGCCGCGATCACGTTGATCGTCGATTTGGCGTCGCCGGAGACCATCGCCGCTGAGATCGCGGCACTGCTCGACCAAGGCGCTGACCGAGTCCCTGATGTGACGCTCACGGCGACTTCGGGCACGTCGGCGATTCATATCTCTCCCGGCGTCTCGACGTCCCTGGGCGGGCTGGCCCGCGCTCGTTGGCCGACATCCCGGCGGGCATGGCTTATCAGCGATGACCGGGTTGGGCCATTGCATAGAGACGCCATCGGCGCCGCCCTTATCGATGCTGGGTTCATGGTGACCGCGAAGGATGTCGCCGCTGGCGAGCGGAGCAAGTCGCTCGCGACGACGGGCGAGTTGCTCGACTGGCTGCTAAAGGGCGGGGTGGAGCGGAGCGATGTCGTCGTCGCGTTGGGCGGCGGCGTCGTCGGGGATCTTGCCGGATTCGTCGCCGCGACGTGTCTGCGTGGTCTCCCGCTTATCCAGATGCCGACGTCGATCCTCGCGATGGTCGATAGCAGCGTCGGCGGCAAGACGGGGATCAATCATCCCACCGGAAAGAACCTGATCGGCGCGTTTTATCAGCCTCCTCTGGTGGTCATCGATCCGAACCTGCTCTCAACGATGTCTCGGCGCGAACTCGCCTCCGGTTGGGGCGAGATCGTGAAGCACGCGGTGATTCAGCCATCGACGCCGAACGGGAAACGGGGCGATCTCCTGGCGTTCCTGGAACGCAACGCCGAACGCCTGCTCCGCCTCGATCCGGCCGCGATCACGTACGCGATCCGTCGCAACGTCGCCCTAAAAGCGGCGGTCGTCGAAGCCGACGAGCGGGAAGCCGGAATGCGGGCGTTCCTAAATTTCGGGCATACCCTCGGTCACGCGATCGAAGCGGCTGGCTATCAGCATTTGCACGGTGAGGCGATCGCGATCGGGATGCGGGCGGCGGCGGCGATCGGAACCGTGATGGGGACGTGTGACGCCGCCACGGGCGAACGTCTGGCCGCGCTGTCTGAGAACTTCGGCCTTCCAATTCACACGGGCGCCGATCCTGACCGTGTCATGGTGCTCATTCAGAGCGACAAGAAGAAGTTCGCGGGGACCCTGCGATGGGTGCTGCCGTTGCGGGATGGTGGCGTCACGTTGCGCGCCGACGTGCCGCTAGAAGTGGTCCGCACGGCGCTCGATAGCGTCACCGTACGCCCATAGCGTTCGTTTCCAACGCATTCGCGTGATATCCTCAACCGTCAACTAGGGCGATACGCCGTTCGCTGACAGCCGAACGGCGGTTTGTCGTGCGATTCCAGACAGCATGTAGGTGCAGGATAGGGGTAGGAACGACCGATGGGGGGAGCGCATCCGCCGGGTAGCCAATCGAGCGCCAGAGTCGTCGTGAGCGGTTCCCTCGCTTATGACTACATCATGACGTTCCCGGGATCCTTCAAAGACCACATCATCCCTGACAAGGCCCATGTGCTGTCGGTCAGCTTCCTGGTCGATTCTCTCCTCCGGCGGCGTGGTGGTGTTGGCGGCAACATTGCCTACAACCTCGCGCTCCTCGGAGAGCCGCCCGCACTTGTTGGCGCGGCGGGAACCGATTTCGGTCCGTACCGCGATGTGTTCGTCGGGCTCGGGATCGACACGGCGGCGGTGCTCGACATTCCGAACGAGTTCACGGCCTCGTGTTTCATCAACTCCGACCTGAGCGGCAATCAACTCGTCGCCTTCTACCCCGGAGCGTTGAGCCACGTCCGCGAGTTCAGCGTCGCCGAGCTCGCGACTGGGGCCGCGTACGGGTTAGTTGGCGCGACCGATCCAACCGCGATGCGGGACCACGCGTCGCAGATCCACGCCGCCGGGTGCCGCCTCATCTACGATCCGTCGCAGCAGATCGTCACGCTCTCAGCGGAGGATCTGGTCGCCGGTATTGCCCAGGCGTGGGGATTCGTCGGAAACGACTACGAGCTGGCGATGATCGCGAACAAGACCGAGATGACCGTCGAGGCGCTCACCGAGCGTGTCCCGTTCGTCGCGGTGACGTTCGGGGAACGCGGGTCGGAACTGCGATACGAAGGACAGGTCGTCCAGATTCCCTCCGCTCCCGCCGAGCCGCTGACCGACCCGACCGGTGGCGGCGACGCCTATCGGGCCGGGCTTATCAAGGGGCTGCTCCTCGGGGTTGAACTCCCGGTCGTCGGACGCATCGCCGCGCTCGCGGCGACCTACACGATCGAGCGTCAAGGGACGCAGGAACACCGGTACACGCCGGAGGAGTTCGTCGCCCGGTTCGATCTCGATTTCCCCGAATTCGCGGGTGTATTGACGCCCGATCAATTGCGCTCGAGGCCGAGCATCATGGCGGCGGTCGCCGGAACCTAGTCAACCTACCATCGCGTCGCGTCGAATCGTACAGAAAGGACCCTGAGTGGCAACCCTCGCACCGAGTTCGCGTAACTTCGACATCAAGGATCCGTCCCTCGCGGCGGATGGCCGCCGCCGGATCGAATGGGCGGCCCGTGAGATGCCGGTCCTTCGGCAGATTCGCGATAGCTTCGCGTCCGAACGGCCTCTGGCGGGCATCCGGATGCTCGTCTGCGCCCACATCACAACCGAGACGGCGAATCTGGCGCTGACGTTCAAGGCTGGTGGCGCGGACGCGGTGCTGTGCGCGTCGAATCCGCTCTCGACTCAGGACGATGTCGCGGCGGCCCTGGTCGAAGAAGGCATCCCAGTCTTCGCGATCAAGGGCGAGGACAACGAGACCTACTACCGCCATCTCGCTTCCGCCCTCGATCACAAGCCGCAGCTCGTGATCGACGACGGGGCCGACATCGTCACGATGCTGCACCGGGAGCGCACCGACCTACTGGCCGACATCATCGGCGGCACGGAGGAGACCACCACCGGCGTCATCCGCGACAAAGCGATGCATCAAGACGGCGTCCTCCGTTTCCCGATCATCGCCGTGAATGACGCCGACACCAAGCACTTCTTCGACAACCGCTACGGCACCGGGCAATCGACGATCGACGGCATCCTTCGGGCAACGAACATCCTGTTGGCCGGCAAAATCGTCGTGGTCGCCGGCTACGGCTGGTGTGGCAAGGGCATTGCCAGCCGCCTGCGCGGCATGGGCGCGCGGGTCGTCGTGACCGAGATCGATCCGATCCGAGCCCTCGAAGCGGCGATGGACGGGTTCGAAGTCTCGACGATGAACCTCGCCGCGACGATTGGTGACATGTTTGTCACCGCCACCGGCAACATCAACGTCATCGACCGCGAAGACCTCACGGCGATGAAGGACGGCGCGATCGTCGCCAACTCCGGTCACTTCAACTCCGAGATCAACATCAAGGCCCTGGAGGAGATGAGCGGCGAAGGCCGCCGCACCCTGCGCCCGATGGTCGAAGAGTTCCGGATCTCTGGCGAGAAGGCCGTCATCGTTCTGGGCGAGGGCCGCCTCATCAACCTCGCCGCCGCCGAAGGGCATCCGGCCAGCGTCATGGACATGAGCTTCGCGAATCAGGCGCTGGCCGCGGGCTACATCGTCAAGGAAGGCCGCAACCTCGGCCCCGGCGTTTTCCGTGTTCCGGAAGAGATCGACCGCGAGATCGCCCGCCTCAAGCTGCAGGCGATGCGGATCGAGATCGATGTTCTGACGGCCGAGCAGGAGCACTACCTGAACTCGTGGGAGTCGGGGACGTAACGGTGAGGGCCGGGGTGAGGGTTGCCCCCCGCCCCCCAATCACGTTTGAATCATGATCAACCTCGGAGGGCAACACATGGCGTCGGGATCCACGTTCGGGACAGCGAAGCAGACATTCTTCACCTCCGAGTCGGTCACGGAGGGGCATCCCGACAAGCTTTGCGATCAGATCTCCGACGCGGTGCTGGACGCCGTGCTCAAGGACGATCCGGATGCGCATGTCGCGTGCGAGACGGCGACGACGACCGGGACGATCTTCGTTTTCGGGGAGATCACGACCAGCACGTATGTCGATATCCCCTCCGTTGTGCGCGATGTCGTGCGGGAGGTCGGATACACGCACTCCAAGCACGGATTCGACGCCAAGACGTGCGGCGTGATCGTCTCGATCAAAGAGCAGAGCGTCGAGATCGACGCCGGAGTGCGGGACGCCGTCGAAGTTCGTGACGGGCATCGCACCGACGCCTACGACGCCACCGGCGCCGGCGACCAGGGGATGATGATCGGCTTCGCCTGCAACGAGACGCCGGAGCTAATGCCTCTGCCGATTTCCCTGGCGCACAAGATCTGCCGCCGTTTGACAGAAGCGCGGAAGCGTGAAGAGCTCTCGTATCTGCGACCGGACGGCAAGAGTCAGGTCACGGTCGAGTACCGTGAGGGCAAGCCGCACCGGGTCGACACGATCGTCGTCTCGACGCAGCATGCCGACGATGTCAGCAACGCGGTGATCGAGCGGGACGTCAAGGAACTGATCATCCGTCAGGTCGTTCCGGCCGAACTGCTGGACGATAAGACCAAATACTGGATCAACCCGAGCGGCCGCTTCGTCCTCGGCGGGCCGATGGCCGACGCCGGTCTGACGGGCCGGAAGATCATCGTCGACACCTATGGCGGAATGGCTCGGCATGGCGGCGGCGCCTTCTCCGGCAAGGACGCGACCAAGGTCGACCGCTCCGCCGCCTACGCCGCTCGCTATGTCGCCAAGAACGTCGTCGCGGCGGGTCTGGCGGAGCGGTTCGAACTCCAGATCTCCTACGCCATCGGTAAAGCCCATCCTGTCTCGCTCATGGTCGAGACATTCGGGACCGGCAAGGTGAGCGACGAGATCATTCTGCGCCTCGTGCAGGAACACTTCGATCTCCGGCCCGCCGCGATCATCGAAGCGTTGGGCCTCAAGAAGCCGATCTTCCGCCAGACGGCCGCCTACGGCCACTTTGGACGCGACGACCTGGATCTTCCGTGGGAGCGGACGGACAAGGCCGCGTTGCTCGCGAACGCGGCGGGCGTCTCTCCCCTCGTCGCGGTGAACGCTAAGGCTGCCTCGTAACGAACCGTTGGAACCGATCCGATGAGCCGCTGGAGCATTGCTCCAGCGGTTTCATCGTTTTCCGGTCTGACGACGAACGTGTCGTGGAATCACCACCGGATGATTCCGTCCCGTCGGATCGTGACAGGGAGATCGGCCGGAATAGACTGGCGATCCTCTGGGCTGACGAGGACGACGGGAACGACCCGCCTAAACAGCTCTTCGCCCAGAATCGAGCCCAACCCGAGGATCGGATCCACGGTCGAGACGACGATTCCGGCTGGCGCGGTCCGGTTGCGGATCGCTTCGAGCAACACGCCGCTGGCGGAGCATGATCCGCGGCCCTGTGGCAGCACCAGGATACGCCCGGTCAAGCTGTGTCCGGAGAGTGGATGACGCCGGTCGATCACCTCCCCAGTTACGGGATCCAGGCCGCCCCAGAGGCTGAGCGGGACGTCGGTGACGAGGGCGATGCCGGTGGCTTCCCCAACGACCAGTGATCTCCCAATGATCTGGTCGGTCATCGCGACCAGGGTCCATCGTCAATGACGACGGCTCCGGCAACCGCTGAGGCGATGCAGTCCTCAGTGGTCGCGAAGACGGAATCCACGCCGAGGATGCCGGGACCATAGTGGGCGTACTTGGCGGAGTTGGTCATGAGGACGCGCGCGTCGGGCCGGACAAGCGGCGCCACGACGATGCAGGTGTCGGCGGTTACCGTGGCGCCGAACGCCTCCAGTGTTGCCAAATCACCGGAACGGCCGAGAAGGTTCTTCACGGCGCGACTCGTTGTCACGAAGACGTCGACTCTATGGGCTTTCCGATGTCCGCTCATGAGCGCCGCCAGCTCGCGACACTCCGCGAGGCTGCAATGCGGACTCCCGAACGCCACCACATCGACCGGACCATTCGTGGCCGCAGTCGTCAGCGCCCGCCGCGACTCGCGAAGGTCGTCGAGGGTGATGTCGACGACACGGACTGGCGGTTTGCCGCCGAACGCGGCGTCGCTCGTCGGAGCCTCTGGCGTGACGCCAACCAGATGAAACAGAGCGACCGCTCCGGAACTTGCCGCCGCGGCCGAAAGCGCCTTGAGTTGATCGTCGCTTGGCCGTTCACTCAAACCATCGACGACCGGAATCTCGTCGGCGACGATGCCGCCGAGATGGTAGCCGAGGACGGGATAGAAGTCGTCCCGCGTCATGAGGGCGGCTGGGATTCCCCGGAGTGTTAAGAGCACTTGCCCGAGACGCGCCGCGTCGAGATGAAGCCCCGCCGCCGGGGCGCGGCCCGTCAGCGCGCAACAGGCGTCGAGGTAGTCGCCGTAACGATTCGTCCGCGCCCCAATGACCGAATTGGCGTACGCCACCGCGTTCGACTCCGACCAGGCAATCTGCTCACCAAAGGTTGGCGCGGCGGCCGTGTGGTACGGAGCGCAGGTGAAGGAGGGAGTTGCTCCCATATCGACATAGGCCTGACCGAGGCGGCGAGCTTTGTCCGCGTACTCGGGGGTGAGGCCGTGGGATTGCCACTGTTGGCGATCGAGCGAGATGACGTTGAGGGACGTCGGGACGCGCACGATGCCGCCCGCGCGCGCCAGGCGCTCAGCGAATTCAAGGCCAGCGTCTCCCTCATAAATGCAACCGTCGATGTGAGCCCGCGTGATCTCAAGAAGCGATTTGGCCCCGTACAGCGGGGCGACGCGCGTGAGGATGCGCATCGCGACGCGAGCGGCCTCGCCCGCGTAACCGTGGAGCATTGCCCGTTCATCGGCGGTCATCGTGATGCCGAATTCCCCTGGGGTAGACTCGACCGAGGTGTTCGAATTGGGCGTCATGCGTCGCCCGCGGACACTGGCAACTCCAACACCGACGTCTTGACCATCTCGGCCAACACGGTGAACAAACGCTCGCCTTCGCTGGCGCTCGCGGCGGCTGGATCACCGAAGTACCCTTCAACGCCGCCCGCTTCGAAGAACGTCGTGGCTCCCGCTCGGAGCTGGGCCGGAAGATTGACGAGCACAGGTTTCAACTCTGGGAGGAGGTCTCTCCGAACGCGGTCCGGATTCGCCGCCAGCATGAGCGACGTCTCGTACGCGCCCGCGTGCCGCATCCCATTCTGAAACTCCGCCGAGAGCAGCGCCGCCCAACGATCCTGACGCTTGTCGGGAAACGCAACGT
>Ga0136611_10002323_pt1 | contig 13226 bp, 7 predicted proteins | sample AntDrymUQ2232306_2_FD_106645 | JGI IMG/M metagenome (GOLD analysis project Ga0136611, IMG submission 106645) | Polar desert sand microbial communities from Dry Valleys, Antarctica - metaG UQ223 (23.06) | ecosystem: Environmental > Terrestrial > Soil > Desert | place: Antarctica: Dry Valley... | reverse complement strand
TTCGCTAATTGCGCCCATTCCCGACGAAGCAATCCAAAGTGCGGTTAAAATTCCAAACGAGAGTTTGCTTCCATCAGCGTTTTGCCCAATCTCATCAACGGTTGTGTAAATTAATGTCGAAGCAGAGTAAGGAACGACTTTGCTAAGAGTTACAAGAAGTTGAGATCGAAGTTCAGTTCCTGACTCTGCGAAAAAACCAAGTATCGTTATTAGGAAGAGCATTAATGGAAATAATGCAAGCAAAAAATAAAAAGAAAGGGCGGCAGCGTGTGTCAGCATAGAACCTTCGTAGATTTCGAGCCATACCCTTTTACCTAAAGCTCGCCATGATAAATTACTTAGTTGCCATACTGATTTGCGCTCACTAGCAGAAGATGCTGTACTCTGTTCGATAATGGGTTCCATAACATTTTAGATAAATAATCTTTGTAACAATTGTTTTTACCTAATTATAGCCTTTAACATAGAGTACAAAAAACATTTGTTTTTCTATTGATAAATTTCGTACACATTTCGTACCCAAATAAAAAAAGCCACCCCTTAAGGTGACTCTAAGTTATTGATTCTATTGGAGGCGGCGATCAGAATCGAACTGATGAATAAAGCTTTTGCAGAGCTCTGCCTTACCACTTGGCTACGCCGCCGTCAGAAAAGGATGAGGGATGAAAACAATTTTTCTTCATCCCTCATCTTTTTCCCCTAAAATTTTGGAGCGGGAGACGAGATTTGAACTCGCGACTTCGACCTTGGCAAGGTCGCGCTCTACCACTGAGCTACTCCCGCTTGCAAATGATAATTCTACGAACTGAAAAATTTTTGTCAAGTCTTAATCCGAATTAATTAGCTCCAGCCGTGATGTCTTTGACAAAACCCCAATCGCCGCTCGGACTGACTTTGATATTGCCAATTCTTTTATTCGATACAACCATATGTGACGGATACCAAAGCGGAAACATCGGAACTTCATTGCTGATAATTTCCTGAGCTTTGATATATGCTTGTTTCGCTTCGTCGCGGTTTGTCGAGTTATAGGCTTGTTCAATCAGTTTATCAACTACCGCGTTGCTGAAACGACTCCGGTTACAGCATTGGACTTTCTCGCCCGGAATTCTTTTCGTCGTGAACAAATCGAGTAAAAAAATCGGGTCTTGATTGCCGCCGACCCAAACGCCCGTGTTCATCTGAAATTGTCCAAGCGCGATTTGCTGGCGGATGACGTTCGGATCTAAAGTTTCAATTTCAACATTGATGCCGACTTCTTTCAACGCGTTTTGAATCGCTTGTGAATACTGACTAGAGGCTTGATTACCGGCGGAAAATTTAAATTTTATCGGTTCGCCTTTGTAACCCGATTCTTGAAGTAATTGTTTAGCTTTTGCCGGGTCAAACGAGTATTTTGTTCCCGCATTATAAGCGTAAGATTCAACCGGCAAAATCGAATGCGCGATAACCGCCTGTCCCAAAAGTAATTCGTTGATGATTTTTTCGCGGTCAATAGCGTATGCGACGGCTTGCCGCAGTTTCGTATTATTAACCGGCGCGGCTTGCGTGTTGAATTGCAGATATTGAATATTTGAACCGTTAAATTGCTCGACCTTCAAATTCGGATTGCCGCTCAGAGACTTCAAAGTGTCGGGCGAAAGGTTAGTCGGAAGCGGCGCGATGTCAACACCGCCGCTTTGCAGTTCGGCTTGCAGGGAATTAGCATCCATCACGACTTTAATGCGGATTTTTTGAATTTTCGGAACGCCTTCCCAATATTCGGGATTAGCTACGAGTTCGACGATGTTTTGCGACGAATCGAAACTGACGAATTTAAATGCGCCTGAACCGGTTGGATTTGTTGTCTGTTGTTCTATTGTTCCTTCGGCGATAATAGGAATGGCGACTAAATTCGACAGAAGCTGATTTTGCAGTGAAGCGCGGCTCAACGTAAAAACGACGGTTTTCGTGTCTGGGGCATCAATCGAAACAATGTGAGGGGTTTTTTGGTCGTCAATCGTTTCGTAAAACGCTCCTGCTTTAAAAGCCTTACCGGTGGTAAATAATTTATCGAAAGTGTATTTCACATCGGCAGAGGTAAATTCCTTGCCGTTGTGAAATTTCACATTGTCTCGTAAAACAAAAGTGATGACTTTCCCTTCTTCTGAAGGCTTGATTTCTTTTGCTAACTCGCCGACATATTCAAATTTCTCGTTTTTCCTAACTAATGAATTAAACATCAAACTGCGAACCCGTTCAGCCGACGCTTCCGATTTATCCGTAGTTAAAGTATCAAATGAAGAAAATTTTTCTGGTAGAGCGACCGTCACATAATCGTTGTTTCTAGTTCGGCAAGCGAATGAAAAAATAAGACAAATATAAATTAAAAATAAAACTGCTTTAGGCAAATTGTTTATCCTCCGTAAGTTTGTTGAATTGAGAAATTTTATCCGATAAAAATTGCAGACGTTCCGTATCGAAAGGTAAGGGAGATTCGATTAAAGATTTTAGATGCGCGATGCGCCGCAAAGATTCGTCAATTCTCGATTCAGAAATTTTTCCGTCCGCAAAGGCATCTTTGACAGCATTGAAACCTTCGCGCATTAAATCGGCGGTAGCACAAATCGCCAGCATATCTTCACCCGCCAGAATCGCCATTTGACAGGCTTCGCCGATGCCGTAGTTTTTGACGATCGCGCCCATTTCCAAATCATCGGTAATTGCCAATCCGTCGAAACCGAGTTCTTCGCGCAAAAGTTTGGTAACGATGTTATAACTCAATGAAGACGGTAAAAGTTTGCCATTATTATCCGTCTCCTGCAAGTCAAACCTCGGATAACCGGCGTGAGCGATCATCACCGAATGAACTTTTCCAGTCGGGAAAAGTCGGCGGTAAGGAAGCAAATCAATTTCAAATAATTCTTCGCGTGTCAGATAGACATTCGGCAGTTCGTCGTGCGAGTCAACCTGGCTGGCACCGAGTCCGGGGAAATGCTTCAAACAACCGAAACAACCGTTTTTCTGCAAATTCTCCAGATATTCTTCGGCGTATTCGACGACTTCGCTTTTCGATTTTCCGAAACTGCGCGAATAAAGTCCGTTGAAAGAATTTGTCCGCGATTCGTCAATCACATCAACAACCGGCGCGAAATTCATATTGAAACCCAAGATTCTAACCGCTTCCGCCGTGATTTCAGCTAACATTCCGGCTTCGACCGAAGTTCTTATTGAACTCGGAGCGGGCATCGGCGCGATGATGCGGCGCAGACGATCAACCAAACCGCCTTCCTGGTCAAGAGTTACCAAAGGCTCAATGGACAAGTTATCTCGAACGTCTCCAATTAATTTTCTGGTTTGCGCGGCTTCACGAATGTTGCGGGCAAACAGACAGATTCCGCCGGGCGAAATTTCTCGTATCAACTCTTTCGCTTCCGCACCTATTTCAGTATTCGGTAATCCGATGAAAAATAACTGACCGATTTTTTTTTCAATCGGCATAGCGAGCAATTCTTGGAGCATATTAAACTAGAACTAAAATGTTAATGTAAATCGCTAATCGTCGGTAAGCCGACGGTTAAAGTATAACTTGAAATTCTTCGATGCGTTTTTTTATTAAATAATTCGATTTCGTAGATCGAGCAAAAAGTCTTTGGCTTCTTTATCGGACATTTTATTTATCTCGGATTCGCGCAAATCCTCGACAACGTTTTCGTTGGAAATAGTAAAAAGCGAAAACTGAGAAGCTGCTCTGCCGTTTCGCGCGCGTCCGACGGCGGATTCCAAACCGTCCGAAAGCTGTTTGACATCAGCGAAGACTGCCAATTCGTATTTTTCAAGTTTCGCTAAAACCGTTTTGGCGCGGGCTATAGTCTGCGCGGGAAGTCCGGCGAGTTGAGCGACGGCGATGCCGTAGGATTTTGAAGCCTTGCCTTTTTGGAGTTTATGGAGAAATACGACCGCGCCGTCTTTTTCGCAAGCCAAGACCTGATAATTTTTCGCGCCCGGAAGACTTTCGGCGAGTTCCGTCAACTCGTGGTAATGCGTCGCAAATAAAGTTTTTGCCGAATGCTCCGGCGAATTATGCAGATATTCGGCGACCGCCCATGCTATCGAAAGACCGTCGAAGGTCGAAGTTCCGCGCCCGATTTCGTCCAGCAAAATCAATGAACGCGGCGTAGCATTATGCAGAATATTCGCGGTTTCAGTCATCTCAACCATAAAAGTCGAACGTCCCGAAGCCAAGTCGTCGGATGCGCCGACGCGCGTCCAGATTCGGTCTAAAATTGGAAGTTCGGCTGAGGCGGCGGGAACGAACGAGCCTATTTGCGCGAGTATTTGAATCAAAGCTACTTGCCGTAATATCGTTGATTTGCCGCCCATATTCGGTCCGGTAATGATCAAAAGCCGGTCGGTCGAATTGTTCATTAAAAGGTCGTTCGGAATAAAATTTTCAGCAGAGAACGCCTCAACTATCGGGTGTCTGCCGCTTTTTATTTCTATTTGGTCGCCGTCGTGCAAAACCGGCGCGACGTAGTTTCGCCGGGCGGCGACTTCCGCCAAACTCGCCAGCGCGTCCAACGTCGCCAGGGCGCGAGCCGTTGATTGTAAATTTTTAGTTTCCTTCTGAACCTTAGCGCGAATTTCAGAAAAAATTTCGCTTTCCAGCTCTTTGATTTTTTCATCTGCCCCGAGAACTTTAGCTTCCCATTCTTTAAGCTCCGGCGTAGTAAATCGTTCGGCGTTGGTTAAAGTTTGTCGCCGCTCATAATCGGCGGGAACGCGCGCGAGATTGCCTTTGGAAATTTCAATGAAATATCCAAAGACGTTATTGAATCTTATTTTTAAATTGAAAATTCCGCTGCGTTTTTTTTCGCGCTCTTCAAAACCGGCGATGGTTTGTTTAGCGAAACGTGAAATGTTCCTCAATTCATCTAACTTGGAATTGTAGCCGTCCCGAACCACGCCGCCGTCGGCAAAATTCAGCGGCGGCTCTTCGGAGATTGCGTTACTAATCAGGTCTTGAATTTCGGGTAGCTCGAAAATATTCTCGCTTAAAACTTGCAACAAAAGGCTCTGAGCGTCTGATAACGACGAATCGATATTTGGCGTTTGAGAGAGCGAACGATTTAGTGTTAGTAAATCTCTGGGCGAAGCCGTGCCGAGATTCAACTTGCCGACGAGTCTTTCCAAATCGGCGACATCTTTTAAGAGCGAACGGATTTTATCGCGCAACATCGAATCGCCTAGTTCGGAAACGGCGGCGATTCGAGTTTGGATCTCACTGCGGCGAACCGAGGGGCGGAGCAGCCATGAGCGCAAAAGTCTCGCGCCCATTCCGGTAATAGTTTCGTCTATGACGTTTAAAAGCGTGTGTCGGCTTTTTCGTTGCGCGGTTCAATTATCTCCAAGTTCTTCAGCGTAATGGCATCTAAAACCAGGAAATCGTTTGAATGTAGATAACTTATGTCGGATATATGCGCGGCGGCGGCGCGTTGCGTTTCTTGCGCGTATCGCAGACACACGCCCGCCGCTCGAACCGCGAACGGCTTTCCGTCAAGACCGAAACCGGATAAATCTTTAACGTTTAACTGTCGGATTAAAAGGTTGTGACAATCCTCAGTTTGAAAAAGCCAATCATCCAGAGCCGTCAGCGTTGTCGAAAATTTTCTGGAGTCGGCGGGAGCGATGGAAACAACTTCAAAAGAATCGGACGACTTTAGTCGGTGCGGATTATTGAATGAAGTCTCAATTAGCACACGTAGCGATTCGGGAAACAGCAGTTCGCGCGGAGCGAAACTTTCGATGTCGGCGCAAATTTTCGTCCATGCGTCGGCACCGGAAATTTGGCTGGTGAAAAATTCTCCGGTTGAAAGTTCAAGAAATGAAACGCCGAAGCATTCGCCCGCGCCGCAAAGAGCCGCCAGGTAAATTGATTCTTTCGATTCGATGAGCTGCGAATCAACCGCTGTGCCGGGCGTGATAACGCGGACGACTTCGCGTTTAACGAGCTTTACGTCTTTGCCGGCGTTTTCGGTTTGTTCGCAAATTGCTACACGGTAGCCTTTTTTGACGAGTTTTGAAATATAGGCGGCGGCGGCGTGATGCGGAACTCCGCACATCGGCACCGGATTTTGAGAATCTTTATGCCGCGCCGTTAATGTAATGTCGAGTTCGCGCGAGCCGACAACCGCGTCTTCGTTGAAAAGTTCGTAAAAATCTCCTAAACGGAAAAACAGAAGTGTTCCCGGATATTGTTTTTTGATTTCGAGGTATTGCCGAAGCATCGGAGTCGCATTTTGCATAACTGTTTGAGTATCGAAATTCTAACTCAAAATCGAACGTTTGTTAAAGTCGTTGAAATTTTAAGACCTTCGGCTACAAATTTTTCCGGGTGTTTGGTAGAATGCATTTTTGCAAATTATTTTGTTACAATACGTTGGTCGGCAAAAATTAATAAACTTTTCCGAGTGAAATTGAATCAAAGGCTGTAATTTCCTATTCCTGCTTTAAAAAATCTGGAGCGTAATTTATGAAAGTAGCTAAGTTTTTAACTGTTATTTCCGCCGTCTTAATTTTTAATACTCTAATAGCCAACAATGTTCTCGCGCAAGAAGCAGTCAATCCCAATCGCATTGAAAAGCCAAAGACTGAAATTTCTTATGATTTTGAAGCTAATGATGCGGAAGGTCGGCTAGCAGCCAAAAAACAAACTAATGAAAAGTATCGGATCGGTTTTCAAGATACTTTGGAGATTCAGGTGTTTCGGCATCCCGAACTTTCCCTGGTCGTTAACGTCAGTCCCGACGGCACGATTTATATGCCGAAAATTGATAAACCGATTATCGCCGTCTGTAAAACCGAAAGAGAATTGAGCGAAACCGTCGGAACTCTTTATAAAAGTTACTTAAAAAATCCGTTCGTCAATGTCCGCGCCGTCGAACAGCGGTCGCAGCCGTTTGCGGTCATCGGCGCGGTTGAAAAGCCGGGCAGTTTCTATCTCAATCGTAAAATTCGACTGCTTGAATTGCTGGCGTTTGCCGGCGGTCCTAAAGTCGAAAAAGCCGGCGCGAATGTACAGGTCGCGCGAGTCGGAAATGTTTCCGGCTGCGCTGAAAACACCGATTCGGAGGCAGATGAAATTGTCTTTTTGACATACAAAATTAAAGATGTGCAGGAAGGAAAAGAAAATCCGTGGATGCAGCCGGGTGATATTGTTTCGGTTTTGGAAGTCGAACAAGCCTATGTGGTCGGCAACGTCAAAGAACCGACCAAAGTCCCTTTGCGCGAGCCGGTCACGCTGACGCAGGCAATCGCCGCTGCCGGAGGTCTCGCGCCTGAAGCTAAAACGAGCAAAGTCAGAATTCAACGACAAGAAGCGAACAATTCTACAAAAGCCGAATTAATTTACGATTTAAAAGATATTGCCAGTAAAAAAATTCCCGACCCGGTTTTGCAGGCGAACGATATTGTTGAAGTTCCGAAAGACGGCGTAAAATCAATTCGCAACGGAATTATCAAAGCATTCACTGGCGGAATTCCAACATTGATAAGGGGCTATTAATTTTTCTATGAGAAACAGTAAAGAAATTGTTCAAAGACAAACGGAAACAGTTGAGATTGAACGCCCCTTTGAGACGCATATTCCTGCCAGTTCTAATGGCGGATACGGCGCGTATCGTAATATCAATGCTCAGGAAAGTTTCCAATTTGTTACTTATTGGCGAATAATCCGCAAAAGGTTTTGGCTGGTAGTCGGCATCGCCGTTTTGATGACGACTTTGGCAGCGATTTACATGGCGCGGAAGCCAGACATTTATCAGGCGCATGCAATAATTCAGGTGGACTTAGAGCAATCGAATCCCGACCTGGTAACGAGTAACCGACCGGCATCGCTTTCTAATCCAGACCCTTCGTATTTCAACACGCAGTTGCAGCTTTTATTCAGCGAAAGTCTGCTTCGCCGGGTAGTCAAAGACCTTAGTCTTGACAGCAATAAAGAGTTTCAAAAAGCGAAGTCGGAAGAGTCGGTTTCGGCTTGGCGTTCAATGCTGAGAGCCGTCGGACTTGCCAGCGGCGGCAGCAAAAAAACGGGCAGTGGCGGTGTTGATGAAGTTTCCGTTTCGCCAAGCACCACGCTCGCTTCCTCCGAAGAAATCGCCGAAGCTATCCGGCTCGCTCCGTATGTGGACATAATCAAAAAGAATTTAGGGATCGAGCCGATTAGGGAAACGCGGGCGACATTTAAAGACACTAGATTGATTGACATTACCTTTCGCCACACTGACCCGGAGCTTGCCGCCTTTGTTGTCAATGGTATAGGAGAGGTTTTCTCTAAAGCCAATCAGGAAAAACGCACCGGTACAAGCGGCAAAACCAACGATTTTCTGCAAAACCGGATCGCCCAACTGCAATCGGAAATAAAAGCCGGAGAAGAAAGATTTTTTAATGACACGAAAAAAGCGGGAATTTTAAATACCGAAAATGATCGAACACTCGTTCTGAGCGGTCTCGACATATTGAATAAACAGTTGCTCGACGCGGAGAATGAGCGGAAAAATGCTGAAGCGGAATATAACGCGGTTGGTAAATCGCCCGAAAGTTTGCGGGCGCGAGCCGAAGAACTGGCGACGCGCTATACGACCGAACGTGAAAATAGCATTCGAGAATTTAGAAACGATGTTCAAAAGAAAATCGCCGATCAGAACGCAATAAGAAATCGCCTGCTCGAAGAATATCAGCTAACCGCTCAAGAGGTTAAGGAAGTTGATACGCAAATTAAAGCGCTTGAAAACGGAATAGAGAAAGCCACCAAAGAAAATCAGGCGGAATTAGATAAATTCCGCGAACGCATCGCTGTGGATTTATTGAACAATCTGCGAACCAAATATGAGTCGGCAAAAAGCAGCGAAGACAAACTTCGGGCATCTTTCGATCAACAAAAAAACGAAGCGCAAGGGCAAAATCAATCGGGCGTGTCTTTGAGTTTGCTTAAACAAGATATTGAAACCAAGAAGGAATTTTTGAAACAACTGAACGATCAGCAGCGCGGCAACGACGTTCGCGCCGCCGGAACGGATAATAATATCAGCGTCGCGGAAATCGCCATTCCGCCCGAAACGCCGATCGCGCCCAGACGCTTAACGACCGTTTTGGGAGCGTTGTTTTTGTCAACGCTATTCGGAATGGGCTTGGCGTTGTTTCTCGAATATCTCGACGATACGATACGCACGACCGAAGAAATTGAAACGCTGCTCGGATTGCCCGCGCTGGCGGCGATTCCGCGCATTGATTCGCTGCCGAAAAAACGTCTGCTGCTAGTCGGCGGAAACGAAGATGGCGAAAACGCGAATCCGACCACCGAACTGCTGATTCATAACGATTCGCGTTCGTCTCTGGCGGAGGCTTACCGGCAACTGCGAACTTCGATTTTGCTTTCGACCGCCGGACACGCCCCGAAATCTCTGCTGGTCACGTCGAGTCTGCCCTCAGAAGGAAAAACGACGACTGCTATCAATACGGCAATTAGCTTGGCGCAGACGGGTGCGAAAGTTTTGATTATTGACGCCGATATGCGCCGTCCGCGACTGCATTCGGTTTTTAATATCAGCAACGCCGAAGGTTTAAGCACGCTTCTTTCGAGCGAATTTGCCGACCAAGACATTTTAAATGTTATCGAATACGACGAAGAATCACGTTTGAACCTGCTTTCTTCTGGACCGGTTCCGCCAAATCCTGCGGAGTTGATCGGGTCCGAGCAGATGTCGAATCTTCTGAAAATGCTGCAAAACAATTTCACACATGTGGTCGTTGACTCACCGCCGATTGCCTCGTTCACCGACGGCGTTCTCGTCGCTTCGATGGTTGATGGTGTGATTTTGGTCGTCAACTCCGGCAAAAGTTCGCGCCAGGTCGTGCGCCGTTCGCGCCAACTGCTGATGGACATCGGCGCTAAAGTTTTCGGCGTGGTTCTCAATAACGTCAATCTTCGCTCGCAGGATAATTACTACTATTACCAAAGTTATTATCATCGCGATAATTACCGGCACGATGACGAATAAGCGATAAAGATTTTAAATTTCAGGTTGTTTGTTTTATTACTTGACTTAAAAATTTGAAATTCGAAATCTGGTCAAGCTAATTGAATATATAATGGCGGGTTTGAAAAAGAGTTTATCAACGGATTGAGGAATAAATAAAAATTATTAAGCCTTTAAAAAAGCGGCTTGAAAATAACGACGAACGGTTTCTATATCATCCTTGAAAATTTACCGGCATTTGTTGTTGCTATTATAAAGTTAAAATATGGATTGGCGAAATAAAAAGATTTACATTGCCGGGTCGGGTGGAATGGTCGGCAGCGCAATTGTAAGAAATTTGGAAAATAAGGGTTTTACTAATTTAATTCGCAAAAGTTCCAGCGAACTTAATCTTATCAATCAAACGGAAGTCGAGAAATTTTTTAAATCGGAGCGCCCCGAAATCGTAATCCTCGCAGCCGCTAAAGTCGGTGGAATTCTCGCCAATAACAATTTTCGAGCAGAATTTATTTATGACAATTTGATGATTGAGGCGAATGTTATTCAATCTGCCTACAAACACGAAGCAGAAAAGTTAATATTTTTAGGGACTTCTTGTATTTATCCAAAAAATGCTCCGCAGCCAATAAAAGAAGAGTATTTGCTTTCAAATTATCTGGAAAGCACCAATGAGCCGTATGCCGTTGCAAAAATTGCCGGAATTAAACTTTGCGAGAGTTTTTATCGGCAATACGGCTGCGATTTTTTCTCGGTGATGCCGACAAATCTTTACGGTCAAAACGATAACTTCGATTTGGAAACCTCGCACGTTCTACCGGCTTTAATCCGCAAATTTCACGAAGCGAAGGTGGATAGAGCGAAAAAGGTACTTTTGTGGGGAAGCGGCAAGCCCCGCCGCGAATTTATGTATGTGGACGATTTAGCTGACGCAGTGGTTTTTTTAATGCAGAATATAAAAGCCGCAGATCTATACGAACGCGGGATTTCGCAAATAAACATCGGAACAGGCATTGACCTTGAAATCAGCGAGCTTGCCGATCTTATAAAAGAAATAGTGGGATTTACCGGCGAGATTGAGTACGATGCGACCAAACCTGACGGAACTCCACGCAAAATGTTAGACGTTTCGCGGATAAATGAATTAGGTTGGAAATATACAACAACGCTTGAGGACGGGTTGCGAAAAACCTACGACTGGTTTCTAAAAGCGAATGCGGGAAACTCGAAATCGGCGGTTCAGTTATGAAAAAGGCATTAATTACTGGAATAACTGGACAAGACGGAAGTTATTTGACGGAAATTCTCTTGGAAAAAGGCTACGAAGTTCACGGAATTATCAGAAAGTCTAGCTCATTTAACACCGGCAGAATCAATCATCTTTACGAAAACCCGGAAATTTTAAACAAAAAATTATTTCTTCATTACGGCGATTTAATTGATGCCAGCAGTTTAAATCGTTTGTTGGAAAAAACCGAGCCGGACGAAATATATAATTTAGGGGCGCAGAGTCACGTCAAAGCCTCTTTCGACGTGCCGGATTACACCGCGCAGGTTGATGCTCTGGGAACTCTGCGTTTTTTAGACGCGATCCGCGAAACAGGACTGCGGCAAGTTAAATTCTATCAAGCCTCGACTTCCGAACTTTACGGCAAGGTACAGGAAATTCCGCAAAGTGAAAATACGCCGTTCTATCCGCGCTCACCATACGGCGTGGCGAAACTTTACGCCTACTGGACAATCATTAATTACCGCGAAGCCTACGACATCTTTGCTTGCAACGGAATTTTGTTTAACCACGAATCACCGCGCCGCGGCAAAACATTCGTCACCAAGAAAATTACCAGAGAAGCGGCGCGAATAGTTTTGGGAAAGGCAAAGACCCTTGTCTTAGGAAATTTAGATGCCAAACGCGATTGGGGCTACGCTCCCGAATACTGCGAAGGAATGTGGCGAATTTTGCAGCACGAAACGCCCGACGATTTTGTGTTGGCGACCGGCGAAACTCATTCAGTCAGAGAATTTGTCGAGCAAACATTCAAGTATTTCGGCGTCGAGATTTTTTGGCAGGGAAATGATGAAAATGAGAAAGGAATTGTAAAATCAATTGACAAAACAATTTTGCAGGAAAAAACACAAACCGAAGAAGTTTTTTTGAAAGAAAAGCAGGAAATTATACAAATCAGCCCGATGTATTACCGCCCGACGGAAGTTGATCTGCTAATTGGAGATTCATCAAAAGCTAAAAATCAACTTTCTTGGAAAGCCGATATGAACTTTGAGGAGTTAGTTGTAGTTATGGCTGCCGCTGACATCGAATTTATAAAAAACCCATCTCTCGATTATTAATATTCGATTGTGCCGGATTATTTTGATGAAGAAAATAAAAGTCGAAATTATAATGCCTGTGCACAATCGGCGAGAATTGACTTTGCAGTGTCTGAAAAGTTTGTCTCGGGTTGACCGAACAAATCTGGAAGTCCACATTATTGTTGTTGACGACGGTTCGACTGACGGAACCGCCAACGCGATTCGAATTAATTTCCCAGAAGTTGAAATCGTTCAAGGTGATGGCAATCTCTGGTATACGGCAGGAACAAACTTGGGAATCAAATCCGCACTCAAGCACAAACCGGATTATGTGTTAGCTGCCAATGACGATTCGGTTTTCGATGAAAAGTTTTTACGAAAAATGGTGGAATGCGCTGAAAAGTATCCGTGTTCGGTGATTGGAGCTTTGCTTTTGCTGTGGGACGAACCGCACCGAGTTTTTCAGGTCGCGCCACAGTGGAATACCTGGCAAGGCGGTTGGCGGCATTGGCAAAATCAGACTGTCTGGACGATACCGCAAGAAGCTTGGGAAGTAGAGATAATCGTTGGAAACTGCGTTTTGTATCCGCGAGCGGTTATTGAAGAAGTCGGTTTGATGAACGAGAAAAAACTCGATCAATACGGCGATGCCGAATATACGCCTCGTATGCGGAAAAGAGGCTGGCGGCTTTTGATCGAACCGCAAGCGCGGGTTTTTTGCCAACCGAACTATCCGCCGCAAAAAGTGTTGGAAATGCCTTTTCGAAAAAAAATAAAAGTTCTATTTTCAGACCGAAAAAACGCTAATAATTTGTTTTACAGATATAACTTTCTCGTTTACAGCGCGCCGACAAAATTAAAAGGTTTTACAGCTTTTGGAATTTTCTTCGTTCGATGGAT
>Ga0136611_10002322_pt1 | contig 13233 bp, 13 predicted proteins | sample AntDrymUQ2232306_2_FD_106645 | JGI IMG/M metagenome (GOLD analysis project Ga0136611, IMG submission 106645) | Polar desert sand microbial communities from Dry Valleys, Antarctica - metaG UQ223 (23.06) | ecosystem: Environmental > Terrestrial > Soil > Desert | place: Antarctica: Dry Valley... | reverse complement strand
TGCTCGTACACTCCATTGAAGCTCTCCATTCGGTCGGTGCTGCATCAGACACAGCCATCCTACCGCGGAGGGCTTTCCCCTTCCTCGTTCCCCGTCATCAACTCGCGCATAAGCCTTGCGGGAACCGGGATTCGGGATTCGGGACTGGGGAACTCGTGCGGGCGATCGTAGCGACGCTGTTCGCAACGTGCAGGGCCGTCGATCGATTCCGGCCCCGAATCCCGAATCCCGGTTCCCCGACATGACGTACAATCTACGGTAGGAACACGTGAGTCGGTCATGAGACAGCAGTGGAGTTACGGAGCGGGTGGTCATGAAGCTGTTCAAGCGGAGTACGACTTCGGCACCGTATTATCCGAAGCGGACCGGGCCGTCGACGCCGGGTGCGTATCTGTTTACGTTGCGCTCGGTGCCGCGTCACCATGATGGGATCGTGGACGCGATTGTGAGTGGTGGCGGGAATGTCTACTTTTCCGAGCCGCTGGCATATTTGCGCGGGCAGGGCGTCGCGTTGTTTCGGGTTGAGGCGAGCCAGCTCGACTTCTTTGACGGCCTCTACCGCTGGTGGGCGCAGACGGAGACGCTTGAGGCGTTTACGTTCGATATCGCGCTGTATTTCAATAACATCAACTTCGTTGCGTCGCTGCGGGAGCATACGCCGGCTGAGATCCGGCTATTGATCGAGCAGGGTGCGCCGACGACGCCCAACGATCCAACGGATTTCCAGAGGACACCGTATACGGTGCAGGTGCCGGCGCGGGGCGATCGCTAGACTGATCATTGGTAGATGAAGAGAAGGGTCGGCATGATGCCGACCCTTTGTTGTTTCCCCTGTCGTCCTGAGCCGCAGCGTAGGACCTCTCGTCGTTCGAGTCGTCACGAGTCAAGGCGGAGAGGTCCTTCGCTGCGGCTCAGGACGACAGGGGAACGCCATTTTTCCTCAGCGCACCTCGGATTCGTCAAGCATGTCACCGAGACGCAAGGCCCCAGGCGTCCGCGATGTTCGTGACGGCGCGGATGCGGTCGGTCTGGTTGGGGAGGAAGGTGGTGAGCATGACCTCGTCGGCCTGGGCCTGGTAGGCGAACTCGTGGACTCTGGCGGCGACGGTTGTGGCGTCGCCGATGATGACGTTGCGGAGCATGGATTGGGCGCGTTCGAGGTCGAGTGGTGAGAGTTCGACCTTTTTGGCCTCTTCGAGGGTTGGCATCTGCATTGGGCGTCCGGCTGCCAAGGCTGCCATGCCGATCTGGACGATCTTCATGAGTTGCTGGGCGTGCTCGTCAGTGTCGCCGATGACGATGCCGACGGCGAGGATGGAGTGCGGCGTCTGACGGTACTCCGAGGGGGTGAACTGTTCGCGGTAGAGGCGCATGACGGGGACGGCGGAGGCGGAGTTGATGTGGGCGGCGAAGGCGAAGCCGAGGCCGACTTCGGCGGCGGCGCGGGCGCTGAAGTCGCTGGAGCCGAGCAGCCAGATTGGTGGCAGGCGGACATCGGCAGGGGTGACGTTGATCGCCTGGAAGAGGTGACCGGCTGGGAAGCCGTGGTTGTCGAGGGCGAGCAGTTCGGCCAGTAGCGACGAGTACTGATCAGTGCGAATGGCTTCCTCGGAGCGGCGCAGGGCGTAGGCGGTCAGTGTGTCGGTGCCGGGAGCGCGACCGAGGCCGAGGTCGACGCGGTCGGGGTGGAGAGCTTCGAGGAGCCGGAAGGCTTCGGCGATGCGCAGCGGGGCGTGGTTGGGCAGCATGACGCCGCCGGTGCCGACGCGGATCGTGCTGGTCTGGTTGGCGACATGGGCGACCATGATCTCCGGCGATCCGCTGGCGAGGCTGACGCTGTTGTGGTGCTCGGCGAACCAGTAGCGGGTGTAGCCGAGGCGTTCGGCGAGTTGGGCCAGTTCGGTCGCGTTGCGGAGCGCGTCGGCGGACGTCGAGCCGGATTCGATCTGGACGAGATCGAGGAATGAGAGGGGTCGGGTCATTGGATGAGCCTCCTGTGGGTTGGTTCGGGCGGCGGCCGCCATCGGCAAACGTTACCTGATTTGCGTGACGCGCGAGACGGCGACCGGGGGAAGCGGCCCTCACCCCAACCCCTCTCCCAATTCTGGGAGAGGGGCTTATCGTTTGCAGGGTGCCGAGCTAGGCTGCGGTTGAGACGGTGAGGTGGGGGATAGTGGCCGGGGTGGGGTTGAGGAGGGTGGCGATGGCGTGGGAGGTGGTGACGATGCGATCGAGGGTGGCGGCGGAGATCGATTGCTGGGCGTCGCAGAGAGCGTTGTCGGGATCGGGGTGAACTTCGAGGATCAGGCCGTCGGCACCAGCGGCGATGCCGGCCAGGGCCATTGGCTCAACCAGTTCGCGACGACCGGTGCCGTGGCTGGGGTCGACGATGATCGGCAGGTGGGTGAGCTGGCGGACGAGTGGGACGGCGTTGAGATCGAGCGTGAAGCGGGTGGCGGTGTCGAAGCTGCGGATGCCGCGTTCGCAGAGGACGACTTTGTCGTTGCCGCCAGCGAGGACGTACTCGGCTGACATGAGCCATTCCTCGATCGTGGCCGAGAAGCCGCGTTTGAGGAGGATCGGCTTGCCGGAGGCCGACGCGCGACGCAGGAGTGGGAAGTTGGACATGTTGCGTGAGCCGATCTGGAGCATGTCGGCGTAGGCGGCGACGAGGTCGACCTGCTCAGGTTCCATGACCTCGGTGACGACCGGCAGGCCGGTCAGGTCGCGGGCGAGGGCGAGGATCTGGAGACCTTCTTCGCCAAGTCCCTGGAACGAGTAGGGAGAGGTCCTCGGTTTGAATGCCCCACCGCGCAGCATCGTTGCGCCAGCGGACTGCACGAGTTGGGCTGCCTCGATCATGCCTTCCATGCTCTCGACGACGCACGGGCCAGCCATGATGACGGGGGCGCCAGTGCCGATCTGGACATTGCCGATCGTGACGACGGTGCCTTCCGGGCGGGCGGCGCGTTGGGCGAGCATGTAGGGCTTCTGCGAGCGGTTGACCATCCGGATGCCGGGGAGGTTGCCAACTTCCTCGGGCAGACCGTCGACGACTGGTCGGCCGTTGACGCCGATGACGACATCGCCACCGCCGGAGAGCATGTGGGTCTGGTAGCCGCGCTTTTGGAGGTGGCGGATGACAAGTTGTTGATCGGATGACTTACTGTCGCCGCGCATCGTGATAATCATCGTACTCCTGTGTCCTTCCCTGACCTGGACTCGTGCGGAACAAACAAAAAAGCAGAGGCGTTTGCCTCTGCTCCTCCGACGTCGCTGCTGGTTGTGCGGTTACTGGCTACAGCCCAATAACCCCACCAGCGGCGCCGGAGGGGTAAAGTAAAAGTAATACCAGTTCGCAACAGACGAAATAACCATGCTGGCATGGTACGGGGTGGGGCTGGTTCTGTCAAGCATTGGATAATCGATGGTTCCACCCAGAATCCGGGGAAGTGTGTTGTTAGGGGTTGTCATGAAGCCGAGCGACCCGTACTGTCGTGTGCTTCCACACCGCACGACAGTCAGGAGGTCGCTCGTGCAGATCACTGTACCACTGGTCATCGATATCCCGGACGATGCCGGCATCGAGCAGGTCGAGTCGGTGGTGCTCGACGCCGATCGGCTCGCCATGTGTGAGGCGATGCGCGCGGTCGTCGCAGGCATGGACGCTGGTCCAATCGTGTGTCCCACGTGCCATGGGCGTACCGTGCAGCGGGACGGGACGGCCACCCGGCTCGTCAGCACCCGCTTCGGACGGGTCTCCCTCGTCGTGCGTCGGGTGCGCTGCGCGGCCTGTGGCCAGCGCTGTCGTCCCAGCGCGCCGCTGCTGGCGGCGCTGGGGAGAGCCAACCTGACGCCGGGCTTGCGTCAGACCTGCGTGCTGGCGGGCAGCTCCTGGCCATTCGCGACCGCTGCGTGCGTCATCGCGGACCGGTGTGGAGCGGTCGTGAGCGCCGAGCACCTGCGGCAGGTGACGCGCGCAGCCGGACACGCCGCCGCCGGCGACGGCGTGTCCGGCTGCACCCGACGGCGGACGACGTGCGGGCCGCGCGCTACCAGCTATGCGCGGACGCGACCCGGGAGTCGGAGCGTGTCCGACCCGGCGCCACCGGCGTGCCTGCCGGTTGGCCGCGATGGTGGCTGAATGCCGAGCCGCGCGCAGCCGGGAGGGATGGCGGGCAAGGTCGGGGTCGTCGCGACCGGGCAGGTGGCGCTCGGGCCGGGACGCGCACGCCCCACCCCACGCCGCTATGTGGCCACGTTTGGCCCGGCAGGCCAGCTCGGCGACCTGACGTACGCCGCCGCCGAGGCGCTGGGCGGCACGCGCGCCCCGACGCAGGTCGTGCTGGGTGATGGGGCTGCCTGGATCAAGCAGCAGGCGGCGCTGCATTTCCCCGACGCGATCCGTATCCTGGATTGGTCGCAACTGTGGCGGGTGCTGCGCCGTGCCATCCGGGCCGTGCATCCCGGACGATCTGGACGCGCCGAGCGCCGCGTCCAGGCATGGACGCTGGGCGATGCCCTCTGGCATGGGCAGGTGGCCGAGGCACGTGCGCAGTTGGTCGCACTCCGCCGGTCGGACGCGACCATTGAGGCGCTGGAGGACGCCATCGGCTATCTCGACACCCAGCGCGACTGGCTTGGCAACGATCAGGCGTGGCAGGACGCGGGCGATCCGGTCGGGAGTGGCCTGATTGAGCGGGCCGTCGCCATCGTCAGCAACCGGCGCATGCAGCGACAGGGGATGCGCTGGCGGCGCGACAGTGCCAATGCCATCGTGGCGCTGCGCGTTGACCAACTCAATCGCGACTGGGCGGCCGTTGATGATCTCCCCTTCGCCGCCTGACTGCCCCGGATTTTTGGGTGGAACCGATTGCGTTGTCGGGATGCGGGATACGCGCGTTACCGTCGGGCAGGTCCAGGTCGAGCACGACAATGTCCACGTTCTGGAATCGTGCGCGTAGTCAGACATGCGCTCGGCGGAGCGATTGAATGCTATGATGGCACTGTTCTTGTGCATCGTCACAATGGCGGAGCGGACAGTTTCAACGATGGATCGGCGTAGCGCGTCGCTGCGTAGCAGGGCGGTTTCGACCGCAGCGCAGTGTGTCGACTCGCGCTCACGATCGGCAACGCGCGACCGGGCCTGGCAATTGTCCTGCTCCATCGTTGGGGATCATCCGTTTGGCATTGCGTTATGACTCGTCGTGGCCCGTTGTCCCTTCGTTCTGGTCAGACTCCGTGCTGAGAGTCTAGAGCGCGGCTGTTTGCCAGGCGTTTGCCGGCAACGTGAGCGGCCCGGACCACAACGTCGCGTGGTGTTGCTCGCCGTCGTTTGCGCGCCATTCACTGCCTGTGTGTCCGAATGCGCAGGCACGGAGCCGACCTATGTCGACACAGTCTGAACCGGTTTGCATTCATCTGCTCGGAGGCTTCTCGGTGTCGCGGGGACTCGAGCGGGTTCCGGCCTCGGCCTGGCGGCTGCGGACTGCGTCGCTGCTCGTAAAGCTGCTCGCGTTGTCTCCCGGTTACCGGCTGCATCGTGAGCAGATCATGGACGTGCTCTGGTCCGATAGCGATCCCGACGCTGCCAGCCGCAATCTGCGCTATACGCTCCACACCGCTCGCAAAGTTCTAGCTGCCGCAGGGCTGCCGGCCGATGACATCCTGATGCGTGCAGGCGAATCGCTTTCCCTGGGCCAGGCTGGCAGCGTGCTAACCGATGTCCCGCAGTTCGAGGCTGCCACGCGGCGCGCCTGGCAGACGACACAGCGCGAGGATTTCATAGCGGCGGCGGCGCTCTACGGCGGCGACCTGCTACCTGAGGACCGCTACGAGGACTGGGTCGAGGAGTGGCGAAACACCCTGCGCATCCGCTACCTGACGCTACTCGGGCGGCTCGCGAGCGCCCAGGAGATGGAAGGGGATAGCGCCGCCTCGATCGCAACCCTGCAGCAGGTGCTTACGCTCGAACCGGCTGATGAACAGACCCACGCGCGGCTGATGCGACTGTATAGCCGCACCGGTCAGCGACGCCAGGCGTTGGCACAGTACGAGCGGCTCAGTGACGTGCTCGAAACCGAATTCGCCGCGGTTCCCGAGGACGCGACACGCGAACTGGCGCTCGCCATTCAAGCCGGGGCCGTTCCCATGTCCGATGATGTCGCGGGCCGCGATGGTCGCATGACAGCGATGAACGCTGGGTTCTCCACGGATGACCAGCCGTCGCCACCGACCAACCTGCCGACACCGCTCGCGCCACTGATTGGCCGCGAACGTGAGTCGGCTGAAGTGGTCCAGTTCCTCAGTACCCACCGACTCGTAACCTTGATTGGCACTGGAGGAGTCGGGAAAACACGGCTTGCCGTCGAGGTGGCGAGTGAGGTTGCCGGGCAGTTTCCAGGCGGTGTCTTCTGGATCGAGCTTGCAGCGCAGCGTGACGCGGAGCTTGTCATGCCAACGATCGCAAACACCCTTGGCGTGCGGGCTGACGGCGATCAGCCACTCATCGACGCGGTCATTGCCCGATTGAAGACAACGACGACGCTGCTTGTGCTCGATAACTTCGAACATCTCATCGATGCCGCTCCGCTGGTGACAGCGCTGCTGACGGCATGTCCAGCACTACGGGTCCTGGCGACGAGCCGCGTCCGATTGCGCCTGCACGGCGAGCAACGGTATCCGGTTGCGCCGTTGGAACTGCCTGGCTCAGACGTTCGTGACGCGAGCGCGCTTGTCCGCTATCCGTCCGTGCAGCTCTTCGCCGAGCGAGCACGGGAGGTTGATCCCAGGTTCCGTTTGACCGACGAAGCCGCCCCGCCAGTCGCAGCCATCTGCCAGCGTCTGGACGGGCTTCCGCTGGCCATCGAGCTCGCCGCAGCGCGTGTCGACCGGATGTCGACCACGACGCTGCTCGTTCAACTGGAGCGGCGCTTGCCGGTGCTCGTGGACGGACCCCGCGATCTGGCAAACCGCCAGCAGACGCTCCGCAACACGATTGGCTGGAGCTACGATCTCCTATCGAACGACGACCAGCAGTTGTTCCCGACGTTGGCGGTGTTTGCCGGAGGCTGGTCCGTCGAAGCGGTCGCAGCCGTTGCCCAGGTGGGGGAGGACCGCGTCTACGCGGGGCTTGAGCGACTCGTTGAGCAACACCTGGTCACACGAGTCTGGCTCGCAGACCAGACGAACCGCTATACGATGCTCGAGACGATTCGCGAGTACGGCATCGAACGACTTGAGGATCTGCATCGAGCCGACTCGGTTCGACGGAGGCATGCGACGCAATTCCTCGACCTGGCCGAACGAGCCGAACCGGAACTGGATGGACCCCAGCAGCGAGAGTGGCTCACGCGCCTGGATCGTGAACACGACAATCTGCGAAGCGCACTGGCGTGGGCGTTAACGAATACGCCCGAACTGGCGCTGAGGATGGCCGGGAGCCTGGGCCGGTTCTGGCACCTGCGCGGCTATTTCAGCGAAGGGCGAACGTGGTTCGTAGCTGCACTCGATAGCCAGCAACCCATGCTGCCTGCCAATCGCGCGAAAGCGTTACGCGGAGAGGCGATGCTCGCGCTTGCCCAGGGTGATTACAACATCGCACTTGAACGCCTTGAGGAAGCGCTCGTGCTGTTCAGGCAGGAGAGCGATGCGGCAGGATCGGCGCACAGTCTTCGCGCATTGGGTATCCATGCCGAGCACCAAGGGAACCATACGCTTGCGGATCAACACTTCGCCGCAGCCTTGCAACTCTTTCAAGACCTGGCTGATCCCCGTGGCGTTGCAAGCGTCCTCCACATGCTTGGGGAATCAGCGATTCTACAGGGCGATCCCGAATCAGGGAAGGCACTTATGGAGGAATGCCTGGACCTTCTCTACGAGCACGGAGATCCAGGGAGTGTTAGCGCCTCCCTCCACAACCTTGGCATCGCGCACGCGGAATTAGGCGACACAGAAATGGCCTCCGCATGCTTTGAGAAAGCGGCGCAGCTCGGGAGCGACGTTGGTTACGATCGAATTGTGGCCGCTGCATTGACCAGCTTGGGGTGGGTCAGGCTCAACCAGGGAAACGTCGAACGAGCACGGGCACACTTCGTTGAAAGCTTACGGTTGACACGCGCCGGTGGAGAGGTACAAACCACGTTGACGGCGGTCGATGGTGTCGCCGCTGTGGCGGGATATCAAGGAGAGACGACAGTGGCTGCAACGTTGTTTTGCGCTGCGTCAGCGCTGCGCGGTGCCAGAGGACTTGTCGTCCCGGATTCCGAAGATGAGATGCGTGAGCGCCACATCGATGCAACCAGAGCACGGGCCGATGAGATCGAGTGGGAGAGTGCCTGGACGCTTGGAAGCTCGATGTCCCTCGAACAGGCGGTCGAGGCGGCGCTACTTGCGGAGGGTGATGCTGATTGATGAGGCTCTTCCTGGAGGTTTGGTTCACAGTGGCTGGTCATACGGTGATTCCATAGGTGCTCCAGTGCTGTCCGGACATGACCGGCAGCAGGAGCAGCACGACGCCGAGGGGTTCGTAGCGACGGGGAAGTGTCGTGCGATACTCGCGGCGAGTTAGTGGGCGACGAGATGGGTGGGAGCGCGAGATGGCGGAGCATACGGCTGAGGTGGTGGTTATTGGCGGTGGGGTGAATGGGACGAGCGCGGCGTTCCAGTTGGCCAAGCTGGGGATGTCGGATGTCATTCTGGTCGAGCGGCAGCAGTTGGGGGCGGGGGCAACCGGGAAGTCGGGCGCGCTGGTGCGGATGCATTACACGAACGTGCCGGAGTCGTTGCTGGCATTCGAGAGCTTCAAGATCTTCACGGCCTTTCAGGAGGAGGTCGGCGGTGACGCTGGCTGGGAGGGGCCGGGGTTCGTGCAGGTTGTCGCGCCAGGATACGAGGAGGCGCTGACGAGGAATGTCGAGCGGCAGCAAACGCTGGGGATCGACACGCGGATGGTGTCGAAGGAGGATCTGAAGGAGCTGCAGCCGGAGATGAACGTCGAGGATATCGGGGCGGCAGCGTACGAGCCGAGTTCGGGCTTCGCCGATCCGAACGCGACGGCGTATGCGTTCGCGGCGGCAGCCGAGCGGCTGGGGGCGCGGATCTGGACGCAGTGCGAAGCAACGGAGATCGTGCGGCAGGACGGTAAGGTGGTCGCGGTCGAGACGACGAAGGGGCGGATCGCAACGGCGAACGTCGTTCTCGCGCCGGGGGCGTTCGCAGAACGGCTGCTGAAGCCGCTGGGGCTGGACTACGGGCTATTCCCGCACCGCGCGATGGTGGCGGTCTTCCGCTGGCCGGTGGGGTGGGACGAGCGGCATGTGGTCGTGATCGACAACATCCATCACACCTGGTTGCGGCCGGAGGGATCGCGCGGAACATTGATCGGGCTGGAGCAGCCGCGCGGCGATTGGAACCCGGACGACTTCCCGGAGGGGGTTGATGCGGGATTCGTGCCGGACGCGCGCGCGAAGCTGGCGGCACGCTTCCCGGCCTTCGCGCAGGCCACGATGCGGGGTGGCTGGTCGGGCATGTACATGATGAGTCCGGACGCGCGTCCGATCATCGACCAGGTGCCTGAGGTGCAGGGATTGTTCGTGATGCTCGGTGATTCCGGGACATCGTTCAAGACGGCACCGGCGATCGGCAAGTGCCTGGCGGAGTGGGTGGTGCATGGCGAGCCGCAGACGGTTGATCTGACGCCGTTCCGCTCGACGCGCTTTGCCGAGGGCAAGCCGTGGGTGGACGAGGATGCGTACAGCCCGAAGCGGCAGACGATCTCGCGCTGACGCGGTTCGATTGGCGGTCGGTCAGCAAGGGATCGGCGGAGCCGGACCTGTCGGAAACCGCGTGTCGTGGCTGGCACATCACACGGCGCAGCGTTCTCATGCCACCAGTGACAGACGGAATCGTTCTGGTCGAAGACCATGTAATGGAGAGTACAGAATGGACGTTTCGGCTCCTGTATACTCCTGACGTGAGTGAGCGTTAGCGGATTGGCGGTGGATTGTGGCAATTGCGCAGTCAACGTTGGAAACGGAACTGGAGCGAGCGGGCATCCGGCTGTCGGTCGATGAGTTCCGGGCGATCGTCCTGGAAGCTGCGCGTCTGTTGCCAACGACGATCATCGCGGAGGATCCGGCTCGAGAACTGACCGAAGCTGAACGTGACGCGCTGCTGCGCGGTGGTGGAGTGCTCCAGGAGCCGCCGCGCGACGGACCGAGCGCGCGTGAGCGGAGTGCCGCCAAGTTCGCTGCGTTGCTGGCGACGAGCTACAAGGTTGACGAGGTCGCCAAGATGCTGAGCGTCGATCCGAGCCGGGTGCGGCAGCGGCTCAAGGAACGATCGCTATATGGAATCAAGACGGGTCAGGCTTGGCGGATCCCGCGCTTTCAGTTTGATGGTTGCCGGTTGATTCCGGGGGTCGAACGGGTGATTGCGGCAATGCCGGACGACATGGATCCGCTGGGGTTCCTGAACTGGTTTACATTGCCCGATCCTGATTTCTGGATCGATGATGTCTCGGTATCTCCATCTGAATGGCTGCGACATGGTGGCGATCCGACACATGTTGTCGCACTGGCGGCCTCATTTGAATACGATCTCTAGATGCCGAAGTTCCCCGGCCCGCCGGGAATTGACGAACTGAGAGACCTTCAGGCAGATGTTGTCGTCTTGCCGGCCGGGACGTGGATCTGGCGCGTCTACTTTCGTAACCCGCCTGGACGCGGTGGGTGGAACGTATTTCGTGCGTTTGGCCCCGTTCCACAATCCCGTTTCGACCATCATGCTCCGCCTCCACACCTACAGGAACGTCGAATCATGTACGCGGCACTTCATCATCTGACATGCATGGCTGAGGTCTTCCAGCGTGGGCGTCGCATTCATCGTCGCCGAAAGGAACCGTGGCTGGCGGCCATCGCACTCGAACGGGATGTGCAACTCCTCAATCTGGCGGGAAGCTGGCCGACGGCAGCCGGGGCATCGATGGCAATCAACTCTGGGGTGCGCGTTCGCGCGCAGGATTGGTCACGGGCGATCTACGAGGCGTATCCGGAGATTGACGGAGTCTGGTACGGGTCGTCGATGAACGCGAACCAGCCTTCTGTCGCGCTCTACGAGCGAGCCGAAGACGTGATCCCGGAATCCCCCATCTTTAATCGCCCATTGACGGACCCGTCCCTGGCGACAACGCTTGGACTGGCGGCGGATCGATTCGGGTACGACCTGGTCTGATCAGACAGCGTCGGCACCGACAAGGTCGAGGATGGAGTGCCAGCCGGTGCGGTCGGCGTCGGCGGACAGGTGGCGCAGGATCTGGCCGGGAAGTGCTGGTCCGGCCCAGGTAAGGCCTGTGTAGATCTGGACGAGGGTGGCACCGGAGCGGATGCGGGCAAGGGCGTCGGCTCCACTGGCGATGCCGCCAACGCCGATGATGGGGATCTGGTCGCCGACGCGGCGGTAGAGGACGCGGACGACGTGGTCGGCCTGCTCGCGCAGGGGTGGGCCGCTGAGGCCGCCGGGGAGGGCGCCGTAGTGGGTGGGGAGACCGTCGCGGCTGGTGGTCGTGTTGGTGGCGACGATGCCGCGCGCGCCGTTGGCGACGGCGGCGTCGGCAACGCCTTCGATTTCGGCGTCGGTCAGGTCGGGCGCGATCTTGATCAGGAGCGGCTTCGGGTCGCGGCGGGCGAGGGTCGCAGCGCGCTCGTTGGCGTCGCGGACAGTGGCGAGCAGGTGGGCGAGCTCGTCGGCCATCTGAAGTGAGCGCAAGCCGGGGGTATTGGGCGACGAGATATTGATTGTGAAGTAGTTGGCGATCGGGAAGAGGATCGAGATCAGGCCGGCGTAGTCTTCGGCAGCCTCGTCGAGTGGCGTGTCGCGGTTCTTGCCGATGTTGATGCCGACGATGCCTTTGGCACGCAGGCCGATGAGGTGGGCGCGGACGGCGGCAGCTCCAGAACTGGGGAAGCCCATCGCGTTGATGACGGCGCTCTCTTCGGGAACGCGCCAGATGCGCGGGCGGTCGTTGCCGGGCTGCGGGCGGAGGGTGATCGTGCCGACCTCGATGTGACCGAAGCCGAGGGCGATCAGGGCTTCGACGGCATCACCGTTCTTGTCGAGTCCGGCGGCGACGCCGAGCGGGTTGGAGAACGGCTGGTCCCAGACGCGCAGGCGCAGGCGCTCGTCCGGCTCGGGGACATAGTGTGCGAGTGCGCACGTTCCGCCGGGGAGAGATGTGGCGGTGGCCAGGGCGCGCAGGGCGAGGTGGTGGGCGCGTTCGGCGTCGATGCGGACGATGCCGTGGTTGTAAAGTCGTTGGTACATCAGACCTCTTTCGCCCGCTTGATGCCATGTGGGCATCGAGAAGGGCGACATTGCGATGTCGCCCCTACGCGATGTGATCGTTGGGAATCCTGCCATGATTGATCTGAATGCGCGTCAGTCATCGTGGCGTATCGCGCGGACGACGAGCGTCTGCTTTGGATGCTGTTCCTGGACAAGGGTCGTCCTTCTGTAGAGTTCGTCGATCGCAAAGTGCGGATCAATCGCTTCCTGAAGTGTTTCCTCGGTGAAGAATCGCTTGAATTCGCCGGGTTGAACCTCGAAGTAATCCCGCTCGCGTTCGGTTCCCACTCCCCATCGAGAGATCTGATCACCGACGACGTTGACGCGGGCGAGGAGGGTTGCACCGCGCCTCGTCACGCGGCGGAGATCGCGCAGGATACTGTCAGTCGTTTGGCGGTCGAAGTAGTGCAGCGACAGGCTGGCGATGGCCACGTCAGCAACGGCATCGCAGAGTGGAATGCCCGAGCGCAAGTCGGCGGCGACGCAGGATGCGGCTGGTGCTCGGGTAGCGGCGTTGCTGACCCGATCGGGATCTACGTCGAACGCAACAACTGACAGACCGGCGTTGAGCAGGGTAAGGGTGTCGTCACCGTGACCACAACCGATGTCGATGGCGGTTTGGTTGGGCACGAGCACAGCGGCGAAGTCGTCGAGCCAGTTACCGAATTCCCGATGCATGTGCGCTCCAGGGTTAGCCAGCTTTCGGTTCGCAGCATGTTAGCATCTGGCACGATGGTCGGACGGTCGTTGGGAGCAGTTGGCTGCGGATGATGCGTCCCTTAGTACTCAGTCACAGAGGAGTTGCCATGTCTGTTTCGATTGGTACTGCGGTCGGCGAGGTCAGCGAGGGCACCGGATAGAGCCGCCGCAGACAGCGGCGCGCATCCTCGA
>Ga0136611_10002321_pt1 | contig 13234 bp, 9 predicted proteins | sample AntDrymUQ2232306_2_FD_106645 | JGI IMG/M metagenome (GOLD analysis project Ga0136611, IMG submission 106645) | Polar desert sand microbial communities from Dry Valleys, Antarctica - metaG UQ223 (23.06) | ecosystem: Environmental > Terrestrial > Soil > Desert | place: Antarctica: Dry Valley... | reverse complement strand
CGATGTACTTGGTGGAGGCCGACTTATTGGCAGGAATGTAGTACTGCTGTTCGGCAAAGATGCGCCCGCTGTCCTCAGAAGTCATGTGCTGGAGCACCTGCCACGCGCCGTCCGCGTTCTTGGAGTCCTTAGGCACGCAGTAGCAGATCAAGGAGCCTTCCTGCACCGCGTCGAACCCAACCTGATGGCAGTAGCGCACCCGGGCCTCCTGGTCATTGGTGACCATGCCCGCCTTCAACGTGATCTGCACTGCATCATGTCCTTTCTGCGCCTTCTGTCGGATTGTGAGTGTGCCGTACCGTGGCGCAGTTGAGGTTAGCGCGCGATCCTGCGTCCGTCAGGCGAGGCGGAGTCTATTGGGCCCCCAGGAGGGCTGGCAGCCTGGCGCAGCAGATGGTACGGAGACGTGACGAGATCGGGCCCGAGCCCCGGCGAGAGCCACGCGCCTCCATCCGACGCTCTCACCTCAAAGAAGTATTGGAGCAGGTAAGGCGAGTCGGTGTATGAGGCGGGGATAATCGCACGATAGTCCCTGACGCTCCCGTGCGTGGCGTTGTCGACCGAAGCGCTACTCTCCATGTCCGTCACTTCGTAGCGTTCGGCATGGTTCACGTGCCGGTAGTGCAGGCGCACGCCGGCGATCTCCCCCTTTCCCCCGCCAGCGGCCCGGATGTGGACCTCTCGGCCCCGATGGAACGTAAATGGGGCCGTGTGCTCCAGCGCGCTGGTAGCAAGCAGGCCGGCCGCGCTCGCGGCGCCGGACTGGGCGTGTTCCAACGCCGGCAGCCAGGCGGGGGATGCTGGCGCCGGAGTCGTGGGGGAGACCGGCGGGCTATCCAGGAGTGCGACGAGCGCCTCAAGGTCTTCATCAATGGCTGCCACGCGGTCTTGCCAGGTGCCACGAAGCCAATGATCCGGTCCAAAGGTCAGGTCCTTGAGATAGACCTCTCGCGCGGTCCCGGCGGCGGCGATGAACGATGCGCGCGCCTCCCGATAGGCGGCCACGCCTTCCTCAAGGACTGAGCGAATTCCCGTCCGCTCATAGAGCGCGTGGGCGGTCCCGGCCCGTAGCTTGCCGGCGAAGAACCGCCCCAGCGCCGCCTGGATCGCGATATCGGTCTGCCAGCGTTGGGCCTCTGCACCGACATCGCCGGCATCGCGGCAGCCGTCTGATGTGTCCCCGCCGGCCGCAGCCGGTTTGGCGCCCGCTCTCCAGCGCGCAAGTGCCTTCTCTGCGGTCGCGGCAAGCTGGGTCAGCCAGCGAGCGACGTCGAGCGGTGAATAGCGACCACTCGGCTGTGCCGCGACCACCTCATCGGCATACTGCTCCACCGTGGAGAAGAGTGCTGGATCGAGCGGGCTGACCGTGCCGAAGCGCTTTGGCTGGGGAGTATCGCCGTAGGGCCGAGCGGGCATGGGTGCCACGATTGGCACGTCGGTGTACATCTCCGGCCAATAGTGGTAGTTGGCGGCGGAGGGGTGATGGGCGACCGTCACCAGGGGCAGGATACGTGAGGCGTGCGCGAGTGCCTCCTCTGCCGCACCCGCGCTCTCGCCGAACTGATGGCGAAGGTACCGGCGCCACTGATCCGGGTCCGCAGCAGGATTAAAGAGATGCCTGCCCATCAGCCGGTAGGTATAGCGGTACTTGGCCCAATCTCCCTCCGGCGGCTGGAGCGTTCCGGTGGCGTACCCGCCGCGGTGACCCGGCACGCCTGAACCCTTGCGCCCCTTGAACGATAGCGGCTCGAAGAACTCGATACCGAGCGAGCCACCAAAGTGCGCCGCGCGCCCGTACCCCGCGGCGAAGAGCGGATCACCCCAGAGCAGCAGCCGCTGGGTGCCCGGCCAGACGCGCCAGATCAGGCCGTACTCGCGGTCTTCCCGCAGGACGTCACCGTAGCCGTACCGAATGAAGCGGCGCAGCGCCTCTGAGAGCGCCATCCATCGGCCATGGTCGCCTTTGGGCTCTCTCGGTTGCTCCAGCTCGCGGATCTCGGCCTGATGGTAGGGCAACCCCAGGTGCTCCGCCCAGAACTTGGGCGAGACGTTGACCGGGGCGCCCGTTCCGGCCACGAGCGCGTTACCGATCATTCGTTCATCGATGCCCTTGGCGTGCAGATCCAGCTCCACGGGACGGCCGCACGAAGCGACGCCTTCGAACACGGTCTTCCAGAAGTCATAGGACTGCTCGGGCACGCCGCTTTCGCCGTGGATGCGGAACGTGATGCCATCAATGGTGGGCACCTCCTGGAGTAGCAATCGCACCGCATCGCGGCAGTACGCCGCATGCGTTTCAGCCGCCAAACCCTCGATGGTGTGGTTCGCATCGGGAGAGTCCTGCCACTGGAAGGCGTGAGTCCACAGGCCCAGCTGGAAGTGCATCCCGCGTCGCTTCACCTCTTCTCCAATGAACCGCAGCGCCGCCAGGTTTTTCTCCCGCTCCCCGTCCGGCAAACCGGTGACGCGCACCGCAAAGCCCGGGACGTCCAGCAGGAAAGGGTAGGGAAAGTAGAAATATGCATCCCGGATGCCCCGCGGAAAGTCGTAGCCCAGGCCGAGTGCCAGGTTGAAGCGGTTGAACCGGTGCGTCACCAGCTCCGTCAGGTAGGCGCCCCACCAGGAGTGATCCTGAAACCAGCCCCGGTCATGCACGTCACTTGAGAAGAGGCGCATAACACTCCGTACCGCGCTGGCCGGTCGCTCCACCACGGAGGTTGTCACCACCAGGGCGGACGTTGCATCACCGGCGTGCGACACGCGGTCCGCCAGCTCCAGGACCGCATAGACCAGCCCCCGAGGATCGGCGCCCGCCGCAAGCGTGACCGTCCCTCCTTCTCCAGTGGCGAGCGCGAACGCCTCGGCCTCCCGCGGCAGAGTGAGACCGCCCGCTGCCGCGATGCCGGCCGCAACGCCGGAAGCGGGGCCTGCTACGAGCACGGTGTGCTCAGATGCCGTGCCGTCTGAAGTGCGGGCCGGCATGATGGCGGACGTGACCGCTCCAGCACCGCGGTGCCGGAGCGCGGCCTGAAGCTCCTCGACGGCCCATCCCACGCAGGGCGCCTGCGCCACGGAATCAGACGGATCACGAACGATGGTGATACGGCCGGGTGACATGCGGCTACGTGCCTCCGGCGCCTGTCTGGGTGAGCTGGGTGTTCTCACGGATCAGATCCTCCAGTTGGGGCTTGATGGCTGCCGCCATCTGAGAAGCAGAGGCATTCCCAGTGAGCAGCTCTTTCTGGTACGCGTCCGCGATCAGCTTGTCCATCTCCGGAAACTTGATGATCTCGTGCTCGGCGTGGCTGAACTTCTCGGCGGCGTCCACAAACACTCGCCAGTCCTGTTTTGCCCCAGGGGTAAGCCACGCCTCGGAGAGCGCCACCTTCTTATTGGCAGGCAGTCCGCGGTGCAGTTCGGCCATCGCCTTCTGGCCGGGTTCCCCCGCCAGATGCTCGATCAGCTGCCAGGCGCTTTCCACCTTTTTGGCGCCGTTGTTCTTTGAGATGGTGATGTTGAGCTGCGGGTTACGAGTCCAGGGTTGGGTGGTGCGCCGCGGCGTGGGGGCAATGTCCCAGTTAAGGTCCTTTTGCGCTGCCAGCGTCGGGGCCGCTGATGTGATGGAGCCAAACATGGCCAGCTTACCCGCAAACAGCATCCCGTTGGTGCCACCCTGAGTCAGCCGGCGATCGTCCGCCGTCGGATTAACCTTGTGACGCAGGCGCAGATCCGCTACCCACTGGAATGCCTCCACCACCTGCTTTGAGTCAATCTGCACCTTGGTGTGATCTTTTGACAGCAGCTCGCCCCCATTCGACCAGAAGAAGGGCTGGACCGACCACCAGCTGTCCCCGTTGTCGTAGCCAAACGTGGACTGCTCCGGCGTCGCGCTCACCTTGGACAGCTTGCGCGACATTTCGAGCAGCGCATCCCAGGTCCATTTCGGGTCGTCCCATTTGTGGGGTGGCTCGGCGACGCCGGCTCTGGCAAAGACGTCCTTGTTGTAGAAGATCACCAGCGGCGAATGGGTCAGCGCTAGCGCCAGCAGTTTCCCGCGGAAGACGTTCTTGCTCCATTCCAGCGGGAAGATATCGTCCTTCTTGTACGTCTTGGAGCGCTTGACGTACTCGTCCAGGGGCAGAAAGGTGTCCTTGACCGCCCACGCGGTGAGGTTCTTGGTGGTCCACATCATGACCTCGGACTCGCTGCCGGCGGCCAGAAGAGTGTTCATGCGCGTAAAGTGGTCCCCGTCCGGATTGGTCCGGTACGGCTCAACGGTTATGCGACCACTCTGCCTGCTGAAATCCGCGCAGAGCTTGGTCCAGATCTGGCCTTCGGCCTCGCTCGCATAGAAGCCGTACTGGAGTGTCACCGGTCCTAGTTCTCTGGACACTGCCGGGCCGGCGCCGCTCTCCTGGCCGCAGCCGGCCAGCGCCGGGACCGCAAGGGTGGCCGGCGCACCCAGCTGGGTGAACAACCGGCGCCTGGAAAACGCACGGGCACGGGGTGGCTCCGCTCTCCCGTTTCTGCGCGTGCTTGACCAGTTCCGCAATGCGTCGCTCATGGCTGTGGTTCTCCCCTTCGCAGCGGTGGCTGACAATGCCCCAGGGCGCGTTTCCAGTACAGAATAGCAAGCCTCATGTGTGGCTCCAACAGGGGTTATTTAGAACCACTGAGCGGCGGTGACGCGCATTTGCGGCCCAAGCGCACGGAAATGCGCAGGAGGGGCAACATGACAAGTCGCACAATGCGGCGGGGCCGTCATTGGCCACCTGAACGCCGGCTCGTATGACCGCTGGACGGTCTCCATGGCTGGCGGCAACACGCCACACATCATGGAGTTCGAGACCAAGCGCATGGCTTCCTTTGCCGACAAGGGCCTGCTGCTTGAATTCACGAAGTACGCCGCCAGACGCCGTTCAGCAGGGTCGGGGACCGCAAGACGAACTCCGGCAGGGCCGGTACGCCAGCGGCCCTGAGGCACGCTACAGGGTAAAGGGCGAACGCTTCTCGATCACGAGGGGAGTGGCCCAAGAGCGGGCTTGCCGCGCCAGGTGGGGTTAGTAACGCCCGGCGTGGGAGGACGGCGGTTGCCCTGCGCGTCGTAGTGGGTGTGGGTCGGCGAACGATGGGGCGTCACGGTGAGGTAGTACACCGCGGGCTCGTCACCACCGCAGGTGACGCGATGCTTCTCGCGCGGGTAGGCCACCACCGCCTGTCCGGGACCGGCAATCACCGTCCGGTCCTCGATCTCGAACTTCACCTTTCCTTCGAGCACCACCCACACCTCCAGCGCTTCCGACTCCTCGTGCGAGTGGAAGGTGCCTTCGGGCTTTCCAGGCTCGACGCGGATGAAGCGGGCGCGCACCTCGGGCGTCGCCACGACCGTGCCCATCGGGTCGTCCCGCCAATCAAACGTCTCGGCCGGCATTCGTTCTGTTCCTCTTTCAGGGTGTACTTTGCGCCGTGACGTTCAGAGGCATCACCGGTCCCGGGTGGCGCGCGCCCAGTCCATGACGAAGGCGGTATCGGCGCGAGCTTCTTCGGGGCTGGCGAGTGGCGTCACGCCCTGCGTGATGCAGGCGTGGAAGTGAATCCACTCGCGCTTGAATGCTTCTTCGTGGGAGGCGGTCACGCGGCGCTCCCAGTGGGCCGGACCGGGGTCCTGCCAGCCGGGCTCCGCGCCGTCCCGCCCGTACGGCGCAGGCGGATCGGGCGGCGGTTCGGCGCCCTGCACCGTCACCAATGTGGGCGCGGACTTCAGGAAGGGCGATGGGAAGGTGACCGTCACGCGCGTGTCATCAGAAAAGCACGCGAACTCCTGCTTGAACTCCCGTATCTGGCGGACGTCGATCCAGGTGTACCCAACGCGCGCACCATTGGGATAGCGCAACAGGGCGGACCAGCAGCGGCCGCCGTCCCAGGTTTCGGACGCCAGGATCTCCTCCGGCCGGCCGAGCAGCCCATTCAAGCAGTAGACGTCGTGAATGGACGATCCCATCATGCCGCTGAACACGCGCCGCTGCGCGGGCGACGCGCCGGCGCCAAGGGAAGCGGTGAGCGCAGCGTCATGCTCAGCGGCGCCGGCAGTGCGGACCGAATCGGGCACGTCCCGGCCCCGGAAAGTGGCGTGGTGGGAGGTGTAGAGGTCATTGCTGGGGTGGATGTGCCGCGCGTCGACGAAGCGCACGCGGCCCGCGTCCGCCAGGGGCCGGATCAGACGCTGCCCGTATTGGTACCCCGGATCAAAGCGTTTCATGTACGCCATCAGCGCCACCGCGCCAGACCTCGCCTTCGCTTCGCGCGCGGCCTCCACAAACGCGTCTGCCTCGTCGAGACGGTAGCAGAGTGGCTTCTCCACCAGCACGTGCTTCCCCGCCACCAGCGCCGCGATGGCAGCCGGCACGTGCGAGCCGCTAGGGCAGATCAGCACCGCATCTACGAGCGTGCTTGCGCACAGCTCGCGGTAGTCGGCAAAGCGTGCCTCCGCCGGCACACCGTAACGTTCGCCCACGGCTTCCAGTGTGGAAGGCGAGACGTCACACAGCGCCGTCACCAAGAAGCGGCCATCCAGCTCCTTGAGGTAGGGCAGATGCATGATCTGCGCGATGCTGCCCGCCCCAACCACGCCAACACGCACGCGGCCCCCTGTATCATTCACGTCGCTTCCTCCTTGGCGGCTGATGCTACCGGCTCGGACGGGATGCTCTCACGCCTGAGTCAGGGCAACATTGCCCGCCTGCACCGCCTTGGTGGTCGCGTCCCCGATGCCCGCCTCGCCCCGGAAGTACTTCGTAAGCTCGTCGTTGACCACCTTAGTGAGATCGGTGTAGCGGTTGTTCGCCGGTAGCCGCAGCGATCCTGCCCCCTGCGGGTAGGCCTTAATGATGGTGGAGTAGATGGGGTCGAACGCAAGGAAGCGCGGGTCGTTCCAGACGTCGGTGCGACCGCCGGGGCTTCCAGCACCCCCGGTCAGCACACCCGTCACGCCCACGTCCTTGCTGGTGATGAACTTGACCCACTCCCAGCTGGCATCCACCTTGCTGGTTCCGGTGATGCCCATGCCCGAGCCGGAGGCCTGCGTGCCGCGCTGGCCTCCGGGGCCTTTGGGAAACAGCGCCACGCCAAGATCATGCTTGATGACGGCCTGGCCCGGCTTGCGGTAGAGCGCGACCTGGGCCGGTGTTGCCGCAAAGAAACCAAGCTTGCCGGCCTCGAAGAGTGCGGTGTTGCCGCCGTCACGGAAGAGATTGTCGATGGTCTGGAACTTGGTCTGGGCGCCATACACCCACTCCAAGCCAGCGCGCGCCTGTGCCGAGTCGATCAGTGTCTTCTTTCCGGCCTCATCTAGAAACTCGCCGCCGAACTCGCGCACCCAGAACGTGCCGAACTCACTGAACGTCCAGCTCGGCCACCAGCCCCAAACGTCATCGGCGCGGTTGGTCAGCTTCTGAGCCGCGACGATGAGCTCGTCCACAGTCCAGGCGCCGTCGTCGGGCACCCGGATTCCAGCGGCCTGCGTCAGGTTCTTGTTGTAGTACAGCACGTTGGTGCCGTAGTGGGCGTGCGTTGGCAAGGCATAGAGCTTGCCCCCCACGGAAAACGCATCCAGCATGGCCCTGAAGTAGGGCTTGACGTCGAACTTGCTGTCCTTCTTGACCAGGTCATCCAGCGGCTTGAAGATGCCCTTCGCCGCCTGCTCACGGCCGGCCACCCCATCCGCCACCACGCCAAACCACGAGGCATCCGGAAGAGTGCCGCTCGCTGCCAGGATGTTGAGCTTCTCCCCGACGCTGGGCTGGGCATCAACCAGATTGACGGTGATGTTTGTCTCAGGCGTAAAGCGGTCGCGCGCCGCGGCTGCGTAGTACTGGCTGTGGCCGGTCGGCGAGGTGACCCCGTTGCGCGTCAACACCTCGATGGTGACCGGGCCCTTGCTCTTTGCGCCGCTTCCGCTGCCGCCGTCCGAGCTCGCGCCCGGCGACGTCACCGCGCCGCACGCCGCGAGCAGGGGTCCGGCCAGTAACCCCGCGGCGCCGGTGAACACCGTGGTGCGGCGGCTTGCGCGCCGCCCTGTTCCAGGTACTTCCCGTGCCAGTATGGATATCCCCTTGGTCATTGAATCCCTCCTGCGCCCCACTGTGGGGCCAAGCCCAGCCTATCGCGGCGGGGCCGGGCTGTCCACTGCTCTCCCCCCGAAGCCCTGAAGCCCCGAAGACCCGAAGAGGTAGTTTCAAGCTAGTCGACACTATCGGCACACCCCACCGTGTGCAGCTGAGAACCTCATTGACACCCCAGACCAGCGAACCAGCGAACCAGCGACATGCTTGACGGGACGGTCGGGCAGTCCTAGACTGGGTCAGGAGCGGGTTAGCGGGTGAACGCACCGTCTAGAGAACGGTGGACCGCAATCTCCACTCCCTACAGGAGCCACCGCCATTGGCACTGGACAGTCGCGCTGGCAGTCGCGAATCTCCACGATCGAGGTCCTCACTGATCGCCCGCCTGTTACCCGGCGTCGCCTAGTGGGCGCTGCTGCTGCTGCGGCCGGCGCCGTTGCGGCGGCTTGCTTGCCGACCGCCGGTGGGCCGGAACCGCAGGCTGCAGCGCGGCGCAACGTCACACTACACGTCATCTACCCACCCACATCCGACGCCGACCTGCAGATCTTCACAAAGATTTTCAAGCAGTTCGAGGAGCAGCACCAGGGGATTACGATCAATTACGACAACGCGGCGATTGGCCACGGCGACAAGCTCTCAGAGAAGCTGGTCACCCTGGTTAGTGGTGGCACACCGCCGGACGTGTCCATCATCCACCCCAGCTGGGCCACGTCTCTGCTCTCCAAGGGCTTCTTCCTGGAGCTGACTGACCGGATGAAGAAGGACAAAGCGCTCAAAGCGGATGACCTCCTTCCCTACGCGCTCGAGTTCTATCAGTGGCAGGGCAAGCAGTACGGGCTACCGTATTACTCAGGACCAGGACTCATCTACTTCAATAAGACGCTCTTTGACCAGTACGGCGTCAAGACCCCAGACAAGTACGAGCGTGAGGGGAAGTGGACCTGGGAGACATTCCTGGAGGTGGCGCGTCAGCTCACCAAGAGGGATGTGAACCCGCCAATCTACGGATACGAGCGAGTCGATAGCGGGCTTCAGTGGTACGTCTCGGTCCCGGTCTGGTCTTATGGCGGAGAGATCACCAGCAAGGACGACCGCGAGACCAGACTGCACGAGCCAGCGGCGATTGATGCGCTCCAGGTCCAGCTAGACCTGGTGCGCAGTCACCGGGTGGTGCCCGTAGGAGACGAGGTGCGCGCTGTGCCCGATCCGGGCGGCCGGCGGCTCAACTCCGGACGTGTCGGGATGCAATTCGGCGGCAAGTTTTACATCCCGGACTTCAAAGGCAATGCCAACTTTGAAATCGGAGTGGCACCGGTACCGAGAGGCCCGAAAGGCCGTGCAACCCGGGACGGCAACAATGGCTTTGGAGTGATCAAGGACTCCAAGAACAAGGACGAAAGCTACACCCTCGCCGGGTACTTCACCCAATGGGAGGGAGGAGGGCGTCTGTTGATGGAATCGGGCCGGCCGCAGCCGGTGCGGAAGTCCGTCTATGACGACGGATCCTTCCGGAAGATGCTTCAGCCGTGGGAGGTGCCGTACCACGACTTCTACGTGGAGACGGCAAAGATTGTGCGCGTCTGGCGCATCCCGCCCGCTGGTCCGCAGGTGCAAACGCTGTTTAACGAAGCGTGGAGTACCGCGGTGAATGGGGAACGTTCGGTCAAGGCGGCCATGGAAGGCCTGCGGCCGCGCCTCAACGAGCTACTCCGGCAAGCGGCGACGTAACACGCAGCACGCAGCAGTTCGGCAGCCCCGCGCAGAGGCCGCCGGTAGAAGCCACCGCGTGTGATGCGAACGACGGTTGCTAGTCGTCCTTGTCTTTTTTGTCTTTGTCGTCGTCGCGTCCGGACCCGCTTCCAGAGCCACTGCCCGAGCGGGACGACGACTGGGCGCGTCCTGTTCGAGGTGTTTCGGTCGGTCTGGGCGTGCGCGTGGCGGCGGGTGGGCGGTTCGCGTCGGGGGTTTGCGCGGCGGCCGAGCTCCCCGATGTGCGGGTGGCGGTGCCAGATTGGGCAGACTGGCCGTCGGCGGGGGTTGAGCCGCTCCCGGGGGTGCGCGACGCTGTCGCGCCGTCCGCTCTTGGCGCGCCGCTCATGCCGCCGCGTGGATCGTCGTCATCTTCGTCACTGTCGCGGATGGCCCGCACGCTGATTCGGAACGGCCGTCCCGCTGCCGCAGCCGCCTGCGTATGCGTCGGTACTCCGCAGTACTCCGCGCGCTTCGTCTCCTGGTATGGCGTCGACGGGCATGGTGAACGTCAGCGCCACCCTCTCACCATCTATCGCCGCCTTCACGAACGGGCGCAGAGTAGGTGAGCGCGTGAGCGCAGCCCTAACAGGAGGCGCGCCACGCAAGGTCACTCGAACGGTTCGCTCGGCGCCCAACTGTAAGCGCACATTGATCGACGAAGAACCCCGGCCTCCTTCACGTCCGCCATCTTCTTCATCCAGTTCCTCATCGCCGTCCTCGTCATCGCTCGCGTTGGCTGTTGCGTGAGACACCGCCGGTGATGTCAGCAGGGAAGCGAGACTCACCGGCGCCACATCCTACGCCAGCTGCGGCGCGTTCTTCCGCAAGTCGTTGATGAAGCCGGTCCCCACGAAGCGCATCCCGATCTGGCCGGTATAGAACATCGTTGAGACGTTGCGATTCTCGCTGCCCTGGGCCCGCGTATGCTGCACGGCGATTAGGGAGCCACCGGCGCTAACCCGACGGCGCGTGAACGGAAGCGCTTGCTTTGTACGGGACATAGATCCTCCTCGGGCGTTCCAATCCATAACCTCGCCAGGCGCCTGGGCGCAAGCGCCTTTATTTTGATTTCGGCGTCGTGCTCTCGATGCCGCCGATGACAACCGCGTCGCTGCCGGCGTCCAGCCTCGTGCCGTATCCCATCGACAGAGCGCGCACGCACTCTGCGATGCGCTGCCCTTCCCCGTTCTGTGGATCGAGCGCCAGCGGATCGTTCGTCTCGTCGCGGCGCACCGGGATGTACTCGGCGTCGGCCAGCCTGCCATCACGTACGTTGCAGCGCACCAGCAGCCCATCCAGGCTGCTGCCCCGCATCTTCGTCCAGTCGAAGACGAAGTTGCCGAGGCTGTAGAAGATCGGCCGCCCGCCCCACGGCCCCGCCACGACTTCAATGCCCTGCAGCACATGTGGCCCGTGGCCGATCACGACGTCCGCGCCCGCGTTGACGGCCGCGCGCCCAATCGCCCGCTGGTAGTCGCACGTCTCCGCGCTTCCGGAGACGCCCCAGTGGCAGGAGAAGACCAGCACGTCCACCGCGTTGCGCAGCCGGTGGACATCTTCCTGCATCGCCGCCAGCTCGCGTTCGTCTGCCCAGGTAACCACCACCGGCGGCCCCCCGGGCATCTCGTGCAGCCGCGCGTTCGGCCGGTACGCTGTGTGCGCCCTGATCGTCGCTACGCCCGGCGCATTCGCACTCGCGGCGTGCCCCACCGGCCAGAAGACCGACGTATACGAGAGGAAGCCGAACCGCACACCACCGCGCGCGAGCATCACTGGCGCGCGGGCCTCGTCGTACGTTTGGCCGCCGCCGGCGTGTGAGATGCCCGCCTCGTCCAGCACGCGCTGGCTGCGCAGCATCGCCGCCGGCGGATAAGTCACGTTGTTGGCGCAGCCCACCGCGTCGATGCCGGCGGCGACGAGCCCCGCGACCATACGCGGCTCCGAGTGCCGCCAGCCCCCCTTGTGCGGAATGTCGGGCGCACCTGGATCTTCGGACGGCCCCGCGAGCGGTCCTTCGAGATTCACGAAGCGCACATCGGCCGCGCGGAACAGCGGCAGTACGTGACGGAACGCGCCTGCCGGGTCGTCGCGGAACTGGAGATTGGTGTCGCCGGCAAGCAGCAGGGTGACCTTGGGCATCACTGAGGCTCCTCTCACCCGGTTAGGCAGCGCAAGCTCCACACAACGAGCGTCGTATGATAGGCGCTATGAGCGGGCTGACGCGGCGCACGATCGTTCAGGGCGCCGCAGTCGGCGCGGCGGGTGGAGGTAGTACTGCCCTTTAGGGCTGTCTCGCAGCGCGCGACGGCGCCGACTTCTTCAACCAGGGGCGCACCGCGCTCGCTACCGAATCTCCGACGGCACGAGCCGCCCTGCAGTTCCAGGCCGATCTGATCCATCAGCACCGCGTGGCGGCCAAGCCCGGCGAGACCGCCGCCGGCGGGCGCCGGCCCGACTTCGAGGCGCAGAACCAGGCGATGCGCGTCAACTGGAGCACCAACTCGCGCAACTATCTGCCCAAGCCGGATCTCGAGTGGGACGCTGCACCGATGCCCAAGGGAATGGCGCGCTCGCGAAGCATGCACGGCTACAACCCGCTGGCGATCGCCACACCATCCAGGCAGGTCGATGCCGCGTGGGCGCTCATCGGCCACCTCACCGGTCCTTGCGTCGTACGCACCTGGACCGAGAACGCACGCATCATGGCGACGCGCAAGTCGGCCGCCGAGCAGGCGAAGTTCATCGACGCCCTGCCGCCCGGCTACCAGCGCATCGCGCGCGAAGGGGCCCTCGCAGCCCGCCCCAACCCAATCGTCGTCGCGCACGATGAGGTCGCGCGCCAGGTGACGCCGCTGATGGAAGCGATCGCCAGGGGCGAGAAAAGCGTCCCCTACGCCGCACTCGAGATGAAGCGCCTCGCCGATCCGCTCTTGAGGGCCGGCTGACACCCTCGCCGGCCGTCCGATGCCCTGTACCGGCGCACCGTGCGCTGGGCAGGCGTCTTGATTGACGTGTCTGAGGGTCGGACTGGCGGCCAGGAGTGACCTGGCTATGTCTGGCTAGGCCGGCGGCGCGACGAGTGCACCCTGGGCTTGCAGCGTCTCCTTGAGCCGCTTCGCCGGCACATCGCGCACCGCAACACCGTTGCGGACGGCGAGCGCGGCCGCTGCACCGGCGCCCTGTCCCATCACCCAGCACTCCGGAACCTCGCGCAGCGGGTTGTGCGAGCGGGGGTCGCACGACAGGTTGCGCCCAGCCGCGAGTAGGCCGTCGACATCGCGCGGCACAAGGCAGCCCAGCGGGATCTCGAGCGTTGGGAACTCCGGCGTCAGGCCCGGGCACAGCCCGATCGAGTCGGG
>Ga0136611_10002320_pt1 | contig 13238 bp, 12 predicted proteins | sample AntDrymUQ2232306_2_FD_106645 | JGI IMG/M metagenome (GOLD analysis project Ga0136611, IMG submission 106645) | Polar desert sand microbial communities from Dry Valleys, Antarctica - metaG UQ223 (23.06) | ecosystem: Environmental > Terrestrial > Soil > Desert | place: Antarctica: Dry Valley... | reverse complement strand
GTATGTACCCGACCTGGACGATCGTTGGGAACGGCTTCCACGACGGCGCGGGGAGGACGAGCCCGGCCAGCGGCGGGGCCAGCCAGATGATGGCGGCGACCACCAGCCCGGCCACGGGAAGCGCAGCCAGCCAGTGGAGATCGTCGTGTTCGAGGTCGCTCCCGATGCCGGCCGCTCCGGCGGCTGACGGTGGCCCCTCCCCCCTCAAAGGCCCCCGGGACCCGCTTCGGCTCATACCGCTGCGAACCCTAACCCTGCCGCTGGCGACCAGTCCCATGGACACCCCTGGTCGCAGCGCTAGGCTGAGCCGCCGACGGATGGCCCGGGAGACCCTTGACCGCAGCCACGGCCGCCCGGTCCCCGCGTGCTGACCGACCCGAGCGCCACGGTCGACGGGGGCGGTCGGCCGCACGGGGCCCCCGGGCGTCAGCACCTCCTCGCCGCGCTCGTCATGGCTGTCCTTGTCGCCGCATTCTTCAACCCCGTCGTCCTCGACGACGCCACCTTCTCCACGGTCGAGGTGAACCAGCGCAACACCTACCCCTGGGCGGATCGAGGGGAGCGGCCCATCCTGCCGGCCCAGGCGGACCAGGCCCAGTACTCCCACCCCCGGCAGGTCTTCCTCGACGACAGCCTCAAGCGGGATGGCGTCATTCCCCTGTGGGACCCGAACACGCTCGGAGGGCATCCGTCCTTCGCCAGCGGTCCTGGCCTGGCCTATCCCCCACGCTTGATCCTGACCCTCCTCTTCGACCCTTCGTGGACGCACGACCTGTACCTGATCGTCCACATCTTCGCGGCAGGGATGGCGGTGTTCGCCCTCATGAAGCACCTGGGCATCGGGTTCCACGGAGCGTTGCTTGCCAGCGTCGCGTGGTCCTTGAGCTCCTACTCGCTCGGCTGGATCACCCTTGAGCCCTTCGCAGCCGTCGCCGCCCTGCTCCCGCTGGCCCTGCTGTTCGTCCGACGCTGGCACGACCGAAGATCGTGGCCGCAGCTGCTCATCGCCGCGTGGCTGCTCGGTCTGCTCTACCTGGGGTCCAGCATCGAGCTCGCCCTCATCTCGTTCATCGCCGTCGCTGGCTACGCCGGGTGCCTCGCCCTCCGACAGGTCTCGATCGACTGGCGACGATCCTCTCGCATCGGCCTGGTCTCGGCGGTCGCGGCGCCCCTCGTGCTCGTGGTCGTGGCGCTGAGCGTCGCCGCCGTGGGCGTGCTGCCGTTCGTCGACCTCATGGGCGGCGCCAACCGCGCCACCCTCCGGTACTCGGAGTACGTCCGCTCCACCTATCCGGGGCTGCGACGCACCTCCCTCTCGGACTTCCTGCACACGTTCGTCCCCGCACCGACACCGCTCGTGCCGGCCACGCTGATCTCGCAGTCCGCCTTTGTGGGCACGGCGACCGGTCTCCTCGCCGTTCCGGCCCTCTTCCTCCGCCGCCCGGGCACGGGCTTCGGGCGCGGGGCGCTGGCGATCACGCTGCTCTTCATCGTCGGGACGCCCGTCACGTGGATCGGCTACCACCTCGTCCCCGGTCTCAGCTCGCTGAACGGGCTGGCCCGCTCGTCGTTCGTCTGGAACCTAGGGATCGCCGTTCTGGGCGGGATCGGGCTCGACTCGGCGCTGACGTGGCTGGGCCGGAGAACCGGCTGCAGGAACCTGCCCAGCGACCGCTGGCCACGAGCGCCCACCGTGCTCCGAGCGCTGGGGCTCCTCTGCGTCGCCGCCACCTCGGCCCAGCTCCTGGTGTACGGCCGGCACGCCAACGTCGCCTTCCAGAGCCGCGACCCCTCGTCCCTCTTCCCGACCACACCGGCAGTGGCCGCCCTTCGAGAGGCCCAGGGCCCGACGCCGGGTGAGGGACGCGGCCTCCCCTTCGCCCGGGTCCGCGACGGTCGACCTCCTCCGGACGGCTCGCCGTTCATCGCCCTGACCGGCAACGCCGGCCAGACGCTCGGGCTGCGACTCGTGACCGGCTACGAGAACGCCGTTCCGGCCCGGACGCTGCAGCTGTGGCGGTACCTGCGGGGCGAGGAGCTCAGCGCGGTGCTGTCCGACCCGCCGACGACCACGCTCAACCTGGTGTTCCCGACGGATCGCACCCGCAGGGAGCTCCTCGGGCGGCTCGGCGTCGCCGCCCTGCTGGCCCCGCCGGGGGTCCTCGAGGACCCAGGTTGGAGCGAGACCGAGCTCGACCGCCTGGGGCTCCGTCGGACCTACCTCGGTCAGGACGGCCTGGTCCTCCAGGTGGCCGACCCGACGCCTCGTGCATCCGTGGTCTCCAACTGGACGCTGGCGCGGGGGACCGAGGGCGCGCTCACCGCCCTGATCGACCCGGCCTTCGACCCGCGCCAATCCGTCATCCTCGAAGCGACACCACGACCGGCCGGTGGCGGGAGCGCGCCGGCCGTCCAGGCGGAGCCCCAGGTCGTGTGGCTCGACCAGGGGCCAAACGGAGCGCGCTTGTCGGTCACGACGGCCGAGCCCGGATGGCTCGTCATCCTCGAGAGCTGGGATCCCGGCTGGCGAGCGACCGTCGGCGGCAGACCCACCGACGTCGAGCGGGCCGACTTCGCCTTCCAGGCCATCCGGGTGCCCGCGGGAACCTCTGCCGTCACACTCACCTACCGGCCACCGGAGGTCCTGGGAGGCGCGGCGATCTCAGCCGCCACGACCGCCACACTCCTCATCGTCGTGAGCGTTGACGGCCTGCGCCGACGCCGGGCCCGGCGGTTCCGAGGCCGCACCGAGCGAGGGTGACCTTGATCGCCGTAGTAGCGTCCGGTCGTGCCCGAACCGGTGCCCTCCTGAACGCGTCTCGAGTGCCATCCGAGGTCGCTTCTCCGATGCCATCGACTGAGGCCGTGTCGGCCCACGCCATCCGGAGGATCGTCCTCGACCAGTCGAAGCGAGCGCACGTCGGCCACATCGGCTCGTGCCTTTCGATCGCCGACATCGTCGCCGTTCTCTACGGCGGCGTCCTCGATGTCGCCGACCCGGGGGACGCCGACCGAGATCGCTTCATCCTGTCGAAGGGGCATGCCGCCCTGGCGCTCTACGCGGCCCTGCACCTGCGGGGATGGCTGAACGCCGAGGAGCTGGACACCTACTGCGGTGACGGGAGCCGTCTCGGGGTCCACCCCGAGCACTTCCTGCCCGGCGTCGACTTCAGCACGGGCTCGCTGGGACACGGCCTCGCCATGGGGGTCGGCGCGGCCCTGGCCGCCCGAGCGCAGGGATCGAGCCGGCGGGTCTTCGTGCTCCTCAGCGACGCCGAGTGCAACGAGGGCTCGGTGTGGGAGGCCGTCATGTTCGCTGCCCACCACGGCCTGGCCAACCTCGTGGCCGTCGTCGACGACAACGGCCAGCAGGCGCTCGGCCACACCAAGGACGTGCTGGACCTGTCCCCCATGGCTGACCGGTGGCGGGCGTTCGGCTGGGATGCTCGGGGCGTCGATGGCAACGACGCCGGCGGCCTCACAGCCGCCCTGGCTCGGCCCGGGCTCGGAGGCCGCCCCCTGGTCGTGGTGGCCGAGACCACCTTCGGCAAGGGCGTGTCGTTCATGGAGGACCAGATCCGCTGGCACTACATGCCGATGTCCGACGCCGAGCACGTTCAGGCCGTCGAGGAGGTGGACCAGGCCCGATGCGCGCCGCAATCCTCCGCACCCTGACCGAGCTGGCCGCCGCCGACGCCCGGGTGGTGCTGCTCACCGGCGATCTCGGCTTCATGGTCGTCGAGTCCTTCGCCGAGCGCTTCCCCGACCGGTTCTGGAACGTTGGCGTAGCCGAGCAGGACATGATCGGCATCGCCACCGGTATGGCCGAAGCCGGACTTATCCCCTTCACCTATTCCATCGCCACCTTCGCGACGCTGCGGCCATATGAGTTCGTGCGCAACGGGCCAGTGCACCACCGTCTCCCCGTGCGCATCCTGGGCGTCGGCGGCGGCTTCGAGTACGGCAGCGCCGGCCCAACCCATCACGGCCTCGAGGATGTTGCCGTGATGCGGGCGCTGCCGGGGCTGACGGTGGTGGCTCCGGCCGACCACGCCCAGGCGGCGGCGGCGCTGCGGGCCACCTGGGACCTCCCGGGGCCCGTCTACTACCGCCTCGGGAAGGACGACCGCTCGCTGGTGCCGGGGCTCGGTGGGCGCTTCGCCCTGGGCCGTACCCAGACCGTCCGAGCGGCGAGCGCCGGCGTCGTCATCGTCAGCCTCGGCCCCATCGCTCGAGAGGCGGTGGCGGCGGCCGAGCTGCTCGACCAGCGCGGGCTCGACTGCCGCGTCGAGGTCGTGGCCAGCGTCAGCCCCGCACCGGTCGCCGACCTGGTGGAAGCACTTCGCCACGCCCACACCGTCGTGACGGTCGAGACCCACTCCGTCGTCGGCGGCCTCGGCTCGCTCGTCTGCGAGATCGTGGCCGAGCAGGGGCTGGGCTGTCGGGTCGTGCGCTGTGGGGTTCGGTCTGGGCCCGACGGCATCGGAGGGAGCGAGGGGTTCCTCAACGTCAGGCACGGTCTGGATCGCACGGCCATCGCCCAGACGGTCCAGGAAGCGGCCTCGATCTCGGCGACCCGGCCGGCGCAGCCCACGACCTCGTGAGCAAGTGCACGTTCGTCACGGGGGCCGCCGGCTTCGTCGGTGCCAACCTGGTGCGCCGGCTGGTGCAGGACGGCCACGACGTGCACGTCGTCGTGCATCCCGAGTCCGATCTCTGGCGCCTCGAGGGGCTGACCGATGACGCAACGCTCCATCGACTGGACCTGGAGGACCGGGAGAGCGTCGAGCAGACGGTGGGCCGGGTGCAGCCCGACTGGATCTTCCATGCCGCGGCCCACGGTGCCTACCCCCACCAGACGGATCTCCGCACGATGATCGCGACGAACCTGGTCGGCACGGTCAACCTGGTCGAGGGGGCGATGGCCGCGGGGTTCGAGTCCTTCGTGCACACAGGCACCTCCTCCGAGTACGGGGTCAAGGACCATGGCCCGACCGAGGATGAGCTGCCTGAGCCCAACAGCCACTACGCCGTCACCAAGGTGGCGGCCACCCACTACTGCCGCTACATGGCCAGGACCCACGGGGCCGGGATCCGCGTGCTCCGCCTCTACTCGGTCTACGGCCCATGGGAGGAGCCCACCCGCCTCATGCCCAGGGTGGCGGTGCGGGGCCTCCGAGGCGCATGGCCACCGATGGCCAACCCGGCCACGGCTCGCGACTACATCCACGCCGACGATGTGGTGGAGGCCTACATCGCCGCAGCCTGCGTGCCCGACCAGGAACCTGGCGCCATCTACAACATCGGGACCGGGGTCCAGACGTCGCTGCGTGACGTCACCGACATCGCCCGGCGCCAACTCTCCATCGAGGTGGAGCCGACCTGGGGCAGCATGCCCGACCGGATCTGGGATGCCGGGGTGTGGCTCGCCGCGCCGTCCGCGGCCCTCGTGAGCCTGGGCTGGTCGGCCCGCCTCGACGTGGCCACCGGCTTCTCCTCCTTCGTCACCTGGCTGCGCGAGCGCCCGGCCCTGCTCCGACGGTACGAGCAGGCCGGCGCCTAGCGGGCAGGAGGAGGTCACGGCGTGGAACCCCACATGAGCAGCAGTCCCCCCGGTCCCGATCTCGCGCCCCGAGCGCCTCGTGTCCGGGCGGGAACCCGGATCAGTGCCGTGATCGCCTGCTACCGCGACGCCCAAGCCGTCCCGATCATGTACCGGCGCCTGGTGGAGACGTTCACCCGGATGGGCGTCGACTACGAGATCATCTTCGTCAACGACGCCAGCCCTGACGACGCGGCGGAGGTGCTGGTCCAGCTGGCGGCCACCGACCGGCGGATGGTGGTGATCAACCACAGCCGGAACTTCGGCTCCCAGAACGCGTTCACGAGCGGCATGCGAACCGCCACCGGCGACGCCGTCGTGCTCCTCGACGGTGATCTCCAGGACCCCCCCGAGATGATCGAGCAGTTCTTCGAGCGGTGGCTCGAGGGCTACGACGTCGTCTACGGCATCCGGTCCAAGCGCGAGGCGACCCGCGTCCTCCAGGTCGCCTACAAGGGCTTCTACCGCCTGTTCCGGGCCACCTCATACGTGCCCATCCCGCTCGACGCGGGAGACTTCTCCCTGCTCGACCGGCGGGTGGTAGACGCCCTCAACCAGCTCCCCGAGAACAACCGCTTCCTGCGGGGCCTTCGGGCCTGGGTCGGCTTCCGCCAGATCGGCGTTCCCTACCTGCGGCCCGAGCGCATGTTCGGCCACACCACGAACTCGTTGCGCAGGAACCTGGCCTGGGCCAGGCAGGGGATCTTCTCCTTCTCGTACATCCCCATCGACCTGATCACCATCCTGGCGTTCGTCACCTGTGCGGTGTCGCTGGTGCTGGCGGTGGTCCAGGTGGTCGTACGGATCGTGAAGCCCGACGCCGTGCCCGCCGGACTCACCACCCTCATCGTGCTCGTCCTGTTCATCGGCGGCCTGCAGCTCCTCTGCCTCAGCATCCTCGGCTCCTACCTGATGCACATCTACGACGAGGTCAAGCGGCGGCCGCCGTACATCGTCGAGAGCGTCCTCAACGCCCCTGCACCCGGTACCAGCGAGAACGAGCGTTGACGGCGCGGAGTCCGCTGGCCGTCGACTGTGGCGGCCGGTCCCGGCGGCAGCGGGCGTTCGAGCTCGTGCGGTTCGGCGCCGTCGGGGCATCGAGCACCCTCGTCTACCTCACCGCCTACGCCGGCGTCGTCCTCGCAGGGGCGCCCTTTGTCGTCGCTGCGCTGGCGGCGTTCCTCCTCAGCGCCGGGTTGGGCTACCTCGTCCACGACCGTTGGACCTTCCGCACGAGAGCAGCGTCGCCCGGCGGCCTGGTCCGCTGGCTGCTCCTGCAGGGGACGGTGCTGGCCTTGAACCTCCTGGCGCTGTGGGCGCTCGTCGTGCAGGCGGGCCTCGACCGGCTCGTGGCCCAGGTCATCCTCCTCCCACTGCTCCCGCTGACCAGCTACTTGCTCAGCCGCCGCTGCGTGTTCGGGGCTGCGTAGCGGCGCAGGCCGCCCGGGCGGTGACCGTCCACCCGAGGCAGTCGTCGCCGCCGTCGGAACGGAGGCTTCGATGGGCGACGATGGCGAGCAGGCCGACGAACGGCAGGCCCAGGAGCGCAGCGACTCGCCTGGAGCTGACCCCGCCGCCAGGGGGGAACAACCTCGGCAGGACGAGGGCCATGCCCTTCGCGCAGGCGACCGTCACCTCGTTGCCGCGCGCATGGACCACCACGTCGGCGAAGCCGACCTGCGTCAGCAGGTCTCGCAGGCTGGACGGCGTGAACCGCCAGTAGTCATGCGGGATGTAGTGCCATCGGGCTGAGAACGGGACGGTGAGAACGATGCGGCCGCCGTCGCGCAGCACACGGCGAGCCTCGGCGAGGAACACCACCGGCTCGGCGACGTGCTCGAGCGTCTCGGTGCTCAGCACCACGTCGACCGAGGCGTCAGCAGCCGGCCATCGATCGCCGGAGAAGTACTCGGTTCCGGGCACCGAGTAGCCGAAGCTCTCGTCGGCGGCGACGGTGTCGATGGCCCGGTAGCGGACGCCCACCGGCAGGAGGGGCCGGTAGGGCTGTGCTCCGGAGCCGACGTCGAGCACGTCGCCGTGGGCGTCGGCGAGCAGGGTGCTCAGGTCCCGCCACGCCGACGCGGCCTGGAGATCGAGCGTGCGGCGCATCGTCGCGACGATCCGGTCGGCCCGGGTGCGGGGCGGCCGGAAGGAGGGAGGCCGCCAGCTCTCCGTCGTGCGGAGCGCGAAGTTCTCCCGGTCAGACAGCGGAGGCATGGTCGGTCGGTACGCCCAAGGGGCGAGGTCGCCTGCCCCAGGCCAGGATGTTGCCCACCGGGAGGGAGAGGGATCGGTGGCCCATCCCCGCTCGGTCGAGCAAGCGATCGGCCAGCTCGCCGCCCCGCGTGGACAGGGGGAGGAGCCGCACCCAGTAGCGCACCGGGTATCGGTTACGGATGGTGCGATGGGCAACGTCCACAAGCCCAGCACCTCGAAGGAGCCGCGTCACGCTTGCCGGCGAGAACAGCTGTTGATGCTCGACGTCAACGATCGGCGACCGCAGCCCGAGCAGCCGGTTCACCGGGGCTCGCCGGTCATGGCAGACCAGCGCCAGGACCCCTCCAGGCTTCAACAGCCGGATCGCGTCGCGCACGAGGTCGGTCGGGTCGGGCACGTGCTCGATCGTCTGCAGGCACGTGACGAGGCTGAGGCTGCCCACCGGCCGCACATCGGACCTGAAGATGTCGTGCTCGATGAGGTCCGCCAGCCGCGCATCGGCCGCCGCGAGTGGCTCGGTCGACGGTTCGACGCCTCCCACCCTGGAGAAGCCGGCGTCGAGGAGCTCTGCCAGGAAGGCGCCGTCGCCCGTGCCGATGTCGAGCGCGCCGTCGAGGTCGGGCAGCGTCGCCCACAGCGGCTCCAGCGCGTCACCGTAGGTGCGCGCCGCAAATCGCGACTCGACGGCGCTGTCGAACGCTGCGCCCTCATAAGCCCGGGCCAGTACCTCGGCCGACGGCACCGGGCTGGCGTACACGAGGTCACATCGCGGGCAGCAGACGAGCCGCAGGCGCATGTGCTCAGGCCGCTTGCGCGAGGCAAAAGCGAAGCGGCCGAGGGAGGCGGTGTCGAACCGAGCCGACGCGAAGATCCGGCTGTCGTCGGTCGACCCGCACACCGGGCACGCTCGTGACCTCAGCTCGCCCAGAACCTCGTCCGCCACGCTGGGCAGCGTACGAGACGGCGAGCGATCGGCTGAACCGGATCAACCAGGGGGCCGCCAGACCGTCATCACCGTGTCGCCAGCTGCGCTGATGGGACTACCGAGCGCGCCTCCGGCGCCCATTGGGTCGCCGGTCTCGTAGAACGCGAAGAGCACCGAATAGGGGCGCTGCGTCGTGCGGTCCTGCCCGAAGAGCTTCACCTGTCGGGCATCGACGACGCTGTGGTAACCGAGCCGTTCCAGCTCGAGGACCACCGCTGCGGTGACCTCCCAGGCGTCGGGTGAAGCGACCGAGTACCCGATCCAGGAGTCGTGCGGCCTGAGCTGTGCCTTGGCGTCAGCGACGAACGTCGTGGCCCTGGCCGTCTCCTCGTTCACGCTGGCCAGTGATCTCCCGCGGAGGTCCGTCGCTACCGTGACGCCGGCCGCGGCCATCGCCATCACGGTGAGCAGGGCAGTGGCGTTGAGGGAAGGGCGTGCCGGTCGCGATCGGGTGTTCGGTGGCGGCGGTCGGGTCGCAGCAGACGGTCGGGGCGCAAGCAGCCCCACACCCAGGGCCACCAGCGCCACGTAGGGGACGAACGCCAGCCACCCGGTGACATAGGCGTAATCGGCGTCACCGGCGCGGTGCACGGTCACTACGGCCAACGGCACGGCGAGCAGCGGAGCGCAGGCCAGGGCCGCAGCGAACCCCCGCCTGCGACGCACCAGCCACCCGACAAGCAGGGCCGAGGCGATGAGCACTAGCAGCGCCGCGACCTCCTTCGTCCAGCTGGCAGGCAGTGGCGCGCTCCACCAGCTGAGCGAACCAAGGATCGGCGTGGTGCGGTGTGGAGGCGAGATCGCGAGCGACCGCAAGACGATGCTCGATGCGCTGTCCAGCGCGGTGCGGGAGCCCTCGCCAGCTTGCCACCAGCGCAGAATCAGGCTGAGGTTGTTGGGGTCACCGCGGAACAGCTCCAGGGTGCTCGGAACCCACATGAGCGCGAGCGCGGCGAACCCGCTCAAGCGGCCCCAGTGGCGCCACCAACGCCGAGGTTGCCAAGGAGGCGCTCCTCGCCACATGCGGACGAGTGACCAGACGGCGGCGAGCGAGAGCATCGCAGCCACGAACACGGCGGCGGTGACGTGGGTCTGGATCTCATAGGAACCCACCACCGCAGCCCACAGCCACGCCCCTGCCGTCCTGGTGACGGCCGCGGCCCAAAGCACCACGAACAGCAACATCGGCGTGATGATGAGCAGCGGGTTCCACGGCTGCCGCAACGTGTCGAGGCTCACCGCAAGGCAGAACAGGTTGAGGGCGATCGCTGTCCACAACGCTGCTCGGGAGCCCGCCCGGCGCCAGATGAGCACCGCGACGGCGGCGAGCGCTACGGCGTTGATCAGGACAGCCCCCAGGTAGAGGCCAGGACCGGGCTCGAGGAGCCGGACCGCCGGTGCCAGCAGATAGAACATGGCCGGCCCGAGGTGGTGGAAGCCTGGGCTGGCGCTCGGGCCGAGTAGCTGCTCGAGGTGCCAAGCGTCCCGGGTGGCCAGCTCGAACAGGGCGAAGTCTCCGAACACGACCTCGTGCACCGGCTGGACGATGATCCGGATCGCCTCCACGACCGGCCACAACAGAACCGACACGATCGCCAGCCAACCCACGAGGTCGGCACCGCGATCCCGTCCCGTCGGCTGATCGGCCTGGGGCGGCACGCCAGCACGGTGCCGAGAAGCCCACCGGGGCCAACTCCTCTTGTCGCTGTGGCCCTCGGCGGTGGTCGACGTCGTCATGTCACGCCGGGACAGGTGGGATCGGACCGACCAACCACCCGGTACACCGCCACACGGTACAGGGTCGCCGTGTCACTCTCCACGACCGGCTCGAAGGCCGGATCGGCGTCCAGCCATCCCTGCCACTTGCTGTCTGGGATCACCCCGGCGAAGGGGAAACGGCCGTCGCCCAATGCCTGCATCCAGGCCGGGCACGAGTCGAGGGCGATGGGGCCGCCGTCGACTGAGCGATCACGGGTCAGCGTCACCACCCTGTTGCGGGCCCCCGGCCCGTACAAGTGGGCGGCGGCCGGCACCCACCCGCCGATCCTGGTGGGCGACGCGCTCGCCGCCCACCGCTGGACCGGATCGGTCTGCGATCGGTCGGATGCTGCCGCCCGATGGCGATCACGGCAACAACGGTCAGGGCGGTCGTGGCCGCTGTACCCGCCCAGGTCCAGCGCCGCAGGGAAGGCCGTACTGACAGCGCAGCCACCAACCCGCCGCCGAGAGAGGTGGCAACCAGGAGGACGAAGCCTCGACCGCCGATCTCGGGCTCCCAGAAGGCGATGCGCCGACCGGGGGCTGATGCTGCTGGCGGCCACGAGCCATCCGGCGGCGGGCATGGTCCAGGCCCAACGCCAGCGTCCGACGGCGAGGGCTGCGCCCACCATCCCCGTGAGGAGCACGGGGATGGCGTAGTGCAGGTTGATGACGAAGGCTCCCGGGCTCCCTCCCCCGCCGTACGCGCTCCCCGGAAGGATGAGGTAACCGACGCCGGTCACGATCACAGGACGCTCAAGCCGCGCCGAAAGCCGCTGGACCGCAGGCCGCACGCCACCCCAAACAGCAAAGCGACGAGGACCAGTGGGAACAGCGGGCCGAGGCCCCGGCCCAGGCCCTGCCAGAAGTGGCCAAGGGCGCGCCCGCGTACGAGGTACCAGGCGATCGAGAAGGCGTCGGCGGCGCCCTCCGTGGAGATCTGCCGGACTCGAACGAGCCAATCGCCAGGTGCGCGGGAGGCAACGGGTTGCCATAGGTGACTGCGTTGCGCAGGTACCATGACCCGCCCATCGCCAGAGCGGCGAACGCTCCCGCGCCCGCCGTTCGCAGGCGGTGGGCCGACCCCCCGGTGCACAGCATCCAAAGGGCCAGCGCAGCGAGCGCCACACCCGGGACGACCGTGGAGAACTTCGAGCCGCAGGCGACCCCGCTGCAGGCCAGTGCCAGCAAGCAAGGGCCAGGTCGCCCGCGCCCGTGCGCCAGGACAGCGAGCCCACCTAGCGGCGCTGCCTCGCATGCGGCGAAGAACGCCCGCTTGACCGAGATCGACAGGAGCGCACCCGAGCCGAGGAACAGGCTGGCGTTCACGATCGCCGGCACGAGCGCTGACGAGCTCACTCATCACCTCCAACCCACGCCCGAGATACTAGAGGTGAAGGGCCACGGGAACGAAGGCGCCGCCCCTGGTTCCGCCTCAGCGTGTCCCCCGCCCGAACGGGGAGGTGACAGCCCTGGGGCGGTGGGGGATACTGCCGGGCGATGAGTCGGCTGAGCGTTCTGGTCGACGCGACGGCGCTGGGCGGCCCCTCCGCCTCGAGCGGCATTCGCATGATGACCCAGGGTCTCCTCGGAGGACTCGTAGCCGAAGGATCCTTCGACATCACCGCCATCGTCACGCCCGGCGTGCACCTCCCGAGCGGGGTGAAGCGGAGGGAGGTCCATCGGGTGGCCCCGAAGGGTCGAGCCGAGCTGGCGGAGCATGCCCTGCGCCTGCCGCTCGAGCTGTGCCGCACAGCCACCGACGTCTTCCACGAGATCAGCTTCCACGCCCCTTGGAGGGTGAACCGGCCTTACGTCCAGACCTTGTTCGACGTCATCCCGCTCGTCCTGGACGACCCGGACCTGGCCGTCCTCCGCCGGCGCTGGCGCCGCTTCGCGCCGCGCTACCGCCGGGCCGACGCCGTGATCGCCATCTCCCGGTCGGCCGCGGACGACGGGATACGGCTCCTCGGCCTCGACCCGGCGCGGATCGAGATCGCCCACCTCGGCGTCGGCCCCGACTTCCATCCCGGACCGACGATGGCCGATGTCCCCTACCTCCTGGTCGTCAGCGACTTCTCCCGGCGGAAGGGCTTCGCCGAGGCCTTCGAGGTCGTGGCCCGCCTGGCCGAGCTCGGGTACCCGCACCGGCTCAAGGTCGCCGGCCAGGTCGATCCATGGGCGCGTGGCGACCTCGACAGCACGATCGCTGCCACCCGCCGGCCAGACCTGATCAAGCACGTCGGCTTCGTCGATGACCTTCCTGCGCTAGTCCGCTCGGCCTCGCTCTTCCTCAGCACCAGCCGGTACGAGGGCTTCGGCCTCCCATCCCTCGAGGCCATGGCCAGCGGCGTGCCCGTCGTCGCCTTCGCCAACTCGGCGGTCACCGAGGTCGTTGCAGACGGAGGATCCCTCGTTCCCGACGGCGATGTCGGAGCCATGACCGATGCCGCTGACCGGCTCCTCGGATCGCCGGCGGCCTGGGACGAGGTTCGGGCTGCTGGTCTGGCACGGGCCGCCCAGTTCACCTGGGCCGCTGCCGCCAAGGTGCACGCCGAGGTCTTCTCGTCGGTCTGCGCCCGCTGAGCCGGGAAGTGGGCGCCGGTAAGGTGCTCGTGCTGTGGCTGGTGCGCGTCGAGTCCTGTTCTTCGACGCCTACCCCCACGCCTTCTCGGG
>Ga0136611_10002319_pt1 | contig 13244 bp, 11 predicted proteins | sample AntDrymUQ2232306_2_FD_106645 | JGI IMG/M metagenome (GOLD analysis project Ga0136611, IMG submission 106645) | Polar desert sand microbial communities from Dry Valleys, Antarctica - metaG UQ223 (23.06) | ecosystem: Environmental > Terrestrial > Soil > Desert | place: Antarctica: Dry Valley... | reverse complement strand
GCTGTGGGCGGCCGGGCAGACCGTCGTCAGCGTCGGCGTGGACAGTTCGTCGCTGGCCAAAGGCGCGGTCGAGGTCCTCGCCGCCTGTCGCCGGGAACTCGCCGGGAGCACCGCGATCGTGCGGGAGGTGAGTGGCAACGGCGCACTCTGGATGGAGCCGTGGGTCGAGATCAAGCGGCCGGACCAACCGCCGATCGTCTACGCCAATGTCGAGCTCGCCGAGGTCCCGGCCCTGCTCGCGGGGTCGCTCGAAGATCGTGCCCTGGGCGTCCGCGACGGTGCCGCGTTCAACGGTGTCCCGGCCCTGGACGACCACCCCTTCTTCCGTCACCAGGAGCGGATCGTCCTCCGCAACGTCGGGGTGATCGAGCCCGAGTCGATCGAGGACGCGATAGCGCGTGGCGCGTACAGCGCCTATTTCCGGGTGCTCTTCGAGTTGTCGGCCGAGGAGGCGATCGCGGAGGTCACCGCCTCCGGCTTGCGAGGCCGTGGGGGTGCCGGATTCCCCGCGGGCATCAAGTGGGAGAGCGGCAGGAAGGCCAAGGCCCGCCCGAAGTTCGTCATTTGCAACAGTCACGAGGGCGAGCCGAACGTCTACAAGGACCGCCGCATCCACGAGGGCGATCCGCATCGGATCCTCGAGGGGATCCTCATCGCCTGCATCGTCTGCGGCGCCGAGCGGGGCTATAACTACATCGGTGGGGAGTATCCGCTCGCGATCCAGCGATTCCGGAAGGCCGTCGCCGACGCCGAGCGCCTCGGCCTGATCGGCCACGATGTCCTCGGCTCCGGCAAGTCGGTCGCGTTTCGCGTCCGGACCGGCGGCGGCGCCTACATCTGTGGCGAGGGGTCCGCCCTCATGTTCTCGATCATGGGTGTCCGGGGCCAGCCCCGGACCAAGCCGCCCCGTTCGGTCGAGGAAGGCATCTGGAAGCGCCCGACCATCGCCAACAATACCGAGACCCTGGCAAACATCCCCGACATCATCATGCGGGGGGGCGAGTGGTTCGCCGGGATCGGGACCGAGGGCAGCAAAGGCACCAAGTTGATGACGGTCCAGGGGCCCGTCAAGACGATGGGTCTGGTCGAGGTGCCCATGGGGATCTCCTTGCGGACACTCGTCGAGGAGGTGTGGGGCGGCATGCGGGAGGGTTCGTCCTTCAAAGGCATCCAGACCGGCGGCGTCTCGGCCGGCCCGTTGCGGGATGACCACCTCGACATCCCGGTCGATTTCGACTCGATGACCGATCTAGGCGGCATGCTGGGGTCCGGCGGCTTCGTCGTCTTTGACCAGAACGTCTGCGTCGTTGATTTCGCCCGCTACCTGACCGCCTTCAATCGCTACGAATCGTGCAGCAAGTGCGTCCCCTGTCGCCTTGGCAACCCAGCCCTAGTCGAGGTGCTCGACCGGATTCGCCTGGGGCGCGGGTCGATGGCCGACCTCGCGCTGCTGGAGCGCACGAGCAAGCACATCATCGAATTGTCACTGTGCGGATTGGGCCAGGTTGCCCCTATGCCCTTGCTGGGGATGATGAAGATGTACGCCGACGAGTTCCGCGCCCACATCGAGGACGGGGTCTGTGCGACCGGAACCTGCCCGATCAGCGTCGCCCCCTCGGCCCTGATCGCCGCCGACTAGCGTCCCGCACGGGTCGGGTTCGTGGGCAACGGTCGACGCCCGCCTCGTCCGACGCGGGCGTCTTCATCCCTGACGTGCGAGGCACTCCGGAGTTCGATCGCTCGGTTCCCGGTTCTCCGGCCGGCGTCTCCTTTGCCGGATGCCCAGCGGCGATCTGCGTCTCGACCTTCCTGAGTCGGACGAATCGCTGAACCGTTGAGTGCTTCACCGGTTCATCTCCCCGTGAGATCAACGGCGCCTCGCCTCAATCGAGCGGCACCTCGATGCCCGCGCCAGCGTCCAGCGCCCTGGCGTACGCTCGCCGGGCGACGGAGACATCTTGGATGGCGTTTCCGACCGATTTGAAGAATGTCACCTGGTCTTCGGCGGTCCGGCCGGTCTTCGTCCCCGCGACGATCTCGCCGAGTTCGGCCCGGATGTGCTCGCGCCCGATCACGCCGTCCGCCAACGGGATCGTCAAGTCCCCCCCCTCCGCCAGGGCCGCTTCGACCTGGTCCACGACGACGACCGAACGAGCCACGGTCTCGGCTGGGATCTCCTGCATCTCGGGCGTGTAGGCCCCAACGCCATTGATGTGAGTACCGGGCCGGACATCCCCGTCGGCGAACACCGGCCGGCGTGAAGTCGTCGCGGTGCAGATGATGTGCGCTTCACGCGCGACCGAAGGGTCGGTCGTCGTTTCCAGGCGGTCGACCAGTTCCGGCCAGTCGCTGGTCAATGCCTCGCGATATCTCCGAAGGCGGTCAGGATCGAGGTCGATCACCAGGATCCGCTCGATCGAGCGGACGGCGCAGACCGCCGCGGCCTGGGTGACGCCCTGGGCGCCGGCGCCGTACACGGCGAGCACCGAGGCATCCGGTCGGGCTAGCAGATCGGTAGCGGCCCCGGACACGGCCCCGGTCCGCAGCGCGGTCAGGTACGTCCCGTCCAAGATTGCCAGCGGAACGCCGGTGATGGGGTCCAGCAGGAACACGATAGCGTGGATCAGGGGCAATCCCTTCGCCGCATTGTCGTGCCCGACCGCGACGACCTTGATCCCGAGGGCATCGAGGCCGGGCACCGAGGCTGGCATGAACAAGGCGTCTAGGCGGCTCTCGGGAAGGTGAATGCCTGTCCGCAGGGGGGCCTCGGCCCGACCGGCCGACAACTCTGCGAACGCGGACTTCATCAGGGAGATCGCGTCGGCCATCGGCACGAAGGTGCGCAGGTCGGCGCGACTGAGGGCGAGCATGAAGCCTCCTGAACACGTTTCGGTCGAACCCTGCGCCGCGGTTCGGGCGGCGAAGAGCGGGCGGCATGCCATGGTATACTCATGGGAACCGCATGATAGTCGAGTCGCTACCGGGACGACGCGGTGGATGGCCGTGCGCGGAACCCGTGTGACAGAATAGGGATATGGTTCCAGCTGGCCTGACGCGACGTCTCCACCAGCATAGTCGGCGCGGGGGCATCGCTGTCGGACTGAGCATGCTCATCGCCGCGATGGTCCTCCTCGGCGGGTTCGTCCTCATCTACGGGGCCCTGGAGCCCTACACCCGCGATTTCGTCGCGGCCGACGTTCCACAGGACCCCACCCCCTCTGTCGAACCTGCTCGAGCCACCGAGTCTACCGCGGCCCTGTCCGGGCCCGGTGAGGAACCGTCGGCAGCGGCCGGCGAAGACCCCACGAGCGCGGCCGATGAGGAACCGACGCCCGAGGGAGACGGTCCCGCTCCCACCCCGACCGCCACGACCGGCCCGATCACGATCGCCGAGGACGATACGGCGTTCGAACCCGATTACCAGGTCGATCCCGGCGCTGATACCGGCATTAACTTCCGGACGGCGCCCAGCATAGCCGGCGGTCAATCTACGGTGATCATCGCTCTCCCGCCCGGCACTCAGCTCGAATCGCAGGGCGAGCAGCGAGAGGACGCCGAGAACCCGGCCGAGAATGGGACCTGGCTCCTCTTCCAGACCGAGGATGGCCAGGAGGGCTGGGTCCGAGAGATCGATGTCGTTCAAATCTAGATCGAGCGACATCTCCCGGTCCGTCGGCCGGGACCTCGAACACGACGCCGTCCACCGGGAAGGATGTACACCATGCAACGCGTGACCATTATCGGACTCGGGCTCGTCGGGGGGTCGATTGGCCTGGGACTGCGCCGGTGGTCGGCCGCTCAAGGAGGATCCAGTCCCGCCCTGCGCGTCACCGGATTCGACACCGACCTAGATCATCAGCAACTTGCCAAGAAAATCGGTGCGGTCGACCATGCCGAGTGGAAACTGGTCAATGCCATCGCCGGCGCTGACCTGATCGTCCTCGCCACGCCAGTCGCCGCGATGCGGGAAACGATGTCTGACATCGCCGCGTCCCTTCGTCCGGGCGCCGTCGTCACGGATACCGGCTCGACCAAGGCCGATGTCCTGGCCTGGGCCACCGAGGCGATCCCGGCGGGCGTCAACTTCGTTGGCGGCCACCCGATGGCCGGCAAGGCCCAGAGCATCGAGGCCGCCGACGCCGACCTATTCAAGGGCGCCACATGGTGCGTCTGCCCGTCGGTGACCGCGACCGAGGACGCCAACAAGATCGTCCTCGGTATGATCGCCGCCCTCGGCGCCGAGCCGTACTTCATCGACCCGCACGAGCACGACGCCTACGTCGCCGGGGTCAGTCACCTCCCGTTCGTGGTCTCGACCGCGCTGATGCGGGCAGTCTCTAATGACCCGTCATGGCGAGACATGCGAGCCTTGACCGCGACCGGCTTCCGCGACCTCACTCGCCTGGCGGCGGGCGGCCCCGAGATGCATCGCGACATCGTTCTGACGAACGGCCCCGCCGTGGAGCGATGGGTCGATGCCATGGTCGAAGAACTCCAGAGGTTCAAGGGTATGCTCCGGTCCGAGGACCGGTCAGATGATCTGCTGACCTTCTTCGAGGGCGCCCGCGACGCGCGGGCAGATTGGTCGACCCAGACGACCCGCGAGGGTGGTTTGCTTCAGGAGACCCGCGACGAGTTGAGCGCCGTCAACATGAGCGGCCAGATGGGCAGGATGCTGTTCGGCAATTTCGCCGGCCGTCGCCGCTCGTCGGCTTCGCGCCGGCCCGCCGGCGCCCGCCGCGGTGACAAGGGCGACGACTGACCGACCGCACTGACATCCCGGCGCACCGTGACGTCAGGGAAGGATGCTCCACTCGTCTGGCAGCCGGTAGCGGTAGAGAGCCCCGGTCGGTTTGCCATCGCGCCGCATCCGCCCCCAATCCTGGCGACGCGGGTTCGAATTGCTGTTCTGGACTTGGACGATCCGGCGCCGGGGCAAGTTGAAGATGACCAGCCCGGAACCCTCCGGACCCATGCTGGCCACCCGGGTGCCGTCGTCTAGGACCCGAAACGGTCCTCGCCTTCGGTCGGCGGACAGCCACTCGACGAGACCGGGGTGCTCATCGCGGGTGAAGTGCTCGTCGAAGACGCGTAGGTCTCGCTTGACCGGGGAGATGGTCTCGGCATCGAGGGCGGAGACCGCGTCGAGGAGTGCCGCCATCGTCGGCGGCGACCCGGCGCAACTCGCCGTGAGCATCTTCGATAGGTGGGCCGGGCCGACGAAACTGACCGTGCCCACATTGTCGAGGACGGTGTATCGCAATCGATGTCTCGGCAGTCCCGCTGTCGGCTCCTCGCTCACCATCACCAATCCCCATCGTCATCGCGACGATCCCCATCATCAACGACCCGGCACGTCCGGCATGGACCGAGACATGGTCCCGCGATGAGAGTCGATGGTGAACGGCGCGGGCCGTAAGGTACCATGACCGTGCTCGTCCACCTATCACCCGAGTGTCTCCAGGCTCGAGAGTCCCGCCCATGGCCCACGACCGCTACGCCCGCCAAATGCGCTTCGGACCGCTCGGCGGCGACGCCCAGGACCGCCTCGCGGCGGCGCGGGTCGTCCTGGTCGGCTGCGGGGCGCTCGGATCCGCCGTCGCCAATACGCTGGTCCGGGCCGGCGCCGGGCACCTGACGATCCTCGACCGGGACTACGTCGAGACCTCGAATTTGCAGCGACAGGTGCTCTTCGACGAGTCCCACGTCGCCGATGCCCTCCCCAAGGCCATCGCCGCTGCTCGGGTCCTCGCCGGCATCAATGGTCAGGTGAACGTGGTACCGGTCGTGGTCGATGTCCACGGTGGAAATATCGAGTCCCTGGTCGCGGATGCCGGCCTGATCGTCGACGGCACCGACTCGATCGAGACCCGCTCGATCATCAACGAGGTGGCGGTCAAACTGGGCATCCCCTGGGTCTACGGCGGGGTCGTCGGCAGCACCGGGATGTCTATGACCGTGATCCCGGGGGAGACACCGTGCCTGCGGTGCGTGTTCCCCCGTGCCCCGGCTCCGGGCAGCCTGCCGACCTGCGAGACGGCTGGGGTGATCGGGCCCGCGGTCGAAGCGGTTGCGGCAGTCCAATCGGTCGAGGCCATGAAGGTGCTGACCGGCCAATTCGACGCCATGCACGGCGGCCTTGTCACTCTGGACATGTGGAGAGTGACCATGGAAACGGTCCCGACCGGCGCCCCGCGCCCGGGATGTCCCGTCTGTGGGGCGCGAGAATTCCCGAGCTTGGGCTCCGCGGTCCGCCAGTCGGTCGCACTGTGCGGCCGCGACTCGATGCAGGTGTCGGCTCACCCCCCCGCGCCGGTCGACCTCGACGGCCTCGCCCGACGGCTCGATGGACTGGGCGTCGTGCGCTTGACGCCGTTCCTGCTCCGGTTCACCCCGTCCGGCCCGGGCCGCGGCCTGACGGTCTTTCCCGATGGCCGGGCGATCGTCCACGACACGTCCGACGCCGGGGTCGCACGGGCCGACTACGCGCGCTGGGTTGGCCATTAGGAATGCGATGATCTATCTGGATAACGCCGCCACGAGTTGGCCGAAGCCCCCTTCCGTCGGTGAGACGCTCGCGGCCTTCCTGGCAGTGGCCGGGGCGAACCCGGGCCGGGGTAGCCACCGCATGGCCCGCGAGGCGGCCCTGGCCATCGCCGTGACCCGGTCCCGTTTGGCCGTGATGCTTGGCGCGGCCGACCCTGACCGGGTGATCTTCACCGGCAGCGCGACCGAGGCGATCAACCTGGCCATCCTTGGGATGTCCCGCCCCGGTGACCGCATCGTCTCGACGGGCATGGGCCACAATGCCGTCCGGCGTCCCCTGGCGGTCGTCGCGGGACGGGGCGTCGAGGTGGTCACCCTCACGCTTGGGCCCGACGTGGACATCGACGAGGACCGCCTGGCGTCAGCGATGCGTGGCGCGTGTCTGGTCGTGATGACCCACGCCTCGAACGTCAACGGCGCCATCCAGCCCGTCTCGAGAGTCGCCCGGCTCGCCCACGCGGCGGGTGCGCTCCTGCTCCTCGACGCTTCCCAGACGGCCGGGGCCATCCCCTTCGACATGGAGATGCTCGGGGCCGATCTCGTCGCGGTGCCGGGGCACAAGGGGCTGATGGGCCCCCCAGGCACCGGAGCCCTGGTGATCGGGCACCGGGTCGACCCCGCCCGGTTGGATCCCTTGCTGACCGGCGGGACTGGCTTCCGGTCAGAGGACGACGCGCCGCCGGCCGAATTGCCGTACCGATACGAAGCCGGTACCCTCAACACCGTCGGGATCGCGGCGCTCGGGGCGGGCCTCGCCTACTTGGAGGATCGGGGGGTCGCGTCGATCGCGGCTCACGAGGCGGGTCTGACGACCAGGTTGGTCGCCGGCCTCGCGGCGATCCCCGGCGTCACCGTCCTCGCGGCCGGGGATCCGGCTCGCCAGGCCGCCGTCGTCTCGTTCGTGGCGCGGGCGTGGTCGCCGCAGGAAGTGGCGATGGTGCTGGACCAATCGTTCGACATCGCCTGCCGCGCGGGCCTGCATTGCGCCCCGGAAGCCTGCCGGGCCCTCGGGGTCTTTCCCGCCGGAACTGTCCGCTTCAGCCCCGGCCCATTTTCCACCGCAGAAGAAATCGACACCGCGATCGATGCGGTCGCGACGATCGCCACCGCACCCGTCCTCACGGCCACGTCCGCCACCCCCGCACCGTTCGCCGGTCAGTAGACCGGTCCCCGAAAGGTCGCCCCGATGACCCTTATTCGCCCCCCGGCAGACGCTCCAGACCCGCCCAGGTCACGGATGGAGGACGAGGTCCTGGAAATCTTGCAGCGGACCGACCGGCCGATCAGCTTCACCGATCACGTCAGGCGCCGGACCAACGCCAGGCGCCGGGCCGCCATGTCCGACAGGTTGCGCCGGTTCCAATTCGGACCTCGACTGACCGCCATCCTGCCCCTGCTCGTGGCAGTCATCACGGCGGGCCTCGGCCTGGCTCTGCGAGACGTCTCTCCCCTGCTCTCGACCATTCTTGGCTGGACCAGTGTCGCCTCCCTGTTGATCCTGTTCGTTCCCCGCTTCCGGCGGGCGACCCAACCGTCCGTCAAGCGCTGGCGAGGCCGGGACATGACGTTCGATCCCGAGCGACCCGATGTGTTGCGGTCCCTGCGAGAACGGTTCGGCCGGGGCCGGCGCTTCTGAGCCTCGGGTCGAGCCCGGTCGTCCCCGTGCGGGGCAACGGTCTGGATCGTCTCGTGAGGTGTCGTCTGGAGGGAACACCCCGGTGCCGAATGTGGTCGCCAACAGCGTCGATGCCTACCTCGTCCGCCGCCAACCGGGCGGACTCCAGTTCTTGCTCCTGCTCCGGAAGCCGGACCTGCCGCTCGGCCAGACCTGGCAACCGATCCATACTCAGGTGACTGGCCGTGAGACCGCGATGGACGCGGCCAGGAGGGCGATTCGCACCAGGACCGGTATCCACGAGGGCACCTACTCGTCGGCCGACATCATCCACCAGTTCTACGATCACCTCAGCGACACCGTCGTCCTGGCCCCGGTCCTCGTCTGCGAAGTCAGCCCGCGCGTGCCGGTCGTCCTGGACGACGAGCACTTCGACAGCGCCTGGTGCGATCGCGAGGAGGCCACCGCCCGCCTGCTCTGGGCGGGCCAGCGCAGCGCCGTCCGTCACATCGATGATCTCCTCGGCCCCGGCGGCCCCGATACGGATTTTTATCGCATATCGTGACCGGGGGCGAACGGGTGTTCTAGGACCGGGCCGGTGCACGGGGTATACTTGGATCTCACTTCTTCCCCTCCCCCGCCCTCGTCGCCCGACCCCGGAGGACTCGATGCCCGACTTCAAACTCGTCTCCGACCTCCGGCCCACGGGCGACCAACCCAAGGCGATCGAGGGGCTGCTCGACGGCCTCGGTGCCGAGCTCAAGCAGCAGACCCTGCTGGGAGTGACCGGGTCGGGCAAGACGTTCACGATGGCCAACATCGTCGCCCAGACCAATCGACCGACGCTGGTCCTGGCCCACAATAAGACCCTCGCCGCCCAGCTCTACTCCGAGTTCAAGGAGTTCTTCCCGCACAACGCGATCGAGTACTTCGTCTCCTACTATGATTATTACCAGCCCGAGGCCTACGTCGCCCGGACCGATACGTTCATCGAGAAGGACGCCGACATCAATGAAGAGATCGACAAGCTCCGCCACGCCGCGACCCGGTCCCTGCTGACGCGTCACGATGTCCTGATCGTCGCCTCGGTCTCCTGCATCTACGGTCTCGGTTCACCGGAGGAGTACGGCAATACCGTGGTGTCGCTCCGCCGCGGTGGCCAGGTCAAGCGAGATAAGGTCATCCGACACCTCATCGACATCCAGTACGACCGAAATGACCTGACCCTGGTGCGGGGTTCGTTCCGAGCCCGGGGCGACACCCTGGAGGTCTTCCCGGCCTACGAGGAGATCGCCCTGCGGATCGAGTTCTTCGGCGACGAGATCGAGCGAATCGTCGAGGTAGATCCCCTGACCGGCGAGGTCCTGATCGAGCGACTCGACATCGACATCTATCCGGCCAAACACTTCGTGACGACCTCGGACAAGCTGGTCGCCGCGATCAAAGACATCGAGGCCGAACTCGACGGGCAACTCAAATCGTTCGATGATCAGGGCAAGGTCCTCGAAGCGGCCCGCCTCCGGCAGCGAACGATGTACGACCTGGAGATGATGCAAGAGGCGGGGTACTGCTCCGGGATCGAGAACTACTCGATGCACCTCTCGCGGCGCCGTCCCGGAGAACAGCCATCGACGCTGATGGACTACTTCCCGGATGATTACCTGCTGTTCGTGGACGAGTCCCATATCTCGTTGCCCCAGGTCCGGGGAATGTATGCCGGAGACCGGGCCCGCAAGGACGTCCTGGTCGAGCACGGCTTTCGTCTGCCCTCGGCGCGGGACAATCGCCCCTTGACCTTCACCGAGTTCGAGGGGATGGTCAACCAGGTCATCTACGTCTCGGCCACGCCCGGCCCCTACGAGCAGGAGCACGCCGAGCGCGTCGTCGAGCAGGTCATCCGCCCGACCGGCCTGATCGACCCGGCCATCATCGTCCGGCCGACCAAAGGCCAGATCGACGACCTGCTGGGCGAGATCAACATCCGGGTCGGTCGCGGCGAGCGGGTCCTGGTGACCACGTTGACGAAGCGGATGTCCGAGGACCTGGCCGACTACCTGAAGGAGGCCGGGGTCCGGACGCACTACCTGCACAGCGAGATCGACACCCTAGAGCGGATCGAAATTCTGCGGGACCTCCGCCTCGGTGTGTACGACGTCGTCGTCGGCATCAACCTGTTGCGGGAGGGTCTCGACCTGCCGGAAGTGTCCCTGGTGGCCATCCTCGACGCCGACAAGGAGGGGTTCCTCCGCTCCGAGGGTTCGCTGATCCAGACGATTGGCCGGGCCGCCCGCCACGTCGACGGCCAGGTGATCATGTATGGCGACGTGATGACCCGGTCGATGAAGGCGGCGATCGGCGAGACGTATCGCCGTCGCGATGTCCAGATTGCCCATAACACCGCACACGGCATCGAGCCGCGCGGCATCATCAAGGAGATCCGCGACATCACCGAGCGAGTCCGCCAGGTGGCCGAGGAAGTCGTTAGCTACCGGACCGAAGGCGGCCAGCCCGGCATCATCGCCGAGATCCCCAGGGTCGAACTGACCCGGATGGTCAAGGACCTCGAATCCCAGATGAAGGCCGCGTCCAGAGACCTCGAATTCGAGAAGGCGGCGCTTCTACGGGACCAGATCGTCGAGTTGCGCCGGATCATGGAGACCGACCCCGCCGGGATGCCGATCCTCGCACCGTAGGACTGCCTCGCGAATGCCCCCGAGTCCGGTGGACCATGCGTCGCGGCGAAGGAGTCACTCACACCGTGTTTTCCATTTCCCTGCCCCGAGGTTTCATCACGGTCACCTTGGCCGTCCTACCGGTGATCTCGATGCTGGCGGCCGTCCCGGCCCTGGCACAGGACACTGCCCCGACGAGGACCGCGTGTAATCCCCTCTCCGGTGACGCCGCGACTCGCACCGCCTCGGGAACAGCCAACGCCAACGACGCGGCCTGCGCCACGGTCGCCGCGGCCGTTCAGGCCGTGCTCGGCACGCGGACGACTGCCGAGCCGAGCCCAGAAGCGGGCGAGGCGCAGCCGACCGGGGAAGTGGCAATCGAGCTTCCTCCGGCAGACTTTCCCTCGACGAACGAGCAGGGATTCACCTACGCCCTGGAGGCGTCACTGGCGGCCGACTTCTCGGAAGCCCCGCTCGACGCTGAGGTCTACCGGATCGACGCCGCCGTGCCGACGGAAGCGGATGTCGCGGCATTGGTCACGTCCCTCGGTATTACAGGTGCCGTCGAGTCCCGGGGCGGTGATGTCTTCGTCGCCTCCGGCGATGGCGACCTCTTCGTCACCCCGACGCTGATCCAATACCTCTCCCCCCCGGTCGCCGCCACGGACGACCCGCTCCCGGCGGACGACGAGGCGATCATCCTTGCCCGCGACTGGCTCCAGCGGACGGGCCTGATCGAGCCGGACATGGGCGAGGGCGAGATTATCCCCCAGAGTTCGGATACCGGTCGGACCTTCGTCCAGTTTCGCCCGGTCGAGCCCGGGCGGATCCTGGCGGCCTACCCCAGCATCGTCGTCACCCTCGGACCCGGCGGTGCCGTGTTGGAGGCGAGAGTCCAATGGCCGACGGTGGTGGTCTATGAGCTGTATCGTCTCCGAGACGCCGAATTGGCCTGGCGCGATGTCGAGCTCGGGCGAGCCTATATCGAGGCACCGTTGGAGGGGAGCGGCATCGAACCGGCGACCCTCATCGAGGGGACCGTCACCTACGACCGGATCGAGGTCGGTTACACCACCTCGGGATTGCCCGGGGGCGACCAGTTCCTGCAGCCGGTCTTCATCTTCTCGGGCGAGGTGGTGCCCGTCGATTCAGAGGAGAGCTACCCGATCTCGGCCTACGTCCCTGCCCTGCCCGACAGCGGCGCCCCGGTGGGGTAAGATCGACCGATGACCGATCCCTCAGCACGACGACACGACGAGCGGGACGCCGTGGCCGGACCCTACCTCCTGCTTCTGAACGGACCGAACCTCAATCTGCTCGGCCGTCGCGAACCTGGCATCTACGGCACGACGACGCTGTCGTCGATCGTGGCCAGCGTCCGGATGATGGCCGAGGGAACCGATCCGTCCCATCACCTCGTCGATGTCCAGAGCAATCACGAGGGTGACCTGGTCGATGCCATTCACCGCCACGGGTTCGAAGCCACTGGGATCGTGATCAACCCGGGCGCCCTGAGCCATTACGGATTGTCGCTGCGAGACGCGTTGGCCGCGGTCGCCCGGCCAACGGTCGAGGTCCATCTCTCGAATATCCACGCCCGTGAGGCGTTCCGGCATCACTCCGTCATCTCGGCCGTAACCACCGGCCAAGTGGTCGGTCTCGGACCGGCAGGGTATTCCCTGGCAACCCGGTTTCTCCTCGACCTCGTCACCACGCCGGAGGCAGGCGCATGATCGGCCGACTGGACCGCGCCCGGACAATGCTCGCCGAGACAGGGATCGACGCCGCGCTGGTCACCTCCGCGGCCAACCGGTCCTACTCGTCGGGTTGGGTGACCGGTGATGACGGCGCCCCGAGTGGCGTCTTGCTCATCTCCCCCGGCGGGGCGACGCTCTATACCGGCGCCACGAATCTGCCCTGGGCGGCCGCCAGCGTCCGGGACGTCGACGTCGCGGCCTGGCAACGGCCATGGACGACCTCTATTGCGGCGGCCATCGCGGAGATGGCACCGGGCCGCCTGGGCATCGAGGAGGACGCCCTCACGGTCGCGGCATATTGGGCGCTGCGGGACGCCATGCCCGGGACCGAGATCGTCCCGGTCGGCGGGCCGATCTCCGCTCTCCGCCGCCAGAAAGACGAGGTGGAACTGGACCTCCTCACCAGGGCGATTGCCTTGACCGACCAAGCATTGGAGGCCGTCCTTCCATCTCTGGTGCCGGGAATGACGGAACGGGAAGTGGCCGCGGCGATCGGCCGGGCGCTGACCGGTGCCGGGGCCGACGGCGCCGCATTCCCGACCATCGTGGCCGGTGGCCCCCACGCGGCCCGTCCCCACCATGACCCGACAGACAGGCCGATCGCGACCGGCGAACCGGTCATCATCGATATGGGTGCGCTGGTGAGTGGATATC
>Ga0136611_10002318_pt1 | contig 13251 bp, 13 predicted proteins | sample AntDrymUQ2232306_2_FD_106645 | JGI IMG/M metagenome (GOLD analysis project Ga0136611, IMG submission 106645) | Polar desert sand microbial communities from Dry Valleys, Antarctica - metaG UQ223 (23.06) | ecosystem: Environmental > Terrestrial > Soil > Desert | place: Antarctica: Dry Valley... | reverse complement strand
GGCGAGGGGTGGGCGCCGCACAACCGAGAGACCCGGGGTCAGTGGATGGCTAATTTTAGGTAAAGACCTGGGAGCCAGAGGATACGTAATTTTAGGTAGTGGGTCAGTTTGCATCGAGCAGGCCGACGATTTCCTCGATCTCGACACCATGCACCCGCGACCGGAACCCGGCGTCGAGCGCCGCCAGTTCACGGCGATGGACGTGGTCTCCCGTGGTGCCGTCCTGGGCGTTTGCAGTGCCGCCTCCGCCACCACCGCCAAGGAGTTCCTCGCCGAACCGGTGGCCCGGATGCCGGCCCCGGTCCAAGGCATTCAGGGGGACGGGGGCAGGGAGTTCATGGCCGGCTGCGAGACGGCCTGTCAGGAGCGCCAGATCGCCCTCTCCGTCTTGCCGCCCCGCTCCCCCAAGCGCAACGGCCGGGTCGGGCGGCTCAACGGCACGGTCCGCCGCGAGTTCTGGGAGTGCTATCCGGGCGAGTTGGACCCGCCCACCGTGCAGGCAGCCCCGCGGCGATGGGAGATCCACGACGATACCCATCGACCACACCAAGCCCTCGCCTATCGCACGCCCCAGCAAGAGCTCGATCACCGCCTGTCTCATACGTCCTGAACCAGCAAACCCCCTTGCTTCGGTTGGGGAATGTTGATATCCTAGGGCCGTCGATCATGATCGAACCTGTCATAACAGGTTCGATCAAGTAACCGGACGAAGGGGTCGGATTTGATGCCGGTCGTCTGCCAGAAGTCGCCCACTCCCAAGTATCGGCAGCTTGCGAACCTCCTCCGCTCCCAGATCGTGGGTGGTGGGCTCGCGCCCGGCGACCAGCTCCCCTCCGAAGCTCAGCTGCAGGACGAGCACGGCATCAGCCGGATTACGATCCGGCAGGCCCTCGCCGACCTCGAACGCGAGGGGCTGCTGAGCAAGGTGCCGGGGAAGGGCACCTTCGTCCAGAAGCGATCCCACGTCGACCGGATCACCCGGCTGACCGGTTTTGGCGAGAACGTGGCCGCTCTCGGGATGGAACCCGGCTACCGGGTGCTGCGGGCCGAACCGACGGTGATTCCGGCGGAAATCGCCTCCCGGCTCCACATCCCACCGAGTAAGGGGTTCCTCATCGAACGGCAACTGCTGGCCGACGGCGATCTCGTGTCCGCCCATGTCTCATACCTCCCGCCATGGCTCATCCGCCGCGTCGGTTCGGACGCGCTCTCTGCCGAATCCCTCGGCCAAGGGTCGCTCTACCAAATCATCGAGGCATCCGGCATCTGCATCCATCGGGCGGACGAGATCGTCGAACCGGCCCTGGCGAGCGCGTTCGAGGCGCGAAAACTTGACATCGACGCGGGGGAACTGGTGCTGAGGGTGACGCGAACGATCTGCGACCCCGACGGCACCCCGATCGAGCACGTCCTGATGGTCTACAACGCCGCCCGCTACACCTACCGCACGTCCCTCGTCCGTTGAATGGCGGCGCAGCCGGGCATGCCCGGGAGCTGCGAGTACTCTCCGCAAGGAGGAGGGCTGTCCCGATGGTAGGCCTGCCCTTCCGATCGACACCCAGCCAGGACAAGGGGGTGGCGGTGCCAGTCGCAATCGCGGCCTCCGCCTTCGGAGGTCGATGAGGAGGTGCAGGGTCCGGCGGAACGGGCCGGTGTCAAAGGTTGAACGGTCGGATCGAAAGTCGGGAGGTTTCGATGCAAATCGCGAGGCGCAGGTTGGTCGTCCTGGCGACGGCCGCGCTGCTTGGACTCGTCGTCACGCCATCGTCGGTACTGCTGACGCGGGCGCAGGACCGACCCTTCGAGGGCGCCGAAGTGGTGGTCTCCGGTCCGGCTGGGCAGGTCGAGTGCATCCTGAACTGGACGGCCGACTGGGAGGAGGAGACCGGGGCGACGGTCTTGGTCAACCCGATCCCCTTCAGCGACGTCGACAGCAAGGTGCTGACCGCGACCGGCACCGGCACCTTCCTTGCCGATGTCTACTATTTGGGGTCGCAGACCGCCGGGCAGTTGATGGGCGCCGGTCAGGTGCTTGAGGTGCCGGCCGAATACCAGGAAAGCCTGGGTCTGGACGACATCCCCGAGATCTACAACCAGTTCCAGCTAAGCTGGAACGGCAAGATGTACGGCATCCCCTGGGACGGGGACATGCTGATGCTCAACTACCGCTCCGACCTGCTCGCCGACCCGACCTTCCAGCAAGCGTTCAAGGAGCAGTTCGGCAGCGACCTGGCGGCGCCGCAAAGCTGGACCGAATACGCCAACATAGCCGAATTCTTCAGCGGCAAAGACTGGGACGGCGACGGCGCGACCGACTACGGGCTGGTCGAGTTGCCGATGCGGCGCAACCACGCTTGGAACGGCTTCCTGTCACGGGCGACCGGGTATGCCAAGCACCCGGATGACCCGGCCTTCTTCTTCGACCCGGAGACGATGACGCCGCGGATCAACAATCCCGGCTTTGTCAAGGCCCTCGACGACTGGACGAATGCCCTCCAGTGGGGTCCGCCGGACATGCTCGCCTACGACTGGGCGGCTAACGCGCAGTCCTTCATCGGCGGTCACGCCGCGCTGAACATCCAGTGGGGCGACATCGGCCCGATGAGCGTCGACCCAGAAGCATCGGTGGTCAAGGACAAGGTCGGGTTCGACACCGTCCCCGGTTCGACCGAGGTCTGGAACCCGGCGACGGACGCTTGGGAGACGATGGTCACCCCGAACAAGGCGCCCTTCGCCGGGTTCGGCGGCTGGATCTACGTCGTGCCGGCCCTGACCCGGAACGCCGACGCCTCGTTCGACCTCGCGTCCCACCTTGGTTCACCGGAGGTGCGGCTGAAGGCGGTCACCACGCCCGGCTGTGGTGCAAACCCGAGTTCGCTCGCCCAGCTCGACCCGGCGGTGTGGGTAGCGGCCGGCTTCAGCGCGGAGGCCGCCGACGCCTATACCCGGGCGATCGAGGACTCTCTGACCGACCCCAACGTGGTTTTCGACCTGCGGATTCCGGGCATTCAGGATTATAAGGACTCCCTCGAGATCGCGATCACCAAGGCCCTGTCGGGCGAGGCGTCTTCGCGGGCGGCGCTCGACGAGGCTGCGGCGGAGTGGGAGCGGATCACCGACCGCCTCGGTCGCGACCAGCAGGGCCAGTACTACCGCGAGTCGCTCGGGATTGCCGGAGCCTAGGGCGAATGGCGCGCCAGACCTCCCCGATGCTGGCCACTCCTGTGCCTGGCATTGGCACGGCGGCCGGGCACCGCGTGGCGCGGACGAAGCCGGTGGCCGGGTTCTTTGTGAACCCGGCCGCCATCGTCGTCGTCCTGCTTTCGATCTTCCCGTTCGTGCTTTCGCTGGCGATGACGTTCTCGAACTGGAATCTGCTCTACACCGGTGCCCAGTTCATCGGCCTGGACAACTGGCAGCGACTCCTCGGCGACGCTACGTTCCGGCGATCGGTCACGAACACGCTCTGGATGACGGCGGCGGGGACCGTCATCCAGTACGCGATCGGTCTCGGGCTGGCGCTGTCTGTGCTACGGATCCGCCGGGGGCAGCGGTTTTTCCGACTCGTTTTCCTGCTGCCGATGATGATCAGCCCGGCCGCGGTTGGATACATCATCGGTCGGATGCAGTTCAGCGAGACCCAGGGGCCGATCAACGACATCCTTCGCCACCTTGAACTGGGCGCCGTGCCCTGGATCAGCAACCCGGCGATGGCACCCTGGACGATCGTCATCGCCGACGTCTGGCAGTGGACCTCCTTCATGTTCGTCCTCCTGCTGGCGGGGTTGCAGTCGCTGCCGGAGGAACCGTTCGAGGCGGCCCAAGTCGACGGCGCGTCGTCCTGGCAAATCTTCGTCCAGTTGACGCTGCCGATGCTGATGCCGGTGACGGTGACCGCCGTCCTCATCCGGTCGCTCGAATTGTTCAAACTGATCGACCTCGTCCGCGTCATCACCGCTGGCGGGCCGGGGACGGCAACGCAAACGGTCACTCTCTACGTCTACGACCTCGCGCTCAACCGGGGCGACATGGGTTACGGAGCGACGGTGGCCTATGCCCTCCTTATCCTGGTCACAATCTACGCCCTCATCTACCTGGGGGTGACCCGGCGCAGCGTCGAGAACGCGAGGTAGGGGGTCGAACGATGGTGAAGCGCCTGCGGCCGATCGTGCCGTACATCCCGCTGACGATCTGGTCGGTGGTCATCCTGTTTCCGCTCTACTGGATGGTGATCACCTCCTTCAAGCAGCCGATCGACATCAACCGGGGCATCAGCTACGTCCCCTGGGTCGATTTCTCGCCGAGTTTGCACGCCTGGCAGGACCTGGCGGTGGGGACGGTGCCGGTGGTCGGGCCGCTGCGCAACAGCCTGCTCGCTGCCGCCATTAGCTCCCTAGCCGCGGTCGTCCTCGGCGGCATGGCGGGGTACGGGCTAGCTCGCTTCTCCTACAAATGGGGCCCGTGGCGGAACCAGGAGATCGCCTTTTGGTTCATCTCGCAGCGGATGCTGCCGCCCGCCGCCGCCATCCTCGCCTTCATGGTGATGTTCCGTTACCTCCACCTGCTCGATTCGGTCGCTGGGCTGGCCATCGCCTACACCGGGTTTAACCTGCCCTTCGCAATCTGGATCATGCGCGACTTCTTTGCCGCTCTACCACGGGAACTCGAGGAGGCATCGCTGGTCGAAGGCGCCACATGGTGGACGACCTTCATCCGGATCGCGGTGCCGCTGGCGATGCCGGGACTGGCGGCCACCGGCATCCTCCTCTTCATTTTTTCCTGGAACGAGTACCTGTTCGCGTCGCTGCTCGCGTTCGAGAGCGCCAAGACGATGCCGGTGACGATCGCCGGGATGGCGACGGCGATCGGCACGAAGTGGTGGTTGATGTCCGCCCTCGCGATCGTCAGCATGACGCCGACGGTTCTCCTCGGGCTGCTACTGGAGCGGTACATCGTCCGCGGGCTAACTGCTGGCGCCATCAAGTGAACGAGGTGGGTCGAACGGGATGACGGTCGGATTCGTCGCGCTGTGGCGCAACAACCAGCGGGAGTTCTTGGCCTCGGCGAGCGACGAGTGGGGAACCACGGAACAAATTCAAGATGCGTTTGCCGGTGGCCGAGAGCGAGGAAACCAAACCTACGGCCTGTACTACTGCCGATGGTCCAGCTCCTGGCAGTACCTTACATTCTGGGTGTCGCCGAGCCTCGGGGCTGTTTTCGACACCATTGCCGATCTTGAGCAAGCGGGCGACTTCAAGTTCGCCGACTCGTTGCACCTGGTCGGCCAGTTCGACGGAAATGAAGGTCTGCGAAGCCTCGGGGCATGGGACGAAATTCCCGACGTGATCGAGGGGCAATCTCCTCCGATCGGGGTATTCCTCGCCGAACGTGGCACCCTCGGGGCGGCTCCGTCGGACGGCCGTCACTTTGGCGAGCGGCTGGCTCCGATCGTGGAGGGGCTCGGCGTACGCATGTACGGCCGTTTCAAGTGCCGGTTCGGCAGTGGGTGGGACGCCTTCTCGTTCTGGACCGCGCCGAACGGGGAGGCCGTCATGGAGGCGCTTGGCCAACTGGAGCGGCATCTCGGACCCGCGTTACCCGACCTGGAGGTGGTGATGGGGCGGCTTGATCGCTACTTCCGGTTCGGGAACCATTTGCAGACGGAGCTCACTTGGCTGAACGAGGAGACGCGCGACCGATGAGCGGGCAACCGGCGAGCGTGGGCTGGATCAACTTCTGGAAACCGAAAGACGAGTGGTACTACCTGACCGTGTATGAACGCGACAGGCTGCTGGAGCGGTGGGAGTCCATCCGCGAGGCGGCGGTGGCCCGAGGCGCGGTCCGACTCGGGGTCTACGAGTGTCGGGCGAGCACGGCCTGGGCGCGTGTCGCCCTGTGGGAGTTCCCCGACCTCCAAGCGCTGACCGAGATGGTGGACCGGCTGAGCGAGGCGGCGTACTATCAGTACTTCGCCGAGGAAAACTCCTTCGGACGGCGGACGGAACGGCCGTATGAGAACTTCGAGGTGGCTGCCCGACTGACCGAAGCATTGGGAGGAGCATGAGATGGCGCGGACCTGGGAGATCGCGGTCGAAGAACTGGGCGGGCGGGTGTTCGCCCCCTACGGCCGTATCGTCGGTGTGCCCGACGAGCCTGCTCCCCGCTCGGGTGAAGGCTGGGACTGTTGGTACGGATCCCAGACGCTGGAGTGTCCATGGCCCGTCTACCTGGGCCTGGTGCGGACGGCGCCGCGGCCGATCGTCGTCGACGCCATGGAGCGCCACACGCACACCTTCGAGTTGCTCTATCCCCACGGCACGGATCTGATCCAGCCGTTGGCGCTGCCGCTCGACCTCGACAACCCGGAGGCGCAACCGGACCCGGCCACTTTGCGAGCGTTCCGCATCCCCGTTGGACACGGGATCATCATGCACCCCGGCACCTGGCATAGCGCGGCCTTCCCCGTTGGCGTCGACTGCACCTACAGCTTTGCCTGCATGCAGCCGGATTTCCCCTACGAGCCGGTCTGGGTGCCCTTCCCGGGCGGAGACAATGTCCGGGTTGAGTCACCGTGACCGACGACCGCCGCTGGGATGTCCTCGGTGTCGGCGACGCGGACGTCGACCTTTTCCTAGCGACGCCGTCGCTACCCGGGCACGACGAAAAGGTGCTGGGACGACTCCTCGGCGAGTTTCCCGGTGGGGTCGTCGCCAATTTCTGCCACGCTACAGCGAAGCTGGGCGCGCGCACCGCCTTCGCCACGGTCGTCGGCAGCGACACCTACGGCGAGCTGGCGCTCGCCGGTCTGCGTCGGGCTGGGGTCAACCTTGACCTGGCACTGGTCAAGGAGGGGGGCCGGACCTACTTCTGCGTCGTCCTCCTGGATGCCACCGGCGAAAAGGCGCTGACAGTCGTCGAAACCGATTGCATGGCGCCGCGGCCTGATGAGGTCGACCCGGAGCAGTTCGCGCGGACCCGCCTGGTCCACCTAATGGCGAGCAACCTGGACGACACGATCTGGTACGCCCGCGAGGCGAAAAAACGAGGCGCCCTCGTCTCGCTCGATGTGGAACCGACGACGATCGGCTCCGACTCAGCGCGGTTCCGCGAATTGCTGTCATCGGTCGACCTCGCCTTTCCCAATCTCGCCGGGCTACGCCGGCTTGCTGGGAGAGACGAACTGGAGGACGCCCGACACCTCCTCGGCTGGGGGCCGCAGCTGGTGGTGGTCACAATGGGGGCGGCCGGGTGCCTGATCGTTTCGGGCGAGGAGGTGCGGCGGGTTCCCGCCTTCGATGTGCCAGTCGCCGACACGACGGGCGCCGGCGACTGCTTCAACGGCGCCTTCGTCACCGCCCACCTCCGAGGATGGGATTTCGAGCGTTGTGGCCGGTTCGCCGCCGCCGCCGCCGCCATTGCCATCCAGAGTGTCGGCTCCCAGGTGGGGGTTCCGACGTTTGCCGAGGTTCAGGCTTTTCTGGCCAGTCGGGGTCACGGGCACGGGGATTGAGGAGGGGTGGAGCATTGGACAGGGCCGTTCTGCGGGATCGGATTCACGGGTCGCTGGCCTGGGCCTGCATTGGTGATGCGCTCGGTGCGCCGACCGAGCAACGGAGCATCGACGAGATCCGTCGCCGTTGGGGGGGCCGTGTAGAACGGTTCTACGCCCCCCCCGACGACGCCCCTTTTGCGAAGGGGCGCCTGCCGGGACAGATCACCGACGACGCGAGCCAGATGCTCTACCTCGTCGATGCGTACATCGAGCAACACGGAGAACTCACCGCTCGGGCGGTTGCCGACGCCCTCCTTCGGTGGTCCTCCAATGCTGAGTACTTCCCGCGATTCGCCGGCCCCTCGACGCGGGCCAGCGTCGACCGACTTGCGGCGGGTGAAGATCCCGAGATGACCGGCCGGATGGGTCGCTTGACGACGGAGGGAACGAGCAATGGCGCGGCGATGCGGGTCGCTCCTGCCGGGCTCGCTCACCCCGGCGACCCCGAAGCTGCGGTACGCGACGCTCTCGTCATGTGCCTGCCGTCGCACGCGACGAACCTGGCCATCTCCGGGGCTGCCTGTGTCGCTGCGGCGGTGGCCACGGCGATGGTTCCCGGTACGCCGGTCATCGAGGTGGTTTGGGCAGGACGCTGGGGAGCCATCGAAGGCGAGCGACTCGGCCGCCAGCATGGTCGGGAGGTTGCAGGTCCATCCGTTGCCAAGCGCCTCGACCTTGCGCTCGCGATTGCCGCCAAGGCGGGAAGCTTCGACGGCGCGGTCGCGGAGATCGCCACGACGGTGGGCACTGGGCTGCACGTGAGTGAAGCGGTCCCTGCCGCACTCGGCATCTTCCTGGCCGCTAGCGGCGACCCGTTCCTGTCGGTCGTGGGCGGCGCCAACGCCGGCGACGACACCGACACTGTCGCCTGCATCGCAGGCGGAATCGCCGGTGCCTCCGCCGGACTCAAGTCGGTCCCGCAAGAGCTCTATCGGCAGGTCGTCGAAGCCAACAACCTCGATCTCGAAGGCAAGGCGACAGCCTTCACCGACCTCGTCTCGTCCGGAAAGACATCGTGAAGCCGGAACGACCCAGACTGCCCCCCCGTGCGGCCTCTCGGCTCGACGACTTCGAGAATCCCAAGGTCTTGGGCGCTAGCCGTCAACTCTCCATCGCGTCCGACCTGCTCATCAGCGTCGCCGAGGAGTACCGGGGAGACAGTCCCGGTCTCGTGCAACAAATCTGCGATGTCGTGGACTACTTGGTCGCCCTCCGTGGAGCATCAAGCCAAGCCGTTCCCAACGCCCTTAACCTGATGCTAGACGGACTCGACGATCGCGGGCAAACGCCCATTGACCAGCTCCGCGCCCTGTTCGTGGATCAGGTGCGAGCCTACGATGCCGAAGCTGCAGACCAGATGCGGAGGATTGCCGACTACGGGGCAGCGCTTGCTGCGGGGAGCAAGCGCCTGCTCGCCTACGACTATTCGAGCTCGGTGGCAGCCATTCTTCGGACGCTGAACGAGCTTGGTGAGTCGCCGACGGTGGTGGTGCCAGAGGCTCGACCGCTGGACGGCGGACGCCGTTACATTGAGGATCTTCGAGAGAGTTCGCTCCGTTTCGAGCTCGTGCCCGACGCTGCGATTGGGACCCTGACGCGGGGGTGCGAGTTGGCCCTCGTGGGCGCCGAAACGGTATCGGCTGAGGGCGGCTGCTACAACACGATCGGCACGTTGCTGGTTGCGCTCGCGTGCGAGTACTGGCGTGTTCCGCTCTACTCGCCCACCACGCTTGTCAAGATCGACACCCGTACCCTCCACGGCTTTCAGCGCCGGATCCCGAGTCTAGGGGCACCGCACCTCAAGCGACTGACCGCGGGATGGACCGCAGGGCTGAAGGAGCGGGTCGTTCTGGCTTGCCCAGACCTGGACTACGTGCCGCCGAAGTTGATGAGTGGCTTTGTGACCGAAGTCGGCGTCCTTCCCCCAGCGTCGATCGCGGGTCATGCGGCGCGGATGGCGAAGGCGGCCTGGGATGACTAACGAGTTCGGAATCGAAAAGTCGGCCATCGCTATGATCCAGCTCCGTCCTCTGCCGGGTTCGTATCGCTACGACGGAGAACCGCTGGAGGCGATCGTCGACGCCGTTCTCGCCGAAGCGGCTACGCTGGCGGAGGCGGGGTTCGACGGACTCCAACTGCAGAACATGGGCGACAACCCAAGCACCCGTCGCGTCGGTCCGGAAACGGTGGCTTACATGACGGCCGCAGCGCTTGCGGTCCGTCAGATGTTTCCAGATCTGTCGCTCAGCATCCTTGCCAACTGGGACGCGGAGGCGGCGATCGCCATCGCCGACGCCTCGGGAGCGACGTTCGTGCGGATTGAGCACACGTTCATCGGCGTTTCCGTGGCCAGCTGGGGTCTCTCCCAAGCATGCTGCTACGAGGCCACGCGATTCCGCCGCAAGATCCACGCGCGCGCGCCCATCTTCGTCGATGTCTACGAGCCCCACGCCGTGCCGCTCGGCCCGCGGCCGATCGACGAGGCCGCGCGTGCGGCGGTCGACGAAGGTGGGGCGGACGGCTTGTTCGTCACGGGCAAGACCTTTGCCCACTCGATGGAGTGGCTTCGGACAGTCCGGCGCGCGCTGCCGACGGTGCCGCTCTTGCTTGGTGGTGGCGCGACCGCGGCGAACGTGGGGGAGGCGCTCGCGGTTGCGGATGGCGTCGTGGTCGCCACGTGGATCAAGGGCGGAGATATGAGCAACGCCGTCGATTCGGCACTCGCTCGGGAGTTCATGGAGATGGTCAGGAATGCCCGCGGACGGGGTCGGATCGCTCCCAAGTAGGCCAAGGAGCGTGCCGTCGTGCGGACCGGCTACGAACGAGACGGACGGGGGCTGGGCGTTCCGAGAACGGTGTCCCGCCCCGAGTCCTCGACGCCGTCCGGAGAAAGACCGGGCGAACTCAATGGCCCGGACGAGAGTTTGGGTGGTCGTTGCCGGAGGAACGGGTCCATCCAGGTGACCGCCGCAAGCCCAGCCGGGCCGCGAGGGCAACGTCATCTTGGACGAAGCGAAGAAACAGAGAGATTGGACGCTCCGTTCCAACCAGGGGCGTCACGGACAACGCATGCACTTGGTCACCAATGAGAGGGAGAGAAGATGGCGCGCCAGCCGTACAGCATCCGGGTCGACTGCGACCTGCCCGTCGAGATGCGCGACGGGACCGTCCTCGCCACAGACGTCTACCGCCCGGAGGGCGAAGGCCGCTGGCCGGTGTTGCTCCAGAGGACGCCCTACGACAAAGGGCGGGGGACGCTCGCGCTCCTCCAGACCGACACCTTCCGCGCCGTCGCCCGTGGCTACGCGGTGGTGATCCAGGACTGCCGTGGCCGCTACGCCTCGGACGGCGAATTCGCCCCGTTCCACCAGGAGGTCGCCGACGGCTACGACACCGTCGAGTGGTGCGCCCGCCAACCTTGGGCGGACGGTGGGGTCGGCATGTACGGCACGTCCTACGTCGGGGCCGTCCAATGGCTCGCCGCCGTCGAGGCGCCGCCGAGCCTGCGCTGCATCGTCCCGACCTTCACCGCCTCCGACTACTACGAGGGATGGACCTACCAGGGCGGTGCCTTCCAGTGGGGCTTCATGTGCAACTGGGTGCTCCCCTACCTGGCCTCCGCCGATCTCCTCCGGGGGCGGGACCGGGGGACGGTGTCCGGCACCGACTTCGCCGCTTGGCGCGACCGCCTGACCGCGGCGGTCGACGGCATGGACGAATCGGTCCGGACCCTCCCTTTGGGCGACCTGCCGGTCCCACCGGAAACGTCGCCCTATTTCGCCGAGTGGTTGGCCCACCCCAGCCGCGACGACTTCTGGCGGTCGTGCAGCATCGAGGGGCGGTACGACCGGGTGCGCGTGCCGGCGCTCAACGTGGGCGGCTGGTACGACATCTTCCTCGGCGGCACCCTCCGCAACTTCACGGGGGTCAGCACGAGCGGTGCGACGGCCGAAGCCCGCGACGGGGGCCGGTTGCTGGTCGGCCCCTGGACCCACACGACGCCGCCGCTGGCGCAGTCGGGGGCGGTCGATTTTGGGCTGGGCGCCGGCCAGGGACCCTCGCCGCTCTCGTTGGACGTCGACGGCGAGTACCTGCGCTTCTTCGACCTCTGGCTGAAAGGGATCGACGACGGCCTCGCGACGGAGCCGCCGGTCCGCCTCTTCGTGATGGGCGAAGGGGTCTGGCGCGGCGAGGAGCGCTGGCCGCTGGAGCGGGCGCGGCCGACGGACTTCTTCCTGTACGGTAACGGGCGGGCGGGCGGCGCACTCTCGACGGACCCGCCGGGCGACGACCGGCCCGACGTCTACCTCTCCGATCCCGCCCACCCTGTGCCGACCGTCGGCGGCCAGCTCTGTTGCTACCCGGCCAAGCTGCCGCCCGGTGCCTTCGACCAGCGCAAGGTCGCCGTCCGACCGGATGTCCTGCTCTTCGCCACGGCCCCGCTCGCGGCGGACACCGAGGTGACCGGACCGGTGCAGCTCGCCCTCTGGGCGGCGACGACGGCGCCCGATACTGACTTCACCGCCAAGTTGGTCGACATCTTCCCCGACGGCCACGCCCGCAACCTGACCGATGGCATCCTCCGAGCCCGCTACCGGCTCGGAACCGACGCCCCTCGGCCGATCGTCCCGGGCGAGCCGCACGAGTACGCGATCGACCTCTGGGCGACGAGCAACCTCTTCCGGGCCGGCCACCGGATCGGGCTGGAGGTGGCGAGCAGCAACTTCCCGCGCTTCGACCGCAACCCCCAAACCGGCCGCGCGATCGGCACCGACTCGGAGCTGCGACCGGCAATGCAGACGGTCTTCCACGACCGCGAACACCCCTCGCGACTGGTCCTGCCGATCGTGCCGCGATAGTCAAGGGTATCCCCGCCAAGTCGTGTAGTACCAAGGGGCCCGCTGGGACGGGCTGCCGAACCCGACTCCCTCGACGTGATGGCGCAACCGGTCGCCGGCGTCCAGGAGCACCACGGGTTCGAAAAAGTCTCGATGCGAAGCCGGCCGCGGCTCGCATAGCGAGCCGCGGCCGGGACCAGTGGCGAGGACCACGTCCAGGGTACGCTCTCGCTCTGCGACTCCCAAACCGGAATCGGGGCGTAGGCAGGGTGTTGGGCTGCTCTATGTCGCGAGTCTCGCGCCCTCGATGGTCCACTCGAGATGGTGGTCGATCAGCGTCGCGGGGAGTGGGCGCCCCTGCTCGTCCCACCCCATCATTTGGTAGTAGAGCCGAACGCACTCCCCGAACCGGTCTCGGTCCAGGCGAGTGCCGGCCTATTCCCCGTCTCGGATCGGGTCGTCGAAGAACCGGTCGGGCAGCGTGTCGTCCGCCGCCGTCAGGCCCTCGCGGAGGTTGTAGACGCGCATTATACGGAATCCGGGTGTAGACCGTGGGGATGGCACGCCCCCTCGTGGTTCCCCCGCACCTGTCGCTGGCTGAGCGGGAGCGCCGCTCCCGCGGCGCCCGCGACCCGGTCCGGCGCTCCCACCTCCCGATCGTCTGGCTGCTGGCCGGCGGCGCCCCGACCGCCGAGGTGGCGCGGGTCACCGGCTCCCACCCCACCTGGCTCCGGGAGGTGGCCAAGCGCTCCCGGGTGGGCGGCCCCGACGCCCTCGGCGACCGCCGCCGCGGCAACCCAGGCGGCGCCGGGCTCCTCGCCCCCGGCCAGCGGGAGGAGCTGCGGGCGGCGCTCGCCGGCC
>Ga0136611_10002317_pt1 | contig 13255 bp, 13 predicted proteins | sample AntDrymUQ2232306_2_FD_106645 | JGI IMG/M metagenome (GOLD analysis project Ga0136611, IMG submission 106645) | Polar desert sand microbial communities from Dry Valleys, Antarctica - metaG UQ223 (23.06) | ecosystem: Environmental > Terrestrial > Soil > Desert | place: Antarctica: Dry Valley... | reverse complement strand
GTCCAGCGTCACACCGGGACGGTCAAACGCTTGCGGTTCGGGGAAGCCGATCGCGCCGCGTGGGGGGAGCGCGACGGCTAGCGGCGGCCAGAGCGGCTGTCCGTCCACACGCGGCGGGTGCGCGATCAGACCGAAGACCAGTTCCTGGTAGGGGTAGTCCGCGCGCGAGAAGCGCCCGCCGCTGCTGAGCTGCTCCGGTGAGTTATAGGCGGGGCGCGGCCAGGGGAGCGCGGGATCATCTGGATTGTCGCGGATGCCGAGCTCGGTGCAGCGCGCGCCGAAGCAATGATAGGCCCAGACGGCGTAATACCAGTCCTCCAGGATGAAGGGATTGCGCGTGCGTACCACGGGCAGCGGCGCGGGCGCGAGGTTCCACTTCTCCACCAGCAGGCGCGCGCCGGCGGCGATGTTGGCGGCGTGCTCCTGGCCGATCCGTTCCTGGCGCGGCGTCGGCTGGCCGTCAATCTCCATCTCGGTCAGGACCTGCATGATCCCGACCGCGCAACTCGTCGAGAGGATCGTGCGTCCGTTTTGCCCGCGTGGCACGTCCACCGCCGCGTGCCGCCAGCCGCTCTCCACCCAGGCGATCGCCTTCAGCAGCGTCGGCGGCACGTAGCCGGGAACGACGAAACCATCGCCCCGCGGGTCCGTTTCGATTCCTGGGAGCGCGAGCTGGGGGTCCGTGCTCAGTGCGCCATAGCCAACGGTGTTGAACGCGCGTCGCAGTTCCGCCAGCTCTGGCTGGCGGGTCTGGAACGCCGGACAGGGGCGGGTGGTGGCGGGCGGACGCGCGTCGCCCGGACGCAGCGCGAGCGACGCGCCGGGGGTGAGCTGGACGGAGTAGGCGCGGCCGGGGCTGAGGAGCGTGAACTCGCTCGCTTCCGGCCGTCCGGGGATCGCGCCCTGCCAGCGTTGCGTGGTGGCGTCCCAGCGCCAGACGCCGCGCACGCGCTCGCCGAGTGACGCCAGCGCCTCACCGAGCGGCAGTTCCGCGTCGCCGTAGGCGATGTTGTTCGCGCCCGCGTAAAGCAGCAGCGCGCCAGCGTTTCCCGATGGCGTGATCGTGAGCGTGCCGGGGCCGGTCATCAGCAGCCAGAGCGCGCGCTGAGAGAGCGCCTCGGTCAGGTCGCTCGCCTGGGGCGCGCGCGCGTCGTACGCTTTCCAGCTCTGGCTCGCCGCATCGAACATCCAAATGCTGCGCAATGATGGGCCAGCCTGCGCGGCGAAGCGCGCGACCGGCAGGGTCGCGCCGAGGTAGGCGACGTTGTTCCAGCCCGTCACGAGCGGCACGCTGTACCCCGCCGCTGGTTGCGCGCGCGCCGTGCGGCTGAGGAGCAACGCGGCGGCGACGAACGCGAGCAGGGCAGCGAGACGCACACCCCTCATCGTGGCGCCCAGCCGGCGACCACGAGCGCCGCACCGTTGATTGGCGACACGTACCGGCCGCTCGCGGCCTCGATAATCTGTGGCTCTTCCCCAACGGGCACGGACGGCCTACCGGAGCGAAACGCGCACGTCTCCAGCCAGCGGCGATCCGGCGTGCGTCCGACGCGCGCCTCGAAGCCCGCCTCGAAGCCCGCCTCACACGGGCTGCTCGCTGATCCTGTCCCGGTAATGTAGCTCTGTCCGCCCACACGCGCGCTCATGCTGCTCACGATCGCTGTTCTCCCTCTCATGCAGACGCCCCCCGTGTCCTCAGCATTGCGCGCCGCCGACGTCAAAAACCGCGGCCAGCCACGGCCAAGATCGAGCGCGTATGTACGGTAACGTGCGCCGGCGCGATCTGCTTCGCGGCGCAGATAGGAGAAGGGCGCAGCACGAAGCGTGTAGCCAGGAACGGGCATCGGCTCATACAGCGCGCCGGCTTCTGGGGAGGGAGTGCGTTCTCCTGCTAGCGCCACCGGGAGGAAGGCAGCGCTTACCGTATCAACGGCGCTTTGAGGGCGTCAAGGCGGGGTTCGTACAGGATCAGTGAACTCTTGAGGAAGCGCGTGTCTTCAGTACGGTGCCAGCCGGTAGACGCGTTGGGCCGTATCGTGGAAGAGCGCCGCCCGCTCCGCCGCCGTGAAGCCCAGCGTGAGCTTCTTGAACTGGTTCCAGAGCACGGTATACGAGCACGAGAGCCGGTCCACGGGGAAGTTACTCTCAAACATGCAGCGCGCCGGGCCGAACTGCTCGATCGCGTAGAGATACCAGTCGCGGTTCGCCGTGAGCAATTCGTCGGAGGTCGGCGGCTGCGCGCGCTCGTGCCAACCGTAGCCGTTGAGCACCATCTGGATGCCGCCCACCTTGAGCACGACGTTCGGGCAGGCCGCCACGGCGGCGAAGTCCGTCTTCCAGCGCGCAAAGACCTCGTCGCGCCGGCCTTGATAGGCGCCGATCCCAAGCGGCCCGCCAAGGTGGTTGAGGATGATCACCGTCTCCGGGAAGGCGCGGGCGAGATCCGCCAGCTCTGGCAACTGCGGGTGGTAAAGCCAGGCTTCGAAGCTCAGTCCATAGGGGCGCAGGAAGGCGAAGCCGCGGCGGAAGTCCGTATTGAGGAGCAGGTGGCCGGGCTGGCCCACGGCTTGATTGGGTAACTCGCCTGGCTCCACCCAGGCGGCGCGGTGGCGGATGCCGCGGAAGCGTTGTGGGCTGGCGGCGAGCTGCGCTTCGAGCACGGGCACGACGCGCTCACCGAGGCGCAGGTCCGCCGACCCGACGATCCCTGTTGCCACGCGCGGCTCGCCAAAGCCACCACTCGCGCTCTGCGCGGCGATCCCCTGCACCCACTCCGTTTCGCCGATCACGCGGAACTCTTCCGGCCCGCCCGCGCGGTACATCGCACCACACTCGATGAAGACGGTCTGGCGCACGTTCTGGCCCGCGAGATCCGCCCGCAATTCCTCGAGCGTGTAGCGATTGCCAGGCCGGTCCCAGAGATGGTGGTGCGGATCAATGATTGGTAGGTCGGGCTCCAACGCATCCTCGTGCGTGCCTTCGATCCAGGGTCGTTCGGTCGTCATCTGGCGTCCCTTTCTCCGCTCTCCGCCGCGCGCTCGCCGGTTCAGCGCGCGTGCCCCGGCTCATCCTCCGGCCCGCGGCTCCAGGCCGTAATCAGGTGATGGGCGATCGCGATCCTGCCAGGGACACCGAAGTCCACGCTGTCGGGCGCCTCGAACGCGCGCCGGATCTCGTCGCGTGTGAACCAGCGCGCCTCGTCCAACTCCTCGGGATCAACGGTTAGTTCCTCTCCGGTGACGTGGGCGAAGCAGCCGATCATCAGCGACATCGGAAACGGCCACGGCTGCGAGGAATGATAGCGCACCTCGTCCACCTCCAGCCCCGCCTCTTCCTTCACCTCGCGCGCGACCGCTTCCTCAAGCGATTCGCCGTGGTCAACAAAACCAGCCAAAGCGGAGAAGCGCGCGGCGGCCCAGCCGCGGCCCCGGCCGAGCAGGCAGCGGTCGCCACGCCAGACGACCATGATCACGACCGGGTGCGGCCCGGCGAAATGCTCCGTGCCGCAGCGCGTGCAGCGGCGCATCCCGCCACCGCCGCCGGTCGCCGTCGGCGCGCCACAGCTGCCGCAGAAACGGTGCCGCGTGTGCCACTCCAGCAGCGCGCGCCCCTGCGCGAGGATGCCGGCGTCGCCCTCCGGCAGCGAGATCGCGATCCGGCGCGCGTCGGTGAAGGCCGCGTCTTCGATCCCGAGCGTGGCGATCGGGTCGTCCAGCGCGGAGAGGTCAACGGCGAAGTGGGCAACGCCGTTCTGCACGCCGAGCAGCAGCGGCGCCGCGCCTTCCTCCAGATGCCGGTGGACCGCGGCGTCCAGCCAGTGCAGCTCGCTCTGCTCCGCCTCGCGCGCGAGCACGTTCAGCCGCCAAAAAGCGAGATAGCGGCTCTCGACCGCGCCGAGCTGCGCCTCAAGCCACGCCTCGTCGCGGCGCAGGTTCGAGGCGCGGTCCAAAGGGTTGCCCGAAAATGGGATGCGTTCTGGCATAGCGTGGCCTCACCGTGAGCGTGATCATTCCCCGGTGATGCTACACGAGAGCGAGGGATGAGGGATGAGGGATGAGCGATGAGGACGTATTCACCACCGCGGTTACCCTGGAGGCGCGGGCCAAGGCGAGCGACCCGTGGCGGTGAGTCTGGCCGTGACCCCGCTAGCCTGGCTTATTCACGGAGACGCCCATCTGTCATTCCGAGCGCAGCGAGGAATCTGTCAAAGCCAAATCCTTCCAAAGATTCCTCGCTGCGCTCGGAATGACACGGGCGCAGGGCTCACATCGCGCTGGATGAACAGTCCAGGCTAGCGCGTCACCGGCAGGAAGGTGGTGTGGTCCAGGAGCAGGACGCGGAGGCCGGGCACGCGCAGGAAGTCGCGGTCGGTGGTTACAAGTTCGAGATCATGGGTCAGCGCCGTGGCGGCGATCACGGTGTCAATGTCACCGATCAGGCCGGGGCCGTGCGGTGGACGTTGCTGGCGACGGATGTCGGCGTATCGCTCCATGATCGGGTAGCTGGCACGTAAGGATGAACGAGTCGGAGGAGAAACCGCAAGGCGGCGTGCCGGCGTGGAAAGTCGGGATAGCGCTTGAATGATTCGACCACTTCGCCGTAAACCATCATGCTTGTGCCTATCTCGCGGGCGGTGAGCCAGGGAGTCAGCAGGGTGGTGATGGGTGGGCGACCATTGAGGAAGGCAGACAGCGGCGTGGTGTCAACCAGGTAGCGCCTCATAGGTCGTCAAGGGGCGGCGTCGGCGGGCTCTCGTGGCGGATGCGGTCGAGCTCTCCGGCCCAGCTATCCCAATTAAGGTCGCTACAGGAGCCGATCGCCGCCAGCGCCGCCTGGACATCAGCCGAGGGATGTGGCGATGTACTCAGCTGATCGTCAATAAAGTAACGTACCATCGCCTGGCCATCTTCCTCGATGAAGATCGCCACCAGCGGTTCGTTGCTGCGCGCAATGATGCTGCGTTCGGTCGTCATAATGGCGTACCTCTCTGGGTCATTCTACCACGCAATCGGAAGCGCCTGAGTGAGCGTGGGTATACCCCACGTTTTTGCGAGCGCGCAGGCGGAGGCGCGAAGCGGGGTCGTGAGGACTTCAGTCCTCATCTGGTCGCCTCTGGACGCCAGGAACGAGAGGGCTGAAGTCCTCACGACCCCGCTTCGCGCAACATCCTGGGGCACATCCAGTGAGCGTGGCCTGCCCGGCCGGTGCCGTCCTTCGGTCGCATGAGGTTCATCCCTCAGCTTTCATCCCTCGCTGGTCAGGTCTGCGCCAGCAGTACCAGCAGCCGGCCGATCAGCGCGTGGGCGGAGGCGAGGCGGTCCTCGGCGCTGCGCTTATCCGCATCCGGGGCGGCGCTACGCAGGACCGCGCGCGCGGCCATCAGCAACGCCTCGCGCTGCATGTCGAGGCCGCGCGCGACGAGCGTCACGCTCCAGTGAGGGTGGCGGCTTGCCCACCAAAATTGGTCGGAGTGGAGCGCGCGGTCCAGCGCCCAGCGCGCGGTGCGCGTCTCCTCCGCCTCCGGTGCAAGGCGGCGCGCTTCGTTGAACATCCCCAGCACATGGTCCAGGTGTCGCCACATCAACTCGTGGAACGGGTTGCCAGGGTGCTTCCAGAGCGGGTATGGGTCCAGGTTGTCCAGGTCCCATTGCGTCGTGCTCCAGGAGGACGGCCGTGGCAGCAGCGGCGGAGCGGCAGGGAAACGCGCGACGATCTCGCTCAGTGTGGACGGCTGGATGAAAGAGGCGTCCACCTGGCGGGCGGCGCGCGCGCGTGGCAGGCCGGCCGTCGACGCGGTGGCGATCGTGTCGTAGAGGCGGCCGAGGAACTCCTCCTCCCAGCCGCGAATGTGGTGACCGAAGGTTTCCGCGTCCATCGCCAGCACCAGATAGCGCGGCGTACGCGCGTGCAGGAGCGCCCGCAGCTTAGTGATGAAGTCCGGCACGTCCGTATTGCGGAAGCTAATGATGTTGCTGAGGATGTCGTCGCGAAAGAGCACGGCCAGCCCGGGCGCGTTCTCCACACGATGCACGCGCTCCAGTGGCCAGGCGGCGGTGCAGGCGATCCCGGAGAGCAGCAGCCAGCGGTGGCCCGTCGCGGCGACCTGGAGCGCGGTGCCGGGACCGTAGGCCATCTCCGGCGGGAAGAAGCCGCTCCCCGTATATACCTCACCGAAGCTGCGTGCGTGGCTCTCCGCGTTGATCGCGATCTGGCGCGTCGCCTCGTCCGGCGGAATCAACGGCAGGATCGGGTGGTATTTGCCGGAGCCGGTCAGTTCGATCTGGCCGCTCTCCGCGATCTCGCGCAGGCCGCTGATGACGTCCCTGTGGCCGCACTCCGCCAGCATCTCCACCGTGACGGCGTTGATATTCACGCTCGCGCGCAGGTGCGGACGTGCCTTGAGCACATGCAGCAACGGCCGGTACGACTCCTGCACGATCCGCGCGAGCATCTCTGCCGTCTGTCCGGGTGGCTGATAGATGTGCAGCAGTAGCCCGAGCGCGAGCGTGCTCATCGCGCCCCGGCGGCGACCGCGCTCCGGAAGAGCGACACGTCAATGTCCGGGAAGACGTTATCGAGCTCGTGGTAGCGTCGCACGAGCGCGAGCGCCGCCGTGCCCGTATCGCCGCGCTCGATCAGGTCCGCGAGCTCCGTGAAGCGCGCGACGTGACTCTGAAAGCGTTGGGTCGCGTACTCGTCCGCCTGGCCAGTGGTGATGAGGAAGGGCCAGTCGCTCGCTTGGAGCAAGAGCGCCTCGCGGCCCGCCTGGTCCAGCAGCTCGCGCAGCGGCCCGCTGCTCGCGGCATAGCGGTCGGCGAGCGCTTCCATCCGTTCCTCCGCGGCGTGGATCAGGGGCCACATCCACGTCGTGGCGGCGTTGTCCCAGACGAAGTGGCCGCCGCCTTCACCCCACGAGCTTTCCGGAAGGTTGAGCACGACCTCCGGCGGCCGCTCCCTGACGTAGCGGCCCGCCGACGTCAGTTCGACCTGTCCCTGCTCCGCCAAGCGGCGCAGCACCTCGCGCAGCCAGTCCACGCCCTCGAACCACCAGTGACCGAACAGCTCCGTGTCGAAGGCGGCGGAGATCAGGCCGCGCTCCCCATGCTCCGCGCGGTAGTGTGCGAGCTGGTCGGTGACGAGCGCCGCAAAGTGGGCCGCGTGCTGCTGGACGTGCCCGAACGCCTCCACTGGGTTCCAGAGGCCTTTCTCGCCCAGGTCCACACCGGGGCCGGTGATGCGCCAGTAGTGCAGGCCAGAGACGCTGTCGCGCTTGTGGAACTCGCGGTAGCGCGCCTCGCCAGGGTAGCCGTGCGCGGCGGACCAGACCTGGAGGCCGGTGCGGTTGTTGCGCCCGATCGCCGCCACCTCTGGGCGCGCGACCCAGTAGGGCTGAAAGGTGGTGTGGATCGTCTGCTCGTGCGCCGGGGGCAGCGGGATCGTCCAGCGGCGCGTGATCTCGCCGTAGGGGCCGACCGCATCGCCCGCCGCCTTCCCCACGGGACGCCCGCCCTCGATCGTGTGCGTCTCGACGAAGAAGACCTTGAGGCCGAACTCCGCGAGGAACGTTTCCAGCCCGGGACGGACAACGGCGCCGCCCGGATGATCGGCGAGATAGGCGGGGCGGTAGGCGCACTCCGGCAGCCAGAAGGATTGCGGCGCGCGCCCAAAGTGGCGCGTGTAGGCGCGCACGCCGGTGCCGATCTGGGCGCGGATCGTGGAGTCGCGCGACATCAGGGGCAGGTAGCCGTGCGTGGCGGCGCTCGTGCCGATCTCGATCACGTCCGCGTCCTGAAGCGCCCTGAGCGCGCCGATCATGTCACCGTGCAGCTCGTCCTCGAAGAAGCGCAGGAGGTGGCTATAGCGGTCGCGGTACCAGGCGGCGACGCGCGCGCGCTCCGGCTCGTCCGCGAAGCGGGCAACGTCCGCGACGGCGACGGCGCGCCGCTCTTCCATGAAACTGACGAGGTTCTTCAGCACGTCTCCGTCCGCGAGCTGCTCCACCAGCACCGGGGTCATGCCGAGCGTGAGGCGCACGGGCACGCGCTCGCGCTGGAGCGTGCGCAGCGCGTCAATCAGCGGCAGGTAGGTTTCGGAAGCCGCTTCGTGGATCCACTCTTCGCCATGCGGCCAGCGTCCGGCGCGGCGCGCGTAGGGGAGGTGGCTGTGGAGGACGAAGGTGAAAGCGCCCGCGATGTCCGCTGTGCGCGCGCCGTTGCTCTGCTCTGTCATATGCATCCTCACAGCGCGCCGGCGGGCGCGTGACCGAGGCGGGGTGGTTCACGCGGCGCTCAGCGTCAGACGCCGAGCGCGCCCATCAAGCGTTTGCTGCGGATCGTCGAGCCGGATGGGATCGTCAGTCCAGGATACTCATCCTCGCGCATCGCCGGGCCGATGATGCAGTTGCGTCCCACCTGCAGGCCCGCGCTCAGGCGCGCGCGCTTGCCCACGATCGTGATCCCGCTGTTGAGCAACTCCGGCCGCTCCTGGTTGGGCGTGTTATCCCCCGCCGGCCCGATCACGGCGTTCTCGCCGACCCAGACCTCTTTATCGAGCACGGCGCGCTCGATCACCGCGCCGCGCGAGATCACGCAGCCGTCATGGATGATCGAGTCGCGCACGACCGCGCCCGCCTCGACGTAGACGCCGGGCGAGATCACGGAATGCTCGACGTGGCCATTGATGATGTCACCAGAGGTGAGCAGGCTGCGCGAGACATGGGCGCGCGGCCCGATCTTGGCGGGCGGATAGCGCGACTCGCGCGTGCGGATCACGGTCTCCGGGTCGTAGAGGTTCAGTTCCGGCAGGTCCACGAGCAGGTCCATGTTCGCCTGCCAATACGCCTCCACCGTGCCCACATCGCGCCAGTAGCTTTTGAGCGGGTAGCCGTAGACCTTATATTTCCCGATCATCTCCGGGAGGATGTCGCGTCCGAAGTCATGCGAACTGCCCGTGGCGGCGTCCGCCTGGAGGCGGTCAATCAGCACGTCTTTTTTGAAGAGATAGATGCCGGTGGAGGCGAGCGTCCCGGGTGGGTTTTCCGGCTTCTCGTAGAACTCCACCACGCGCCCCTCGCTGTCCAACTCGAGGATGCCGAAGCGGCTCGCATCCTCGTACGGCACCTCGTAGACGGGCACGGTCACGTCTGCATCTGTGGCGCGGTGGAAGGCGATCATCTCGTCGTAAGTGATCGCGTAGATGTGATCGCCCGCCAGGATCAGCACCTCATCTACCGCGGCCTCCTCGACATAAAAGAGGTTCTGATAGACCGCATCCGCCGTGCCTCGATACCAATCTGATAGCTCCCGTCCCAAATACGGCTGGAGGAGCGATAGGCCCGTCTTTTCGCGGTCAAGGTCCCAGGGCCGGCCGCTGCCGAGGTGGTCATTGAGCGAGCGCGGCCGGTACTGCGTGAGCACGCCGACGCGCTCGATACCGGAGTTGACGCAGTTGCTCAGCACAAAGTCAATGATGCGGTATTTGCCGCCGAAGATCACGGCCGGCTTCGCCCGTTGCTCCGAGAGGATGCTCAGGCGGTCGCCCTGCCCACCGGCGAGAATCAGTGCTAGCACTTGTTTCACGCGCGTTCAGCCCTCAGCATCTTATTTTGCCCCCGCGCGGGCAAGCATGCGCACCGGCGATTGATCTTGTTGGATGTGGCCGCTGAGCGCGTTGAAGATCGCGAGATAGTCGCGCAAATAGCGCGTGATCAAGAAGTGCTCACGCACATGCTCGCGCCCGAGGTTGCCCATCCGGCGTGCGGCCTCTGGATTGCGCAACAGGTAGGCGACGCGGTTGACGCACTCCAGCGTCGTGTTCACCAGGTAGCCGGTCTTCCCGTAAAGGATCTGCATCGGGATGCCGCCGACATTGCCCGCCACCACCGGCTTCCCCTTCCAAAGGCCCTCCGAGACAACCAAGCCAAAGCCCTCGCGCACCGACTTCTGGATCACGACCTCGGCGCAGCGCTGGAAGGCGTTCACCTCAATGTTGCCGACGCCGTTGAGGTTGGAGAGGATGTGGATATCGTAATCCTCGCCAGCCTTCCGCACCGTGCGCTCGTACCAGGCCCAGCCCTCCGGGTCGTCGTGCGCCATTGAGGCGATCAGGACGAGCTGGAGGTCCGGGAAGTCTGGCTTGAGCGCGCGGTAGACATCAATCACGCCCAGCGGGTCCTTCCACGGATCGAAGCGGGAAACCTGAACGATCTGGCGGCGATTCGGGTCCACGCCGTAGCGGCTCAGGATCTCGCGCGCGGTCGAATCGGTCAGGTCAATGTTCTTCGGGCTGAGCGGGTCAATCGCGGGCGGGACGGCGTAGACCACGGGATGGAGCAATGAGCCTTTGACGTACTCGTCGAGCGTGAAGATCGCGCCGTCGTGCTCCTCTACGAAGGGATGCACGAGGTCCCAGACCTCCGGCTGCGCGTCGGTGAGGTCAATGTGGCAGCGCCAGACCCATTTGCCCGCGGGCGTGTGACCGAGGCGCTCCTCAACCATGCCGCGGATGCCCGCGGGCTGCGGATCGTGCATTACGACATAATCCCAGTCCTCGTCAAAGAGGTCCGCGTTCATGCGGTTGTAACGCAGCCAGATTTCGCGCATCTGCGGCGTCCACTCCAGCAGCATCCCCTGGAGCGAGTTGTGCATCGCCTTGGTGACGTTATAGAACTCCTCGGTGCCGCGGATCACCTGCCAATCCGTCTGCAAACCGAGGTTATGCATCAGCGGCACGAGCGTCGCCAGGATCTCGGCGACGCCGCCGCCGAACGCGGTCGCGTTGACGTGCAGGACGCGCGCCCCTTTGAGCGGCGCCGCGAGACGGCGGATCTCCTCGACGCGCGCCTCCCCGATCACCGGCAGATAGTCATCGAGGGACTTGGGAGTGGTCGCTACAGAACCAAACATCGCCTCGCTCCGTGGTCTGAGTATGTTCGTGAGCACAGGCCGCGGCCGGCGCTCACGTATCGCCAACCGGCGCAGGGCGCACCAACAGGCGGTATGGACATGACGGTCACGGTGGTGGGGGCCGCATTGCGAGGTGACGAAGTCGCCGGCGGGAAACCTCTATCTTCATCGTAGGAAGCAGCGGAAAGGCCGGTCAAGCCGTATTGCACCGCGACAGGCGTATTCCGAACGGGCGGCACTCTCGCCCGTTCGGAATACGCCTGTCGCGGTGGTGCTACGCTAAAGCCAATGATCGAGCAGCCGCTGCGCCTGTCCCCTGCGCTCGCCCTCCTCGCCCTGGTTACGGCCTTGCTCCTCTCCGGCTGCGGCACGGATGAACGCACGTCCGCACGTCCGGCGGCGCGCGCGATCGCAGGCACTTGGACCGAAGGGCCGTCGCTCTTGGAGGCGCGCGCCGAGATCGCCGCGACGGTGCTCGATGGGCAGATCTACACCGGCGGCGGCTTCGATGCCGCTGGGAGGGACCTCGGCTCGTTTGAGGTGCTCAACCCGGCGGTGGGAGCCTGGGAGGCGCGTGCGCCGGCGCCGCTCGCGCTCAACCACCTCGGCATCGCGGCGGCAGGTGGGCAGATTTTTCTCTCCGGCGGCACGCTCAGCGTGGGCGGGCGCGGGCAGATTTCCAACGCGTTCTTTGCCTATGACCCGGCGACCGATCGCTGGACGCGGCTCGCGGACATGCCCCTGCGGCGCTCGGCGCATGTGATGGTGGCAGTAGGCGATTCGCTCTTTGTGATCGGCGGCGTAGGCGAGGAGCCGCGCGTGATGCTGGAGTACGCGCTGGGGACGGGGACCTGGCAGCGGCGCGCGCCGCTGCCGGCAGAGCGCGAGCATCTCTCCGCGGCGGTCGTGGAGGGGCGCATCTACGTGATCGGTGGGCGCTGGGGTGGACGGGGGAACCTCACCACGGTGGAGGTCTACGATCCGGCAACGGACACATGGGAGGGTCGTGCACCCTTGCCGACCTCCCGCGGCGGACTGACGGCGGCGGCGGTGGACGGGCGCATCCATGTCGTCGGCGGCGAGGGCTTCGACCCGACGCGCACATTCGAGGAGCACGAGATCTATACACCGGCGACCGATAGCTGGGAGAGCGCGCCGCCACTGCCGGCCGCGCGGCATGGCCTCGCCTCGGTGGGGTTGGACGGTCGCTTCTGGGTGATCGGCGGCGGGCGGATCGCTGGCCTGAGCGTGAGTAACCTGGTTGAGGTCTTCACACCAGAGTAGGGAGCAGCGCGTGAGCAGCCGTTATGACCCCGAGGTTGAGGCGCTCTTGCGTGGCGAGGACGCGCCAGCAGCGTCGAAACCGGCACAGCAAACCCAAGCGCGCCGCCGGCGGCTGCTCAGCCTGCCGTTGATCGTGGGTGCCCTCGCCCTCGCGCTGGCCGGCGTGTTTCTATATCAGAACCGCACCGCGACGGAAGTGACCTTTTTCCTCTGGAGCGCCGGTGTCAGCCTCGTCTGGGCATTGCTGGCGAGCAGCGCGCTCGGCGCAATCCTCGGCTTTGCGCTCGGCTGGCGCGTGCGGCGACGGCCGATGCGCCAGAAGTAAGGGCCGTCGCCGCACGCGCCAGCTCATCCCTCATACATACTCCTCCCGCGGGTGACAGCCGCCGCGCGAGCCGTGTATCTTTGGTGTAAAGCAGTGCCGGAGGATGATGATGAGCATCGAGCGGGAGATTCTGAAGCAGTACAAAACGATTGTCGTCGTGGGCGCGTCGTCGCTGCCAGAGAAGGCGAGCCACTGGGTTTCCAAATACATGATCGAGCAGGGCTACCGCGTGATCCCGGTCAACCCGGATGAAGTTGAAGTCTTCGGCGTGCCCTGCTACCCGGACCTCGCCTCTGTGCCGGAGCCGGTGGAGTTCGTGAACGTCTTCCGGCGGCCCCAGTTCTGCGCGGACGTGGTGCGCGAGGCGATCAGCGCGGGTGCGAAGGCCGTCTGGCTTCAGCAAGGGATCGTGAGCGAAGAGGCACGCGGGCTCGCAGAAGACGCCGGCCTCACCTTCGTCCAGGACCGCTGCGTGCTCCAGGAGCACCGCCGCCATGGCATTGGTCGCGTCTCCGCGCCGCGCTAGCGCAGGATCAGGGGTACGTGTTCACAGCTCGTGTGCAGCCGCCAGGGGGCACCCCCGCGGTCCCTCAACTCAGCTCATGTTGGGTGTACCATTCTCCGGCAATCAGATCCTGAAAGACCGTCAGTCGCTGCCCAGCGACGAGCGCGAGCCGATAATACATGCGGCTGATCTCCTGCCGCCACCACTCATTATCAATCCGCCAGCAATCCTCTACCG
>Ga0136611_10002316_pt1 | contig 13255 bp, 11 predicted proteins | sample AntDrymUQ2232306_2_FD_106645 | JGI IMG/M metagenome (GOLD analysis project Ga0136611, IMG submission 106645) | Polar desert sand microbial communities from Dry Valleys, Antarctica - metaG UQ223 (23.06) | ecosystem: Environmental > Terrestrial > Soil > Desert | place: Antarctica: Dry Valley... | reverse complement strand
TGACTTATCCTACCACTCTTTTTTCCTCTGTAAATGGCTTTACAAAAGATTTTACATTCTTAACAAATTCTTTGCGTCCTCTTAACCACCGACGCGTAATTTTCGGCGATACTGCAAACTGTCAACTGACAAAAAAAACAAAAATTCAAATTTCTCGGAGGCAAATTAATGAAACGATTTATATTTTCTATTTTATGCGTAGCGGTATTTTTTATCGGTTTGGGCAGCATCGCAAATCAAGTCGGCGCAGGGTTCAAATCCGACGAACGTGCTTTGGCTTTGATTCGGCAAGCCAGAATCGCCATCGGCGGCGACGCGAATATCGCTAATGTTCGCAGTCTGACGGCAAAAGGAAATGCCGCGCATACGTTCAATTTCGACGGCACAAACACATCCCAGACAGGCGATTACGAAATCAATCTCGCGCTGCCGAATCAGTTCAGCAAAATGATGAAGCTGCGGGTCGAAAATATCAGCGGCGACGGCACTAAACATTTGATCAGCGAAAACAAAAAAGTAGTCGTCATTAGAAAAGACGGCGACAAAGACGCGGCATTAAAAAATAAAGTTGTCATCGTTAAGAATGGCGACGGCGAAATTGAAACGGAAGATTTTCGACCGGTGGACGACGGCGGTAACCGGGCGATTAAAGAAATGCGCGTCTTCAAAGGCGATGGCGAAAATCATCATCGCAACGAACTTCTTCGCACGATGTTGAGTTTATTTTTAACCGCGCCCGAAGGCGTTGACGTTTCATACTTTTACGGCGGCGCGGGCGATGTTGACGGAACGGCTTGCGAAATCGTCGAAGCCAAAACGGGCAATAATTCGGTGGCGAAAATTTATTTGAGCCAATCAACCAGGCTGCCTGTCATGATGAGCTATCAAGGAATGGATTTGCCGAGAGTCGTCAAATTCAACCGCGAAGATACGAAGCCGAGTTCCGGCGACAAAGATGTCAAAGTTTTTGTCGGAAAAGCAGATGCGCCGCCGCTGGCTGAAATCAATGTAAAATTTTCCGATTATCGAAACGTCGGCGGCTTGCGGCTGCCTTTCGCCTGGACACAAACCGCAAACGGAAAAACGACTGAGATTATTTCGATTGAAAGCTATGAAATAAATCCGGCGAACATCGCCGACAAGTTTAATCAAATGCCGCCGAAAGTTTTGATTAGAACCGAGAAGAAAGCGCAATAATTTTGGTTGAAAGAAACCTTTGACCTTAAATTCGGCAAGAGAATTTACAGGGATGAAGAGAATAAAAGAAACAGAAAACAAAATCAAAGAGTTGCTAATTCCTTTCATCCTTTTCATCCCTGTAAATTATTCTTTAGTTTTTTGAACCTCAGAAAAATGAAAATCGCCTACATCGTCGCCAGCACCGCGCGGATTTCGCCGTAGCTGTAATCGTCGCCTAAAAACTCCTTAACGGGCGCGACAGCGAATCCGGCATTCAAACGGGTAATCGCCGTTCTAATCGGTTCGATTTTATCCGCGTGAACAAGGTCGTCGAGCATCACTTCGCCGCTTTGGATAAACCGGACGAGATGCGTTTCAACCGTGCCGACTGCTATTCCGCGCGACTCGGCGATTTCGGGAATTGACAGTCCAGATTTGAACATATCAAGCGAAACATCATAAGTGGTTTGCCCACTCGCATCACGTTTTGTCCGTGTTTTAGTTTCGCGCTTCGGCGATTTCAAATTGATGCGCGATGTGAGATTGTTTCGGTCGCAATAATCCACAATCATTTCCAAAAAATCTGCGCCGTATTTCTGCAATTTCAAATCGCCGATGCCGGAGACGCGCCGCATTTCCTCTACGGTTTGCGGCAGATACGTCGCCATCTCAATCAGCGTCGCGTCGGAGAAAATGACATACGGCGGCACATTTTCCTCTCTGGCAAAAGTCGTTCTCACCTGTCTTAATTCATCGAATAAATCTTTTGAATACTCGTGTTCGAGCTTTGACACGAGCGACGATTTTTTGTCTTCCTTGATCGTCACTTTGAACAGCTTGACCGGCTCGTTTCCGCGCAAAACTTCGTTGCTTTTTTCCGTCAGCACAATCGTTGGATAAGTTCCTTCGGTCTGCTTTAAGTAACCTTGCTCGATTAAATCCTTGAAATAATCAAACCAGTTGTTTTTGGAAATGTCAGCACCGATACCGTAGGTTTTCAGATTTTTATGTTCGTCCCGAATCGTCTTTGCCTGCGAACCGCGCAGAAAATCAATTAAGTAACTCAGTCCGAAACGCTGTCCGGTTCGATAAACCGCGCTCAGGGCTTTCTGCGCGATAATCGTTCCGTCGAATGTTTCAAAGGTCGTGTTGCAGTTGTCGCAATGCCCGCAATCTTCCGTCAATTCTTCAGAAAAATAATTGAGCAAAAATTTCCGCCGACAAGTTTTCAAATCGCCGAACGCGCCCATCGTATTCAGCTTTTTCAACATTATTTCGGTTTGCGAACGATTGCCTTCGACTTCGGCGAAGCCTTTGAGTTTGTTGACATCGCCCCAACTGAAAAACAACAACGCTTCGCTCTGCAAACCGTCGCGTCCGGCTCTCCCAGTTTCCTGATAATAGCTTTCAATGTTTTTCGGCAAATCCATATGGACAACGAAACGCACATTCGATTTATCAATGCCCATTCCGAACGCGATGGTAGCGACGATGATTTTCACTTCGTCCTTTAAAAATAAACTTTGATTTTTATCTCTGGTTTCTTTTTCGAGTCCGGCGTGATAAGCGAGCGCGTCAAATCCTTCGTCGCGCAAATCCGCCGCCAGACTTTCCGCCGAATTGCGGCTCAAACAATAAACGATGCCGCTTTCGTCGCGGCGCGATTCGAGATATTCGAGCAGCCGCCCGTAAGAATTGCGCTTCTGTTCGATTTTGTAAAAAATATTCGGGCGATTAAAACTCGAAACGAACAGCGCGGCGTTTCTGACCGTCAATCGTTCAACAATATCTTGACGAACGAGTTTGTCGGCGGTCGCCGTCAGCGCGATGAGCGGAACATCGGGAAAGTATCTTTTGAGTTTTCCAAGCTGAATATATTCGGGTCGAAAATCGTGTCCCCAACTCGAAATACAGTGCGCTTCGTCAATCGCAAAAAGCGACACATTGATTGATTTTAAAAAATCTATAAACTGTTCTCCCGACTGCAAAAGACGTTCGGGCGCGACGTAAAGCAGTTTCAATTTGCCGCTTCTGACCGCCTGAAAAACTTCCGCCTGCTCGCGCCCGGTTTGCGTTGAATTTAAAAACGCGGCTTCGACACCGTTGTTCTTCAGCGCATCAACCTGGTCTTTCATCAATGCAATCAACGGAGAAATGACAACCGTCAAACCGTCGAGCATCAGCGCGGGAATTTGATAGCAGAGCGATTTCCCTCCGCCGGTCGGCATCAACACCACGCAGTCTTTTTTTTGTAGCACCGTTTCAATAGCCTGCTCCTGATTCATCCGAAACGAATCGTAGCCGAACTGACTTTTGAGAATTTCTTTGGCGCGGATTATGTTCATTCAATTACAATTTTATTCACCCTGACGTTCAATAACCAATTATACCCACCTCATCGCGTAACTTTTATCCTTTGTTTGGCAAAAATCCCCAGATTGTTAGCTCGACAACAATTATTAGAATGAGACCTATTATAAAGAGCGGCAATATTCCAGCCGCGAAATAATAGATAGCAAGAATATCAAAGAACTCCGCTTTGTCCATTTCCTCCGCTATCCATTTAACTGCATAAATAGCTGTTCCAATACTCCATAAGGCGACTGTCCAAGTAATGATAATAGTAAGTGTTCTCTTTGACATTTATACTGTTCAACTTTCGGATGCGTCAACAAAGAATTAAGCAGATTTTTCCAGCACAAACCGAGCGGCGATTTGCGGAATAATCTTTTTCGGCACTTCAATCGCGCCGGCGATGTGACGCGCTTCGGTGAAATGCCCGACGACGTGAACGCCCGCGACATTCGTTTCAAAAGTTTCTTCATCATAAACCGGCACAACGCCGTGTTTTGAATTTTTCATTTTCACGCCGAGATTTTCCAGCATCGTCAAATCTGCGTCTGAGCCGATTAAGATAAAAACGACATCGTTCGGCAAAGTTTCGATTTCGCCGTTTTCCTCCTCCAAAACAATTTCCTTTTCGCGGATTTCTACGACTCGCTTCACAAAGAAAACGTCCAAACAATTTTTTTCCAACTGCTGTTCGAGCGGCTCTTTGACCCAATGTTTGATGCAGCCCTGTTTCGGGTCGGTTTCTTCCCAATCCTTGCGAAACGTCGCCAGAGTCGCAAACGCGCCTTCCTGCGCCAAAAACAGTGCGGCTTCGCCAGCCGAATTTCCGCCGCCGACGACGAGCGCGTACTTTTTGACATACGGGTAAGTTTCGGTGAAAAGATGATGCACTTTCGGCAAATCTTCGCCCTTGACATTCAAGTGTCGCGGATACTGCATCGCGCCGATGGCGAATAAAATTTTGCGCGATTCATACTCGCCTTTTTCGGTTTTTATGACGAAATGATTTTCCGCAATTTTCTCGACCGCGACGACTGCTTCTTCCCATTGCACATTTAGATTTTTTTCCAAAACAAACCTGGTGTAATAAGACAGCAATTCCTCGCGCGTCGGTTTTTCCCTCGCTGGAAAAAGCGTGCCGGGTTCGAGTTCGAGTTCAGGAACGGTCGAGAAAACCGTCAAGCCGACCGGATATTGATAAATCGTGCTGCCGATTAAATTTTTCTCCAGGACCAGATAATCGAGATTGAGTTTTTGCGCTTCGTAAGCGGCGGAAATTCCCGCCGGTCCAGCACCGATAATGATTAGGTCAAACATAAAACGGAATGCCGTCATCTTGACGGCATTGAGCGCGAAAGCGCGAAAAATCCTTTACGCCAAACAATTTTCGTTAATAAACTTTGCTGCGCCGCTCGCGCGACGTTTGCCGTCAAGATGACGGCGTTTCTGCTGCCAACTTTTTCATTTCTTCCGTAAATTTTTCAATCTGCAAGTGCGTCGTATCGAGTTCGCGTTTGGCTTCGAGATAATTATGCCACTCGCTTGTATTCGTCAGAGCCTTCGTCACGTCTTCGTCAAGTGCGTGTGCCATCAACGCCAGCAAATCGCTCAACGCTTCCTGATTTTTGAGCAAGGACTGAATAATTGTGTAAGCGAGTTTCGCATTCAGCAAATCAATATCGCTTGTGTTCTGTTCAAAATTCATTTTATGGTGTTGGCGGTTCTGCGCCCGGCGGAACGAGCCATAAGTCAGTTTTTACTACTTTCCGATAACCGCCTCTGACAAATGTAATTCTGGGAGCGTCGAGTTTGCGAAAAGCGATTGAAGCTATGATTTGCTTTTCGCGCTTGGCAATTTCTCTGTCGGTTCCGTAATTAATGATATAGCCTTGCGCCGCCGGATTGTTGTTCAATTCTATATAAAACGTATCCATTATCATCTTCACATAGCCGTTAGTCGCTTTTTCAAATTCATCTAACTTAATCGCTTTTGGAGTTTCCCGCGGCTCGGTATTTTCTGCCGTTTGAGCAAAAGCAACCGAACTTGTCACAATTAAAATTAAGAATAAAATTCTAAACATAATAAATCTTTTGACTTCTAATACTTTAACTTATTCGGTTAATAAACGGTAAGTTCCGAACTTTCGCCGTCGTTTCATTTACTTTTAATTCCGTGCCTTGCGCCAAATAATCGTAACGCACAAAGGCGAGCGCGATGAATTCTCCGAGTTTCGGCGAGAATGTCACGGAAGTTACTTTTCCCGCGTTTTTGCCGTCGAGCGCTTTTAATTCGTCGTTCGGTTGTGCTTCATTTTCAAGAATCAATCCGGTTAATTTTTTGGCGATGTGTCCGCGAAAATGGATTCGTGCGATGATTTCCTGTCCGATGTAACAGCCTTTTTGATAGCTGATTAAATTCTCAATCCCGAGTTCGGGAACGATTGTGCTTTCGTCCGCGTCAATGCCGTATTTGGGAACGCCGGTTTCGATTCGCAAAACTTCATAAAGTTCTTCTGAGATTTCGACGGCGTTTTCGCTTTTCAGTTCACTTGTAAAATTTTCTGCTGCATCGTTCGGAACAAAAACATTCGCGCCAAAGTCGTTTTGAAATTCAAAGAAGTCGGGATTTGAAATTTGAGATTTAAAGTTTGAGATTTCAAAATACCTAAAATTGCCCGACAAATCCTCAACGAAAAAATCGCCGGCAAAGGTAAAGCGGAACAGATTGTTAAAAACTTTTTCGTGCGTCGCAGTTTCGGTTTCAAAGAAAAACTTATCGTCGCGCCGCAAAATTCTGACAACTGCCAGAAGGCGACCCTGCGCGTTTGGAAAAGCCGCTGTTATCTGCACTTTTTCTTCGATTTTGGCGACTTCATTAGTGACGAGTCCGTTCAAAAACTGCACGGCTTCCTTTCCCCAAACAGCGATGAGTCCGCGTTTCTGCTCGTAAAATCCAATGCCGCCCGTGCGGATTATATTGTATTCGTTCGTGTAATCCTTTTTCATTTGCTCCTTAAAAATTCGTCGTATTCTTTCTCAAAAAATCCGGCGACGGCTTGATTATTAACTACCAAAATCGGACGCTTCAAAAAAGTATATTCGCCCGCCATCAAATCGAGCATCTCGTTTTCGGAAAGCGTTTTATCCTTTAATCCCAACTCGCGGTATTTGTTTGAACGGCGCGAGAACAGATTCTCCGCACCGCCGAGCATTTTCGCCAATCGTTCAACTTCTTCGCGGTTGAGCGGCTCTTCTTTGATGTTGCGCTTTTTAACATCGGGAACCCGATGATAATCCAAACGGCGCAACGCTTTCTGACAAGTCGTGCAGTTCGGCAGTCCGTAAAAATATATTTCATTCATAATTTATGCGGGCATTCGATATGCTCCGTCGAAAACAAAAGTTAATTATGCTAAATTCTAGTTTAAATCATCAACGGAAGAAAAATTGCTTCGGCAATGAAAATTTTCAATACGGAATTTATGAATCAATTATCAGAAGAAAACATTTTACAGGCGTTGAGCCAAATCATTGACCCTGACTTAAAGAAAGATATTGTGACGCTCGGCTTTGTCAAAGATTTGAAAATCACGGGCGGCGAAGTTTCGTTTCGCATCGTTTTGACGACTCCGGCGTGTCCCGTCAAAGAAGCGTTTGAAGAAGAAGCCAGACGTTTGATCGGCGCAATCGAAGGCGTTGAGAAAATCAATGTCACGATGGACGCGGAAGTTCCGCAAGGTCGCGGCGTGGCGAATAATATCGCGCTGCCGGGCGTGAAAAACATCATCGCCGTCTCAAGCGGCAAAGGCGGCGTCGGCAAATCAACCGTCGCCGTCAATCTCGCCGTATCTTTGGCTTTGGACGGTGCGAAAGTCGGTTTGATGGACGCGGATGTTTACGGTCCAAACGTGCCGCTGATGCTCGGCATCGGAAATGTTCAACCGCAAGTGACGGCAAAAAACCAACTCGTTCCGCTCGAAGCGCACGGCTTGAAAATTATTTCAATGGCAGTTCTTGTTCCGCCTGACAAACCGATGATTCTGCGCGGTCCGATGCTTCACGGCGTGGTGCGGCAATTTTTAACCGATGTTGATTGGGGCGAGCTCGATTATTTAATCGTAGATATGCCGCCGGGAACGGGCGACGTTCAATTGTCGCTGGCTCAGCTCGTTCCGGTGCAGGGCGCGGTTCTCGTGACCACGCCGCAAGCCGTTTCATTGTCGGACGTGCGCCGCGCCTTTAAAATGTTCGAGCAGGTTTCGATTCCCGTTCTCGGCGTGATCGAAAATATGTCGTATTTCGTGCCGCCCGATATGCCCGACAAACGCTACGACATTTTCGGCACCGGCGGCGGACAGCAATTGGCAAACGAATATAACATCAGATTGTTGGGCGAAGTCCCGCTCGGAATGGAAGTTCGGAGCGGCGGCGACGCGGGCGTTCCGGTTGTCATCGGCAATCCAGAATCGCCGCAGGCAATCGCTTTCAGAACAGTCGCGGAAGAAGTCGCCAGACAAATCTCGATTGAGGCGATGAAGCCGGAACTCGTGATTATGTCACGGGCAAGATGAATGAAAGATGCGTCAAACCAACGTCGGCATGGACAATCGGCGACAGCGGATTTAGCTGGAGGGCTTTTTTAATTTTGTCAGAGCCTCTTCAAATTTCCCTTCAGCCATTAAAAAATATCCGTAACGCAAATAGGCATCGGCGTTATTCGGGTTGAGTTCAATCGCCCGACGCAGCGATTTCTCCGCCGCTTGCCAATCCAGTTCGGAAAGAAATCGAATCAGAGCGAGAGCGGAATAAGCATCCGAGAAATTCGTACTTGAGATGCAAAGCGCGATTGAGCGATTGTTTGGCTTTTGGGATAATTTCATCGGGCGGGCGCAGACCGAAGTTATACAAAATCAAAAGCGCGTCGGCGAGTCCGGTGTGCGCGGCGGCAAACCCGCGGTCGAGGGCGATTGCCTGTTCGTAAAATTCGACGGCTTTGGTTAAACCATGTTCGGTGTTTTGATTTTGGTAAAAACGCCCGCGCAAGTATTTTTCGTAGGCTTCGAAGTTTTCGGTCTGGCAACGCGCAAACTGTTTCGTTCCGCGCCCGACAATTCAAAAAACACCGTCTTGGCAATTTTGTTGGAAAGTGCCTCCTGCAGGGCGAAGCAGACTTTTCAGCCCGTTAAAACAGGCTGTGATTTTTGGCTTGTGCTTTTCAAAATGTCAGTGTAAAATTTACAATAATGTAAAGATTCGAGAATTCCCGAATCTAAACTTTTTATAGCTAAGGAGAAACGATTAAAAATGGCAGCAGTTGCAGCACCATCAGTAGAAATTAACATTACGCCGAGCGCGGCGGCGGAAATCAAAAAATTTATGGTCGGCGAAGATGATTTGCCGGAAACGGCGGGGCTTCGCGTGAGAGTTGTTCCGGGCGGTTGTTCGGGCTTTCAATACAGCTTGAATATTGAAGAAGAATCTCGTAACGGCGATTTTATCATTGAGCAGGAAGGCGTTCGGCTTTTTGTGGATATGTTCAGCGGACAGTATTTGAACGGAATCCAAATTGACCACACATCGAATATGATGGGTTCGGGCTTCACGTTCGAGAATCCCAACGCGACCGGCGGATGCGGATGCGGGACTTCGTTTTCAGCTTAATATTTAACTAACATTTTAGTTTTCTAAAAGACGGCTTGCCCGTCTTTTTTATTTTTTTTAGAACAAATTCACTCTGCATAGACTTTTTGTGGAAATCTATTCGGAACTGTCAGATTTTAATTCTTTGCTCTTCTCACTAAGCGATTGCTGCTCTTATTCAAACGCTCGACCAATCACAAATTCCAGATTGGTGTGATCTCTTATGCGGAATCCTTATGAATTATTTCACCTCTTTAGATTTAAGCAATCCAAAATTTTCAATTTTATTCTTTACTTAACTGGACAAAGTATCGTAGAATACATCAATCTTCAAATAAATTTTCCGCGCAGCAAGCTGACGCGGTTTTAAATCGGAAGTTCCATAGCAAGCTAAGGGGAATTAAACCTATAAGGAACGATTAAAACGAATCTAAATTGAAACAAATTTGAATTGAACCTTTGCCGTTCAATCAATCGAAATCTGAACTTTTAAATTCGAAAATAGAATTTCAAACGCGCCAGATGGATTTGTAAATCAGGTTTTGGGCGGTCAAATCCAAGCCGGTTAAGAATAAAAGAACAAATCATTCTTTTATTCTTGTGCGAACAGCAAGGAAACCTAGGAATTAAAAAATGAATAATATCGGAAATGTGAAAAGATGGTTTTTTCTATCACTGATTGTTGTGCTTTTGGCGGTCGCCGTCGTTCAAACAATGAATCGAGTAGATGCCAATCAACCAGTGGAGTTAAGTCTCACACAAGAAAATAATCAGTTCACGTTGAGCGCGGGCGAACTCGGCACGTTTCATCGAACGGAGCGAAAAATTTCCGACGCGCGGCTGATAACTTTGCCGGAGACGAACGCGCAGGTTGTCATCTGGAACGAAGAAACCGGCAGCGGCGGCAAGTCGCCGTTTTACGCCGTGAGTCTGGACGGAAAAACGGTCGGACGAATTCAGGAAACATCTTACGAGATGCTGCTGCGTTACGGAAAATTCGATCCGTTGGTCGAGATGCCGGCAACACCCGATAATTTGATGGCGCGAACCGGAGTGAGCGGCGACGGCGTTTATATCGTGCAGTTTGTCACACAGCCGCTTGACGAATACCGCGCCGCGGTCGAATCGCTCGGCGGCAAAACCTATATTTACCTGCCGAATCATTCGTATATCGTCAAGATGAACGCTGAGACCCGTCAAGCAGTGGAAAATCTACCGTTCGTGCGCTGGGTGGGAAATTATCAGCCCGCTTATAAAGTGGAAGAATTCGTCAGCGAAGGATTGGCGAACAAAACTTTAGGGACGACGCGCTACAACATTATGGTTTTGGAGCGCGGCGGATTTATGCAGGGCAAACTCGCCGGGCGCATCGGCGCGTTGGGCGGCAAAGTGGATTTGACGGTTCCCGAAGGCTTTCGAATGGAAGCGACGCTGACGGCTGAACAACTCGTCGCGGTAGCGAATGAATCAGACGTTTTATTTATTGACCGCTGGAGCGCGCCGGAAACGGATATGGATATCGTGCGCGAAGTCGGCGGGGCAAATTTTATCGAAACGACCCTCGGATTCAAAGGTCAAGGCGTTCGCGCCGAAGTGATGGACGCGGGTTTTCTGCAAACGCACACCGATTTTAATTCGGGTCTCGCGCCGCTCATTCACGGCATAATCGGTGTTGACAGCCACGGCACGGCGACCTACGGTATCAATTTTGGACGCGGCACGACTAATCCGATGGGACGCGGAATGCTGCCGGAAGCGCAAGGCATTATGGCAAGCTACAACAATTATGTCGGCGGCAACCGTTACACGCACACCGCTCAGCTCAAACAGGACCCGTATAATGCCGTCTATCAATCAAACAGTTGGGGAAGCAGTTTGACGACCGCTTACACCACGGTTTCCGCCGAGATGGACGACATTCTTTTCAAAGAAGATTTTTGCCTGCTCAACTCGCAAAGTAATGCCGGAACGCAGAATTCACGTCCGCAGGCGTGGTCGAAAAACGTCGTTTCAATCGGCGGCGTTTCGCATCGCAACACGGCGACGTTTGACGACGACGCTTGGACGAGCGCGAGCGTCGGACCCGCCGCCGACGGGCGTATCAAACCGGAACTCGCCCATTTCTACGACAACATTTTTACCACCACCAGCAGTTCAACGACGGCTTATACTGCCGGATTCAACGGCACGAGTTCGGCAACGCCGATTACCGCCGGACATTTCGGAATTTTCTTTCAAATGTGGCACAACGGCATTTTCGGCAATCCGACAGGCGCGACGGTTTTCGACAGCCGCCCGCATATGACGACGGCAAAAGCGGTGATAATTAACACGGCTTCACAATGGACGTTCGGCGGCTCTTCGACGAGCAATACGACGCGCGTTCGTCAAGGTTTTGGACGTGCCGATATGAAAAATCTTTATAATCTGCGCGGCAAAATGCTGATTATTGACGAAACCGACGTTTTGACGAATCTACAAAGCAAAACTTATACTGTTGCCGTTCCGATCGGCAGCGCGGACCCGTTCAAAGTCACAATGACTTATGCCGATCCGATGGGCAGTCCGTCGGCGACCCGCGCTCGTATCAACGATTTAACTTTAAAAGTCACCGCGCCGGACGGCACGATTTACTGGGGCAACAACGGTCTGCTCGCCGGAATGTGGTCAACTTCGGGCGGCACGGCAAATGTTATTGACACGGTGGAAAACGTCTTCATTCAAACTCCGGCGGCGGGCAACTGGACGGTGGAAGTCATCGCCAGCGAGCTTGTCTCCGACGCGCGAACGGAAACGCCCGGCGTGATTGATGCCGATTACGCTTTGGTCGTTAGCGGCATCGTTAATGAGCCGCGCGCAGCGCGCACCCAATTCGATTTTGACGGCGACGGCAAAGCGGACGTTTCCGTCTTTCGACCGTCGAGCGGCATTTGGTATTTGAACAATTCTCAAAGCGGTTTCTCCGGTGCGCAATTCGGTGTCGGAACCGACAAACTCGTTCCGGCTGATTACGACGGCGACGGCAAAACCGACATCGCCGTTTATCGTTCGGGAGTATGGTATCTGTCGAGAAGCCAAGCCGGTTTCACCGGTATTCAGTTTGGCGCGACCGCTGATATTGCTGTTCCGGCTGATTATGACGGCGACGATAAAGCCGAGTTAGCCGTGTTCCGCCCGTCAAACGGCACCTGGTATATCTATAATTTGGTGTCCAATCAAACGAGCGCGATTACTTTCGGACAAGCAGGCGACAAACCCGTCGCAGCGGATTACGACGGCGACGGCAGAACCGATATCGCCGTTTTCCGTCCCGGCACCGGCACCTGGTTTACCTCGACTAATCCGGCTAACAATTACGGCGCGATTTCGTTTGGTAATGCCAACGATAAACTCGTTCCAGCCGATTACGACGGCGACGGTAAGGCGGACGTGGGGGTGTTTAGACCGTCGAGCGGAACCTGGTATATGTTGAGAAGCTCGCTCGGATTCACAGGTATTCAATTCGGTTTGGGAACCGACGCTCCCGTCGCGGCTGATTATGACGGCGACGGTAAAGCCGATGTCGCGGTTTTCCGTGACGGAACGTGGTATCTGTCGAGAAGTCAGGCAGGATTCACGGGCATTGCGTTCGGCGCGCCAACCGACCAAGCCATTCCGAATGCTTTTGTTCCTTAACAAAAATTTCCATCTGGAAATTTTGACAGTTACTTGGAGCGCGAAATACCTGCGCTCCATTTTTTTGTTTGGTAAAATTTTTGGAAGCCGCCGTTTATTATGTGTGTCTTAAATTATACAAAGACAACTCGGAAGGCAAGCGAAAGGCGGAGAAGAGGCTGGCAGACTTATCTGCCAGCCGTAGCAGGCGGCGGGAAAAGCCCGGCTAATGAAGCTATTTTTTTTTCGCCCTTTACCACTGTTTTCCGCTAACACGCGAAAGTCATCCTTGACAGTCCGACCGGCAGCGGGCATAATTTAACTCAGTTCGTAATTAAACAAACATCCGACAATTTATTTCTTTATTACATAATCCGAAAAATAGATTTTTAGGAACTGTCATTGTTTTAATTGTTTTTTAAAATTAGAG
>Ga0136611_10002315_pt1 | contig 13255 bp, 15 predicted proteins | sample AntDrymUQ2232306_2_FD_106645 | JGI IMG/M metagenome (GOLD analysis project Ga0136611, IMG submission 106645) | Polar desert sand microbial communities from Dry Valleys, Antarctica - metaG UQ223 (23.06) | ecosystem: Environmental > Terrestrial > Soil > Desert | place: Antarctica: Dry Valley... | reverse complement strand
GACGGCCTCGTCCACGTCTCCGAGCTGTCCTGGAAGCACATCGACCACCCGTCCGAGGTCGTCGAGGTCGGCCAGGAGGTCACCGTCGAGGTCCTCGACGTCGACCTCGACCGTGAGCGTGTCTCCCTGTCGCTCAAGGCCACCCAGGAGGACCCCTGGCAGCAGTTCGCCCGCACCCACGCCATCGCGCAGGTCGTGCCGGGCAAGGTCACCAAGCTCGTGCCGTTCGGTGCCTTCGTGCGCGTCGACGAGGGCATCGAGGGCCTGGTCCACATCTCGGAGCTGGCCGAGCGCCACGTCGAGATCCCGGAGCAGGTCGTCAACGTCGGTGACGAGCTGCTGGTCAAGGTCATCGACATCGATCTCGAGCGCCGCCGCATCAGCCTGTCGCTGAAGCAGGCCAACGAGACCGGCGGCGGCGGCGAGGCGACCTTCGACCCCGCGCAGTACGGCATGGCGGCGTCCTACGACGCAGCAGGCGAGTACATCTACCCCGAGGGCTTCGACCCCGCGACGGGCGAGTGGCTCCCGGGCCACGAGGAGGCCCGCGACCTCTGGGAGAAGCAGTACGCCGACGCGCAGAAGCGCTTCGAGGCGCACCAGGAGCAGATCAAGCGGATGCAGGCTGCGGACGCCGAGGCGGCCGTGCCGACCTCGTACACCTCCGTCGCCGGCGCCGAGGGCGAGTCCGAGGAGGGCGTCGCCGAGGGCGCTGCCCCCGCGGCTGCAGCCAAGCCCGCGCCTGCGGCGTCCGGCGGCACGCTCGCCAGCGACGAGGCCCTGCAGGCCCTGCGGGAGAAGCTCTCCGGCGGGCAGTAGCCGCCCCGGCTGACCAGTCCTGACAGCACGCCCCTCGAGCCCCTCCCGGTCCGCCGGGAGGGGCTCGAGGTGTCGGGAACCCGGCTCACCCGGTCTGCGTCTCGCCGCCGGCCACGGTCCGCCCCGGACCCGCAGGAGCCCCCACCGGCGGTGCCGGTAGGGGCTCCTGGGACCAGCGGGTGGCTCAGGTGCAGCGGACCGAGCTCAGTCCCTTGACCGCGCCGAACGCGGAGTTGGTGCAGGCGACGACGTTGCCGAGGGCGGGGTAGAAGGCGATGCCGAACCCTGCGACCGCGCCCTCGACCACGTTGGACCGGAAGAGGAATCCCCAGAACCTGCTTCAGCACTTCTGCAGCAAACTTGGCCTGAGCGGTCGTCCTGGTCACGGCTCGAGCAGAACCAGCTCGACGCGGCGGTTGAGCTGTCGAGCGGCCGCGTCGTCACCCCCGTCGGGCAGCGTCTCGGGGCGCACGGGTCGCGTCTCGCCGAGGCCCTGGGCCGCCAGCAGTCCCGACGGGACCCCGAGTCGGACCAGCTCGTCCCGCACGGCGACCGCCCTGCGGCGCGACAGCTCGGTGTTGTACTCCCCGGACCCCAGTCCGTCGCTGTGACCGTTCACCGCCGCCTTGGCGTCGAGCCGACTGAGCAGTGTCGCCACGCGTCTCAGCAGGTCCTGCGACTCGGGCTGGAGCGCGGCGTCGTCGAAGCCCAACAGGACGCTGGCATCCAGCCGGACGATGGTGCCGCAGCGCGGCCCCGATGCCTGGACGCGGCTGATGCGCGGCACGGGTGGGAACAGCGGCCGTCGTCGTAGCCGCCAGAACCGTCGGGCCCGACCCAGAAGCGCACGTCGTCGTCCTGGTAGGAGCCGGACCCGTCGGGCTTGACGGTGAGGCGCTGGTCGGGGCCGGTGTAGGTGCCCTCACCGCCGGGGCGCACGGAGTACCTGGTCGTGCCGTCGTCGTAGACGCCGGTGCCGTCGGCGAGCACAGCGACGTGCAGACCGGGACCGTCGTAGACGCCCGTGCCGTCGCCGGCGACCGTGATGGTGCGCGTCGCGTCCTTGAAGCTGCCCGCACCCGCGGCGCCCACGAGCGGCGTGCCGCTGTCCGCGGACCGGGCCTCGCACGAGCCGTCGCAACGGGCGCTGAGGACCGCGATGCCGTCGTACAGACCCGGCTCGAGACCGAGCTGGTCGCGCACCTGCTCGTCGCGCTCCGATGCCAGCAGGTCGGTCGGGAGGGCGAAGGTGGGCAAAGGCGGGATGCGCAGGCGCTCCCTCAGGGCCTGCTCGAACTCGACGGCGGCCGCGGGATCCGCGGTCCGAGCGGTGGATCCCCCGGTCGCTTCGGGTGGGGCGCTGGCCGAAGGCACGGGGTCGGCGGTGGAGCCCGTGCAGGCGGTGAGCGACCCCACGGCCAGGGGCAGGGCGCCGGCGACGAGGGGACGCGTCGACGGCGTCATGGGTCGAAGACTGGCACGTCGTGATCACCGGGAGAAGTGCTGCTGCATCACACCTCGGGCACGACACGATCGAGCCCCGGTACGTTCCGTACGTGCTCCACGTCGGCCTCACCGGGGGCATCGGGTCCGGCAAGTCCGCCGTCAGCACCCTGCTCGCGCACGCCGGCGCGGGCGTCGTCGACGCCGACGCCATCGCCCGCGAGGTGGTCGCGCCCGGCAGCGAGGGCCTCGAGGCGGTCGTGGCGGCCTTCGGTGCGCAGGTGCTCCAGCCGGACGGGGCGCTCGACCGGCCGGCGCTCGGGGCGCGGGTCTTCAGCGACCACCAGGCGCTCACCCGTCTCAACGGCATCATCCATCCGCTCGTCGGTCGGCGGACCCGCGAGCTGGTGGCGGCCGCCGAGCTGGCCGGTGTCGGGGTGCTCGTGCACGACGTGCCCCTGCTGGTCGAGTCCGGGCTGGGGCCGGGCTACCACTTGGTCGTCGTGGTGGACGCCCCGGTCCCGTTGCGTCTCGAACGCCTCGTCGAGCGGGGCCTGCCGCAGGAGCAGGCCGAGGCGCGGATCGCCGCTCAGGCAGGTGACGCCGAGCGACGGGCTGCTGCGGACGCGTGGCTGGACAACGGCGGGAGTCGGGAGGACCTGCGGCGACAGGTCGAGGAGCTGTGGGAGCGGCGCCTCCTGCGGTACGCCGAGAACCTCCGCGAGCGCCGGGTGGCGTCGCGGGGTCCGGTCGAGCTCCTGCTGCCGCAGGAGCGGTGGGCCGCCGAGGGCGAGCGGCTGACGGCGCGGCTGCGGCACCTGTGCCCGGGCGCCGAGGTGCACCACGTCGGCTCGACCGCCGTACCTGGCTTGACGGCGAAGGACGTCGTGGACCTGCAGGTGGAGGTGGCCGACTGGGACGCCGTCGTCGCGCTCGAGGAGCCGCTGAACGAGGGCGGCTTCCCGCGGCGCCCGGACATCACGAGCGACCCGGTCCGCCCCGAGCTCGACCCGCACCCGGGTGCCTGGCGCAAGCACCTCCACCGCTCGGCCGACCCCGGCCGCGCGGCCAACGTGCACGTGCGCGTGGCCGGCAGCACGGGAGCGACGGCTCAGCGGGCGTTCCGGGACCGGCTCCGGGTCGATCCCCAGTCGCGGGACGACTACGCGGCGCTCAAGGCGCGACTCACCGCGAAGCACCCCGACGACGTCGACGCCTACGCGGAGGCCAAGACCGGCTTCGTCGTCGCGCTGCTGACCTCCTGACCGTCCGCCCGAGCGACGGGCGGACTGCCGGACCGGACGTCCCGCGACAGCGGGCCGTGGACCGAGCCCGAGCAGCACCGAGGGCGCCGCTCAGGGCCGGCCGAGCGCGCGGTAGGTCCACCCCGCGGCCCGCCAGGCCAGGGGGTCGAGAGCGTGACGACCGTCGACGACCTGGCGCTGACGGACGACCCCGCCCAGCACGGCGGGGTCCACCTCCCGGAACTGCGTCCACTCGGTGAGCAGGACCACCACGTCGGCGTCGGCGGCTGCCGAGAGCGCCGATCCGGCGTAGCGCAGCTGGGGGTAGGAGCGACGGGCGTTGTCCATCGCCACCGGGTCGAAGACCGTGACGTGCGCGCCTGCTCGCTGCAGGGCGTCCGCCACGTCGAGAGCCGGGGCATCCCGGATGTCGTCGCTGTCGGGCTTGAACGCCGCACCCCAGGCGGCCACCCGCACGCCGGCGAGGTCGCCGCCCGCGAGCTCGCGCACGAGGTCGACGGTCCGCGCCCGTCGACGGCGGTTGATCGCATCGACCTCGCCCAGGAAGGCGACGGCCTGTCCGGCACCGAGCTCCTGGGCGCGGTGGCGGAAGGCGCGGATGTCCTTCGGCAGGCAGCCGCCTCCGAACCCCAGCCCGGGTCGCAGGAAGCGACCACCGATCCGGGAGTCGTAGGACAGTGCCTCGGCCAGGGCGGTGACGTCGGCGCCGGTCGCCTCGCACATCTCCGCCATGGCGTTGATGTAGGAGATCTTGGTGGCCAGGAAGGAGTTGGCCGCCACCTTGACGAGCTCGGCGGTGTGCAGGTCCGTGACGACGACGGGGATGCTGTGGGCGTCGAGGACCGGCGCGAAGGCTTTGCGGAGCTGGGCCTCGGCCCAGGGTGAGTCGACACCGAAGACGAGACGGTCCGGCCGCATCGTGTCCTCGACGGCGAAGCCTTCGCGCAAGAACTCGGGGTTCCACGCCAGCTCGACCTGTGTGCCGGCCGGCGCCAGCGAGTGGATCAGGCTGGTGAGCTGCATCGCCGTGCCGACCGGCACCGTCGACTTCCCCACGACCAGCACGCGGCGGTCGAGGTGACGGGCCAGCTGCGCGGTGGCCGACCGGACGTACGTCAGGTCGGCGGCGTCACTCGTCGGGCTCTGCGGGGTGCCGACGCAGAGGAAGTGCACGTCGCCGAAGGCGCCGGCGTCCGCGAAGTCGGTCGTGAAGCGCAGCCGGCCCGAGTCGAGCGCCTTGTTCAGCAGCTCGGGCAGCCCCGGCTCGAAGAAGGGGACCTCACCGGAGGCCAGCCGTCGCACCTTGTCGGGATCGACGTCGACGCCCAGGACCTCGAACCCCATGACCGCCATGCAGATGGCGTGGGTCGCTCCGAGGTAGCCGGTGCCGATCACAGTCATCCGGGGGAGGTGCTCACCTGCAGCGTCTGACATCGGAGCTCCCGGGGCAGCTGATGGTCGGGTAGGACGGGTGCGCGGCGTCCGGGAGCGCGGGACAGCGACATGGAGGAACCCACCGTCCGGAGGCCAGGCGAGGACCCCCGGGACGCGGAACTCCAGGTGCCACGGCCGTCGGAGGCAGGAGGAGTGGGCCGGCAGCGCTGATACCTCGACAGGGTGCGCGGAGCTCGCCGAGCAGGACCCCCGTGAGTAGACGCCTACGCCACGGCCAGGACCGGTCTCATCCGCTCGTCGCTCCGGAGCGGACCTGCCCCACACGACGGACGGTGCTTCCGACACGTGGCCGGACCGTCACGCAGTGCTACCGGTGTCCGTCGAGATGCCGGGTTCGTCTTGGATGCGGCATGATCCAATCCACCACGTCGTTCCACATCGTGACGGAATGCCATGCGAGGAATAGCGTCTCGCCCACGAGGTGGGCCCTTCGCCCCGGCGATGTCCGCGGTGGGGTCCGCGACGGGGGGGCGGGACGACGTGGATGTCGACGTGGACCAGCGAGGCGGGGTCGTGGTGCCGCTCGAGGCGGGGGCGCAGCACCGGTGCCAGCGTGCGGAGGACAGGAGCGCGGAGGACAGGAGTCGGCCGTCCGTCGCACCCGTCTCCGACGACGTCCGCCTCGAACGGCGGGCGCTGCAGCGGGCCGCGGAAGGGGACCCGGCGGCCTGGGCAGCACTCGTCGACGCGCACCTGGAGCGCGTCTGGTCACTGGCGGTGCTCCTCACGCGCCACCCGCACGACGCCGCCGTCGTCTGCGAGACGGTGTGGCTCCGACTGGCACAGGACCTGCCCGCGGCCGAGGAGGAGCGGCTCGCCTCATGGCTGGCCCGGGTCGTCTGGGAGGAGGCCCGGCGGGCGGCTCCGGCGAGCGTGGTCGTGGGTCGCCGCCGGACGGACGCACCGCCGCGCGGCCGTGTCCTGCCCCTGCCGCGGTCTCGTGGAAGGATGTCGTGACCCCACGCTGATGAGCGTGGTGCGCCTGCCGCCCACGACGAGAGGGAGCCGCCGTGCCCGCGGTGTCCGGAACCAGCCCGGGAGGGGAACGCGCAGTGCCCGCCAATGTGCCAGACGGCGTCGCCGCGGCCGCGCGTGCCGCCTTCTCCGCACGTGACCGGGACGCGGTGCTCGCCGAGCTCGTCACGGACTCGGCGGATGACGACGCCGGCGAACGGAGCGCTGAGCGCACCCTCGTGTTCGCCGGCGGAGGACTTCTGGTGACCCTGCGCGTGCGTGACGAGCCCGGAGCGGGAGTGCTCAGCGCCGAGCTCGAGGTGCAGCCTCCCCTGTCCGGTGATCCGGCCGTGGACGTGCGGGACCGGCCTGAGCCGGAGATCGACGACGTCGAGCCGGGGCGGTGGTCCCTGAACCACCTGACGCCGGGGCCGCTGCGCCTGGTGTTCGACGCCGGCGACCGACGCGTGCAGACCGAGTGGATGCGTTGCTGAGCCCCCTCTCGTGGTGCCCCGACCTGGCGAGCGACTCGTCGTCCTGTCCATGAGGGGTGCGCGCGATCGACGATCGGTCACCCGCCCACGGGTGGCAGCGGTGAGCAGGCGGACGGGCCACGACGGATGCGGGAGCCATCCGTGAGGGCGCGGCTGGAACCCGATCAGGTCGTGTCGCTGGTGGCGGCGGCGGCGGCCGGGGACAGGCACGCCTGGGAGCAGCTCGTCGACGCCTACGTAGGGCTGATCTGGGCGATCGCCCGCGGGTACCGGCTCAGCGACGGCGACGCCCACGACGTGACCCAGACGGCCTGGCTCCGGCTGGTCGAGCACATCGACTGCCTGTCCGACCCGGCCCGGGTCGGTGCCTGGCTGGCCACGACGACCAGGCGGGAGTGCCTTCGCGTCCTGCGGCGGTCGCGTCGCGAGGTCCTGCTCGCCGAGTGGGACGAGGTCGACGACGCCGAGCCGGACGCCGACCCCGTCGACGCCGAGCTCCTGCGCGGCGAGCAGGCGGTCTCCGTCCGGCAGGCGGTGCACCAGCTCAACCCTCGCTGCCAGGCGCTGCTCGAGATGCTGGTGCTCGACCCGCCCCCGTCGTACGAGGAGGTGTCGGCGGCTCTGGGCATGCCCATCGGGAGCATCGGACCAACCCGGGGGCGCTGCTTGCGTCGGCTGCACCAGCTGTTGGACGCAGGAGGTATCGCAGAGCCCGACGAGCGCATCTCTCCTGGTGAGGACGCGGCGCCGCGTCGGCGCGAGGTGTCCTGAGGAGGCTGCCGTGGAACGGGTCTTGCGCTCTGTGCGTCACGCCGCCCTGAGGGCCTTTGACACGAGGGAGCCCGGAGCTGTCGTCGCCGACATCGCCCATGACTGCCTTCGGATCGTGCCGGAGCCCGTGTCGCGCCACCTGCAGTTCCGCAGCGACGCACGCAGCATCGACGTGGAGGTCCGGGACCACGGCGCGGGCCACCTGGCGCTGAGGGTCCGGGTGCCACCGCAGGAGGTGGTGCACGTGCGGGTCCAGCACGCCGGGCTCCGGCTCGCGCAGCCGTCGTCCAGCCGGGCCGGGCGTGAGGTGCGCGGTGACGGAGAGGCGAGCTCGCGCCGGTCCGCCGTGGCGTGGTCAGCCTCGTGTGCACGACGGAGGGCGCCGGCGGTTGCCGCACCCGAACGCCTGGGTCCAGCTGTGATGGAGGGGGACGACGCGTCGACCGCGGCGCGCCCTCGCAAGGAGCAACGGAGCTCGCCTGACCGCCGCTACAACCGCTACAACCGCCGGACCCCGGCGTCGGAGACGGCGTCGCCGTTGTTCGAGATCTTCCTGCGTTCATCGCGGTCGCGCTCGAGGGCATCGAGTAGGCGCTGCACGCAGACTGGCCGGGTGACCGTCCCGGGGAGGAGCCGGCGGAGCCGGAGTGACTGTCGGAGGCCGGACCGTGGACCGGTGCCCAGGACCGAGCCCGTGCCTCATCTGGGCCATTGCCCGCGGTGACCGGTTGAGTGATGGGGACGCGCACGCCCGTGACGCAGACGACGTGGCTGCGGCTTGTCGAGCACATCGACCGCCTGTTCGACCCCGCGCGGGTTGGCGCCTGGCTGGCCACGACGACCCGACGTGAGTGCCATCGGGTCCTGCGGCAGTCACGCCGCGAGGTCCTGCTCGCCGAATAGGATGCGATCGACGAGGGCGAGCGCGACGCCGAAGCCGTCGACGCGGCGCTCCTGCGGGGTGAGCAGAAGGTGTCGGTCCGCGAGGCAGTCCGCAAGCTCAACCCACGCTGCCAGGCGCTGCTGGAGATGCTTGCGCTCGACCCGCCGCCGTCCTACGAGGAGGTGTCCGCGGCCCTCGGCATGCCGATCGGGAGCATCGGACCGACGCGGGGCCGCTGCCTCCGGCGGCTGCAGCAGTTGCTGAGCGAAGGACGTATCGGGGAGCGGAACGGGCGCATCTCGTCTGATGTGGACGCGGCTCCGCGCCAGCGCCAGGTGTCCTGAGGAGGCTGTCGTGGAACCGGTCCCGACCGACGTGCGGCAGGCCGCCCTCTTCGCCTTCGACGCGAGGGAGCCAGACGCCGACGTGGCCGACCTCGCGCACGACTGGGTGACGTTCGTACCGGAGCCCGGGGCCCGCCACCTCGAGTTCCGGACTGCGGTCCGCAGCATCGTCGTCGAGGTGCGGGACCACGGCCGGGACCACCTCCGCCTTCGCGTGCGCATCCGACCGCCCGAGGTGGTGCACGTGAAGGTCCGGCACGCCGAGCGCCAGCAGCCGCATGCGTGCACGGCCAGGCCGGCATGGGAGGTGCGCGGCGAAGGAGGCGGTGAGCTCGCGCCTGTCCCACGCGGCCTGGTCAGCCTCGTGTGCACGACCGAGGGCGCCGGCGGCCGCCGCACGCAAACGGCCTGGGTCAAGCTCTAGCCGTCAGCGGTCGAGCGCCGCAGCGTCGGGTGGGCCGTGGCGGAAGGGGCGCGAACCTGAGAATGCGCTGAAGGAACGGCACTAGGCAACGGAGCCGTCTAGCATCCGGACACAGTTGGGCGGAGGAGAAGGTTCCTCGGAGCAGTGCGAGGAGGTGCCGATGACCCCCAGCGCGAGGAGCGTCGCGACCCAGGAGACGGCTGCTCGGTGGCGCCGCGCGTCAGGCCGGTCGACAGGGGCCCCCACGGCCGAGCCGGACGCCGAGTACTACACCAGGCTGCGTGCAGCCCGCGGTGACCGGCACGCCTGGACGCAGCTGGTGGACGCGCACCTGGCGACCCTTTGGTCCTGGGCCGTGGCGCAGACGACCGACGCGGCGGACGCCGCCGCGGTCTGCGAGATCGTCTGGCTGAGGCTGGCCGACGCGCTGCCCGGGTCCGAGCAGCAGCCCCTCTCCTCGTGGTTGAGCCGCACAGTGAACGTGGAGGCGGCCCGGCTCCGTCGGCAGCCCGCCCGGCACCTGCAGCGACTGCCGGAGCAGGCCACCGGGGGAGCGCCGGTGCTGCGGCTGGCGTCCGAGGGCGGGGCGCGCTCCGCGGGCTGAGGCAGCAAGACTGGGGGCGCGCGACAAGGTCCGGGCCCGCCGACGCATCACACGGGGCAGCGGCTGCTCACCAAGTGGGATCCGTCGTCGGGCGGGCACGCGGAGGGGGTGCGAGCGCACTTGCCGGCGCGCTCGTCCTGAGAGGAGGAGCCGCCTGTGGACCTCGTCGTGTACGACGACGACGACCGGCGTTACGTCCCTGCGGGGGTGGCGGTCCTGCTCGTCCTGCTGGCTGCAGTGCTGGCCGGCGCGATCGGCGCCCTCGCCACCCAGCCGTCCGACGCGCTGCGCCAGGACGATCAGGCTGCGCCGGGGTCGAGCAACGGGTCCGAGCAGTGGTCACCGCCTTCCGAGGACGAGCCGGCAGTGCCCGGTCCGGCGGCCGCCCAGCCGACCCCGCCATCGGCGTCACAACCGTCCGGGCAGCCCACCACGGGAGAAGATCAGTCCAACTGCCTGGAGGAGACGTTGCAGCGCGCCGACGCGGTGCGTGCTCGGGCAGAGCGCCTGGCGGCGGTCTTGGCCGAGCACACCGCCGTGATGGACGACGTCCTGGCGGAGCGGCTCACCAAGCCGGGAGCGATCGACCGGACACTTCCGGTTCTGACTCGGGCAGCGACCGAGCGCAGGCGCTACGCCGAGGAGTCGGCGGCCTACCAGCGTCAGCGCGAGGCGTGCGAGTCGTGATCCGGGCCTGCGCCGGGGCGCTCCCTCTCTAGGGCAGCTGGCTGGCGTACACCACGACGTTGTCCCGGTAGTGGCCGGTGCCGCGGTCGAACTCCCCGCCGCACGTGACCAGCCGCAGCTCGGGACGCAGCGCGGGCAGGTAGACCGCGTCCGTCGGGAAGCGCGTCTTCGGGTAGGACTGCACCCGCTCGACACGGAAGCGCGTCGTCCCGCCGTCGCCGCCGACGACCTCGATGACCGTGCCGGGACTGGCCTCGGTCAGCCGCACGAAGACGGCCGGGCCCGCCTTCGAGTCGACGTGGCCCAGCAGCACAGCCGGGCCCTGCTCACCCGGGCGGGGGCCCGCGTCGTACCAGCCGACGTCCTGCCACCGCTGGGGCACCTCCACCGACCCGTCCGGTGCGGTGCCGACCGGGCCGACCGGCGCGTCGATCCCGAGCGCCGGGATGCGCAGTCGCACCGGGACGGCCTTGCGATCGACGTCGCGCACTGAGGTGAACTGCGAGGTGCGGCCGGGGGAGCCGGGCAGCGCAGCGGTCGCAGGGGGCGGGTCCGACGACCGCGCGACCGGTTCACCCGGCGCCGTCCCCCCTGAGCACCCCGAGAGAAGGCCGAGGGCGACGGTCGCCATGAGCACGCCGGCGCGCACCGCGGGCTACCGGCCGCGCGCCAGGGCGCCGCCGCCCGTGGCCGCCCCGCCACGAGGCAACCTCGCCGCCACCGTGTCACCGATGGCGGTGGCGAGCGTCTGGCTCAGAGCGAACATGTGCGCGTAGCCCATCTCGGACAGCTCCTGGGCGCGCATAAGGTCATCCTCGGCGTAGGCGTCGGCCTGGTCCATCAGATGGTCGTCGTGCTCGGTGAGGGCAGCGGCGAGGTCGATGGCCGGTAGGCGCCCCTCCGTGGCGCCGGCCAGGAACCGTGCCAGCTGGGGGGCGTAGTCCTCCTCCTGCCTGCGAGCCGCATCGCGGGCAGCCGAGCCAGCCGGTGCGTCGGCGTAGGCGACGAGCCCCTCGACGTGCTGGCCCCACAGGTCGAGGAACGCCGTGCTGGCAGGCTCGCCGTACAAGGCGGCGATGGCTCCCCCGAGCTCGGCGGTGTTCGCGTTGGTCGCCTTCCCCGCTCCGGGGAGGTCGGGCGCGTCGTCGTGGGCCGCCCGCATGAGCTGCACTATGAGCCCCATATGCTCCGCGAGCAACCGGCTCAGGGCCGTCTGGAGCTGCCGGCGGGGGGCGTCGAACTCCTGGCTCGGCAGCTCCTGCTCGGCGGCGGCCCCTCGCGCCAGCACGTCGGCGACGACGATCATGTGACTGAACGCTTCCCGCTGGATCGTGTACGCCTTGTCGTAGTCGCCGGCAGCGTAGGCGTCGGCCTGCTCGAGCAGGTGGTTGCCGTGCATCGCGGCCGCGGCGGCCAGGTCGGCCTTGGGGACCCGGCCGCCGACCAGGGTGCTGAAGACGTCAGCCAGCTGCCCCTCGGCCCGGACGTAGCTGTCGCGGGCCGCTTGCTGCCCCACCGTGTCGCCGTCCTCGAGCGCGGTGGCATAGGCACCGAGGACGTCGACGTGGTTCTGCCACGCCGTGGCGAAGGCCTGGCCGGCGGGCGGGCCAGCAGCGGAGGTCACCAGCTCGACCAGCGTCTCCTGGTTGCGCTCGACGCTGTCGGTGACGGCAGCCTGGCGCGCCCGCTGCCCGGCCAGCCGGGCCCGCACCAGCTCGTCGGCGAACAGCACGTGGGCGCCGAGCAGCTCTTCCAGCCGGCTTCGCAGGTCCACCGCCGCCGAGGGTGTGGTCCGGGCGAGCTGGGCGGCCGACGCCCGTCCGGAGGAGGGGGTGGTGTGCGCGGCGTGCGCCTCGTCGGTGCCGGGCTGAGCGACCCCGGTCGCCGGGGTGTCGACAGCGGTGCCGGCTCCACAGGCGGTGGTCGTGAGCAGCAGGCCGACGGCCATGGCTACGAGCCCCATCGCACGGTGACCGACGGTCGAGCGCATCGTCCTCATCCCTGTGGCCCTCCTCGAGACGTGACCCTGCGCCGACCCGGACGGGTCGCACGAGGGGCGGAGCAGTGCGCAGTACCTGCGCGCGGTGTACGGGACTGCCTCGAGCTGGGCGGCGTGCGTCCTTCGTCCCAGAGCGGAGCGCACTCCGACCGGCAGCGCCGGACAGCTCGTGAGAGACGCGGGAACGGTCCATGAGCAGTCACAGCTGGCTGTGGCCGTCCGTCGGCGACGACCGGCGTGAGACGCCTTCGTCGCGAGGTGCCGGCGCCTTCGACCGGCCGGCATTCACGTCGATCACCCGGTTCTGCAGGGCCGCTTCGATGCCTTCGAGCGCCGAGGCGATGCGGACGAACACGTCGTAGTAGGGCGGGGACGTCTCCTGCGACACCGCCCGCCGGTTGTACTTCCGCTTCTCGGAAGACGGCCCAGCTCCCGTCGTCGAGTCGGCACTGCGGCCGTCTTCCGGCACGTCGCCGTCCATGGCGTGACCCCCGACCATGTCGTCCTGCGTCGGGTGAGTCTGGCGGGACGTGCGTGATACACCGACGGGCGTCAGACATCCCCGGACTGACGGGGGCTGCGCTGCAGGAGCACGCTGGACACTCCTGGAGCGGTAGCGCGAGGGCCCGGTCGCGCTGCGGCCACGGCGCCGCTCGGCGGGCGTCCTGTCGGACCCTGGTCGTACCGTGGGGCCGTGACCTCAGGACGCGTGTCTCCGGCTCCCCACGACGTCAAGCCGTCCGTGCCCCGGCTCGCGACGGACCTGCGCCGCTCGACGCGCCCCTTCGAGGTCGTCAGCGACTTCGAGCCGGCCGGTGACCAGCCCGCTGCGATCGCCGAGCTCGAGGCCCGGCTGCGCAAGGGTGAGCCCGACGTGGTGCTGCTCGGCGCCACCGGCACCGGCAAGAGCGCCACGACCGCCTGGCTCGTCGAGCGGGTCCAGCGGCCGACGTTGGTCATGGCTCCCAACAAGACCCTCGCCGCCCAGCTCGCAAACGAGTTCCGCGAGCTGCTGCCGCACAACGCCGTCGAGTACTTCGTCAGCTACTACGACTACTACCAGCCCGAGGCCTACGTCCCGCAGACCGACACCTACATCGAGAAGGACTCGAG
>Ga0136611_10002314_pt1 | contig 13255 bp, 14 predicted proteins | sample AntDrymUQ2232306_2_FD_106645 | JGI IMG/M metagenome (GOLD analysis project Ga0136611, IMG submission 106645) | Polar desert sand microbial communities from Dry Valleys, Antarctica - metaG UQ223 (23.06) | ecosystem: Environmental > Terrestrial > Soil > Desert | place: Antarctica: Dry Valley... | reverse complement strand
GGCCCGCAAGAGCCGCTGGACCGGATGCTGGCCGAGTGGACGGAGCGCCGCACCTACCTCTACGACCGCCTCGACGCGATGGGCCTCAACCCAGTGCGGACGGCGGGCGCCTACTACATCTTCTTCGACGTTTCCGGAAGCGGCATGTCCGGTTCGACGTTCAGCAAGGCGCTGGCCGAAGCCGAAGGGGTTCGACTCGGGGCGGGGACGCTTTGGGGTCCCGCCGGGGACCCGTACGTGCGGGCCTCGTTCATGATCGCGCTGCCGGAGCTGACGGAGGGGCTGAATCGGCTGGAGCGATTCTGGAATGGGGTGCGGCGGAATGGCGTCTCTGCTTGAGTGACGGGGGCAGCCCTCACCCCGCCAGGGCCGAGGTGAGGGCTGCCACTCCGTAACGGCGCTCCATCGATGCAAACTCGCTCCTCGAAAGGCGGTCCCGATGTCCCATCTCCTCTTCCTCGACCCCTTCTCCCCCGATGATCGTGACGTGATCGCCGCCGCCTCTGCCCAGTTTGGTATCCCAGTCCGCTTCGCTACTGAGGGCGAAGATCTTAAGTCCGCCATCCAGAACGCAAACTCGGTCGTCACTCAACACGCCGATCTCCGGGCCGCGATCATCGACGCGGCGCCAGCGCTGCGGCTCATCCAGGTGATGGAGTTCGGCAAGGCCGAGGTTGACCGCGAGGCCGCCGCCGCGAGGCGCATCCCGGTCGTCGATCTCCTGAATCTGGGGTGGTTGGGAGTCTGCGAGCACACGATCTTGCTGATGCTGGCGCTCTCGAAGCGGTTGCCGGACGCGCATGTCCGCACGGCGGCGGGGGAGCGGAAGCCGGGCGTGAGCGAGGTGAAGACGACGGCGCGGGAGTACACGTTCTCCTGGTTGGGGCAGGAGAACTTGGGGTGGCTCTACCGTAAGCGTTTGGGGATCATCGGGATGGGCAGGATCGGGCAGGGAGTCGCGGCGCGGGCGGCGGCATTTGGGATGAGGATCTCGTACGCATCGCCGCGCCGCCTAGATCCCGCACGAGAGGCGCCGCTCGGCGCGAAGCACGTCGCGCTCGACACGCTCCTGGCCGAGAGTGACTTCGTCAGCCTCCACCCGAAGCTGACACCGGAGAACGTGGAGATGGTTGGCGCGGCGGAATTCGCCAGGATGCGCCCGGACGCTTCGTTCATCAACACCGCCAGGGGCGCGCTCGTTGACGAGGCGGCGTTGATCGCGGCACTGCAATCGGGAGCAATTGCCGGAGCTGGTCTGGATGTCTTCGAGTACGAGCCGGTGAAGCGGGACAATCCGCTCCTTAACTTACCGAACGTGATCTTGACGCCGCACAGCGCCGGGATCTTCAACGACGACGCCCGCCGGGCGTCTCTTCGCGAGGCAGTGGAACGGGCATCGGAACTCTAGCGGATGGAGCTAACACGATATGGTAGGATCGGACTCTCTCGCTCACTTGGCAAGAATGCAACGATTCCGCTGGAGATCTTTTGAAGGAAATCCAAGGACAAGCCAAGAAACTCCGTGAATTACTCGGCGCGAAGTACGCCATTGATTACTACCAGCGCGACTACAAATGGGAGCGAAAGCAGGTCCAAGAATTACTTGATGATCTCACGGGAGAATTCTTGGACGACTACCTCCCGACCCATCCCAGATCGGCCGTCGCGACGTACGGACGATATTTTTTGGGTTCGGTGATCCTTAGTAAGAAGGACAACACGAGCTTCATCGTCGACGGTCAGCAGCGACTGACGACCCTAACGTTGCTGTTGATTTTTCTACGCAATCTCCAGTCGGGGACAGCTGAAGGCACCACGATAGATGCACTCATCTCGTTTACCCTGTACGGCGAAACGACATTCAATCTCGACGTCCCCGAACGCACACCGGTGATGACCGCGCTCTTCGCCGGCGGTTCGTTTGACGCCACCGGACATCCTGAATCCGTCCGCGCCATGCTTGCGCGTTATCAGGACATTGAGTCGGAGTTCCCTGAGGAACTCCGGGGATCGGCGCTGCCGTACTTCATCGATTGGTTGATTGAGAACGTCTACCTCGTCGAGATCACCGCTTACTCGGATGACGATGCCTACACGATCTTCGAGACCATGAACGATCGGGGGCTGTCCCTCACCCCGTCTGACATGCTCAAGGGCTACCTACTCACGAACATAACCGATCCTCAGAATCGCATCGACGCCAACGAGCGATGGAAGCAACACACGACCGCGCTTCGGGCATTGGGGAAGGATGCGGAGCCAGACTTCTTTAAGGCTTGGCTCCGAAGCCAGTACGCGGTGTCCATCGCCACCAAAGGGAAAGGCCATGGGGACTATGATCGGATCGGAACCGAGTTCCATCGTTGGGTCCGCGATCACGCGGATGCAAAGCACGACGACCAGTTGCTCATCGACGGTAGCGCTGGATTCTTCCAGTTTGTTGAGCACGACTTCACCTTTTACTCGCGGGCGTACCAACGTGTATTGAGTGCGTCGAACTCACTTACTCCGGGGTTGGAGCATGTCTTCTACAACGCTAAGCAAGGGTTCACGCTGCAGCCAATGATGTTGCTAGCGCCTCTGACCCCGGATGATTCCGAGAACGTCGTTGTCGAAAAACTGCGCCTGGTGTCAACGTATCTGGACATCCTCCTTACTCGGCGGGTATGGAACTATCGTTTGAACAGCCAATCTTCCATGTACTACAGCATGTTCCTGGCAGTCAGAGAAATTAGGGGTTTAGATAGCACAGAACTTGCCGCCAAACTCTATGAACTGTACATCCAAGAAGCGTCGCAAGAAGAAAACAAGTTGACCTTTACCACCTGGCTTGGCGTTCACCAGCAAAACCGGTCTCGGGTGCATTTGATCCTGGCGCGGATGACCGACTACATTGAACAACAGTCAGGCATGCCGTCTCACTACCTAGAGTACGTCAACGAGTCCGGCAATTATCGTTACGAAGTCGAGCATATCTGGGCGGACAAACCCGGAGAACACTTGGACGAATACGCTGACCCGACGGCATTCCAAACGGATCGGAACCGGATCGGTGGCCTCGTGCTGCTACCGAAGACCTTCAATTCGAGCTACGGCACCTGCCCCTACGAGGTCAAGTTCGATCACTACAATTCCCAGAACCTGTTGGTCCGTTCGCTTCACCCTCTGGCGTATCAACATAATCCCGGCTTTGCGAAGTTCCGAGGTGAGAGTGGTTTGCCCTTCCAGCCACACACGATATTTCGGAAAGCAGATCTACAACAGCGTAGAGAACTGTACCGACAACTTGCTGAGCAGATTTGGAACCCTGACCGGTTGATTGCGCTGGACCTGGCCTGAAGAATTGGCCGTATGTCACTCCGCTGGGACTTGAGTGAGGCCACCAGGGGAACGGCTAAGAACGCCTATGGAATCCGTCTGGGGGCCACTCGTCGTTCTCGATCTCGGAGAGACTCCGTGCGTTTAGCCTCGGATTGACATCCGGGGCAATGCGGCCCGACGGAAGGTTTTGATCGCCGCTCCACGTGGCTCAGGTATCGCACACTACGTATCGGACAGCGAAGTTGGCGACCACGTTCTAGGCGTGGGTAAAAGCTGACGAGGAGAGATCGATGAAGATCGCGTTGCGCCAGGTCGCGTTGCCCGAGCTCGGCGTGCCGGACGACCGTCCCACGATCCCGATGGCGGAATACGAGGCGCACTGCGCCGCGCTCTTCGGCGGGGCAGGGGCGGAACGGGTCGCGGTGTATGGGGACCGGGAGCATCTCGGGAATCTCGTCTTCCTGACCGGGTTCGATCCGCGGTTCGAAGAAACGTTGCTCCTCTTGGGGGCGGATGGGCGGCGGGTGCTGCTCGTTGGGAACGAGGGGATTTTTCATGCCCAGGTAGCTGGGGTGCCGCTGGACGTGACGCTCTACCAGCCATTCAGCTTGATGGGGCAGCCGCGGGACTTGTCGCCGCCGCGGCCAGACCTGCTTCGCGGGATCGGCCCGCGGGAGGGCGATCAGGTCGCGGTCGTGGGCTGAAAGTACCTGGAAGCGGCAGAGGCGGGGCCGGACGAGGACATCACGGCCCCCGCGTTCGTGCCCGCGTTCGTCCTCCGGGCCCTCGAACGCGTCTCAGGCACGGCGCCAACCGATGTGACAACGCTGATGTTGCATCCAACGGAAGGATTGCGATCCCAGAATTCGGCGGCGCGGATTGCCCAGTTCGAATGGGAGGCGGCGCGGTCGTCAGCGGCGGTGCCGCGAGTGCTACGGGCAACACGCCCGGGTATGACCGAACGCGAGGTGATGGGGACGATGGGGTACGCGGGTGAGCCGCAATCCTGCCACCCTATCGTCTCATCGAGCGACGCCAGCGGGCCGCTCAACGGCCTACGCTCCCCGACTGGACGCCGCATCGCGGGGGGGGACGCGGTGTCGTGCGGGGTCGGCTATTGGGGAGGGCTGACGTGCCGAGCCGGGCTGGTGACCGGGACGCCCGATCCCGCGTTCGTCGTGGAGGTGGAGGGATAGCGTTCGTATTCGTGTGTCAGTGGATCGCAAAACAGGCGCGACGAAGGGGCCGAGAGATCGTCTCCCAGCCCCTTCGTCGCAATGTATGGCAAGCTGATCAGAAAGACGCCGTTATGATCCGCTCCCCGTCGGCGGGGTCGTCGACCACTCCCGCATCGCCTGCTTTCCGGGTCGGTCGACATGGACATGCTCGTCGACGCGGGTGACCCAGTCCATCGGGATCCAGTGGTGCTGACCGCAGTCGTCCTTCGTCAGCTTGATGGTGCCTCCGTCCATGTGATCCACGGTGGCGAATTGGCCACCCTCGGAGCAGACGACCGGCATGTGCTCTCGGATGTTAGTGCTGTCGACGGTGGATGTCATGGTCATATGGGGGTTCCTCCAGTGGAACAGGCAAGATTGCCTGCGAAATACTACGCAGAGGCCGTGCCACGCTTGGTTTGGGCACGCTGCGTTTGGCGGACGTGCTACCCCGGCGTCCAGAATGGTTCGTGACCGTAGTAGGCGAAAAGTCCGTCCCAGTATTCGGGTGGTGGTGGTGAATTGGGATCGTAGAGGGGAGCGCTGAGGACCCGTTCCCGCAAGTGGCCGACGAAGAGGCGGGTTGGCTCCAGCCGGGAGATCGCGTCGACCGGGAGCGCGAACAGGCGAAACACGGTGTCGACGGTGTGGTCGGCGGCGATGATCAGCAGGCGGATCTGACCGTTCTCGCCATCGAGGAGAAGATCGCGCACGTGGCCGATCTCCTCGCCGCCGTGGTCGAACACGGGATGGCCGCGGAGATCCCGCTGGCCGTGACCGGGCGGCTCGGGGCCGTCGCCGAGGGGGATCATCGTATGACGAGCTCCGATAGCCATCCGGTCCATCGTGGATCGCCTCCTTGAGCGGGGCCATAAAGAACGTGGAGCGGCGTCAGATGGCGAGTGGCATAGCACATGCATACCAGGACTCGTCGAACGATCGGCATCGCCGATCGAACGCTAACGCGCAGAGTATGCGCAAACGAGGCAATGAACCAGGAGTATTGGATATGGGACTTCGCGGTGAACAGGATATCGATGTTGATTCGACGGTTGCTGGCGCCACGGCGTCGCGCCGGGCGGTTGTAACCGGCGGTGTGAAGCTCGCTGGCACGGCTGGGCTGGCAATGGCGGCAGCATCGGCCACGAGCCTTGGTGTTCGTCGAACGTTCGCGCAAGACGCGACTCCGGGCGCGACTCCCGCGAGCAACACCAGCACGATCGGTGGGGTATCGGTCGATCCGCAGATGCAAGAGGTGCTGGATGCGTTGACGTCGTTTAACGCTCCCCCGATCGAGAGCACGACTCCGTTCAATGCCCGCAACCTCCCAGCATTCTCAAACGCCGTCCAGCAGGTGCTGGCCGATCGGGGCGAACCGGCGCTGGAGCCGATCGGCGGGGTGGAGCACATCCTCGTGCCAGGGGCTGAGGGCGACATCGTCGTCCGCGTCTACCGTCCGGCGCAGGCGGATGATGGCCCACTGCCGCTACTCGTCTACTTCCACGGTGGCGGGTTCGTGATCGCCAATCTCGATGTCTATGACGCGGCCCCGCGGGCGCTCGCGAACGCGGCTGGTTGCATCGTCGCGTCCGTTGCCTACCGTCTCGCTCCGGAAGCGCCGTTCCCGTGTCCGGTCGACGACGCCTACGCCGCGACGCAGTTCCTCTTCGCAAACGCGGCGACGATCGGGGCCGATCCAGCCCGGATCGCGGTCGGCGGCGAGAGCGCTGGCGGCAATTTGGCGACCGTCGTCTCTATCCTGGCGCGGGACCAGGGCGGCATCGCGCCGCTCCACCAGTTGCTGGTCTACCCGGTGGCGACGTTCGCGCCCGCTGGCGAAGCGGCCGAGTCCGTGACCCAATTCGGCGACGCCCGGCCCTTGAACGCGGCGGCGTTGCAGTGGTTCGGAAGCTATTACCTGCCCGACCCGGCCCTCGCGGCCGACCCATCGGTCTCGCCCCTGGATTCCGCCGATCTGGCCGGATTGCCGCCCGCCACGATCATCCTGGCGGAGATCGACCCGCTCCAGAGCCAGGGCCGACTTTACGGCGAGGCCCTCCAGGCGGCGGGCGTCGAAGCGACGGTGACGCTTTATGAAGGCGTCACCCACGAGTTCTTCGGGATGGGCGCCGTGGTCGACAAGGCCGCGGACGCCGTCGCCGAAGCCGCGGAGGCGCTGCAAGCCGCCTTCGATGGCGGCGTGGCGACTCCGACCGCCTAGCATTCCGAAACTTAGGAGGACCGACATGGGGCCACGCGAACGCGTGGCCCCATGTCGTTCGCGGCGACGAACCCCGATGCATACGCTGCGCGCGGACCAGTATCGGTCTCAGTCTCGGAGAGACGTCGTGAACGTTTCCGCTGAATGTCATCCGGGGCACGAGGACCGACGACCGTTCTGAGTAAGGCGCCGAGGATTAAATCGTCGTTAGGTCAACTCAGCCTCGATCTGGATTGCGCGAGGATCCGGGCCGAACGCGAGCCGCTTCGTCCGTGTCGTCGGCATCGACCGGAGATCCGACCGGTCGAGGGACCGAACGGCATGAACCTCGATGCCCGCGTCGCGAAGGGCCGTTTCGATCCTGGCGCTCCCCGTTTCCAACGTCCAGCCACTCACGGCCAGCGCGCCCGCGTTGATAGTGATCCGTAGTGGTGTCAGGCCGCGGCTGACGCGGAGAAGCCCCGCAACGAGATCACAGGAGTTCTCGCAGTAGGCTGCCCCAGGGACAGGTGATGGTGATCGTCGTCGCGACGTTCGACAGGTCGTCCGGCAATGCCAGCGCGTCGGCGACGACGAGCAAAGCGTTGTCCGGCGGGTTGCGGGCGGCGCTGCTCAAGCTCGCCGCGCAGAGATCGACCCCAATGACGCCTTGGTCGGGTCCGCGTAGCGCCAGGCGCCGGACGAAGCGGCCATCGCCCGCGCCGAGGTCGAGGGTTGTTTCCGGATAACGGGTTCGCCAGGCGGCCAGATCGGCTGCGGTCATTTCACGCACGTGTTTCCCCGTGACGATTCGCATGGCATGCTTCTCGTTCTTTCGTGTTCCCGCTTTTCGGCTGAACAAGAAGAACGAGGGCGGCGCACGGGGACGGGCATGTTGGCGGGCACGATGACGCGCGGCGCCGACGCGGGGTCAGCCACCGTCGAGGTCGTCGGGTTCCGAATCGTGCGGACGGATGAGGGAAAACCAGAAACGGCCGGGGGAAGACCCCGGCGCATCGTCAACCTGTCTCCGGTTGGAGCGAACCGAAACCTATGTCGGCGGGCGGGACCGGTCGGTCATCGAGTCAACCCCATCGTGGAGCCGGGCGGCTCCTCGCCGGGATTATGCCAAAGTGGCGCGCCCTCGTCGAGCGGATCGTCGCTCGCGCCTCTTCCGGTCCAGACACAGACGCCGTATGATCTCGCGGCGCGTCCGGGCGATGCGCGGCGTGGGAGTTGGGCCGCGTCCCCGCATCGCCCGGGCTTCCGGCCTCGGCGCGGCCGTGGAGGTCGCGGTGGCCGACCCCAACGAGATGGCGAATCCGAAGGTTGTCCTGTGTTACGGCGATTCGAACACTTGGGGGTACGATCCGGTCAGCCGGGAGCGGCTCGGGCCAACGCGGCGGTGGACCGGAGTGCTGGCGCGGACGCTCGGCTCGGGCTACCGAGTGATCGAAGAAGGGTTGAATGGGCGGACCACAGTCTTCGATGATCCGCTCTCTCCAGGGCGCAATGGACTGACCTATCTGGTGCCATGTCTCGAGAGCCATTGTCCGGTCGATCTGGTCACGATCATGTTGGGAACCAACGATCTGAAGGAGCGGTTCGGCCACTCCGCCAGCGATATCGCCGAGGGCGCGGGCCTGTTGGCGGATTTCGCGAAGCGCTACGCCCGTCGCGCCGATGGCCGCCCCGCCGAGATCCTGCTCATGGCTCCACCGCCGATCGTCACCCTAACCGACTTCGACCTCATGTTTGCCGGGGCGGACGAGAAGTCCCGCCGGTTCGGGACCTACTACGGGCGGGTGGCCCAGTGGAATGGCGTCGCCTTCCTCGACGCGGGCGAGGTGATAACCTCCAGTGAGTTGGACGGGATCCACTTCGAGGCAGGGGAACACCGGAAGCTGGGCGAGGCCGTTGCGGCAAAGGCGCGGGACCTGATTGGGGGTGACTCACGTCTCACGACTCCATAGGAGGTCCGCATGCGATTCGGGATTCACGTCCGGGCGACGGCGGAGGGTGGTGACCTCCGTGACCTCGCACGGCGGATCGAGGAGGCCGGGTTCGAGTCCCTCTGGCTGCCGGAGCATACCCACATGCCGGTCAGCGTCGGGTCGGAGCACCCGGAGGGCGCCGATTGGCTGGCGGTGAACGCGCGCCTGTACGACCCCTTCGTGGCGCTCGGGGTCGTCGCGGCCATGACGACGCGGCTGCGGCTGGGGACCGGCGTCTGCCTCGTGCCGCAGCACAATCCGATCACCCTGGCGAAGCAGGTTGCGACGCTCGATGTCCTCTCGGGCGGGCGGGTGCTCTTCGGCGTCGGGGCGGGCTGGAATGGGCCAGAGTTGGTGAACCACGGCGTGGCGCCAGGGACGCAGTGGGCGGTGATGCGGGACACCGTTCTGGCGATGCGGGCGATTTGGACGGAGGAGGAGGCGGCGTACGCCGGTACGTACGTTCGCTTCGATCCCATCCGGCAGTGGCCGAAGCCAGTTCAACAACCGCATCCGCCGATCCTTATCGGGGGCGAAGGGCCGCATGTTCTGAGCCGAGTGCTAGAGTACGGGGACGAATGGGTGCCGAACGATCACCCAGGGGTCGAAGGGCGAATCACGGAATTGTACGGTTTGGCGGCGGCGGCGGGACGGAGTCCGATCCCGGTGACGATCTACGCGACGCCTGTCGATCCAGCCCGGATCGAGGTGCTGGCGGCCGCTGGGGTGGCGCGGTGCGTCTTCAACCTGCCGGCGGGGGAGCCGGACGAGGTGCGGTGGTCGCTGGCGCGGCTGGCGGAAACTGTGCGGCCGTATCGTTGATGACCCGTCGAATCTTCACGATACTGCTCAGCATGATCAACACGATCACGATGGTATGGATTGGAGGGCGACGATGGTTCGAACGGTGACGGCGCAGGAGCCGTGACAGCGACTCGGGGAATTCTTGGAGGGCGCGAAACGTGGGGATGAGATCGCGATCAAGCGCGCCGGTCGACGCATGGGGGTTCTGAACGAACGTGCTCATCAACGCCTGCCTTTCGGGTAGAGGAGCGCCGGCGGAGATCCTACGGCGGTGGTGAAACGGAGGATTTACCCTGGTCCACTCCCCCTTGATCCTGAAGGAGTTTGAGCGCGTGATTGGACGCCCGAAGTTCCGGCGTACCTCGATCCCGATGCGCTTCTACTCGACGCACTGCGCGTCCAGGCCGAGATGGTCGTTCCATTGGAGGTGGTCGCGGTCTTCGATGATCCGACAGACGACGTGTTCGTCGGAACCGCGCTGGCTGGGGGCGCGAACGTCATCGTCTCCGGTGATCAGCACCTGCCGCGTCTGAACGTGTATCGTGGCATCAACGTCGTGAATCCTCGGCAGTTCCTCGATGTGCTCGACATCCTCCTTCAGAAGCTGTAAACCGCACGAATGGTCGACGTCGGGCGCTTTCGATTGAGCGGCCGCGCGCGGGAAGGCGACTGGGCCGGTACCGCGCCATCAAACGTTCGTGAGGGTGTCGCCACTATGCGACGTCCACTGCCCGCCATTCTGACCCGGGAGATCGTGCCCTTGCCGAGCGACCGCCGGCACCAAGCGGCCGATCTGCTCGGGTTGGCCTCCGCCGATCATCCCCTGGTACCGTTCCTCGCGCCGGCGGCGCATGGTCGGACGAGGCAAGCGCTAGCGGTTGCCGGGCAGTCGCTGATCGGGTTCGGAGAGGCGTGCGGCGCGGTCGACGTGACCTCTCCAATCCTGGACGGGCTGGCGATCTGGCTCACCCCGGGTCAAGCGTGGCAATTGCCGCTGCGGCGGGCGTGGGAACTTCAGGTCGCGGCGGCGCTGGGCCAAGGGATGGCGGGTTTCTTCCGATGCCTGCGGCTTCTGGCGCAACTGGACCGGGCCGGGCACGAGGGGCTGCCAGAGCCACACGCCCAGTTGCTCTCGCTGGCGGTGCATCCGGCGCGGCGGGGGCGTGGCCTGGAGGAAACGCTGCTTGCGGCCGGCCTCGACCGAGTGGACCGAACGGGGGTGCCGTGCACCACCGTCTGCTTTCAGGCGGCAACGGTGCTCTATTATGTCGAGCACGGTTTTCAGGCGGTCGCGGACGGGGATGTGCCCCAGGGTGGTCCACACTTCTGGGTCGTGCGGCGTGCGGCGAACGGTGCGCCGATCCGGCGGCGGTGACGTTCGCTCAGTCGACGAGCGCAACCTGAACATCGTCGCCGACGACGCGAACGCGGTACTTCTCGATGGCGACGACGACGGGGAAGGAGACGGGACCGCCCGTGCGGATGTTGAACGCCCCGCCGTGGAGGGGGCACTCGATCTCGTCGCCCGTGATCTCGCCATCAGAAAGGGAGGCGTCCTGGTGGGTGCACGTATCGTTGAGAGCGTGGTACTCGCCGTCGAGGTTGATGAGGCAGACGGGGGTGTCGCCGACCTCCACGTAAAGCATCTCGCCGGGGCGGAGTTCGGTGGTTTTGGCGACGGTGACGAACGAGTTATCGGCCATCAGCATTCAGCTTTCAGTGGGAGTCGACGAAGTGGACGATCGGACGTAGACACAGAATGCCACGCTTCGTGTCCGGTCATCCTGAACTCCCCTTCCCCAACCGACATCCTGAGCAGAGCGAAGGATCTTGCCCATTCATGGCCTTTATGGCCGACCGCGATGTTGCATGTTCTCGAATGATCGTGAAGGCGGTAACCCACTAAGATCCTTCACGCCGTTCAGGATGACAATAATTTCGGAGGCTGACGGCTGACGGCGTTTCGTCACTCGTCATCCTGCGGCACCCCGTAGATCCCCGCCTTAAGTACCTTCAGCGGAAGGAGAGCGCACTTCAACCGGGCAGGGCTGACAGGGATGCCGAGCTCGTCGAGGAGGTCGTCTTTCGTGAGGGCTTTGACCTCATCGAGCGGTTTGCCGTCAACCATCTCGGTCAGAATCGAGGCGGCGGCCTGGCTGACGGCGCAGCCGCGGCCCTGTTGGGCGATAGCCGTCACGACACCATCGGTGACGCGAAGGTCGATGCGGATCTCGTCGCCGCAGAGGGGGTTGGTGTCTTCGTATGTGTAGTCGTTGGGGTCCAGCGTGCCTTTGTTCCGCGGATTGCGGAAGTGGTCCAGGATGATCTCACGGTAGATGCTGTCGACCATGTTCGGGTCCTTCGTCGAGTGTTCAGAACTATGCGGACGCTGGGGTGGGCCGCGCCTTAAACGCGGAGCACTCGTTCGACCCAGACTTCTGGATGCCTGGGCCTTTGCTCGGGAGCGCGAAGACCTGTCGGACACGGGCCAGTCCGTCGACGAGGCGATCGACATCTTCGAGGGTGTTGTAGACGTAGAAACTGGCGCGCGTGGTGGCGACGACGCCGAGGATCTCCATCAGGGGCTGGCAGCAGTGGTGGCCGGCGCGGACGGCCACATTCTCCTCGTCAAGGATCGCGGCGACATCGTGAGGATGGATATCTCCCAGGGCGAAGGAGACGACGCCACCGCGCCGCGCGGGGTGGGCGGGGCCGTAGATGGTCAGGTCCGGGACCTCGCTCAGGCGCTCGAGCGCGTAGGCAGTGATCTCGATCTCGTGGGCGCGAACGCGGTCCAAGCCGAGCCCGGTGAGGTACTCGATTGCGGCGCCGAGTCCGATGGCGTCGGCGACGGCCGGGGTGCCGGCCTCGAACTTGGCGGGGACATCCGCCCAGGTGGAGCGCTGGAGGCCGACCTTGCGGATCATGCTGCCTCCGCCCATGTAGGGAGGCATGGCATCGAGCAAGGCGCGCTTGCCGTAGAGGACACCGGACCCCATCGGGCCGACCATCTTGTGGCCGGAGAGGGCGAGGAAGTCGCAGTCGATAGCCTGGACGTCGACCGGGAGGTGGGGTGCGCTTTGGGCGGCGTCGATGAGGACGACGGCCCCAGCGGCGTGGGCGCGGCGGGTGACCTCCTTAGCGTCGACGACCGTGCCGAGGGAGTTGGAGACGTGGGGGAAGGCGACCAGCTTCGGCTCCCGCGCGAGGAGTTCGTCCAGGTGCCCCATGTCGAGGAGGCCGTCCGGCGTGAGGCGGACGTGGGCAAGGTCGGCGCCGGTCTCCTCGGCAAGGATTTGCCAGGGGACGAGGTTGGAGTGGTGGTCCATGACGGTGAGAACGATGAGGTCGCCCGCCTTGACGTTGCGGCGGCCCCAGGTCTGGGCAACGAGGTTGATGCCCTCGGTCGTATTCCGGACGAAGACGCACTCGCGGGGTGAACCGGCGTTGAGGAAGGCGGCGACGAGGTGGCGGGCCTCTTCGTACTTGGCGGTGGCGCGTTCGGAGAGCTGGTAGACGCCGCGGTGGATGTTGGCGTTGTAGCTCAGGTAGTAGTCGTTCATCGCGTCGATCACGACAGTCGGCTTTTGGGAGCTGGCGGCGCTGTCGAGGAAGACGAGGGGCTTGCGTCCGGCGTCCGGGGCCTTGGTCAGGATCGGGAAGTTGGCCCTGATGGCGGCGGCGTCGAGGGGGGTGACTGGCGATGCGGGGGTGGCTTG
>Ga0136611_10002313_pt1 | contig 13256 bp, 4 predicted proteins | sample AntDrymUQ2232306_2_FD_106645 | JGI IMG/M metagenome (GOLD analysis project Ga0136611, IMG submission 106645) | Polar desert sand microbial communities from Dry Valleys, Antarctica - metaG UQ223 (23.06) | ecosystem: Environmental > Terrestrial > Soil > Desert | place: Antarctica: Dry Valley... | reverse complement strand
ATGCCGAGCCAAGCCGAGGCGTCTTTTGCGAGGCAACGACAAGATTTCTCCACTACGCTGCGCTCATTCTTCGCTGCGCTTCGGTCGAAATGACACTTCTAAACGACTTCCAAAACAGCTTCTCACTACTCTCCCATGACTTCCATTCTTTGCGTTGACGACAGCGAAATGATTTTGCAAATGGTTTCCAAGGTTTTGGAATCCAGCGGTCGCCTCGTCGAAACCGCGCGCGACGGCGACGAGGCGTTGGAAAAAATCGCGGCGCGCGAACCGGCGCTCATTGTTCTCGATTGGGAAATGCCGCGCGTTTCGGGACTGGAAGTTTGCCGCGCCGTCAAAGGCAATCCGTTTACCGCGCGCATCCCGATTTTGATGCTGACGGGGCAAAGCGATATTTCCAATAAGATTCAGGGGTTTGAGGCGGGCGCCGACGATTATCTGGGCAAGCCTTCTCATCCGTTGGAATTGCAGGCGCGCGTCGAAGCGTTGCTGCGTTTGGTGCAGCGCGAAAGCGACCGCAACCCGAGCAGCGGGCTGCCCGGAGCGCGCGCCGTGCGAACCGAAATCGAGCGGCGCGTCGCGGCGGGCGAGCCTTTCGCGCTGTGCTATATCGACCTGGATCATTTCAAGCCGTTCGCCGACAGCTTCGGTTTCGATGTCGCCGACCGTGTCATCGAGCAAACCGGCGCCGCGCTGTGCGACGCGATTTTAGAAGCCACGCAGATTTCAAACATCTCCGACGAGCGCCGCCGCGCCGAGCGTCGCAGCGCCGCAACACCCAAAAGCGACCGCCGCACAACGCCTCAAACCACGCACTTCGCGGGACACATAGGCGGCGACGATTTTCTGGTGATTACCGACGTGCAAAGCGCCGAAAACATCGCGCGCGCCTGCGCCGCAGAATTTCGCAAAGTCATCGCGCGCATTTTGGGCGACAAGATTACCAAAGCCGGCCATTTCAGCGGCCTCGACAGGGAAGGCCGCTCGCGCGAATTTCCGCTCGCCGGCCTGACCACCGCGATTGTCGTCATCGATCCCGCGACGTGGGTTTCGACCGCGCACATCGGCGCCTTCGCCGCAGAAGTCAAGCGGCAAGCGAAAAACCAAAACGCCGGCGTTGTCGTTCAAGTCGCGTAACGCAAACGATATGAAACATGATTTCTCACGTTCGTCCGCCTCATTGCAGAGTAACTTAAATATTCGTGCAGAAGCTATCAGGTATTTTGTCGCAAGTTCGTAGGGGCTTGGCGTGCCAAGCCCGCTTCGATTGCAATTCGGCCTAGATTCGGGCTTGGCGCGCCAAGCCCCTACAAAGCTTCGTTTTCTGACGAAAACTTTTGCGCGAAACCGATCCAGTTTTTGTCCGATTCGCCGCGCCGTGATAAAATCTTCGTCAGTTCTTCGATTTTCTTCCCATGCCGTTACTCTTTCATTCGCGCACTCGCGCAATCGCACTGCGCGCCGCTGTTTTGTGCGCGCCGCTTGTTTTTTCCGTCGCCGCGCGCGCCACGAAAAGTACGCCTGAATTCGGGCGTACTTTTGTGGCGCAGGCCACGCCCGATACATCGGAAGGCACAACTCCTGTAACGCCCGACGCGACGAGCGAAGGCGCGATAAACGACGCGACAACAACCGGCACCACGACGAGCAATGACGCGACAACCAACGACATCGCCGCAAGCGGAACGGCGTCGAACGGAACTGTGCCCAACAACGCGGCGGCGAACGCGGCGAATAGCACAGCGACAAACGCGGCAAATGCAGGCGGCACGACAATAAATCAAACCGGTGCGAAACCCAACGCCGCCAAAGCCGATGTTTTGCCGGCGCGAGGCACGCTGCGAATCGACGGCGCCGGAGAATTGTTTTCGGTATTCGCGGTCGCGGCGGACGCGCAGGAATTGTTTACGGCGCTGGCCGATAAAGCCGGCTTGCGGCTGGTCATCGACGATACGGTTTCGCGCAAAATCACGGTCAACATTCCGCGCCGCGCGCCGCGCCAGATCATCGAAGACATCGTGGGCGCTTACGGGCTTTCGGTCGCCGATGTGGGCGGCGTGGTGATGATTTCCGAAGGCATTCCGCGCTCGCCCAGCTCATATCTTTTATCCGACATCGCGTCGATTCAAACCAAATACGTCGATGCCGCCAACGCGCGCAACTTGCTGCCGGTTTTTCTTCAAGATTACGTGAAAGTCAATTCGGAGCAAAACGCGGTCGTGCTTTCGGCGCCGGCGGACGTGTTGGCGAAATTCCGCCAGGACATCGCGCAGTTCGATATTCCCGCATCGCAGATTCTGGTCGAGCTTCTGGTCGTCGAATTGACCGACAACAGCGCCGACCAGCTTGGCCTGAGCCTCAATTACATCAACGGCGATCACGGTGTTTCCTTCGATGCCGGAGTCGGCGCGACGACTTATCGCGCGACGACGAATTTACCTTCGCAGTTTTTCGTCGCGTTGCAGGCGTTGCAGCGCAAAGGCAAGGCGCGCGTTCGCGCCAACCCGCGCATCGCCACAATTTCCGGGCGGCGCGCCTCGATTTTCGTCGGGTTGCAACGCTACATCGCGACGCCCATCGACAGCGGTCGCAACTTTTTCGATGCCGGCGTGCGCTTGAACATCACGCCGTATACCGGCGGCGAAAAGCGCGTTCTGGTCGATGTCGATACCGAAGTCTCGACGCTTTCGGCGCCCGATCCCGTAACCAATCTGCCGGAAAAAAGCACGCGCACCGCCAATACCACCGTCCGCGTGAGCGACGGCGAAACCATTATCATCGGCGGATTAAAGCAGCAGGAATCGCGCGACGTGCGCACCAAAGTCCCCATTCTGGGCGACTTGCCGATTCTGGGCAAAATGCTGTTTCGCTCGCGCAGCATCCGCACCAATAACACCGAACTCATGTTGTTCATCACGCCGCGCATCCTGTCGGAAACCGGGCATTTGCCGGCGGACGAAGAAGCGCGTCTCAAAAAGCAATATCTCAATGGAGACTTGAATCAGCCACTGCCGCCGCTTTCGCCGGTGCCACCCGCCGCCGCGCCGTTTGTGGCGCCGCAGAATAATGGGGCGAAGCGATGAAGACGGCGAATGAATTCGCAGCGCCCGGCTGCCTTCGGCATCCACCCGCAGTGCGGGAATCGTCAACCTTCGTTGACGCGGTGTCGGCGAAGGCCGACAATTCCCCGCTTGCGGGGTTGTGGCTGCGATTTCAATCGCCGGCCCAAAAAGTACGCCTTTTTTCAGGCGTACTTTTCCTCTTCTTCTTTGCCCAAAGCGCGCGCGCGCAGCTTGCGACTTCGTTTCTCAACGTCACGAAAATCGAAACCAAAGTTCTGGTCAATGCGATTCAAATCACAATTCGCACCGACGGAACGCCGCAATTCGGCACCGATTTAATCGACTGGTTCGATTTTTCCAACGGCGTTTACAGCACGAAAGCGACGACGCATTTTCGCTTGCGTGTTCTCAATGCGCGCGCGAAAGTGCCGTCTTACGTACAAATCGGCGTTTATCCGCTTGATGCTTTGCTTGTCACGCCGGGTCGCGAAGCGATTGTAAATCCGTATTTTCCTTATGGCCAGGCGCCCGAAACCGACCCGCACGTCGATATTGAATTGCGCTTCGCCGTGCCGATTCAGGTGCGCCGCCTTTCGCTGGGCAATGGGCAAAACACGTATTTCAGCGACACGCTGGACGCGCGCGAAGTCGGCGTCGAGCCGGGCAGCGACAGGCAATCCATTGTGATTACGATCGTGCCGGATCGAAGCGACACAAACGGCGCCGCGCGGCTTCCGCGCTCGCCGCGCGAAGGGCAAAAGCACTCGCTGAAAATCGAACGTGCCGGCTCGGTCAATGGAGTTCCGCGTTTTTCGATTCACGCACTGCATCAGCCTCTGCCCGAACTTCTCAGTGCTCTGGCGCGCGAGGCGAAAATCCCGTTCGCCGACAGCGCCGGCGCCGCCGATGTCGATATTTCCCTCGTTCTCCCCATCGTAACTTTGGCCGAATTCGGGCGTACTTTGGAAATCGGCTACGGCCTGACGGTGACGCGCGAAGGCGAAGGTTTCGCGGTCACGCGCGGCGGCGATACTTTCGAGCGCATCGCGCTCAATCATTTGTCGCCGCAAAGCGCGCGCGTTTTGTTTCCCGATTTTTTGCTGCCTTCGCTGCGCGCCGACAGCGAAGGCAGCGCGCTGTGGATTTCGGCCTCACCGCGCGTGGCCGCTCGCGTGCGCCGCGACTTGCAAACTCTGGATGTGCCGCGAAAGCAAATCCGCGTCGAAGCGCAAATGTGGGAGGTTTCCTCGAACGATGAAATCAGTCGCGCCTTGCGCCTTGCGCTGGGCGGCGGCAGCGGAACGTTTTCTCTCGATTCAACGCCGAGCACGGCGATTCTCAATTTGCGAAAAGTGGACAAGCCCGGCCTGCAAATCGGCATTGCGGCGCTCGAACGAAAGGGCGCGGCGAAACTTGTCGCCAGGCCTTTCGCGGTCGTGCTTTCGGGCGCGAACGCGAGTTTGTCGCTGGGGCAAACGCGCTACGTTTCGGTTCAGAGAAACGACTTGTCGGTTCAGGCGCTGCAACTTCAAATCGGCTACACGCTCGAAGTGACGCCGGTCGCGGGCAGCAACGGAGAAATCACGATCGACCTCAACGCGCGCGCCTCGACGGTCGACAGTCTGGAGCCGGAAACGCGCTTGCCGACGCTGGGAATTCGCCAGGCGCAAGGCGCATCGCGCGTGCGAAGCGGCGACACGATTTTAATCGCCGGCCTCGATTCCGATTTGCAATCGCAGTCGCGCGACGGCATTTTTCCGTCGCGCCGCCAAAGCCGGGAAAAGAAATTTTTGTTGGTTTTCCTGACCGCAACAATTTTGTAAAATCCGCGAACCCGAGGCAGGAGCGAGGGAGATTTATCACGGAGATTTATCGCGGAGATTTAATCTCCCTCGCTCCTGCTTCGGGTTGGCTGTGCCGATTAACTTATGAAAAAGTACGCCTTAATTCCGCTCTTATTTCTGATTTCGCTTTCGGCGCGCGCTTCGTTCGCGCAGGCCGCGCGCGCTTACGCGACGATCAAGGAAGTGAAAATCACGGCGCTGTCCAACGGCCTTCAAATCAGCGTGGGCGCCGACGGGATTTTGCAAACCAGCAACATCAACCAGAACGGGTTGAAAATGCAGGTTCTGTTTCCCTCGGCGCGCAACGGCACGGGCAAGAATTTCTTCAACGTCAATCAATATCCGGTTTCGTTTATCCAGCTTTCGACGCCGCCCGGTGCAACTGGCGGCCTGGGCGTTTTGATGCAGATCAGCAACCTGGTTTCGACAAACGCGACGCTGGCGCCAACGCCCGACGGCACAGGCGTTTTGTGGACGATTCAGTCCGACCGCACCGTTGAAACGCGCGCCGCAGGCACTTCGCAAGCGACGACCAACGACGCCAATCCCGACACTTCGACGCTGGTCGAATGGGACGGAAAACTGTTGTCGCTGCGCGCCGTGCGCGCCGATATTCACACGCTGATGGGCGCGATCGCGCGCAAGACCGGCGTCGCCGTCGCGGTCGATGACGCCGTTGATCGCAAAATCAGCCTGAGCCTGAAAAACGTCGCGCCCGAAGACGCGATTCGCGCTATTTCGACCGCTTACGGTCTGGCGTTTTCGCAAATCAGCGGCATTTACATGCTGAGCGAAGGCGTGCCGACCGACCTGGCGACTTATCATTTGTCGGCCACGCAATCTTATCGAATGCAAAACACGCAGGCGCAAACCGCTTCAGGTCTGTTACCCAACTTTTTGTATTCGTATGTGAAAGTCAACCCGGAGCAAAATGCGGTTGTCGTCACGGCGCCGAGCCAGATGCTCGCGAAAATCGGCGCCGACTTGAAAAAAGTCGACGTGCCTTCGCCGCAAATTTCGGTCGAAGCCATCGCCGTCGAGCTTTCGGACGCGACGACCAGAGATTTGGGATTGACATTCGGTAGCCCAACCGCGACTTCGTTTTCTTCGGTCGATCCGGGCGGCGGGCGGATCACTTATTCGACCATCGGTACGCTGCCGCGCTTGTTCAACTTCAATCTGCGCGCACTGGAATCGAAGGGCAAAGCGCGCGTTCGCGCCAGGCCGCAAATGGCCGTCGTCAACGGACGCACGGCCAACATTTTCATCGGCGCGCAGCGGTTTATCCTGACGCAGGTCAACCAGTTCGGCCAAACGCAAACGCGCATTCAATCGGTCGATGTCGGCGTGAAGTTAAATGTTACGCCTTTGACCGGCGGCAATGGCGAAATCACGACGCGCCTGGCGCCGCAGGTTTCCAACATCACCGAACTCGACGCGCAAACGGGTTTGCCCGTTCTCTCCACGCGCGGCGCCGAAACGACGGTGCGCGTCAAAGACGGCGAAACCATCGTTATCGGCGGCCTGACGCTTTCGCAGGAAGAAAGCACGCGCGGCAAAATCCCGTTTCTCGGCGACTTGCCTCTCGTCGGTGGCTTGTTTCGCTCGCGCAAAAACTCAACGGTGCGCACCGAATTGGTCATTTTCGTCACGCCGCGCATCTTGCCGCAATCTCCGGCGACGCCGGCAACAACGCCGGCTCGATAAAAAAGTACGCCTGAATTCAGGCGTACTTTTTTATCGAGCCGGCGTTGTTGCCGGCGTCGCCGGAGATTGCGGCAAGATGCGCGGCGTGACGAAAATGACCAATTCGGTGCGCACCGTTGAGTTTTTGCGCGAGCGAAACAAGCCACCGACGAGAGGCAAGTCGCCGAGAAACGGGATTTTGCCGCGCGTGCTTTCTTCCTGCGAAAGCGTCAGGCCGCCGATAACGATGGTTTCGCCGTCTTTGACGCGCACCGTCGTTTCGGCGCCGCGCGTGGAGAGAACGGGCAAACCCGTTTGCGCGTCGAGTTCGGTGATGTTGGAAACCTGCGGCGCCAGGCGCGTCGTGATTTCGCCATTGCCGCCGGTCAAAGGCGTAACATTTAACTTCACGCCGACATCGACCGATTGAATGCGCGTTTGCGTTTGGCCGAACTGGTTGACCTGCGTCAGGATAAACCGCTGCGCGCCGATGAAAATGTTGGCCGTGCGTCCGTTGACGACGGCCATTTGCGGCCTGGCGCGAACGCGCGCTTTGCCCTTCGATTCCAGTGCGCGCAGATTGAAGTTGAACAAGCGCGGCAGCGTACCGATGGTCGAATAAGTGATCCGCCCGCCGCCCGGATCGACCGAAGAAAACGAAGTCGCGGTTGGGCTACCGAATGTCAATCCCAAATCTCTGGTCGTCGCGTCCGAAAGCTCGACGGCGATGGCTTCGACCGAAATTTGCGGCGAAGGCACGTCGACTTTTTTCAAGTCGGCGCCGATTTTCGCGAGCATCTGGCTCGGCGCCGTGACGACAACCGCATTTTGCTCCGGGTTGACTTTCACATACGAATACAAAAAGTTGGGTAACAGACCTGAAGCGGTTTGCGCCTGCGTGTTTTGCATTCGATAAGATTGCGTGGCCGACAAATGATAAGTCGCCAGGTCGGTCGGCACGCCTTCGCTCAGCATGTAAATGCCGCTGATTTGCGAAAACGCCAGACCGTAAGCGGTCGAAATAGCGCGAATCGCGTCTTCGGGCGCGACGTTTTTCAGGCTCAGGCTGATTTTGCGATCAACGGCGTCATCGACCGCGACGGCGACGCCGGTCTTGCGCGCGATCGCGCCCATCAGCGTGTGAATATCGGCGCGCACGGCGCGCAGCGACAACAGTTTTCCGTCCCATTCGACCAGCGTCGAAGTGTCGGGATTGGCGTCGTTGGTCGTCGCTTGCGAAGTGCCTGCGGCGCGCGTTTCAACGGTGCGGTCGGACTGAATCGTCCACAAAACGCCTGTGCCGTCGGGCGTTGGCGCCAGCGTCGCGTTTGTCGAAACCAGGTTGCTGATCTGCATCAAAACGCCCAGGCCGCCAGTTGCACCGGGCGGCGTCGAAAGCTGGATAAACGAAACCGGATATTGATTGACGTTGAAGAAATTCTTGCCCGTGCCGTTGCGCGCCGAGGGAAACAGAACCTGCATTTTCAACCCGTTCTGGTTGATGTTGCTGGTTTGCAAAATCCCGTCGGCGCCCACGCTGATTTGAAGGCCGTTGGACAGCGCCGTGATTTTCACTTCCTTGATCGTCGCGTAAGCGCGCGCGGCCTGCGCGAACGAAGCGCGCGCCGAAAGCGAAATCAGAAATAAGAGCGGAATTAAGGCGTACTTTTTCATAAGTTAATCGGCACAGCCAACCCGAAGCAGGAGCGAGGGAGATTAAATCTCCGCGATAAATCTCCGTGATAAATCTCCCTCGCTCCTGCCTCGGGTTCGCGGATTTTACAAAATTGTTGCGGTCAGGAAAACCAACAAAAATTTCTTTTCCCGGCTTTGGCGGCGCGACGGAAAAATGCCGTCGCGCGACTGCGATTGCAAATCGGAATCGAGGCCGGCGATTAAAATCGTGTCGCCGCTTCGCACGCGCGATGCGCCTTGCGCCTGGCGAATTCCCAGCGTCGGCAAGCGCGTTTCCGGCTCCAGACTGTCGACCGTCGAGGCGCGCGCGTTGAGGTCGATCGTGATTTCTCCGTTGCTGCCCGCGACCGGCGTCACTTCGAGCGTGTAGCCGATTTGAAGTTGCAGCGCCTGAACCGACAAGTCGTTTCTCTGAACCGAAACGTAGCGCGTTTGCCCCAGCGACAAACTCGCGTTCGCGCCCGAAAGCACGACCGCGAAAGGCCTGGCGACAAGTTTCGCCGCGCCCTTTCGTTCGAGCGCCGCAATGCCGATTTGCAGGCCGGGCTTGTCCACTTTTCGCAAATTGAGAATCGCCGTGCTCGGCGTTGAATCGAGAGAAAACGTTCCGCTGCCGCCGCCCAGCGCAAGGCGCAAGGCGCGACTGATTTCATCGTTCGAGGAAACCTCCCACATTTGCGCTTCGACGCGGATTTGCTTTCGCGGCACATCCAGAGTTTGCAAGTCGCGGCGCACGCGAGCGGCCACGCGCGGTGAGGCCGAAATCCACAGCGCGCTGCCTTCGCTGTCGGCGCGCAGCGAAGGCAGCAAAAAATCGGGAAACAAAACGCGCGCGCTTTGCGGCGACAAATGATTGAGCGCGATGCGCTCGAAAGTATCGCCGCCGCGCGTGACCGCGAAACCTTCGCCTTCGCGCGTCACCGTCAGGCCGTAGCCGATTTCCAAAGTACGCCCGAATTCGGCCAAAGTTACGATGGGGAGAACGAGGGAAATATCGACATCGGCGGCGCCGGCGCTGTCGGCGAACGGGATTTTCGCCTCGCGCGCCAGAGCACTGAGAAGTTCGGGCAGAGGCTGATGCAGTGCGTGAATCGAAAAACGCGGAACTCCATTGACCGAGCCGGCACGTTCGATTTTCAGCGAGTGCTTTTGCCCTTCGCGCGGCGAGCGCGGAAGCCGCGCGGCGCCGTTTGTGTCGCTTCGATCCGGCACGATCGTAATCACAATGGATTGCCTGTCGCTGCCCGGCTCGACGCCGACTTCGCGCGCGTCCAGCGTGTCGCTGAAATACGTGTTTTGCCCATTGCCCAGCGAAAGGCGGCGCACCTGAATCGGCACGGCGAAGCGCAATTCAATATCGACGTGCGGGTCGGTTTCGGGCGCCTGGCCATAAGGAAAATACGGATTTACAATCGCTTCGCGACCCGGCGTGACAAGCAAAGCATCAAGCGGATAAACGCCGATTTGTACGTAAGACGGCACTTTCGCGCGCGCATTGAGAACACGCAAGCGAAAATGCGTCGTCGCTTTCGTGCTGTAAACGCCGTTGGAAAAATCGAACCAGTCGATTAAATCGGTGCCGAATTGCGGCGTTCCGTCGGTGCGAATTGTGATTTGAATCGCATTGACCAGAACTTTGGTTTCGATTTTCGTGACGTTGAGAAACGAAGTCGCAAGCTGCGCGCGCGCGCTTTGGGCAAAGAAGAAGAGGAAAAGTACGCCTGAAAAAAGGCGTACTTTTTGGGCCGGCGATTGAAATCGCAGCCACAACCCCGCAAGCGGGGAATTGTCGGCCTTCGCCGACACCGCGTCAACGAAGGTTGACGATTCCCGCACTGCGGGTGGATGCCGAAGGCAGCCGGGCGCTGCGAATTCATTCGCCGTCTTCATCGCTTCGCCCCATTATTCTGCGGCGCCACAAACGGCGCGGCGGCGGGTGGCACCGGCGAAAGCGGCGGCAGTGGCTGATTCAAGTCTCCATTGAGATATTGCTTTTTGAGACGCGCTTCTTCGTCCGCCGGCAAATGCCCGGTTTCCGACAGGATGCGCGGCGTGATGAACAACATGAGTTCGGTGTTATTGGTGCGGATGCTGCGCGAGCGAAACAGCATTTTGCCCAGAATCGGCAAGTCGCCCAGAATGGGGACTTTGGTGCGCACGTCGCGCGATTCCTGCTGCTTTAATCCGCCGATGATAATGGTTTCGCCGTCGCTCACGCGGACGGTGGTATTGGCGGTGCGCGTGCTTTTTTCCGGCAGATTGGTTACGGGATCGGGCGCCGAAAGCGTCGAGACTTCGGTATCGACATCGACCAGAACGCGCTTTTCGCCGCCGGTATACGGCGTGATGTTCAAGCGCACGCCGGCATCGAAAAAGTTGCGACCGCTGTCGATGGGCGTCGCGATGTAGCGTTGCAACCCGACGAAAATCGAGGCGCGCCGCCCGGAAATTGTGGCGATGCGCGGGTTGGCGCGAACGCGCGCCTTGCCTTTGCGCTGCAACGCCTGCAACGCGACGAAAAACTGCGAAGGTAAATTCGTCGTCGCGCGATAAGTCGTCGCGCCGACTCCGGCATCGAAGGAAACACCGTGATCGCCGTTGATGTAATTGAGGCTCAGGCCAAGCTGGTCGGCGCTGTTGTCGGTCAATTCGACGACCAGAAGCTCGACCAGAATCTGCGATGCGGGAATATCGAACTGCGCGATGTCCTGGCGGAATTTCGCCAACACGTCCGCCGGCGCCGAAAGCACGACCGCGTTTTGCTCCGAATTGACTTTCACGTAATCTTGAAGAAAAACCGGCAGCAAGTTGCGCGCGTTGGCGGCATCGACGTATTTGGTTTGAATCGACGCGATGTCGGATAAAAGATATGAGCTGGGCGAGCGCGGAATGCCTTCGGAAATCATCACCACGCCGCCCACATCGGCGACCGAAAGCCCGTAAGCGCCCACGATGTCTTCGATGATCTGGCGCGGCGCGCGGCGCGGAATGTTGACCGTGATTTTGCGCGAAACCGTATCGTCGATGACCAGCCGCAAGCCGGCTTTATCGGCCAGCGCCGTAAACAATTCCTGCGCGTCCGCCGCGACCGCGAATACCGAAAACAATTCTCCGGCGCCGTCGATTCGCAGCGTGCCTCGCGCCGGCAAAACATCGGCTTTGGCGGCGTTGGGTTTCGCACCGGTTTGATTTATTGTCGTGCCGCCTGCATTTGCCGCGTTTGTCGCTGTGCTATTCGCCGCGTTCGCCGCCGCGTTGTTGGGCACAGTTCCGTTCGACGCCGTTCCGCTTGCGGCGATGTCGTTGGTTGTCGCGTCATTGCTCGTCGTGGTGCCGGTTGTTGTCGCGTCGTTTATCGCGCCTTCGCTCGTCGCGTCGGGCGTTACAGGAGTTGTGCCTTCCGATGTATCGGGCGTGGCCTGCGCCACAAAAGTACGCCCGAATTCAGGCGTACTTTTCGTGGCGCGCGCGGCGACGGAAAAAACAAGCGGCGCGCACAAAACAGCGGCGCGCAGTGCGATTGCGCGAGTGCGCGAATGAAAGAGTAACGGCATGGGAAGAAAATCGAAGAACTGACGAAGATTTTATCACGGCGCGGCGAATCGGACAAAAACTGGATCGGTTTCGCGCAAAAGTTTTCGTCAGAAAACGAAGCTTTGTAGGGGCTTGGCGCGCCAAGCCCGAATCTAGGCCGAATTGCAATCGAAGCGGGCTTGGCACGCCAAGCCCCTACGAACTTGCGACAAAATACCTGATAGCTTCTGCACGAATATTTAAGTTACTCTGCAATGAGGCGGACGAACGTGAGAAATCATGTTTCATATCGTTTGCGTTACGCGACTTGAACGACAACGCCGGCGTTTTGGTTTTTCGCTTGCCGCTTGACTTCTGCGGCGAAGGCGCCGATGTGCGCGGTCGAAACCCACGTCGCGGGATCGATGACGACAATCGCGGTGGTCAGGCCGGCGAGCGGAAATTCGCGCGAGCGGCCTTCCCTGTCGAGGCCGCTGAAATGGCCGGCTTTGGTAATCTTGTCGCCCAAAATGCGCGCGATGACTTTGCGAAATTCTGCGGCGCAGGCGCGCGCGATGTTTTCGGCGCTTTGCACGTCGGTAATCACCAGAAAATCGTCGCCGCCTATGTGTCCCGCGAAGTGCGTGGTTTGAGGCGTTGTGCGGCGGTCGCTTTTGGGTGTTGCGGCGCTGCGACGCTCGGCGCGGCGGCGCTCGTCGGAGATGTTTGAAATCTGCGTGGCTTCTAAAATCGCGTCGCACAGCGCGGCGCCGGTTTGCTCGATGACACGGTCGGCGACATCGAAACCGAAGCTGTCGGCGAACGGCTTGAAATGATCCAGGTCGATATAGCACAGCGCGAAAGGCTCGCCCGCCGCGACGCGCCGCTCGATTTCGGTTCGCACGGCGCGCGCTCCGGGCAGCCCGCTGCTCGGGTTGCGGTCGCTTTCGCGCTGCACCAAACGCAGCAACGCTTCGACGCGCGCCTGCAATTCCAACGGATGAGAAGGCTTGCCCAGATAATCGTCGGCGCCCGCCTCAAACCCCTGAATCTTATTGGAAATATCGCTTTGCCCCGTCAGCATCAAAATCGGGATGCGCGCGGTAAACGGATTGCCTTTGACGGCGCGGCAAACTTCCAGTCCCGAAACGCGCGGCATTTCCCAATCGAGAACAATGAGCGCCGGTTCGCGCGCCGCGATTTTTTCCAACGCCTCGTCGCCGTCGCGCGCGGTTTCGACGAGGCGACCGCTGGATTCCAAAACCTTGGAAACCATTTGCAAAATCATTTCGCTGTCGTCAACGCAAAGAATGGAAGTCATGGGAGAGTAGTGAGAAGCTGTTTTGGAAGTCGTTTAGAAGTGTCATTTCGACCGAAGCGCAGCGAAGAATGAGCGCAGCGTAGTGGAGAAATCTTGTCGTTGCCTCGCAAAAGACGCCTCGGCTTGGCTCGGCAT
>Ga0136611_10002312_pt1 | contig 13257 bp, 28 predicted proteins | sample AntDrymUQ2232306_2_FD_106645 | JGI IMG/M metagenome (GOLD analysis project Ga0136611, IMG submission 106645) | Polar desert sand microbial communities from Dry Valleys, Antarctica - metaG UQ223 (23.06) | ecosystem: Environmental > Terrestrial > Soil > Desert | place: Antarctica: Dry Valley... | reverse complement strand
GTCCTAGCGTCCAGGCGTGCTATCTACTCGGACGGCACGACGCGACCCATGGTCATACGAGTGGTATACTTAGGGATCGCCCCGCGATGCAGGAGGACCCCGATGGACCCGATGATACGGCGACACGATGAGACGATAGGTACCTGGGTGGACCCGTCGATCACTGGCACGACGCCCTACGAATTTGGCTGGTTGGCCGGGTGGGCGGGTGCCGATCAGGAGCCACCCCTAGACGGCGGAAGCCGCGACCTACAGGACTACATAGTCGGGTATCGTGATGGCCGGTTGTCTCGCAGTCGGGAGGAGGAACGATGACCCGGGAGAACGTGTCGCGGTACGCGGGACTCGCCCAGAAGCACGCGGCGGCGAACGGCCTACGTGCCGCCGTGGTGTTGGCCATGGTGGACGTAGAGAGTTGGGGTAGGCCAGAGGCGGTGAACCTTAGTGGGGCCGCCGGATTGATGCAAGTCAAGCCGGTGTTCTTCAAAGAGGCGATCCACGCGGCGGCAGAGGCGGCGGGCATTCAGGATCACGCGGCCCGGGATGACGAAACGTTGCTCATGCACCCAGAGGTTGGCATCGCGGTCGGGTGCCGCCACATGGGGTGGTGTGTCCGCGACTGTGGCAGTGAGGAGCGGGGACTCGCCCGGTACCATACGAATAGCTGTGACGCGGGCGACCATCAGGACTCGGGTGGCACCAAGACCCGGGTCTACGTGGCCCGGGTCATGGCCTTGGTGCCAGAATACGCGGCGTGGTTAGACGGCGACACGAACAAGCAGAAACGCGGGTTGGACATCATCAAGCATGAGGTGTTGGCCTATGGTCGGGTGGCACCGCCGCCGATCACGGTACGCACGATTAGCCCGACGTTGAACACGGCGCATAACCGACTCGGACCGCGCCGCAAGGTAGGGGTCTGCCGTCACCGGATGCAAGGGAGCCTCCGAGGAACCGACGGGTACTTCCGGGGGGATGCGCGGAACCGCGCCCTAACGGACTTCGGGATCGGTGGCCCGTGGGATGGATCGGATGACGGCGTGGTGTACCAGTGGGTGCCGGGCGATGCGGACTACTCGCCATGGGCGAACGGGGTAGCCGATCATCTCGAAGGAGACGGTATCGCGTTCGTCCGGGTGATGGGGCTGAACGCGGTCAACCGTGACCTACGGAGCATTGAACTGTCGGATGGGGGGAATATCAACGCCCCCTACGGACCGACCCATACGGCGGACCAATGGGCGGCGAACGTCCAGCTAACGGCCTACGTGTTCGATCAGGCTGAGGTGCCCTACCACGCCTACCCGTTGAACCCGACCTATGGCATCGTCACCGAACTGGAACACTGGGAGTTTTCGTCAAAGCAGTGTCCGTTCCCTGAGGTGCGGGGGATGACGCCGCTGTTTCAGGACGCGGTACGGGCGGTGCTGAAATCGGCTCAGACGGGTATCAACGCGGGACCGTCGGTGCCGCCGCCGGTCCCGACGGTGCCAGTCGTGCCGTTCAACGAGGAGGCGAATCAAGCGTTCCTCAAAGACCGGTTCGGCACCATCACCCGGCGGGGCGCTGCCGGGGCATCGGTGCGAGTGGTATTCGACCCGAAGGGGGTGGTGAGTAACGCGTGGTTGCACCGGGCCATGGAAGAGGACACGTGGCCGTCTATTGAATCGTGGGAGGTGACGACGGGCCGAACGGATGTATCGTTCAGTAACGGATGGCTCCTGTTGTGGGACGGCGCGGCGTGGCGATGGGCCGGACGGTCCGAGGAGGAAACGGAATGATCGGATGGGTGAATCGACTCTGGCGACGGTGGACCGACGTGGAGGTGTCCTGCGGTGGGTGCGGTAAGTCACTCGGATACGTCGTGCGAGGGGGGCACGCGGCGTGGGTGTGCGGTCGGTGTAGCGGCATTGACGGGATGCACCATCCTCTCGCCGTGGCGTCGTCAACGGCGAGGAGGGGCCGATGATCCAGGAGCCGCCGCCGGACACTCGGACGATCCAGCAGTTTACGGATGACCTAGCGAGCGTCGCCGCCGACATGGTGCCGTTTCTCACCATGAAGCGGATGGCCTACGGAACGACGGCGCTAACCCGGTTCGGCCCCATCGGCATCGTGATACGGATGAGCGACAAGCTTGACCGGGTGACGAACCGCATCAAGGACGGGCAGGATACGGTGGGGGACGATAGCGTAGAGGACTCTTGGCGGGACCTAGTGGGGTACGCCCTGCTTGGTCTCATGGAACACCAACGGGCCGTGCGAACGGCCAACACGGAGGAGACGGACAGTGAGTGACTATGAACCGATTGCCGACTCGGACGGGACGGCGCCGATCATTGACGGATACGGCACGGGGCTACTGCCTTCGCCGCCGGACCCACGTGACTTCATGGCGGCGGACCTGCTGGCCGCGACCGCCGAAGCCACTCGGACAATTCGCACCCGGGCCAGTAGCGACCTAGCGTCCCGCATGCCTCCGATCTGGAATCAGAGCATCCACGGGGCGTGTACGTCGTCTGTCACCGACGCTCAGGTGTATGTGGACAAGCAGACGCATACCCCGAGTCACGCCGCGCAATGGGCCTGGACGAAGTTAGAGAGGGGCCTTGAAAACGTCGCTAAAAACGTCGGAGCCGGGATCAGGACGGCCATGGACATCACGCGGTCACACGGCGTCGTGCCAGACACGGTGTACCCGTTCGTCAAGCCGAACATGTACATGGTCCCTAGCCCGGAGATCAAGACCCAGGCCGAGAAGAACCAAACCATCGCCTACTTCAAGGTCGAGATGACGGACCGGGCCGAAATCCTACGGGTGCTCGGGTCCCTGCGTTTGCCTATCGCGTTCGGTATGGCGTGTTGGTCCGGGTGGACTAACGTAGACGATGCGGGCAAGGTGATGCGGCGCCCCGCCAATCCAGAAATCACCGGGTACCACTTGATGCTGATGGCGGGCTTCAAGACCTTAGCGTCCGGCGTTTGGGTCAAGGTTAGGAACTCCTACGGACTAAACTTCGGGGGGTGGACGGTCGGCGGCGTTCGGTACGGTGCCGGGTACTGCTGGATTCACCTAGATGACTTGGTCCAGTACGGGTTCGACTTCTATGTCATTCAGTCCGTAGAGGGCGACATCGTCACGGGTACCAACGTCCCGGTGCAGTCGTTCCATTCAGCCCGTGGTGATTGAGCGCGAGCAGTCCGTGATAGGATCGGCCGTCGGCTTAGAAATTCGGCGGCGCCGTAAGGAACGGAACATGAGCCAACCGGAACTGGCACGGCGGACCGGGTGCCATCAATCGGCGGTTAGCCATTGGGAGCGGGGCATGCGGACCCCGCCCTTACGGGCACTGATCGCCGTCGCGGCGGCACTCGGATGCACGGTCGGCGACCTAGCCGACGCGTTAGACGAACGAGGAGGTACCACGTAACGACGAACGAACTCGTGGCGCTAGTGGTTGTCGTGCTGCTGGCCATCCTGATTCACAGCGCAATGCGCTAGGGGGAACCATGAAGACCGAACCGTCTCTGACACTAGGCGGGGCGATGTCCCTGCTCATCGCGGCCACCTTCGGCCTATTGACGGCGCTAGGCGTTGACCTTAGCCCGGGCCTACCAACGGCGGTAGACTTCTTCGTCGGCGCCCTGCTGACGTTGGCCCCGTTTATCACATCCGCCTTTATTCGGGGCCGTGTCGTCTCGCCCGCCAAGGCGGAGGAGATTGTTCGGGACGCGTGGCAGACGCCGCCGACCGTCGCACTCGCCCCGTCGATCAAGGCCAATATCCCGGGGGTTCACACCGCGCCGGACCCGCCGGTGGGACTCGCCTAGCCGTATACTGCTGACGGCGGGTACCCCGTATCGCGGGGTAGCGGGGTATTCGCCACCTCCCACAGAAAAACGGCCGCTCACGATGGCCGCTGCACCACGTTCGTCTAGGCCGATGACGCACGACCCATCGCTTAGCGGTTGGTGCTAGCGGGCGATCCTAGACAGCCAGTGTACGGACGCCCGGCCGTTTGGCCGGGCGTCGTCATGCGCCCAGCGCGTCGCTTCGCCTGTAGAACATGCGTTCTCGATACCGGGCACAACGTACCGATACGCGGTAGGACCTATGGGCTATAGGCACCGCTAGCACTAGGCCATATACTGTCTATAGACACATCGGGGATGGCCCCCGAGGAGCAGATACCGAAAGGACCACGACCATGGAAACCAAGGGCGGGTACATCATCGACGCGGTGTCAATCGTCGGAATTTACGCCAAGGCCATTATGGCCATTCAGCGAGCAGAGTCCATGGGGGATGAGGAGTACACCAACAGCATGCGGATGTACCGCAACGGCCTGCACGCGGGCCTAGTGGCGACCATGACCCCGGCCCAGGTTGCGTCAATCGTGGAGACGGCCGATGGGGTGGCCGACGGCCGTTAGGGCGCGTATAGGACTAATGGGGGATAGGCCTCGATAGCACTAACCCCCATACTACGTATAGACGCATCGGGGGACGCCCCCCGGGTAGACCATTTGAAAGGACCAACGACCATGGCCGTTACCATCACCGCCGCCGCCGTCATCGTCACCGACACCACGGCTATTGAGCGGATGATCGCCCAGACCGCCAAGGCGATGGCCCCGGGTGGCACATCAGACGCGGCCGTTGACTACGCGATGGGTCGGGTGGCAGGGATCATGGCGATGGTTACCGACCTATACGGCGAGGAGGTCGCCGATGCGGTGTCACTGGCAGCGTGGATGCGGACGATCTAGGCCATCGTCCGCCGGTACGTTGGTACCGGCGGCGAACCGGACCTATGGGGGATACGCAACCGTAGTGATAGGCCGGATACTGGTCGTAGACGAACCGGGGGACGGACTCCCGCCGACTCGGAACCAGGAGGACGTGATGGTCAACGGATGGCAAGATGACGGGTGGGTGGGTGACGACGTGGACGATGACGTGTCGGGCCTCTGTCACAGTAGCCGGATGGGCACGCCATACCGGGACCATCCGGGGTACCCGGACGGACGTGATGACGCGCACGCGTGGTTAGACCGGGAACACACTAATGGGGCGTTGGTCGAAGAGGCAACCTACGCGACCAAGATGCAAGAGTCGGCGTGGGGCACGGACGAACACGACCGGGCTTCGTATTGGTTGGGGTGGGTGGACGTGCTGGCCGAGGAGCGGGACCGGCGCCTACGCCGGGCATGCCAGGAGAGGGGACATTGATGAGGCTACCCCCGGTGATGCTGGAAGTAGGGCCGAACAGCACGACGTACCCGGTTAGCCACATGGTGCTGGACCGTGAAACATTGCACGAGAAGTATCCCGGGTCTCTGGTCGCGTTCATGGTGGATAGCTACCTGACGTGGATCGGCGCGGACGCAAAGGAGGTCGGACGGTTGACCGGACTACCGGTGGTCACTCAGGCCCGGAAGAGGGGCGACCCGGTGCTAACCGTCGAGGTGCATCGGGACCGGGCACAGTCGGTGGTCTACTGGCTGGTGGAATCCGGCGCAACGGTGATGGTGAATACGGGTCGGCACCGGCGGCAGATATTCAGCCCACGGCCTAAGGGGGCTAGGGATTGGGAATAGGACCTATGGGGGATAGTCCGGCGGCGCGGACGGGCGTAGAGTGATAGCACGGGTGGGACGACCCACCGGCGAGGAGGAACGGGTGGGGATGGTCTACGCGGTGCGGGTGAACGACGATGATGTCGTCAAGGAGGGCACCGATCACGAGGAGCTATCGAACGACGTGCGGCAACGGCGACTCTCCGGGCAGATGACGGCGCGGCTAGTCTACCGGGCGCGTAACGGGAACTGGCACCCGACGGAGCTAACCCCGCTACGGCCCTACGTGATGTCCGGCCGCGACCGGCTGACCGGAACGGCGACGATGACCAAGCGGGGGTGTGGGTCATGACGTTCGGCGAGACGTATCCGCCCTACGTGGCACCCGAGGAGCCGGTGCAAGTCGGATCGGTAGGCGACTCGGATCAGCCACGGCGGTACATCCGGGTGGCAGTGACCAAGAACACCAAGGGGTACAGCTACGAAACCACGGTCTCCTTGGAGTGGCGCGGTTCGTTGAACGTGGGCGCGGCGATGCTAGGCGGTATGCTGCGAGAGGCGGATGACCTAGGCCGTGAGGAGGTCGTCATCCGTAAGCGGCTAGATTCCGTTGACGCGGGCGTGCCAGACCGCGACGATGCATAGGGCGACCCGGGCCATTGCGCCCGGGCGACCGCGACGGCCCACCGGTTTAGTTGGTCCTTTCCCGGTGGGCCGTCGCGGTCGGAACGTCCGACGCAACCAAGCATCGGAACGGGGGTGCGCGATGAAGTGGCGTTAGGGGCGTAGTCCACCGCGAAGGAATGCGTGATGCGGCCCGGATGACCGGGCCGCATCGTCACCGAGGAGACCCGCATGGCATCAGGCACAAAGGCGACGGTACGACGCGACGGACCCGCGCACTGGCAGGAATGGGACCGGGACCAGGAGGTAGGCGGACCGAACGGCCACGTCTACTCGGACAACCCCCTATCGCTACAGCAGGGTAAGCAACTGCGTGAGACGCCGGAATTGATACGTCGTGCAGAGGTTGGTCGGCTCCAAGATGAGGCCCGGCGACTCAAAGCGAAGGTGCTACGTCTCGAACAGGTACTCATAGACGAGAGGGGCTAGAACATGACGGATACCCCGAACGGCACCGGACGATTTGACCCGGCGAAACACATCACGCAGATACGTAGCGGGAACGGTCCACCGGCCGACTATTTGGCCGTGAAGTGGCGGGTGATGTGGTTTCGGGATGTCTACCCTGAAGGGACCATCGACACGGAACACATCACCCTGAACGACAACCAAGCCGTATTCCGGGCGCGGGTGTGCCAGGTTAGCGATGGCATGGTGCGAGGAACCGCCACCGGGTACGGAAGCGAGACGGCGGGCGACTTCCGGGACTACATCGAAAAGGCGGAAACCAAGGCCGTGGGACGGGCGCTAGCGACGCTAGGCTACGGGACTCAGTACATACCGGATGACGGCGACCGGATCGCCGACTCGCCTGTGGACCGTCCGGCACCTAGGCCCGGCGTGATGTCTGAGGGCGCGACCGAACCCCAGAAGAAGTTTCTGGCATCGTTGGCCCGGGACGCCCGTCTAGACCGGGTGGCACTGGACGCGTTGTCCGAGGAGGTCGCCGCACAGCCCGTATCGGCGTTGACTCGCAAGGGGGCATCGGACGTGATTGAGGCCCTACAGCAGATGATCGCCGACGGCGCACCCGACCCGGTCCCGCTATCGCCGACGCTGCCAGAGCAAGTTGAGCAGGTATGGCTAGCGGCCATTCGGGACGCCGACGATATGGGGCGACTCACAACGCTAGGGGTGGAACTGGCAGAGGCCCAAATCAAAACCCCGGCGATTGAGAAGGCGTGGAAGGAACGGCGTCGGACACTGCGAGAGGGATAGGACCAATGGGGGGTGTGCCTGAACGGGTGCGCCCCCTATCGTTGGGGGACCGGGTATCATCCGGGACTCGGACAAGACGACACCACCGGCGGGATGGGCACCGGTGGTGTCTAACGGAACCCTAATAGCCCTAGGAGACCGCGTGAAGCCAGTGTACCAGAATGACGGGGATGAGGACCGGGGGGCATCACGTCGCCGTCCTCCGGGGTTTGCGGTGATACCTGCGGACGTGCTGGCGATGCGGGACGGTTACGCGGTCGCGGTCTATGCCGCCATTGCCCGGCATGCCGACAACGATACCGGTGAATGCTGGCCTAGCCTATCGACACTCTGCGAGATGACCGGGTGGACCCGGCCCACGGTCAAGCGGGCGATCAAGCGGTTAGTGGACGGCGGGGCACTCGCAGTCGTCACCCGACACACCGACGCTGGGGGCCAGCAGACCAACCAGTACCGATGCGTCTTCCACGGCCCGGCGTTGGTAGGGACGGTAGGGGCAACCACATTACCCCCCCCCATGCCAGAGATAGGGACGGGGGGGCAAGGAGGTTGCCCCTAACTAGACTCAGTAGAACTAGACCCATAGAACTAGACACGAATACCCCCCTACCCCCCAAGGGGGGAACGCCCCCGACGGACGCGAAGACCGAAGTGCCGACTCGGAAGAAGCGGGCACGGGCGCTACCGGCCGGTTGGGAACACGACCCCGCGTTGATCGCGTTCGCCGTGGGCGAGGGTATGGACTCGGAGGAGGCCCGTTCTCAGACCGTGATCTTCGCCGACTACTACCGGGGCACCGGCAAGGTCATGGCGGACTGGATGGCCACGTGGCGAAACTGGGTCCGCCGACAGATGACGACGTATCGACCGGCACGGGCGCCGGTGGCAAAGGGGGACCGGGCGAGGCAGAGCCACGACGCACTACGCCAACGGATCGCGGATGAAGAAAGGGCGACCGGATGAATGACCATGAGGTACGAAAGTTTCTAGTCCACCTAACCGGCGGATGGCCGGAACGGGAAGTCACGTCGGCGGCGGAGGGGTTCTGGCAGAGAAGCCTATCGGACGTGGCGTTGGCCGATGCCATCGCGGCCGTTGACGCGTTGGTGGCTGAGGGCCAGGACTACTACCCCCGCCCCGCGCAGGTATTGGCCCGGTGCCCGGATCGACGGTTGGCCGGGACCGGATACGGTCGGTACGCCGAACTGCGACGGCGCTACCAAGGCGAGTGGGCGGACGGCGCCTATCGGTGTGACGGGTCACTCACACCGTCCGAGAAGGACGAATACGCGGCGTTGTCGCGGCAGCTAGGGGTGATCCTATGACCGACATGGAACGTACCAGGAGCGTCAAGGTGGTACAGACGTGGGCGGACCAGGACACCCGGATCGCACTCGAACGGGTGTGGGAGAACGGAGAAGACGACCCCTACGTGCTAGTGACGGTGACCGACGAGGATGGGCGTGATGGTGTCACAGCCCTACTATCCCGCCGTACTGCCCAGGACGTGGCTCAGGCGATGATCCGGATGGTAAATGGCCCACCGCCCGTTTCCGACGAATCGGACGCACAGAGGCGATCCTACGCGGTCGGATGCGGGGGTGCGTTGTGACGGTGGAACATCGGTCCTGGGGAATCGACCGGGGAACGGTGACGCTGGAACGGGCCTATGGTGAGGCTGAGGGACTAATGGGCGTGTGGTTGACGGTTGATGACCACAGTACGGCGACGGCCCTACGGGTCACGGTATGGGCCGGTACCGCACGGGAGATAGCCGGGGCGATCATTCGAATGGTCAACGGGGCGAATCCAGATGCGAGCGGTGGGGGTGCGCCATGAAGGCGACGACGACGCGACACCGGGTAGATCAGCGGCCGGGGTACTCCGTGGTGCGAACGACCGGCGCCGAACGCGAAGTGATCGAACGGTGCCGCCGCGACGGGCGACCGGCTATCGTCGTGATCGAGACCGTCGGGAAGTACGCCGACCTGACCATCATGGCATCGACGGCGGTCAACGAATCATGGGCGGCGAAACCATCGCTGCGCGTGGCGGTCGGGGCGTCGGTGAGAACGAACCGCGCACTCGCCCGGTCCAAGCACCGGCAGAAGGGTGTCTGGGGGGCGAACGGATATTGGACCGTGGAGAAGGTGTTGACAGAGGACGCGCACCTCCTGGCACGATGGTGGGCATGGTCGTTGAACCGGGAAGCCGGGTGGACATCACTGGCACCACTCGGAGTACAGCCCGGGGCACCTGTGATCGTGCCGTACTTCGACGACCCGGACGCGGGCCGCGAACCGAAGGAGGTTGGGGGATGATCGGCGGACTACAATCGTGCGCCGAATGCGGGGCGCCGGTGATCGTTGCGCGGCACGTCACGATGAAGACCCGCATGGCGCTGGATGCCAATCCGTGCGATTCGGGTATCGCGCTGATGGTGGGGCCGGAACGGTTCACGGTGCTGGTCCCCGGGTCGCCACGGGACGATGAACACCGGCCACCCGGCACCGTCTATGTGTTTCACATGACGACATGCCCAAAGGGGCCTTGACATGACCCGTTGTCATCCGCTACAGTGCGGACGTGGCATGGACGTGGTACGGACGGGGGGAACCAATGCGGGGACCGATTGAGGACCGAATGTCTGCGAAGATCGACATCGCGCCGGACGGGTGCCACCTATGGACGGGCTACGTCCACAGGACCGGATACGGCCGCGTCGCCTACCACGGCAAGGTGCGAGAGGCGCACCGGGTCGCCTACGAACTGGCCCACGGCCCGGTGCCAAAAGGCAAGGAGATAGACCATCTATGCCGGGTCCGACGGTGCGTGAACCCGGACCACCTAGAGGCGGTGACTCGGAAAGTCAATTGCCTGCGAGGCGCGGCGCCGACGATCAAAATCTATTTCAGTGGGGCGTGTCGGCGCGGCCACCCCAAGACGGCTGAACACGGCGTCCGCAAGCGCAACGGGAATTGGCGGTGTATGACATGCCATCGGGCGACCATGATTGTATGGCGGGCTAAACGTCGAGAGGCCGTCACGGCATGATCGGCAAGGAACCCACCGAACGGGCGTGGCAGTTGACCGTGGTCACCGCCGCCAAGCATCTCGGCTATATGGTCTATCACACCGAAGTCTCCATCCGGTCCGTCAAGGGGTTTCCGGACTTGGTGCTAGCCGGACGGGGGCAAGTCGTGTTCGCAGAACTCAAAACGACGCGGGGGCGCGTGTCCCCGGAGCAGAAGGAGTGGCTAGGATGGCTGCGACAAAACGGGGCAAAGGCGTACCTATGGTTTCCGGCGGACTGGCCGGAGGTGGAGACGGTGCTACGGAATCAGTGACCGGAACGGTGCCGGTGTTCGGCCGGGAGATTGTCGGACTCGCCCGCATGACGCCCGGGGAGGGGAGTCGCCCGGTACTGGAACACATCCGGCTACAGAACGGCTACGCCTACGCCGCCGACGGTTTTGCGCTGATGGGCGTCGAAGTCCGGCGTGAACCGGCCGCAGCCCACCCGGGCGCGGTGGACCCCGGCGACGCCCTAACCCCGGCAAAGACGTTCGCCGCCGCAATCAAGCGCGGCGGTCGGCATGGACTCGCCTCAATGGTCCAACACGTGGCCGGGTCACTCGGAATCAAGACCGGCACCACGGTCGAGGAGGTCACGCCGCTAGAGGCGACCTATCCCGATATGCGGCGGATCGTTGACGCGCTGCTACGGGACAACCCGGCGCCGTTGGCCTACGTGACCGTGAGCGTGCAGTTTCTCGGCAAGCTGGCAGAGGCCATGAAGGACGCCATGGGTTCAACCGACGGCGGCATGGACAACCCGTTGACACTGGCAATCTACGGACCCGAAAAGCCGCTAATCGTTCAGGGGATGACGGCGGACGGTCGCCGAGAAGCGTTCGCGGTGCTCATGCCGATGGTCGTAAACGGGTCGGACCCCAAGGGCACGCCGCTAGACCGACTCGGACGCGTGGGCCGGGTCGCCGAGGAGGTGGCCGGTGGATGACGATACGCCGGACACGGTGGCCCTATGTCTCAGCATCAACGACACCCGACGGCTGGTGTCTGGCATCAAAGAGGCGTTTGGCCGGGGGAACCCGTCTCGCAGTGTGGAGTATTGGATCGCACTCGGACGAACGGCCGATCAGGCGTGCCAGGGTATCGAGCGTGCCGAGGAGAGATTGGAGGCGAGTCGTGATGAAGACTAGTGACCCCATCACCAAACTGAGCTACGCCCGGCTAGGCGACCAAGTGCGCGTGCAGATGGGGCCGATGGGCGTCCAGGAGATGCATTCGGTGCTGATGGGGTTATGGCTACGTCTAGACCCGGACCAACGCATGGTCCACGTTGCGATGCTAGCCGCCTATGTCCGTGATCAGAACACGGCGCTCCTCACATCGGTGACCAAGATCGTCGCCGGACTACCGGGCCAGGAGGTACGCGACCTACAACCCTATATCGACGCCGAACACCGGGAGGACACGGATGGATAACCAACTACCGACCAAGGGGCCGTATGTGGACGGCGCTCTGGAAAGGCTCATCAAAAGGGGTGGGCCGATTGACCCGGCAAGGTTGACCGGATTCCAGCATGCCCAATTAGTCCGTGACGGCGTCCTGCCCGGGCCGTGGGTGCCGGGTGTGTCGCGGGTCCACCCCGGGTGGTACACCATTCGCCCGGTGACCGAGGAGGCCACGACATGAAGGCGTGGAAGGTGACACTGCAACCGGACGTAGTCGCCTACGTCCTGACCAACGAACGGAACCGCGCCGTCCCCATCGCCCTGAATGCCAGTGTCGGCGCCGACGCATGGCAGTGGGCCGCGTGGTCTAGCATCCGGCGGGTGCGAGCGCCCGCGCTAGACGGGTCTGACATCACTGAGACCGACCTGATTCGGAACGTGGGCGTAGAGGTAGAGTGCGGTGTCTGCGGCGAGGTGGTGGATGTCGATACGCTTGAAGCTAATCCCGATGATGACGGCGACCGTCAGGAGACCGTGCGTCACTACCGCGACGATGCGACGCCCTGCCAGGGGGACACCAACATGGTCTTGGCCGGGCGGGATCAAGCGATCATCGTCAACCACGAACGCTAGCCACCGAGGAGGACACCCCGATGCCGTTGACTCGCAGTAAGACGAAGGCTAGTCCGGACGCACCCATCACGTTGACGGTGACTCGGACGCAGGCCCGTCTCCTGGAACTGATCCTAGAGCAGTGGTCTGTGGTGGGTGAACCACCCTACGGGTCGGAAGCCCGGGGGCATATGGACCGGGTGCGTGACGCGCTGGCCGCGCACGACATCCGCGACGAATGGCCCTACCCCGTGACGGAGCATCACGATGACCCGGCCGCTAACGACTCCGACCCCGGCGACCCGTTCCTGACCCCGGAGATTGCCGATGAGGTCGCCACGCTGGTGTGCACCATGTTGACGGGTCGTGCATCTCGGGAGCGCCTAGCCTGGCATTTCCAACCGATTAGCCTCTGGATCGAAGGCGACGATGACGCCGGTCTCTTGATGCTCACTATGTGCGTCGGCGCCATCGAAGGCGTCATCCCGAAACGGACTCCGACGCCGACATGGACACGGGTCTTTGACGATGACCCCGCCGACTCGGAGGAGGGATGAGGAATGCGGGTCCACCCGGGTGGACCCGCCTAGCCGCCCAGCGGCAACCCGTCTAGGCCCATCCCGCTATCGGCAAGCTCCTCTAGCTGGTCTAGCGCGGCCACGAACCGAACGTCCTGCGGGGCGGC
>Ga0136611_10002311_pt1 | contig 13257 bp, 6 predicted proteins | sample AntDrymUQ2232306_2_FD_106645 | JGI IMG/M metagenome (GOLD analysis project Ga0136611, IMG submission 106645) | Polar desert sand microbial communities from Dry Valleys, Antarctica - metaG UQ223 (23.06) | ecosystem: Environmental > Terrestrial > Soil > Desert | place: Antarctica: Dry Valley... | reverse complement strand
GCGGGGAGGGGGGCCAGTGAGCCCGAGCCGGTAGTCACCGTCGCCGAGATCCGTTCCCTGCCTGTCGGGGTCGGCCTGGTCCTGTGGGACGAGTTCCCGCCCGTCCTGGCCTACCTCCCGGGGCTGTGGGAGGACCGAGACTGGAAGACGATCGCCGGCGAGGAAGCCGAGGCCCGCTCCGCCAACGACGCTGCACGCCACGACACCAGCCGCCGGCCGGTCGACGCCTAACCGGCACCACCTGCCGATCGCTCGTCATCGGCCGGAATGGCCTCAGCGAAGGGCACGGCGGCTGAGGTCAGCTCCCTCGGAGAACATCGCGGAGCTCCAACCTGCTCAGCACGATGGTCTTGGGGAGGCCTGTCAGGAGGTCGCGCCCCCGGACCTCGGAGAACACATCGTCGTCGTCAAGATGGCCTCGAACCAGAGCACGCACCACCTCCGAGGCGGTGCGACGTCCTAGCAGGAGGTTGTGCTCGCGCTGGACGTAGTCAACGATGACATCGCTCGATCGCTTCAACGCGCCGATGGTATGCAATCGGACGGGATTGCGACCCCCCACCCAAGGCATCACCGCCTCGGTCGGCAGCTCCTTGAGCAAGCCGACGCCCACATAACACCGCCTGGGCTAGGGGACAATCAGCCCACGGTCGTCAGCTGCCTCGAGGGCGTTACCGATATGCCACGCGTCGAGCTCGACGATCACCTCGTCGCCCTCCACCACCCCGGCCTCCTGGACCGACAGGCCGATGAGGCCCAGCGTTCCCGCTCGGTGACGCGTGAGCTGCTGCTCCTCGGTCTCCACCGGCAGAGGACCATCGGCTGTCTCCCGCTCCCAACTGGCGACAGCGAGGTCAGCGAACTCCCGCGAGAGGCGAACTGTCACCCGCGTCGGCTGAGCGAACAACGTACGTCCGATGTCCGCGAGCACCTCGCTGTCCTCAGCCCACTGAGCGTATTCGCCTGCGCCTTCCATCCCGCCAAGGATGCCTGACTTTCACGCTGCTCTCGCCGTTCCCTCCCCTCAGCCCAGCCCCAGGAAGTGCTCAAGATCTGGCTCACCGACACCATCGAAGCCCGCTGGCCCGACCCCAAACCACACCCGCTCGCCGGCTTCTACCAGCGGCTGAGTCAGTGGTTGGGCGGACCGGGCGTAAGCGACGGACCGGGGCAGCAGTCACGGGCGACAGGGCAGGAACTCGGAGAAATCTCAAGTTCGTGTCCCCTCGGAGCTCTCGGACTTGCCTCTTTGTAGGGGAGGGCCCACGTGCGTGGGCCACGAGCCCGCCGGCTCGGGGACAAGAGGAGAAGCGATGGGACGGATACCAAAGCTCGGCGTCGAGCCGCCGTGGCCGTGGGATTGGGCCCACATGAGCTGCGAGGCGACGAAACAGATGTGGGAGGCGCTGACCAGTTTCGTGGCCTTCCTCGACGCCCGGTATGCGTGGACCCCCGACCAGGTCATCCCACCCTGCTGGGCCGAGCACGGCGCCCTCGTCGAGGAGCTCACCACCCTGTACTGGTCAAGAGTCAACGCCTTTGAGGGCCCGAAGCCGACGGTGGATCTGGCGCAGATGTGGCACCACCAGACCCTCCCGGGCTTCTACCAGCGCCTCCGGGGTTGGTTGGGCGACCGGGGTGGCGAGTGCCGGGCCGGGCAGCACCCGGCGCTCTCACCGGCCGCCGAGATCGACCAGGCGACCACGGCGGCCCGGTATGCGGCACGTCGACAGCAACTGGTGGCCGCCGATGTGGAGGCGCGTTCAGGTCGAACCTCGGCGGGCGATGACGGCGGTTGATAGCCGTTCGGCCCGGCTCGGCTGATGGCCCAGGGCTTCCGGGGCTCGAGTCGGTCATGACCGGGCTAAGCCGCTCCACGAGCTCGTGGGGGCAGCGCGGCGGACCTACTCGTCCCTGGTCACCGTCGCCTTTATCGCGTAGTCGAGGGAACCGGCGAACCTGGGGACGGCTTGATCCCTCAGCATCTAGCTAGGTCTAGGCCCCTTGATCGACCCGTCCGGGTTCACACCCGAAGCACGTCCCGGGTCTTGGGCTGCGATCTGCTCGACCAGGCCGGCTGGTGATCTCCTCGAGCTTCCCGGTCCCGACAGGCGTGGCGGCGATCTCATAGGGTCGAGGCGGACCAGACCGACATGGACGAGAGGAGCAGCTGGGGGTGGCCACACCGGCGACGACTGCCAAGGAGCTTGATCTCATCGCCCCCGGGAGCCGTGTCGTGGTTCGCGACGTGGATTGGCAGGTCATCGATGTCGCCCGGCAGGCGCTCGGCTCGAATGTGATCGTGCGGTGCGTCGGGCGGAGCGAATTGGTCCGAGACCAGTTCGCCGCCTTCCACTCAGACCTCGACCGGATCGAGCCGGAGGACCCGACGAAGACCCGCTTCCGCATGGACACCTCGATGCGAGGCATCGAGACCCGGTTGCTCCTGGAGTCGCTCATCCGGCGAACGCCGGTACCGGTGTCGAACACCTCGCTCACGGTCGGACACGCCATGCTCGCCGACGACCTGCCTTATCAGCGGGAGCCGTTCCGAGCGGCGATGGCGCAGCTCCAGCCACGGATTCTCGTCGCTGACGCAGTTGGTCTCGGCAAGACGATCGAGGTCGGCATGCTGCTAGCCGAGCTGCAGCGTCGCGGCCGGGCAAACCGCGTGCTTGCCGTCGTACCGAGGCACATCCTCGACCAGGTCCAGCACGAACTCTGGTGCCGCGCCGGCTTCCCGCTCGTGCGGCTCGACTCCGATGGCATCCAGCGGCTGCGCCAGAAGATCCCCGCCGGCCGGAACCCGTTCACCTACTTCAACCGGGTCATCGTCTCCATCGATACGATCAAGAACCAGTCGCGGTACGCGCACCACCTTGAGAAGGTGCGATGGGACGTCGTGTGGATCGACGAGTCGCACAAGCTCGTCAACCGCGGGACGCTCAACAACAAACTCGCCCAGGTGCTGGCACCCAGCGCCGACGCGCTCATCTTGACGTCGGCCACGCCGCACAACGGCAAGCCGGAGTCGTTCGCTGAGCTCATCTCGCTACTGGACCCAACCGCTGTGACTGACCCAGCGGCGGTCGAACCGAAGGACATCGCGCATCTCATCGTTCGTCGGCACAAGCACTCGCCCGACGTCGACGCCGCCATCGGCGATCAGTGGGCGGAGCGCGCCGACCCGAACCCTGTGTCAGTCACCCCGACCGTCGGCGAGGAAGCGATCTTCGCTGAGCTCTCTGCGCGGTGGATCGGAGCTGGCGTGAAGTCTCCGACGAAGGACCGCCTGTTCGCCTGGGTGATCCTCAAGGCGGCGCTCTCGTCGCCGGCAGCGCTCGCCGAGACCGTCCAGAACCGGGCCAAGAAGCAGGCCATCGACCTGGAAGCGAACGACCCATCCGACGACCCGGAGGTCGAGGCGCTGAGGCGGCTCTGGATCCTCAGCCAGCACGCCCTCGACTCGGGGTCGGCGAAGCTGACCGCCCTCGTGGAGCTCCTCCGAGGCATCGGCATTGGGCCCAAGAGCAAGACACGCGCCGTCATCTTCTCGGAGCGGATCAGCACGCTCGACTGGATCGCTACGGCGCTCCGCGCAGAGCTCGGCATGACGGACCAGCAGGTGCAGACGTTCCACAACTCGAAGTCGGACATCGAGCAGCAGCAGATCATCGAGGGCTTCTCGATGGCCGGCCAGGACATCAGGGTCCTGGTCACCTCCGACATCGCTGCTGAGGGTGTCAACCTTCACAAGCAGTGCAACCAGATGATCCACGTCGACCTCCCGTGGTCGCTCATCACGCTGGAGCAGCGCAACGGGCGCATCGACCGTTATGGCCAGCGGAAATCGCCACAGATCAGCTACCTGATCTACAACCCCGCAGATGCCGAGATCGCCTCCGATGTTCGCATCGTCAAGAAGCTGATCGAGAAGGAGCACACCGCACACAAGGCGCTTGGCGACGCCGCCTCGGTCATGGGCCTGCACAGCGAGGATGCTGAGGAGCAGTCAATCATCGCTGCGCTCCAGCAGCACACCGAGCAGGAGCGGGCGGCCGCGCTGGAGGTCAGCGCGCCGACGCCGGATGTGTTCGACCCGTGGGCGTTCGTTGGCCTTGGCGAGTCTGACGCCAGCGCGATGCCTGCACCAGGATGGGAGACCGTTCCGGTCGCACCCACCACATCCCTGTTCAGCGGGGACGACGCCTACCTCCGCGACGCGATGGCGCTCACCTTCCCAAGCTTGGCCGACATTAACTGGGAGACCGACACGACCACGGTGTCGTTCAAGCCACCCGACGACCTGATGCGACGGCTGAGCGCACTACCGCAGTCCTACCTTCGGCAACGCGACCTCGCGCACCGCCTCCGCCTGACCGCCGATTCACAGACAGCACAACGGTCCCTGGACGATGCCATCAACCAGAAGAGCACCGGCGACGAAAGCGGTACAGCGTGGCCCGAGGTCCACCACCTCGGTCCGCAGCACCCAGTGCTGGAATGGATCGCCGACAAGATCCTCTACCGAGTCGGCCGGAACGAAGCGATCGCCATCGCGTGCGGTGTCTCCGAGCCGACGCTGCTGATCTCAGCCGTGTGGTCCAACCAGCTTGGGGAGCCCATCGCCTCGGCATGGCTCGCAGCAACCGTCGAAGATGGCCTCGTGACCTTCGCCGACCTGCACGACACCCTGCGCCGAGCCGGTGTCGCTGAGGGCATGGTCAACACCGCATGGGACGGCGACACCGCTCTGTTGGAAGCACTGATCGCTCCCACGGTGAAGCGCGCCGAGGCCCACATGGCTGGCGAGATGGAGCGGCCACTCACCGAAGCGGGTGAACGACTCGACCTCCACCGAGCAAGACTGGAAAGCTGGCAGTCGGGGGCGAGGCACGTGGCGGAGCAGATGTCCTCGGCGCCGCACCGGCACGCCCGACTGGCCGAGATCGAGCGCGTCACCCAACAGATCACCGCCCTGATCGCCGACCACACCCCGGCCGAGCGGCCATTGATCCGAGTCGTCGGCGCGCTCCTGCCGAAGCAGGCAGCCTGATGGCACCGCGAGCCAAAGCACCCGGGTCCGTGTCGGCGGACGCGAAGTCCCTTCCCTCGATCCAAAACGCCGGCTATTTCTCCGACTACTACCTCGCCTACCGCCTCGATGCCGGGCTGGCCGACTTGTACGGACGATGGGACCGAGCAGCCAAGCTCGGCCAGCCGACGGCGCGGAGCCGCGTGCGTGGCCTCGGTGGGGCGTTCACCAAGTTCCGTGTCGACGCAGCTGCGACGGCGTCGGCCGCAGACGACCTCGACGAGAGCCGCCTACGTCTTGAGGAGATCGGCCGGGAAGCAGCTCAAGCCCAGCGATCGCTGAACGACGAGATCCTTGAAGCGCTCGGCTGGGCTCCGACCAGAGATCAAGCGGTCGAGCTCACCTCCGGCCACCAGACCGTCACCGTTCCTGTCGCACACCGCTGCGAGACCCACAGCGGAACACTGCTGCTCGCCATCGATACCGTGTTCAGTACGAACCCTGGTGCCGTCACAGCCGGCAAGACCGCGCCGGAGGGACGCCTCCTCGCCCCGGTGATGGTCGACAACAGCGTCGGTGCCACCACCGCCCTCGAAGCAGCCCAACTGATCTTCGGCTCGGACCAGCCGCCCCGCTACCTGCTCTTGATGTCGGGAGGTGCGCTCACCCTCCTCGACCGCGACCGCTGGGGCGAGGGCGTCTCCTTGGGCGCGAACCTTGACGACGCAGTCGGCCGCGCCGACCACCGCGACAAGGGCGAGCTCGCAGCGATCGCCGCCCTCTTCAGCGCTGACGCCATCAACCCTGGTGAGGACGCCCAGAGCGTCCTCACCGCACTCATCGAGAAGGCGAACACCGAGTCCGCCGGCGTATCCAAGGAGCTCCGACACGGCATCCGCCGCAGTGTCGAGCTCCTCGCCAACGCGGTCGTCACCGACATGCGCGATCGGCAAAAGGTCGCCTGGAAGGACGACCCCAAAGACCTCACCCGGCAGACGCTTCGCTACATCTACCGGATCATCGTGCTGCTCTTCGCCGAGTCGCGACCTGAGCTCGGCATCCTCCCGACCAACGACCCGGACTACCAATCGGGATATAGCCTCGCCCGACTCCGCGACATCGCCCTCGTCGACCTCCAGACCGACCACGCCCGCAGCGCGCGGCACATCCAGCACTCCCTGACTCTGCTGTTCGCGCTCGTCAACAACGGGCACGCGGCGAACAACACGTTCAGCGCCCAAGATGAACGCGAGCTCACCTTTCCGGGGTTGCGTTCCGCCCTGTTCGCTGCCGACGCCGCTCCTATCGTCGACCGCGCTCACCTCAGCGACGAGGTCCTGCAGCAGGTGGTGGCGAACCTGTGCTTCACGAAAGAGCGGGCGGGAGCGCAGCGTCAGGCCGTGTCCTACGCAACGCTCGGCATCAACCAGCTCGGCGCGGTGTACGAAGGACTCATGGCGTACAGCGGCTTCCTCGCGACCGAGCCGCTCAACGAGATCGCCCGGGTCGGCACGAAGTCCGATGGTGGCGAGGTTGGCAAGCCGAACGCGGACAAGGGATCGTGGGTCATCCCTGTCAGCCGCGCGGACGAGTTCCCCAGCGATGTCTTCCTTGAGGAGACCGCGCCCGACGGCTCGACCCGACGCATCGCGTACAAGCAAGGCGACTTCGTCTTCCGGCTCTCCGGCCGTGACCGACAGAGCTCCGCCTCGTACTACACACCCGAGATCCTCACCGAGTTCACGGTCAGGCACGCCCTCGAGGTCTTCTTCGACGAGAACCCTGATCTTGCCGCTGCCGACATACTCCACCTCACGGTGTGCGAGCCAGCGCTCGGCTCAGGGGCATTCCTCAACGAGGCCGTCAACCAACTCGCAGCGCGCTACCTCAAGGCGGCGCAAGATGAGCGGGCGGAGACCATCGACCCCGACCGCTACCGCAACGAGCTCCAGAAGGCGAAGGCACACTTCGCGGTCAACCAAGCCTTCGGAGTCGATCTGAACCAGACCGCAGTCGAGCTTGCCGAGGTCAGTCTCTGGTTGAACTGCATGCACGACCGACTCCAAGCACCCTGGTTCGGAGCGCGGCTCCGCAGAGGCAACAGCCTGGTCGGCGCCCGCCGGGCGACGTACTCGCTCGAACAGGTTCGGGCCGCTTCCTGGGCGGCGAAGAAGGCGCCGGCCGAGCGTCCGCTTTCCAGTTCCACATTTGGAGACCACACCGGTATCCACCACTTCCTCGTCCCCGGCGAAGGCTGGGGTGCGGCGCATCAGGCCGCAGAGATCAAGGAGCTCGACCCGGCCTGGACCATCGCCATCAAGACCTGGCAGAAGCGGATGCACGCTCCCCCCACCCAGCGCCAGACCGAGCGGCTACAAGCAATCGCTGCCGCCGTCGAGGACCTCTGGCGACGATCCGCTGACGAGGTGCGCCAGTTCTGGGAAGCAACCAGGCAGCACATCGACGTCTGGGGGAACGACACCGCACCCCCAGGGAACCGTCTCGGTGACCAAGCTATACGAACGGTCCTCAACGATCACCGCTCGCCCACCTGCCGCCTCCGTACGGTTATGCACGCCTGGTGCTCGCTGTGGCTGTGGGCGCCCCAACACGGTACGGACCTCCCGACGTTCGACGGTTGGCTCGACGCGATCGAGATGATGGTCGGACGGCCTGAAGCGCAAGAGAGCGGCGTCCTCTTCGACGACACCCCGGCAGCCGCCGATGTCGTTGCGAAGGCCAGCGAGATCGACGACGCCGAGCGCGTCCACCCCTGGCTCATCCACTGCCGATCGATCGCGGAGCAACAAGGATGGTTTCACTGGGAGCTCGAGTACGCACCAGTCTTCCTGCGCGGCGGCTTCGACATCCAGGTCGGTAACCCACCCTGGGTGCGGCCCCGATGGTCCGACGACCAATGTCTCGCCGAGGATGACCCCTGGTTCGGCGTGACCGAAGAGATCAGCGAAGACGAACGACGCATCCGCCGCAACGTGCTGCTCGCCGGGCCGACCGACAGAGCCCGATACTTGGCGGAGCGCGCAGAAAACGAAGCAATGAACGCTGTGATGGGAGCGGTCAGCCGCGAACCACTGCTCGCCGGACAACAGAACAACCTTTACCTGCTCTTCATCACCGGCACGTGGCGCAGGGCCAACGCTATGGGCGCCACCGCGCTGATCCACCCCGAAGGCCACCTCGGCGACCCCAAGGCCGGAGTCCTCCGTTCTGGGTGCTACCTCCGGCTCCGCCGGCACTGGCACTTCATCAACGAGTTGATGTTGTTCAAGGAGATCTCCCACACTCGGGAGTACGGCATCCACATCTACGGCACGGCGCAGCCCGCGGCGAACTTCATCCAGGCTGCCTTCCTCTACCACCCGTCGGTCGTCGACCGAAGCCTCACGCACGACGGCACAGGCGAACTCCCCGGCCGGAAGCTCGCTACCGGTGAGTGGGACCTCCGGCCCCACGCTCAACGCCTCGTAAATGTCACGACGGACACCTTGAAAGCTTGGGCTGGCCTCCTCGCACACTCCGATCCGAGTAACCCTCCCATCGTGCGCACTGTGACGAGCGCGGAGGCTCTCGCTGCCGAAGCCGTCGCCAAGTATCCACATCGGCTGGCCTCATCGGGCCGCTTCTGGGATCGCGGCTTCGACGAATATCGAAGCCCCAAGATCGGTTTCCTATCTGAAACGACCCACCAGCCACAATCGTGGAATGAGACGATCCTTCAGGGTCCAAACTTTGGAATCTGCAATCCGCTAGCGAAGCAGCCCCGCCTCACCGGTAAGCACCAACAGGATTACGAGCCACTCGACCTTCCCAACTGCCCCCGAGATGCAATTCCGAGAACGAACTGGAAGCGGAAAGTAAGCCGGGAGGCATTCGAGGCGTCACTTGATGCCGCCGGCACCCTCGGCCACCTTCGTCGATATCGGATAGCGTGTCGAACGATGGTGCCATCGAATACCCATCGATCAGTATTCATGTCGATGATCCCTCCAGGTACAACTACAATGGGGGGCTGTTATTCTGGGGCGTTGCCTGACGACCTGATGACCTTGGGCTTTTGTGGTTTAAGTGGGAGTCTGCTCGTGGACTACGCAGTTCGGGCTACTGGAATGTCGAACCTCCACACGAACGTCGTCGACCGACTTCCAATGGTGCCTAGAGACCACGTACTTTTATCCCCGATTGCTCATCGCGCATTGCGGCTCAACGCCCTCACGGGCGCCTACGCCGAATTGTGGGACGCTACGTTCGACGTCGACTGGACGGAACTCGATCCTGCACCAAACGACTACCCGCTCGCGAGCGGGGCCATCTGGGCTGGCAAGTACGCCGCCCGACGCGACCTGGACCGCTGGCTACTCCTTACCGAGTTAGATGCGTTGGCTGCACTTACGCTGGGCAGCGGAATCCGGGGGTTAGTCGGCGTCTATCGATCGCAGTTCCCCGTCCTTCGCGCCTACGAGTATGAGATGGTTTTCGATTCAACTGGTTGCCAAATCGCCAAGGACCACCACGCTTACGGCGTAGAGCAGGCTCGATGGGAAGCTTCGAACAAGGAAGTGAAGGCGGGGCGTGGAGCGAAGAAGACCGGGATGTGGGGTCGCGTCGTTGCCTACGAAGACGGTGATCGCACAGTCGATCTGGACGGGTTCGCTGGTCCGTTCGTCCCGGCCGACCGCGAACTAGCCATGACGACGGCCTACTGGACGTTCGTCGAGCGCTTCGAGCTGGACCCGCCCGATAGCAAGGACCGACCGTCGTGATCCCCTCGCTCGTAGCTCAGGAACTCCGGAGCAGCATCGTCGAGTACCTCGCGACCACGTTCGCGCTCGCTGATGACGAGGCCTACGCCGCGCTCACCGACTTTTTGCTCGATGAAGAGGACGGCATCTTCCGCGGCCCCTACCTGCGGGTGCGGCTCCCCTTCGTCGAGGCGGCGCCGGCTGCGGAGCTCGCAGTGCGTTGGACGCCACCCGGCTTCCGGCCGTACGCACATCAGCTGGAGGCGTGGCGCCGCCTAGTGGGCCGCGGAGTGCAACCCAAGCCGACGCTTGTGACAACGGGGACCGGGTCCGGAAAGTCGGAAGGCTTCCTCGTGCCAGTCATCGACCACTGCATAGCGGCGCGGGCCGAGGGCCAGCGGGGCATCAAGGCGCTCTTGCTCTATCCGATGAACGCGCTCGTCACGGACCAGGAGCGGCGCATCGCCGGGCTGCTCGCCGACCCGGTGGCGAGTGCCGCTGGCGTGCGTGGCGGTGTGTGGATCGGTGACGACAAGACGTTGGCTGCTCGCCGTGATATGGGCGCGAGTCACCTGATCTCGGACCCTGCTGCGCTGATGGATGACCCGCCCGACATCCTGCTCACCAACTACAAGATGTTGGACCGTCTGCTGACGAACGCGGGCCGGCAGCGCCTCTGGGCTGCGAACACCCCGCCTGGTGGAGCCGACTCGTGGCGGCAACCCCTCACGTATCTCGTCCTCGACGAGTTCCACACCTACGACGGCGCTCAGGGGACCGATGTCGCCATGCTGCTGCGTCGGCTCGGGTATCGCCTCGGCACAGCCACGTCCCAGTCGCCGCTGGGGACGATCACCCCTGTCGGGACGTCGGCCACGTTGGGTTCCTCGCCGACGTCGGTGGCAGAGATGTGCGGCTTCGCGGAACGGATCTTCGGAGTCCGTTTCGATGCTTCGTCGATTGTCGGAGAACAACGCCGCAGCGTCGCGGAGGTCTGTCACGACATCGACTTCAGCCTCCCTACCCCGGACCCCCGTGAGGTGGCTGCTCTCGATCCGGGCGATGTCGACGCCCTCGCGATGGCGTTCGTTGGTACGGGCTTCGATGACGCTCAGGACATCGGAGACCTGCTCCTTCGCCACAGGGTCACTAGGTCGCTGCTCTCGGTCGCCGCGGTCCGTCCGCGCACGTGGCCGGACGCGGTCGATGGCGTGTCTCGCAGCCTCCCCGAGTGGGAACGGGTGCACGCTGAGGACCGGGACGTCGTTGCCATCGCGCTAGAGCGGTTCGTCGCTCTCATCTCCCACGCTCGGGGGCGGACCCAGTCCGGAGGGTTGCGGCCACTCTTCGCCGTTGAGGTGCAGGTGTGGATCCGTGAGGTCACCCGGTTGTTGCGGTCGGTGGCGGAGATGCCACGCTTTCGGTGGGCGGACTCACCTGCAGCAGTCGATGAGACTTCGGGGCTTGAGCTGCCATCCGTGTACTGCACGTCGTGTGGCCGATCGGGCTGGATGGGCGTCGTCAACAAGGCGGGTGGCCAAGGTGGCGCGGCCATCGAGCGCCTTGTGCACGACGAGCCGGCTGACACGTACCGCGCTTCGGTGCAGGATCGTACCCGTACTCGCACGATGATTCGGGCCAACCCGGCAGAACCTGACGTCTTGTGGCTCGACACCGAGAGCGGACAGGTCGTCAACGACGACAAGGCCGGAAACGGAGGCCGGATCGCGGTGCTCGTCGGGGGCATGACGGGTGCTGATCGGAGCGAGGAGGCGCGCGACGAGGCCGCCAAGCAACAGCGTTGCCCGTCGTGCGGCACGCGCGATGCGATCCGCTTCCTCGGGTCGCGGGTGACAACGCTGGCGTCGGTCGGGATCACGCAGATGTTCGGCTCTGCGCACGTCGCTGACGATGAGCGGAAGCTGCTGGCCTTCACTGACTCGGTGCAGGACGCTTCGCACCGGGCCGCGTTCTTCTCCGGACGAACGCACCGCTTCAACCTGCGAGCAACGATCTCCAAGGCGCTCCAGGCGAAGGGCCGGGTAGCTCTTCCGGACGTGCCCGACGTCGTGCTGGCGCTGGCTGACGCCGAGGCCAGACCCGAAGAGGCCTTGTTCTCGCTCATCCCGCCGGACCTCCTCAAGGAGGAAGGAATCGATGCCGCGTGGAAGGTGCCGGGCAGCTCCCACGCGCTGAAGGCGCGGGCCGGTCTGGTTCAGCGGCTGGCGTTCGACGCCGTGTTGGAGGCGGGGCTGCGGTCCAGGCTCGGCCGAACTCTAGAGACAACGAGCACAGCCGTCGCCGAGGTGATGATCGGTAATGACGACTGGACCCACATCATTGAGTGGGCTACCGAGGCGGTGCAGGGCAACACGGGGCTTCTCATCGCCAACCCCGCCGACGTGCGGACTTGGGCTCATGGTGTCATCGAGCGTCTGCGCCTGCGCGGTGGCGTGCTTCACCCTTTCCTTGACGGCTACATCGAGGACGACGGCAGGCGCTGGCTCATCTGGGGCGGAGCCAACGCGCTCGCGCCGAAGTTCCCGAAGGGCATCTCGGCCCCATCGTTCTTCACCACCGTCGCGTCCAAGGACGGTGAGCTCGACGGCATCCACGGCGCTCAGACGTGGCTGGCGAACTGGACCAAGCGCGTACTCACCATCGAAGGCCTCGGCGCGGACCGGTCGCTCTCCGACCTGCTGCACGCGTTCGTTCAGCGGGGAGTGCTGGAACAACGCGCCTCGTCGAAGGGCGCTGTGTGGGGCATCCCAGCGGACCGGATCGAGTTCGTGGACGTCGCTCAGGAGGGCGGTCGGATCCCTGCGACTGAGGTTCGGTGCGGCCTCTGTACCCATCGCCACTACGCGACGCCGGCTCGCTTGCACGAGTGGCTCGGGCGTCCGTGCCTTCGGTTGCGTTGCACGGGCGCCTATACGGCGTCGCCGCCACTCCCCACCAACTACTACCGGGCGCTTTACCGGTCCGGCACGATCCGAAGAGTGGTCGCCGCCGAGCACACCGGGCTGCTGACCCGCAGGCAGCGGGAGCGCGTCGAGACCGGCTTCAAGGACGGCGGTAGAGCGGACGCGCCGAACGTGCTGGCGGCGACGCCAACGCTGGAAATGGGCATCGACATCGGCGACCTCTCCGCCGTGATGCTCACCGCCGTGCCGCCCACACAATCGAACTATGTCCAGCGCGTCGGCCGAGCCGGCCGCAAGACCGGCAACGCCTTCGTCACGACGTTCGCCGAGCCGGATGCACCTACGAGCGTCACCGTCTCCTGCGTGAAGCGGAGGTAGCACTCGTCCTTCTCCGTGATCTCGAGCTTCGCCTCGCCGCGGTTCTTCGTCTTCGCGCTGACGGTCGCTGTGCGCGGGTCGATGCACTCCGTGGGCTGCTCCTTCAGCGAGAAGTCGACGTCGACGACCCAGTCGTCGTCGAGGCGGCGCGGCAGCGGCG
>Ga0136611_10002310_pt1 | contig 13257 bp, 14 predicted proteins | sample AntDrymUQ2232306_2_FD_106645 | JGI IMG/M metagenome (GOLD analysis project Ga0136611, IMG submission 106645) | Polar desert sand microbial communities from Dry Valleys, Antarctica - metaG UQ223 (23.06) | ecosystem: Environmental > Terrestrial > Soil > Desert | place: Antarctica: Dry Valley... | reverse complement strand
GGGCGACCCGCCCGCCCTCTCCCGACACACCGACCGGCTGGTCGCGTCGCGCAGCAAGCGCGCCGGATGCGGTGACAACCCGCGCAACGTCGCTGCGGCCCGGAACGATCACGGTCACCGTCGGGATTTGGCCCGCCCTGCGCCCACCGCCGGCGGCCGCCTCCGCTGCCGGTTCGGCTCCGCTCCGCCCGAAGGCGAAATAAGCTGCCAGCAGAATGGCGATGATCGCGACCGCGGCGATGATCAGATTGCGTCGCCGATTGGACCGGTCGACGACAATCAGCGTATCCGCGCTTCGCATTCCTGTTTCCCGGTTCATCGGCGCATTCTTCCCCATAGCCGTCATCTTGACCCGTAGCTGGCGCCAAGCGGACCCGCCAGAGCTGTATTATACTTCTAAGGCACCAGAGGCAACTGCGCCCGCGTCGCGACCGGCAAAAGCCTTTTTCGACCAACGGCGGACACGTCTCAACGGACGGCCGTTATTGCCAAGCGACCAAGCGTGGTCCAACGATCCGCGCTTAACAACCGAGGAATTCAGGCATGATCGAAAGCTATGGCATATTGGGATGGATCGTCATCGGTTTATTGGCGGGCGCGATCGCCAAACTGCTGATGCCGGGCAAGGACCCCGGCGGTTGCCTCATCACCATATTGCTCGGGATCGCGGGTGCGCTCCTCGCGGGGTTCATCGGCAAGTCGATCGGCTGGTACGAAGACGGCGAGGCCGCCGGCTTTATCGCGGCGATCGTCGGCGCGTTCCTGATCCTGTTCCTGTATCGAATGATCCTCCGCCGGCGGCGCTGAGCACTTACGCACGATAGTCGACATTATTCAGCTTCAAGCCATCGCGTTGCAGCCACTCTGCAGCGCGATGGTTCGTTTGAGGGGAAACAGGTTGAGCAATAAATTCTTAGTAGCGCTGTTGATCGGCGTCGCGGCGTTCGCTCCGTCCGCGGCTTACGCTCAGGACGTGGCCCAACTCGCTCGCCCGCTGGCAGGGACGAGGCTCGACATCAGCGCGACCGGCACCGTCAGTCGCGTTCCCGACCTCGCGATCATCTCGGCCGGAGTGGTCACCCGCTCGGCGACCGCGACCGGAGCGATCGCCGAAAATGCCGCTCGCATGGAGCGCGTCCGCGCAGCGCTTCGGCGCGCGGGGATCGAGGAGCGCGATATTCAGACCAGCTCGATCAGCCTCAATCCCGATTATCGCTACCAGGAAGGCCAGCCGCCGGTGCTGACCGGCTATCAGGCGTCGAACACTGTCTCGGTCAAGTTTCGCGACATCCGCAATTCGGGAAAGATCCTCGACGCGTTGGTCGCGCAGGGCGCAAACCAGATCAATGGCCCCAGCCTGACGATCGACAAGCCCGAAGCCGCCTATGACGAGGCCCGCACCAAGGCGCTCGCGGTCGGCCGCGCCCGCGCCGAGCTTTACGCCCGCTCGCTCAATATGCGCGTTGTCCGGCTGATCTCCGTCAGCGAGGGCGGTGGTTACAGCCGACCGCCGATGCCGATGTATGCGCGTGCCGAAGCGGGAATGGCCGACGCCAAGACGACGATCGACCCCGGCAGCCAGGACCTCGAGGTCAGCCTGTCGATGAGCTTCGAGCTGCAATAAGCGCGCCCACGAAAAAGGGCCGCCCGGTCGCGCCGGACGGCCCCTCTTTTTCGTGTCTGCGTCGCGCTGGTGCGCTTAGCGAACCGACCCGCGGCGAACGAGATTGACGATCGCCAGAAGGATGATCGCGCCAAGCAGGGAAATCAGCAAATTGGGAAGCGAGAAGTCACCGGTGGTGATCGAACCGCCACCAAGCAGCGGTGCAAGCACCAGACCGCCGAGGATGGCGCCGATGATACCGACGACGATATTGAGCAAGATGCCCTGTTGTCCGTCGGTGCGCATGACGATGCTGGCGAGCCAGCCCAAAATGCCTCCGACGATGATAATCAGGATCCAAGTAAGCATTGCGTTCCTCCTGTTCGTGACGCCCCGTTCGATGCGGGCCGCCCTCCGGCATCAAGACGCATGATGCAGTTTGATTGTTCCGGATAAACAACGCTCTGTCTAGTGCCGGGACGCGCCGTTGTGCGAAGAACGGCACCGGCCCGCTCCCCCACCCGGCCTCCACTTAGTTTACCGTGTGGGAGGTCGGGTCGGGGCGCGGGCGACGCTGCAAGGTTCCGGCGACGCGAAGCGTCGTTGGAAAGCAGCGGAGGGCGGTGCCGACTTAAACCAACGTCAATAGCGCTGCTGGCGCTCATATTGGTCGCGATACTGCTTAATCCGGGTCACACGCAGCCCGGGCATTCCCGAACGGTCGACCGCGCGTTGCCAGCTGGTGAATTCCTCGAGGCTGAGCGTGTAGCGCTGGCACGCCTCGTCGACGCTGAGCAACCTGCCTGCGACCGCCGCGACGACCTCGGCCTTGCGGCGCACCACCCACCGCGTCGTGCTCGGCGCGGGAAGCGAGTCGAGCGTGAGCGATTCGCCAAGCGGGCCGATCACTTGCGCAGGCCTGATTTTCTGGTTCTTGAGCATTCGGATCTCACTCAAATTAATTTATGGCCGATGGTCACGGGTTAAACGCAAGGCCTTGAAAAAAGCTGAAACGGGCTGGTAACAATCGTCTTCATCTGTCCTGACCGGGCGTTAACCCTGGCCCCATTTCGGACCCTTCCCTGGCCGCCGATGCCCGCGGGCAAAACTCCCCCTCAGCACCGCCTTGGCATCGCGCCATTCGTCCGATCCGGAGAGGAATTTCGCCATCGCGGCGTGACGATCGGTCCCCGCCGCGGCCACGCTGCCCAGTGCGCGCAGCATCGCGTCAAGCTCGGCCGGCGCAGGCGATGCCGCGGTCATTTTGCGGTCGTGGCGAGACAAATCTGTTCCTCTTTGACTCCAGTCCTTGCTCAACGGCCTAGCCGGACAGGGTAAATTTGGAGTAAACATCCTCGATGTCCCCCGAGTTCGACCTTCCCGCCGGCGCCCACGGCTCGCGCATCGTCGTCGCCATGTCGGGCGGCGTCGACAGCAGCGTCGTCGCAATGCTTGCCGCGCGAACCGGCGCCGAGGTGATCGGGGTCACGCTTCAGCTCTACGACCATGGCCAAACCGCCCGGCGCCCGGGCTCCTGCTGCGCCGGGCAGGACATCTACGATGCCAAGACGGTGTGCGACCGGCTCGGCATCGCGCATTACGTGCTCGATTATGAAAGCCGCTTTCGGACCGGAGTGATCGACCGCTTCGCCGACGAATATGCCGCCGGACGCACCCCCGTCCCCTGTTCACTGTGCAATCAGGGGGTCAAGTTCGTCGACCTGATTGCCTTCGCGCGTGAGCTTAATGCGACCTGCCTCGCCACCGGTCACTATGTTCGCCGGGTTCGGGGCGGCGCCCGTACCGAGCTGTGGAAGGGCCGCGACCCGGCGCGCGATCAGAGCTACTTCCTCTACGGCACCACCGCCGCCCAGCTCGATTTCCTGCGCTTTCCGCTTGGCGACCTGCCCAAGAACGAGGTCCGCCGCCTCGCCGTCGAAGCCGGGCTGGCGGTCGCCTCCAAGCCCGACAGCCAGGACATCTGCTTCGTCCCCGACGGCGACTATGCCAGCCTGGTCAAGAAGCTGCGCCCCGAAACCGCCGCCCCCGGCGAGACCGTCGGGCTCGATGGGCGGACCCTCGGGCGTCACGAGGGCGTGGTCCACTTCACCATCGGCCAGCGCCGCGGGATCGAGATCGGCGGGCAGCCCGAACCGCTCTACGTCGTCCGCATCGAGCCCGCTGAACGGCGCCTGGTGGTCGGCCCGCGCCGCGCGCTCGCGGTCGGCGCGGCAAGCGTCGAAGGCCTCAACTGGCTCGCCGAAGACCAGACTGAGGTCGAAGCCAAGGTCCGCAGCATGGCACCCGCGGTCACGGCCGAATGGAACGGCGTCGTGGGCAGCGAAGCCGGGTGCCTGTCCTTCGCCACCCCCGAATATGGAGTCGCGCCGGGGCAGTCGGCGGTGTTCTACGCCGGCGAACGCCTGCTCGGCGGCGGAACCATCACCGCGACCCAAGCGGCAGCCATGGTCGACGCCGCGGCCGCCTGACCCCGCGTAAATGTTCTCAATGTTCGCGCTGACCGGCCTGTTTTTGGCTTCAAAGTGTCCGCTATGAGTGGAGAGGGGACAACCCGAAATTCGTCATTCCCGCGAACGCGGGACCCCAGCTAACAAGGTCTCATGGCACCCGAATTCTCTCCCACCGTCTATTTGCTCGCATCGCGGCGCAACGGGGCGCTCTATACCGGCGTGACGTCGAACTTGACGGCGCATCGCTCAGCATCACGATGGCGCCTGCGCCGGTTTTACCCGCACGCATGGTGTAAAGCTGCTCGTCTGGTTCGAAGTCCACGAGACCATGGACAGCGCCACCCTGCGCGAGAAGCGGATCAAGAAGTCGGAACGGGCGTGCAAGCTGGAATTGCTCGATTTCAAAAATAATCGATCCCGTTGGTAATGTGGTTCCCGAACAGGAAGAAATGTTCGGTGCTTTGCGAGAAACCAAAAAGCAGATCGCCGTCACTCAGGCCCGCATCAAGGAGGTCGACCCAAGCCTGCTTTCCGGCCGGGTCGGCGCCGCGATCGAGGGTGTTCTGGTACATGAAGTCGACTAGCTGGGCGTGCGACATCCCAGCGATGAGCTGCTGGAATTCCGCCGAGTTCGCAAAACCTGCTGCGACCTGCGCCAGCGTCATCGCGCCGCTCTTGATCGCTTCGGCCCAGCCGATGAGACCAGCCGCATCGGGCAGTCGTCCAGCAAAGCTGTCGTACAATAGCGCCACCGCCTGATAAGCGTCATCGGTATTGAAGAAGCCCTTGGATACTAGCTCGGCGGTCAGGCCGCGATGCTCCGGCGATTCCGAGAACCCGATCAACAAGTCGGCCCGGTCGGAAGCGCCGCTGTTCAGTCGCTCGAGCCAAGCCGCCTTGCCGACCGGATCCGAAGCCCTGCCAAGAGCGTTCTGGTAGAGGAACTCGACATAGTCGGAATTCGACAGGCTTCCAGTCTTGGCCTGGAACTCGGCACTGTTGAGAAAGCCATTGGCCACGTCCTTGAGCGTGCCGACCAGGCCTTCAAGCCGGTCGACCCACAGATCGAGACCTGCCTGATCCGGCGCGCGCTGAAGCACCGTGTCGTACATCCGAGTCACCTGAGCGGCCACTCCGTCGGCATCGAATACAAACTTGCCGTCCTTGAATTGAATGACCTCGATGCTCGTTAGGGTGTCAGTACCCTCCGTGGAACCGCTGACCGTGCCATTGGCACCCGTCACATTAACCGAATAGGAGCGGAACAGATTATTGAACACGGCCGTGTCAAAACCGATGCCGCCATCGATCGTGTCGTTGCCCAGCCCGCCGCGTATCAGATCGTTTCCCCCGAAGCCGCGGAGGTCGTCGTCCCCGCCTGTTCCGGAAAGCGTGTCATTGCCTTCCGTTCCGCCAATGATGTTGAACAGGAACCGGATCTTTACGTCGCTGTTGTTCGTGCTGCTGTCAACGAATGTGACCGCCAAATCATTGGACCCGAACATCGTGATGCTTGGGAATGCCTGTTCCCCCGGCGTGGAGCTGTTGATCAGGAACTCGGTACCGATCGGAACCCCCGCGGCGTCGAACAGCCGCAGTGCAACATCCGTCTGTGTGGCGCTGGGATTGAACGGATCGGTGCTGGTGGCCTTGCCGTAGACGATCGCGAAGCCTTCGCCGGTCACGACCGCGCGCGCATTCGTCTGTGGCCCCACCGCCGTCGACACCGTGATCGGCTGGCCCACGACAGTCCCGTTCGGAGCGAATATCTGCGCCATTACGGCGACGGGCGTCCCATTTTGATAAGCGACCCAGCTCAACAGCATGTTGCCCGTCGAAAGCGTAAGGAGAGTGGGGTTGCCGCTTTGAGACGAAGTGAGTCCGCCGTTCGTGAAGATGGTACCCGTTGCCGTACCAGACGTATCGTACACTCGCCCGTTGATGTTGGCGTTGATTCCGTTGAAACTGGTGCCGCCGCGATAGGCGATCGCAATGTTTCCGTTTGAGAGTTCGGTAATGGTCGGCGAGGTGTTCCCGACTGCGGGCACCGCAACACTGAAATCTCCAGTCGTGGCAACACCTGCCGCGTTGAAGATGCGAGCTTCAATGCCACTTGAAATGAACGCGGCGTCATACTCTTGCCACGCTGCGACGAAGCCGCCGCCGGACAGTCCGGTCAAAGTGATCGTAAGCTGGTTGCCTGCGGGATCCGCGTTCAAATCCAGCGTTCCGCTTACCACCGTTCCCGCGGCGTCGAAGATCTTGCCTTTGACAGCAGTACCGGCGCTGTCGCTACCCTCCCAGCCGACTACGAAACCGCCGCCTGCAAGCGCCGTTACGGCCGGCGCGCGCGATGTCTGGGCAACCTGAAACTCGGGGCCGATTTTCGCTCCGGACGCGTCGAAGATCTGGCCACGAATAATGGGGGTTGCACCGGGGACTTGGCTGTTGTCGAGCCAGATGGCCACCAACCCGCCGGACGCGAGACGCGCAGTTACAGCGAAAGATTCCGACCCGCTAGTTTCGGTATCGAGCAGAGCCTCCGCACCCGCAGCAAAGCGGCCATCGCCCAAGATCGAATACATGCATACACCCCCAATAATTCAGTCACATGCTAGCTTGGCGACTGCGAAATTCAAGAGTTTCCAATCGATTTATTAAAGTGGCATTCCCGAATCGGTTCGCGTTCACACTTGCCTAGGCAGTCCAAGGCGGCATCGGATTTAATCCAGAGCCAAGCCCCGAGTAAGATCAAATGTCCGCCTTGGGTGGATTGTGAACATTCCCGGTCTGCGCTTTTCATTCGCGCGCGGCGCGCTAAATATCGATGATGAAAACTTCGCTTCCGCCACACTCGGCCTGTCGCTCCTGTCCGCCTGCGCCACCGTCCCCACCGAATCGATGACCGCCGCCGGTCCCGATTTCCTGACGCGCAATGCCGGCACGCGCTTGGAGTATTGAACACCGCGCGAAGCTTTTCAGTCACGACTTTGAGCGGGCGGCCATGGCTCTTGAGTGTGTGCCTCGCCGGCCAGAGGCAGCGAGGCACACACTAAAGTTTACTCTGGATCGCCGCCCTCGAGGCCGGACAGTCGAGGACCAACGGTCTTGGAAACATCGGCGCGCACAGAGTCATTGTGTGCCTTGACGGTCTTAAAGACGTTTCCTTTCTCGTCTAGGAGCACCGCGCCCCCTTCTGAGCCTTCAGGAGCAAGACGGATAATGAGGGGTCTAGGGTAGAGCTTGTTACTCGCACCGTTGCTTCCATCGACGATGGCCCCAACCCCACCGCCAAGGAGAAGATTGCCAAACGCGGTGCCCCCCAGCTTTGACTGGATCAGTACGTACGTTGGTTTGTGACCCGATAAGGTCACGTCCGCCCGTACGTCATCCTTACGGCGAAGTTCCAGGTCACAAGGCGTCGTGCACGACGCCCCGTTAGTAAATTTAACTGCAGCGCCCGTAGGCTGAGTTACGGTTGTATACGGTGTGTTCGTACCATTCATTACAGTGGCACAACCTGCGACGTTTGTCGCAAGCGCAGCAGTCAGAATTACGATTAGCTTATTCAATTTACGCCCCCCACTTAACTTGTTCGAGGCGCACTGTATTGACCGGCAGCCATACGCTAACAAGCGATATTCGGAGACGCCCCTGTCCGAACGCCAATTGTGATAATTTGACCACAACTTGGACGAGCTCCCATCCGATAGCCCTGCGCGACTAGAAAGTCCGCATTCGCGTGGCTTGATAGATCTCCGCCATGGTCAAAAGCGGCCAATCGCGCTCCGCGCTTTTCATTCGCGCGCGGCTTGCTAAGGTTAGCCCATGAACAAAGTTGCTTTCGCCGCTCTCGGCCTGTCGCTCCTGTCCGCCTGCGCCACCGTCCCCACCGAACCGATGACCGCCGCCGGTCCCGATTTCCTGACGCGCAATGCCGGGGTCAAACGAGTCACGACGACGGCCAGCGGGCTGCAATATTTTGTTCTCAAGTCAGGGCCGAAGACGGGGCGCTCGCCGGTCGATGGGGACAGCGTCAACTTCGACTATGAAGGCAAGCTCACCACTGGCGAGACCTTCGATAGCAGCTTTGCGCGCGGCACTCCGCTTAGCGGCGGGGTCGCCGATTTCGTTCCCGGCTTCACCGAGGCGCTCAAGCTGATGCGCCCGGGCGACGAGTGGATCGTGTGGATTCCGCCCGCGCTTGGCTATGGCGAGCGTACCACCGGGACGATTCCGGCAAACAGCGTGCTTCGCTTCCGCCTGGCGCTGCACGGCGTGACCCCCGCGCCGGTTCCCGCTTCCTAGCGCATCAGCCCCGCGGCGCGCAGCGCATCCTCGATCACCTTGCCGACGCCAGTTTGGGTCGGCACGGCATCGGGAACGGGGCTCGAACGTGCCCGCGCCTCGGGTTCCGCGCGCACCGCACTGTGGCCAATATGTGCGCCCGTTATCCCCCAGAATCGGGCGATATGACTGGTCGAGCAGATCCGCGCGTCGAGCATATAGGGTCCAGCGGTCCCGCATTCTTCGCTGCCGCGTGGGTCGAGCGGGGTGCCATGTCCCATGCCGCTGATTTCATATTTCTCGATCACCTCGCGCCCGCTGGCGTCGATCCACACCTCGCGCGGATAGCCGTCGACCACATCGACCCGCCCCGAACCCTCGCCCAGCCTGTGCAGCGCTCGCCACTGATCGACGATCACATCGGCATTGACGACATCGACCGTCGCGTCGCTCGTCCCATGCCACACCGACAGCGTCGGCCACGGCCCGCGATGATCCGACGCGCGCGTCACCAGGCCGGCCAGCTTGTCATTCGCGGGTCCGCCCTGGCCGCGCATCCGGTCGAGCGCCTCGGGAACATTGTTGGCGGTCGCGAACGGCAACCCGGCGATGACTGCTCCGCCGGCGAACACCTCGGGATAAGCCGCCAGCATGACCGAGGTCATCGCTCCGCCCGCCGACAGGCCGGTGACGAATATCCGCGCCTCGTCGAGCCGATGAAGCTTGACCATCTGCGCCACCATCTGGCGGATCGAGAGCGCTTCCCCGCTTCCCCGCCGAGCATCGCTGGGGGAGAACCAGTTGAAGCAGAGGTTGGGGTTGTTGGCGCGGCGCTGCTCGGGAAACAGCAAGGCGAAGCCGTAGCGTTCGGCCAGCCGCGACCAGCCGCTTCCGCGATCGTAGCCCGCCGCATTCTGGGTGCAACCATGAAGCACCACGACCAGCGGCGCCCCCGGCTCGAGCCCCGCAGGGACGAAGGCGAAGGCATCGAGCGCGCCGGGATTGGAGCCGGACAGGTCAAGCGGCGCGAGGCGGCCATCGCCGGCATCGGGCAGAGACGCCCCCCGTGCCCGGTTCAATGCGGAAAGTCTTGAAACCGTATCGGCGAGGCCACGCATGTCATTCTCCTGAGCACAGGCGGGCGCCTGGCCGAAACACAGCCGTAAAGTTATGCTGCAGTGCACAATAAATGGGCGACCGGAGGGTTCCGCGCAAGGGAGAATTCAGCGGTCGCTCGGGCTAGAGCTGGAAATGGCCCTCGATCACGGTCACCGCCTGGCCGCCGAGCCGGACCCGATCGCCGCGAAGCTCGCACTCGATCAAACCGCCGCGCTTGCTCGCCTAAAACGCGGTGAACCGCGTCTGCCCGAGCCGGGCTGCCCAGAACGGCACCAGCGCCGCGTGCGCCGATCCGGTCACCGGGTCTTCGTCGATGCCATGGAAGGCCGCGAACACCCGGCTGACCACTGCGCTCGTCCTGCCCGGCGCGGTGACGATCACCAGCCGGTCGATCAGCCGCAGCGCGGCAAAGTCGGGCGCCACCAGCCGCACCGCCGCCTCGTCGTCGAGCAGCACGATCGCCGCCCCATTGCCCCCGCAGCTAAGAAATGTCGGCTTCCCGACTGTCCCAAGCGCGTCGAGCAGGCCCTCCTCCTCGCCCTCCTCGACCGGGTAAGCGGGCAAATCGAGCCACAGCCGCCCGCCGTCGCGGCTTACGGTGAGCACCCCGGAACGCGTCGAAAAGGCGATGCTCTGGGTTTTCATCAAGATATGCGCCGCCGCCAAAGTGGCGTGTCCGCACAAGTCGACCTCCACCGTAGGAGTGAACCAGCGCAATTCATAGTCCACCGCTCCATCCTCGCTCGGGACGGTGAACGCGGTTTCGCTCAGATTATTCTCGGCGGCGATCCCCTGCAGCACCGCATCGTCGAGCCAGTGGTCGAGCGGCATCACCGCCGCCGGGTTGCCGGTGAACGGCCGCTCGGCGAACGCATCGACCTGAAAGAAGGGCAGGATCGTCATCAGCGGCCTTCGGTCAGCCGCGACGGCAGCATCGTCTCGCGGTCGGTATGGCCTTCGGGGTCGAGGTGGATCAGGATTTCGGTGCCCGGGAACTGCGCCTGGAGTGCTTCCTCGGCACGGTCCATCCGATCATGCGCTTCGGCGATCGTCCAGTGCGGTGGCAGCCATACGTGAAACTGGACGAAGTCGTGCGCCCCGCTGGTCCGCGTCCGGAAATCATGCAGTCCCGCGAGTTCGGGGAAAGCGGCCGCGGCGGCAAGGAAGCGCTCGCGCTTGAGCTCGGGCCATTCCTTGTCCATCAATTGATCGACCGCATAGCTCGCCGAACGCCAAGCGTTCCACAGCAGCCATCCCCCGATCCCGATCCCGAACAAGGGGTCGGCAAGCCGGAAATCGAACATTTGGTCGAGCACGAGCGCCGCGATGACCGACAAATTGAGCAGCAAATCGGCCTGGTAATGAACGTGGTCGGCACGGATTGCGACCGATCCGGTGCGGCGAATGACGAACCGCTGATAGCCGATCAGGCCGATCGTAAGCGCCATCGCCACCAGCGACACTCCGATCCCCAATTCGAGCCCCCGGGTCGGCTCGCCGCTCCCCAGCCGGTCGATCGCGCGCCAGCCGATCGCGACCGCCGAGACCGAAATCAGCGTCCCCTGCACTAGCGCCGCCAGCGCCTCGGCCTTGCCGTGGCCGAAGCGGTGGTCTGCGTCGGCCGGCACGGCGGCAAAGCGCACTCCGAACAGGGTCACCAGACTGGCGAGAAAATCGAGCCCGGTGTCGGCGAGGCTGCCGAGCATCGCCACCGACTCGGTCTCCCACGACGCCCAGCTTTTCAGGCTGACGAGAAACAGTGCCATCGCCACGCTCGCGGTCGCCGCGCGGCGGGTTAGCGTCGCCCGGGCGGCGTGATGCGCATGGTCGTGCCCATGGAAATGCTTGACGCCGCTCATGGATAGAGCAGTTCCTCGCTCCAGCCGCCATCGTCGAGCCGCGTGAACCGCCGACGGTCGTGGAGCCGGTACGCGCCATCGGACCAGAATTCGATCGATCGCGGAGCGACGCAATAGCCGTGCCAGTGCGGCGGGCGCGGGATGTCGCCGTCGCCATATTTCGCTGACATCGCCGCCTGCCGTTCCTCCAGCGCCGCGCGCGACGCCAGCGGCTGCGACTGATCCGATGCCCACGTCGACACTCGCGACTGGCGCCCGCGGGTCGCGAAATAAGCGTCCGAGTCCGCCTCGGGCGCGGCACCGACCCGCCCCTCGATCCGGACCTGGCGGCGCAGGGACTTCCAGTGAAGCACTAGGGCCACTGCGTCGTTGGCGGCCATCTCGCGGCCCTTGCGGCTGCGGCTGTTGGTGTGAAAGGTGAATCCCATCTCTCGATCGACCCCCTTGAGCAGCACGATCCGCACCGACGGCCGACCGTTAGCGTCGACCGTGGCCAGCGCCATCGCGTCGGGGTCGTTGGGCTCGCTCGCTTTCGCCTCGGCGAGCCATGCGTCGAACAAGGCGAAGGGATCGTCGGCCATTGCGCCAGCGTCTAGGCCGCGTCATCCGCGCCGGCAACCCGATGCCTAGGTCTGGAAGGCGGCGGGGGGTCTGGCCATCGCGCCCGCGATGCGGCTAGGGAGCGTTGATGGACCTCTATCAACGACTGGGCATCAAGCGCGGCGCAAGCGAGGCCGAGATCAAAAAGGCTTACCGAAGCCTCGCCAAGCAGCTCCATCCCGACCGCAATACCGACAATCCCAAGGCCGCCGAGCGCTTTTCGCAGATCACCCACGCTTACGATCTGCTGTCCGACAAGGACAAGCGCGCGCGTTACGACCGCGGCGAGATAGACGACGACGGCAATCCCAAGTCGCCGTTCGGCGCGGGCGGCTACGGCGGCGGGTTCGCCGGGGGACGTCCAGGCGGCGCAAGCGGCGGGAATGAGGGCTTTCCCGGCGGGTTCGAGGCGGGCGGCAATGGCGCCGATCTGTCCGATCTGTTCGAAGGGCTGTTCGGTGGCGGCGCGACGCGTCGGCCGGGTGGCCGCGCCCGAACTGCCCAGAGGGGCGCCGACATCGCCTATCGCCTCAAGGTGCCGTTCGTCGATGCCGCCAGCCTCAAGCCGCAGCGAGTGACCCTCGCCGGCGGACGCAGCTTTGACTTGAAGCTCCCCAAGGGGCTCGAGGACGGCGCCAGGATCCGCCTCGCCGGGCAAGGCCAGGACGGCGCCGCGGGGCCGGGCGATGCGATCGTGACGATCGAGGTCGCGCCCCACGCGTTCTTCGCGCGCGAAGGTAATAATATCCGCCTGGCGCTGCCGGTGACGCTCAAGGAAGCCGTGCTTGGCGCCAAGGTTCGGGTGCCGACCCCCGAAGGCGCGGTGATGCTGACCGTGCCCAAGGGCTCGACGTCGGGCAAGCTGCTCCGCCTTAAGGGCCGCGGGTTCACCGGCAAGGATGGCCAGCGCGGCGATCAGTTGATCATGCTGAGTGTCGATCTGCCCGCCAGCGACCCCGATCTGGAAGCCTTTGCCGCCGAATGGCACGGGCAAGGCAACCCACGCGCCGCGCTGGGGGTTTGAACGCTTCGTGGAAGACGTTCATCTCCAATCGCCGGAGGAGCGGCGCAAGCGCAGCGCGCGCGAACATGCGCGCTGGGGCAAGAATTTCGTCGATCGCTGGCGCAGCGGTCCGCGGATGCTCGTCGTGCTCAAGCGCGTCGGGCTGGGTGTTTACGAGGACGGTTTCGTCCATGCCGGCAACCTCGCCTATCTCGCGCTGCTCGCATTGTTCCCGTTCCTGATCTTCGCCGCGGCGATCGCTCATCTCGTCGGCAGCGGCGAGAATGGGCAGCAGACCGTGGTCACGATTCTTTC
>Ga0136611_10002309_pt1 | contig 13261 bp, 9 predicted proteins | sample AntDrymUQ2232306_2_FD_106645 | JGI IMG/M metagenome (GOLD analysis project Ga0136611, IMG submission 106645) | Polar desert sand microbial communities from Dry Valleys, Antarctica - metaG UQ223 (23.06) | ecosystem: Environmental > Terrestrial > Soil > Desert | place: Antarctica: Dry Valley... | reverse complement strand
GTGCTCATCGACAACGGCACCCACTCCGTGGACATCATGCGCTACTTCCTCGGGCCGCTCGCGGAAGTCCACGCCGTCGAGGGGAAGAACGTCCAGGGCCTCGCCGTCGAGGACACGGCCCGGCTGTTCGTGAAGTCGCGCAGCGGCATCATGGGCAGCGTCGACCTGTCGTGGAGCATCAACAAGGAACTCGACTGGTACGTCACCGTCTACGGCTCGCTCGGCACCATTCAGATCGGCTGGAAGCTCTCGCGCTACAAGCTGAGCACCGGCCGCGAGTGGGTGACCTTCGGCACCGGATACGACAAGGTGCAGGCCTTCCGCGATCAGGTCGCGAACTTCGCCCGCGCCATCCGGGGCACCGAACCGCTCCGCATCACATGGGAGGACGCGGTGGCGAGCGTCGAAGTGGTCGAAGCGGCCTACCTCTCGCTCCGCGCCTCCGCGTGGACCGGCATCGAAACGCCGATGGCGAATTTGTCGAATACGCCCCTCTCGCTGCCGACCCTCGGCGCACTTCTGGACGCCACCGATGGCTGACGGGCCGCGCATCCATCCGACGGCGATCGTCGAACCCGGCGTCGGCATCGGCCGCGGCTCCGCGGTCTGGGACAGCGTCCACATCCGCCGCGGGGCGGTGATCGGCGCGGAGTGCATCGTCGGCGAGAAGACGTACATCGCCGGCGGCGTGATGATCGGGAACCGCTGCAAAATCAACGCGTTCGTCTACATTTGCGTCGGCGTGACACTCGAAGAGGGTGTGATGGTCTCGGCCGGAACCGTCTTCACGAACGACCGCTTCCCGCGCGCCACGACGCCCGACCTGAAGCAGTTGCGCGGCTCCGAAGCGGACGAGCACACCCTGCCGACGCTCGTGAAGGAAGGGGCCACCATCGGGGCGAACTGCACCGTCGGCAACGATCTCGCCATCGGCCGCTGGGCGATGATCGGCATGGGGAGCGTCGTGACGAAATCGATCCCCGACTTCGCGCTCGCGCTCGGCAACCCGGCTCGTGTCGTCGGCGTCGTGTGCCGGTGCGGGGAATGCCTGTTCAAATTCGAGGCGGGGCAGCCTCCGGAGTTCCGCACCCTCATCTGCAGCCATTGCGATCGGTCTTACGAACACCGCGCCGGTACCACCCGCGAGACGTAGTCAGAAGTCGCCAGACTTCCGACTTCGCAAAACCCGCGAGACGTAGCGGAAGTCGCCAGACTTCCGACTTCGCAAAACCCGGAAGTCTGGCGACTTCCGCTACTCAGAAAAAGAAATGCTCGAATGAGCGAGCGCATCGGCATCGTCGGCGGCGGACTCCTCGGCCTCTCCCTCGCGGATCGGCTGCAAAAGCTCGGGCACACCGTCACGGTGCTCGAAGCCGCGCCGCACTTCGGCGGACTGGCCTCCGCGTGGCAACTCGGCGACATCACCTGGGATCGCTTCTACCACGTCATCCTCCTTTCCGACACGCACACGCACGCGCTGCTGAAGGAACTCGACCTCGGTTCCGAGTTCGTAGGCGTCGAGACGAAGACCGGCTTCTACACCGACGGCCGTCTCCACTCGATGTCGAACTCGCTGGAGTTCCTGAAGTTCCCGCCGCTGGGATTGCTGAGTAAGCTGCGGCTCGGACTGACGATTCATCGTGCGTCGCGCATCACCGATTGGAAGGCGCTCGAAAAGATCCCCGTCGTCGATTGGCTGCGGAAGTGGTCGGGCACCAAAACCACCGAGAAGATTTGGTTGCCGCTGTTGCGGGCCAAGCTCGGCGAGAGTTACCGCATCGCCTCGGCCGCGTTCATCTGGGCGACCATCGCGCGGATGTACGCCGCCCGGCGCTCCGGCATGAAGAAGGAACTCTTCGGCTACGTCCGCGGCGGCTATGCGCGGATCATCGAACGCTTCACGGGGGTACTGGCGGAGCGCGGTGTCGAATTGCGGGCGAGTGCTCCGGTTTTACGGATCTTCGAGGGGCCGCGCGTCGAACTGCAATCGGGCGAGGTCCTGGAGTTCGACCGCGTGATTTGCACCGCCGCGCCGCCGCTCGCGGTGAAGCTCGTGCCCGACTTGGAAGAGGCGGCGCTGGCGGCGCTGAACGCCCTGACCTATCAGGGGATCGTCTGCGCGTCGGTGCTCTTGAAGAGACCGCTGTCGCGCTTCTACGTCACGAACCTCACCGACGATTGGCTCCCGTTCACCGGCGTCATCGAGATGACGGCCCTCGTCGATCCCGCCGAGTTCGGCGGCCGCACGCTCGTCTATCTCCCGAAGTACGTCGCGCCGGACGATCCGCTCTTCGCAGAATCGGACGAGTCAATCCGCGGGCGATTCCTCGCGGCGCTCGAACGGATGCACCCGGAGTTCCACCGAGACGACGTGCTGGCGTTCCAAGTGGCGCGCGTTAAGCACGTCTTCGCCGTGCCGACGCTCGATTATTCGAGCAAAGTGCCAGGGATGGCGACGAGCATGCCGGGGGTTTACCTGGTGAACTCGTCGCACATCATCAACGGCACGCTCAACGTGAACGAGACGCTGCACCTCGCGGAGAGCGCGGCCGCGATCGTGATGGAGTCGGTTCCCCAACCCGCGTGAGCGCGAACAGAACTATGCGCAAACCGACGTGCAGCCTGTCGCTCGACCTCGACAACCTCTGGTCGTACCTGAAAACGCACGGCGAAGCCGGGTGGGACGAATACCCCACCTACCTCGGTACCGTCGTGCCGCGCGTGCTCGACTTTCTGACGAAGCGCGACCTCAAGATCACTTGGTTCCTCGTCGGCAAGGACGCCGCCGACCCGCGGCACGCCGCGATCCTGCGCTCGATCACAGACGCCGGGCACGAGGTGGGCAACCACTCGTTCCACCACGAACCCTGGCTGCACCTCTACACCGAAGACGAAATCCGCGACGAACTCCGCCGCACCGAGGACGCCATCGAAGTGGCCACCGGCGTGCGGCCGGTGGGCTTTCGTGGCCCCGGCTTCAGCCATTCGACGACGCTGCTGAAAGTGCTCGCCGAGCGCGGCTACGCCTACGATTGCAGCACCTTCCCGACGTTCCTCGGCCCGCTCGCGCGGCTCTACTACTTGGCCACTGCCAAGGGACTGTCAGCGGAGGAGCGGACCAAGCGCAAGAAGTTGTTCGGGCGATTCACCGACGGCTTCGGCCCGCTGAAGCCTTTCGAGTGGACGACGCCCGCCGGGTCGCTGCTCGAAATCCCGGTCACGACTATGCCGGTGTTCAAGATTCCGATCCACGTCTCGTACCTGCTCTACCTCGCGGGGTACAGCCGCGCGCTCGCGATGCTCTACTGGCGGACGGCGCTGTTCCTCTGCCGCGCCGCTGACACCGAGTTGTCACTGCTGCTGCACCCGCTCGATTTCATGGGGTCGGACGACACCGACCGGCTGGCGTTCTTCCCCGCGATGAAGCGACCGCACGCCCCGAAAGTGGAACTGGTGGGGCGGTTCTTCGACCGATTGCAGGAGCAATTCGACTGCGTGCCGATGGGCGTTCATGCGGCGCGCATCCGTGCGAGGGCGCGGTGATGCGCCGGCGGCACGCCCTGCACCTGGCCCTCGTCGCCGGCGCGCTGCTCGCGCTGCACCTCTTCACGGGCCACGCTTCGGAACCCTTCTTCAACAACGATGAAACCCGCCACACCATGACGGGCGTCTTCGTCCGCGATGCGCTCGCCGACTTCCCCGATTCCTTCCGAAACCCGAAGCGATACGCCGAGGCGTACTACTTGCAGTATCCGGCGCTCGGGGTGCTCGTCTGGCCGCCGCTGTTCTACGGCGTCGAAGGGGCCGCGATGGCCCTCTTCGGCCCGTCGTTCGCCGTCGGCCGCGCGGTCGTCGCCGGTTTCGCGCTGCTGATGCTCGCTTACGCCTACCGCTTCGCGCGGCTCATGGCGGGTCATCTCGGGAGTCTGTTCGTCGCGGCGTTCACGGCGCTCAGTCCAATCATCTTCATGCTTTCGCAGCGGGTGATGCTCGAAGTCCCGACGCTCGCGCTGGCGCTGGTGAGCATCGTCCATTTCGAGAAGTATCTGAGCGATCGCCGCGGCCGCGATGCGCTGCTCGCGGGACTTTTCGCGGCGTTCTGCGCCCTCACCCGCTTCGACGGGGTCGTGCTGCTCCCGTACTTCGCGATCCGGATCGTCGCCACGCGGAACTGGGGACTTCTGCCGACGCGCCGGGTGCTCGCGGCGATCCTTTTCGCACTGATGCTCACGGTGCCCTACTACGCGCTCACGTTCTCCGAGTACCGTGCGGGGTTGAGCGCGGCCGCGGACGGAGGCTTCGCAGCGGAGCCGCGCGGGCCGCTCGTATGGCGCAACTGGGTCTTCTATCCGATGGCGCTGCCCGAGTTGATCGGATGGTCCGGGACGATCTTTGCGGCGGCGGGGCTCCTCATCTCGCTTTCGACGAAGCGCGCTTCCGGCCCGGCGCTCGCGTGGCTCGCGGCGAACTACCTGATGTTCAGTCCGCTCGCGGAACTCGAGGCGCGCCACTGCCTCTACTGCGTGCCGGCGCTCGCCGCGTTCGCGTGGCGCACGATCGATCTCGTGCGGAAACGATCCCGATGGGCCGCTCGCGCGCTCGGTATTCTGCTGCTCGCGGGGACGGCTTGGGAGACCTCGTCGCAGGCGTTCCGATACGTTCGCGGCTACGACGAAGCGGCTTCCTACGTCGTCTCGCGGAACACCGGCGACCGGCCGCTCTTCGTCGATGGCGAACTCACCGGCTCGTTCGTCTATCACGTGCGCTCGCACAACCCCGGCCGCCGGCAGACCGTGCTGCGCGGCGACAAACTGATCTATTCGATGCTCAGCGATCCGTCGGTGAACTACGAGCAGCACGCGCTCGCGGAGGCGGATGTGATCGCGGTGCTGCACGCATTCGATCCGGAGTGGATCGTCGTCGAAGATCCGCCGCCGACGTTCCACGACGTGCCCGGCTCGGCCCTGCTGCGCGCGGCTCTGAAGAATCACCCGGAGCTGTACGAGTTGGAAGCGAGCATCCCGATCCGCTCGAACTACGACCGCTTCGAGGGGTGCGCGCTGGCGATCTACCGCAAGCCCGCGCGCAACCCGGCGCCGGCGAAACCGCGCGCAATCCGCGTGCCGGGATTGGGGCGCGACCTGGGGAAGTGACTCAGCACATCGCGGTCCTGCGCTTCTTGCCGGTGCGGCCCATCGCTTCGACCTTCGCGATGGAGTCGGTTGCGACCGGGACTTTGCAGCTCGTGTCGCCGACGTCGACATCGACTTTGCCGATGGCCGCCGCGACCGCTTTCGCGTGCGGCACGAGCGGCACAACGTAACAGCCGACGGCGATGACGAACCCCATCATGCAGTACTGCACGCGGTCCGGCGCGGTGCGGACCTCCGCCCGCACCCGGTCGAGCAGATCCTTGAAAACCGGCAGGTCGAGTCCGTCGTCGGGCGTGATGGCGACGTTGCTGCCGAGGGTCGCCCAACCGCTGCACGCGATGAGCTCCTTCGGGCTGTCGATCCATTTGAGGCCGAGTTCGACGGCGAAGCGCGATTCGGCCGCCGTCCAAGCGACGGCGTACTCCGAGAGCATCGACCAGGTCGCGCCCTTCGCCCACTTTTCGAGCTGGACCTTCGTCATCTTCCCCGGTTCGGAGACGAGCGCCGCGAGGTGCATGGCGTCCGAGATTCCGCTGTCGTAAAGTGCGAGCGCGACTCCGTGGTTGCGCTTCACTTTCTTCCGAATCTTCTTGAGGTCTTCGACCTTCACGCCGTAGAAGGGCTCGTTCGCACCGTGCTTGAGCAGCACGCGATTGGTGCTCTCGCTCCCGAGCTTCGGCAGTTCCGCGAGGATTTCGGCGGCGGTCATAGCTCCCTCACTTCGCGTTGTTCACCTGCACCACCTGTTCCTTCGTCAGCGGCTGCTTGCCGAGGGATTCCCCTTCGAGCATGAGCCGGATGTAGGCCGGGCCGGCCTGCTTCGCCTCGTAGGTCACGCTGTACGTCTCCGTCTGCCCCGGCGGGAGCGGTCGCGTTTTGAAGATCACGGTCGACCCGGCGAGGTCGTACTGCTTCGGCGACCCCTCGACGAACTTCACGCGGTCGGGGAGATCGACCTTCAGCGTCATCCCCTTGTCGGTCTCGATGCCCTGGTTCTTCACCTTCACCGTGATGAGGCCCTGCTTGCCGACGTTCACGGTCACGTCGTCGAACTCGGGCTTCCACGTCAGATCGGCGCGGCCGAGGAACTCCGACGCGATTTGCTTGGCATCTTCGACGGTTCCGCGCCCTTCGCGGACTGCGGCCTTCACGACCTTCTTGCCGGAGGTGGTCGATTCGAGGCTGAGGCGCAGGTCGAAGGCTTCGCCCGCCGGGAGTTTCGGCAGCATCCAGACGACGGTGTCCTTCGTGCGCCGCGCGCCGGCCGTCACCTTCGTCACTTCGCAATCGTCGGGCAGGTTCACCTGCACGCGGACGTTGTCGAGCGGTTGGGTGCCGGTGTTCTGCACGCGCGCCGTGTAGAGGGCCGCCTCCTTCGAATTCACCGTCGCGGGGCCGGTGAGGTCGAGCTTCAGCGCGGGGACGAGGACCTTCGTTTTGCTCTCCACGGTTTCGGACTGCACCGAGGCGTGCTTGTCGTCGCTCGCGGCCATCGACGTGGTGACGAGTTCGCCCCCCTTCTTGCTCCCGAGCTGATAGGTCACGATCTTCGCCTGGCCCGGTTCGAGCGTGCCGAGCTGCCAGATGCGCTGGTTGGCGTTCGCCCCCTTCTCGGACTCCTTGTCGTTCTTGAACTCCGCGTCGGCCGGAACCGTCTCGACGAGCCGCGCCTGCGGGATCGGCACCGTCCCGGCGTTCGTCACCTCGACGCGCACCGTGACGAGTTCCCCCTGCGACACCTGCGGACTCGCCGACTTTTTAACCGCGAGCTTCGGCTTGTCGATGGCCGTGACGACCTCCGCGCCGTGCTCGAACGAGACGTGTCCGCGCAGGTGGACTTCCTTCGCCCCGGCGGCGGGCTGGAACTCCAAGTCGATGGTCTTCGATTCCCCCTTCGCGAGTTGCTTGAAACTCCACAGGAGTTGATTGCCGGCCGCGGGATCGGCGTCGTTGATCGGTTCGCACTTCGTCGGTTTGCCGGCGACCCCTTCGGGCAGCGGCACGCGGACCTTCACGCGGTAGGCCGTCGCCCCGGAGTTGTTCGACACGGTGAGCTTGTAGGCGATCGGCTTGCCGTTGGCGACGTGGGCCGGCGTGCGGATCTGCAACTGCACGGTCGGCGCGGGCGGATCGCTGACGGGGGCCGTTCCGCGCGGAGCCGTCGAGACGATGCCGGTCGGCACCTTCGGCCCGGTCGGCGCATCGGGGATGGTCGCCGCGGGCTTCACGGGCGGTTCGAGCTTTTGGACGGGTTCGACGCCGGTGCCGGGTTTCTCGAAGTTAACGGCCGGTCTGAGTTCGGGAGCGGGCTTCGTCGGCACTTCGGGAGAGGGGATCAGCGACGGCGGAAGCGGGAGCGGTTGCCCGAGCGCCGCGCCGACGAACGCGAACCCGGCAAGCAGGGCCAGACAGAAGAGGCGATCCCGGTGCATGCAAGGCTCCTCGCGGTCGGGCGTCCGCCGACGGTCGGGGCCGGGATACCACCTTGGGTAAGAGGGGTAAAGGGCAAGTGGAGTCGCACCCGCCCTGGGGTTCGACCACTCAATCCTTTCCTTCTCCGCCCGTCACGGCGGGGGTGAGCCTCTTCGCCTGCTTCACCAGTCCGGTGAACTCCGCGCGGTGACCGGCGGTGTCCGTTCCCCGTGCCGCTTCCGAGGTGCGGATCACGCGGTCGAACTCCGCTTGGCCCTTGTACGGCGAATCGCGCAGGAGCAGCCCGAACTCGGCAACGGAAGCCGCGAACCGGAAATCGTCGTTCACCGGCTTGCCGAGTGCTTCGCCCGCCAGCGGCTTCACGAGTTCGAGGCTCGTGTCGGCGAGCGGATGCTTGTAGCGCATCTTCACGGTGAGCCAGTCGGCCGATTGCTCTCCGGCCTTCGGCTTCGCCACGTCCGAGTAGATCGGCTTGTCCGACTTGGGCAGTTTCATCTCGACGCCGACCGGCACGATCTCGTAGAGGGCCGTGACCGTGTGGCCGCTGCCGATCTCGCCGGCGTCTTTGGTATCGTCTTTGAAGTCTTCGTTCTTCAGCAGGCGGTTTTCGTAGCCGATGAGCCGGTAGGCGTGTACCTTCGCGGGATTGAAGTGGACTTGCAGCTTCACGTCCTTCGCGACGCAAACGAGGGCCGCGCCCTGCTCGACGAAGACTTTGTGCGCCTCGGCTTCGGTGTCGATGTAGGCGTAGTGGCCGTTGCCGTGGTTCGCGAGTTTTTCGAGCGTCTGGTTCTTGAGGTTCCCCATGCCGTAGCCGAGGACGGTGAGGAAAACGTTGCTCTTGCGCTGCTCCTCGATCATGCGGACGAGTTCGCCCTCGCTCGTGATGCCGACGTTGAAGTCGCCGTCGGTGCAGAGGATGACGCGGTTCGCGCCGCTCTCCACGAAGTTCGCGCGGGCCTGATCGTAGGCGAGCTTGATGCCGCTGCCGCCGTTCGTGCTGCCGTTCGCATTGAGGGCGTTCACCACGGCGCGGATGCGGGCCTTCTGGTCGCCGCGGGTCGCGGGCAGTTTCACCGAAGTGTCCCCGGCGTAGGTCACGATGCTCACGGTGTCGCGCGGTTGCAATCCGTCGATGAGCAGGTTCAGCGACTTCTGCACGAGGGGCAAGCGGGTGCCACCGGCCATGGAACCGGAGACATCGACGAGGAAGACGAGGTTCCGAGCGGGCATCTTTTCGGGGTCGATGCTCTTGGCCTTCAGGCCGATGCGGGCGAGGTGGTGCTTCGGGTTCCACGGGCAGGGGGCGATGTCGAGGCCGAAGGCGACGGGGTCGTCGCCGGCCGGCGCGGAGTAAGCGTAGGGGAAGTAGTTGATCATTTCGGCGAGGAAGACGGCGTCCATCGGCGGGAGCTGGCCCGCTCCGAGCATCCGGCGGACGTTGCTGTAGGACGCGGTGTTCACATCGGTCGAGAAGGTCGAAACGGGGGCGTCGGCGGCCGACTGATAGGCGTTGTCGTGGAAGTGGGCGTACTGCTCCTGCTGGAGTTTGTCGTACTTCGATCCGAAGTATCCGGCGGCGACGTCGCCCGCTGCGGCTCCTTCGCGCGCCGTGCCATCGATGCTGGTTTCGACGGTGGAGTCGAGGGTTCGAACGACCCCGGCCGAGCTTTTCGCCCCGGAGGCGGAGCTTCCGCCGCAACCGACGAGGGCGAGCGAGAGGAGCAGGAACGGGAGCGTAAAGGCGCAGCGGCGCAGGGACTGACGCGCAGTCATGGGAGAACCCTCGGTGATGGGGACGGAGGCGACGGGAAACGGTGACATGACAGAGGTAGGAGCCGGCGCGGCGGGAATTATTCCCGAGTGACGCGCCGATCACCCCCGCAGTCTGACGCATCGGACGCGATGGAGTTCCGAGAAAGCGCCACATTCCTCCGGTGGCTGTCGGACTCGCTAGCCCATGGGCATCCGACTCCTTCTCACATTATTCGGTTGATGTGTTGCTGATGTAGGTCACGCTCTGCGTGACGGGCCCGTCACGCAGAGCGTGACCTACAAGAATTTCCTATCCCGGTTCCCAACTCCGCTTCAGGGGGCATGCAACTGGCTGCGCATCGCGGGGCTTCCCAACCGTCGAGAACCCGTCGAGAAAACTCACCCCTCTTTGCGCGGGACGATGGCCACGGCCGCCAGCACGAGCAGCACGGCCAAGCCGGTGCGCCAGTTGGGGTCACGTCGAAGTAGGCCCAGGCGAAACCGACGAAGACGAGCAGCGTGATCGCCTCCTGCATCACCTTCAACTGCGTCACGGTGTACTGGTCGTCGCCGAGGCGGTTCGCGGGCACCTGCAGCACGTACTCGAAGAAGGCGATGCCCCAGCTCGCCAGGATCACGATCCAGAGGGGATGGTTTTTGAACTTGAGGTGCCCGTACACGCCACGGTCATGAAGCCGTTCGACGCGACGAGCAGCAGGATCGGCCAGATTTTTTCCACGGCGGGCACTCCTCCCATTCGCCGCCCGATACCCCGCGGAAACCGCGCCGGGAAGGCGAATCGTTGCCCTCAGCCGCGCGGCCGCGTAACCTAGCGGAACATCCTCTGCGGCCGCCCATCGTCCGGGGTTCGAGTATGCCCATCGACGTGATCTGTCCGAAGTGCCAGACGAAACTCCGCGCCCCGGAAGAAGTCGTCGGGAAGAACGTCCGCTGCAAGAAATGCCAGGAGCGGTTCAAGGTGCCCAACCCCGGCGCGCCCGTCGACAGCGCCGGCGACACGCAACAGCTCAGCGTCGTCGAGATGCCGGTGCAACCCCCGAAGCCCGCGCCGGTCGCCCCCGCGCCGGCCGAACCGATGCTGCTCGACGACAGCGCCTTCGAAGATCCGATCCCCGCGCCGGCGGAGGCCGCCGTCGTTCCGAAACCGGCCGCCCTCGATCCCTTCTCCTTCGGCAGTGCTTCGGTCGATGATGACGACGATCGCCCGAAGAAGAAGCGGAAGCGCGACGAAGACGAGGACGACGACCGGCCCAAGAAAAAGAAGAAGCGCGACGAAGACGATGAAGTCGCGGCGGAGGAGCCGCCCAAAAAGAAGAAGCGACCGCGCGAGGATGACGACGAGGATCGTCCCCGGAAGAAGGAGAAGCCGCTGATCGGCGGGGAGCCGACCTTCGCCATGCCGGGAGTCGCGGAAGACCCGGCCCCGGTGGATGTGCCGCCGCCGGCGCACGTCGGGCAATTCGCGTTCGAAGAGCCGCCGCCCGCGCCGAAGGGCAAGAAGAAGCGTGTCGACGATGACGATGCGGACGACGAACCGCGCCCGAAGAAGAAAGCGAAGCGCGGCGACGACGATGGGGACGACGGCGAGGATCGGCCGAAGGCGAAGGGGAAAAAGCCGCCGGCGAAGAGCAGGAAACTGCTCTATATCCTCGGCGGGTTCGCGCTGCTTATGCTGCTCGGTTGCGGCGGGGCCGCGACCGCCGTCTACGTCTTCGTCTACCGCGCGGCCGATGCCGTCAGCAAGGCGACGCTCACCGTGGCGTCGGGAACGACGGTGAAGGAGGAGACGAAGGTCACCCCGAGCACTCGCCCGACGAAGCCCACGGGGAAAGAGCCGCCCGTTCCCGCCGGGTCGCCCGTCACGCCGTTCGCCGTGCCCACGGGCCTCCAAAATGGGACGGTGGTCGCGCCTGGCACCTCGATCCCCCTGCCGTTCGCCCCGGACTTCGTGAAGCAGGTGCACAGCTTCAACCCCGTTTCGGGGCCGATGGTCCTCGCGGTTTATCAATCCAACCCGGGGTTCAACGGCGTCGGCGCCGAAGACACCGTCGTCCGCCACGATCCCGGCAAGAAGGCGGCCAAGGAGGTGCTCACCAGTTTCACCGTGCCCGCCGACGGACTGCCGAACTCGCGGATTTTCGACCTCTCCAATTCCGGCTTCCAACTCGCCATCGAAGCCCCGAAAGGCCGACTCACGGTCTACAACTACGGCGACGGCACCGCGAGCATCCCCATCGATGTCCATGCGGGGCTGCCCGACCGGCAGGGGATCGCCGGCATCGCCTTCGCGGGTTCATTCGACGATCGCGTCGCCGTCGTCGATCTCTCCGGCGCGGTGGACGTCTGGCACGTCAAAGAGCGCCAGCGCATCGTCACCGGCAAGCCCGATCCCGGCAAGGCGGCCGTCGCCGTCGAGCGCCGGAAGCCGAACGCGGGCAAGGGGCTGATCGCGGGCAAGGGCTGGCTGAATCGCGTGATGTGGGACACGGGCGAATTCGATCCGGCCGTGAAGCTCCCGGCCAAGAGCGGCGTGCCGACACTCGTCACGTCCCAGACTGCGCAGGATCACACGGCCATCGTCCACACGCCCGAAGGCGACGGCGACCGGGAAGTGCTCGTCGTCGATAAGGCCGGTGCGGCCGTTTGGCGGGTGCCCCTCCCCGCGACGCTCGGAGCGCCGCGGGCGCTGAATTGGCTTCCGGGCGACGCGGTGCTGGCCCTGAGCTTCGACGCGGCGAACGGGATGATCCTGCTCGACTTCGCGTCGAAGACCCCTGCGGTGTACCTGAAGCCCGCGCAGGACAAGACGATCCTCGGCGCCACCGGCGACGTTTCCGTGCAACCGGATCCGAAGGCGGTCGGCAAAGCGGTGATCGTGAAGGCGAGCATCCCGGCCGATAAGCTCGCGGCGATGATCGAGGCGGCGAAGAACAACAAAACGCCGGAGCGGCTCTACGTCAAACCCGAAGGGTTGAGTCAGTAATCAGGCGAAGGCCCGGAGCGTGTGACCCCGCGCCGGCAAAGCCTCGCGGAGGGCGCAGGCGAACTCGAGCGCCGCCGGGTTGTCGCCGTGGACGCAGATCGTGCGGACGCCCCGCTCGCGGATCAGCCATTCGACCTGCGCGAGCGCTTCCTCCGCGGATTCGATCATCGCATCGGGACGATCCCGCGGCACCAGCGAACCGTCGGGCGAGTAGCGGCGGTCGGCAAATCCTTCGGCGATGTACGACTCGCACACCTTTTCCAACTCCGAGCCGGGCAGGCCGACGCACGGGAGCGCGAACGCTTCCGCCGCTTGGGCGACGCCCCACGCCGTCGCCGGATCGCGCATCGCGGCGTGGTAGAGCGCCCCGTGCGGCTTGAGGTACTTCACTTCGGCCCCGGCCGCGATCAGCGACGCGATCTGCCGGAAGCAGAGGCCCTTCACCGCGTGCGGTTCGAGTTCCGCCGCGACCCGGCCGAAGTTCGCCCAATCGGCGTAGCCGGGGTGCGCCCCGATGACAATGCCCTGGCGCCGGGCCTCCGCGACCGCCGCACGCATCTCGTCCGGCCCGCCCGCATGCTCGCCGCAGCAGATGTTCGCCGACGTGATGAGCCGCATCAGCTCGGCATCGTTCCCCGCGCCTTCGCCGAGGTCGGCGTTCAAGTCGATGAGCATGACGACCCCGCACCGAGGCCGATTTCGAGGAAGCGCAGCGGCCCGTCCGGGACGACCCGCACCGGGCCGAGGCACGCGGGGAGCAGGACGACATCTCCGATCTCGAACGGTTCCCCCGCCAGCGTTCCGCGCCCTTGAATGGCCACGGCGACGCGGCACTCGCCGGGTTCGCCCACCGTAACCGGGATGTCAGCGCGGTGGTGGTTCAGCGCGAAGTAGGGGCAGGCGACGAGCTCGTCGC
>Ga0136611_10002308_pt1 | contig 13262 bp, 12 predicted proteins | sample AntDrymUQ2232306_2_FD_106645 | JGI IMG/M metagenome (GOLD analysis project Ga0136611, IMG submission 106645) | Polar desert sand microbial communities from Dry Valleys, Antarctica - metaG UQ223 (23.06) | ecosystem: Environmental > Terrestrial > Soil > Desert | place: Antarctica: Dry Valley... | reverse complement strand
AGTTTAAAAGTAATTGTTTTAGGTATATGTAACAAGTGTGAACGATCTTCATGTTTACACATTAAATATATATCCTTAAATTTAGTTGTTGGTGACCGTATTGTACCGGCCGGTTTGTTTAGCGGCTGTAATTTAATTCACTTCTTTTCTGTTTAAATAAATTGATTAGTCGCAATTACCACTGCTAACAGACGCAACCTGGCTAGATGCTTTTTTCAAACTATTGTCCGCTTCCTGCGCCGTTATAGCGTAGCCGACACCGTTATTAGTCGTCGAGCTAGCAAAAATTACACCCAAAACCTGCCCATCCAAATTGACGAATGGCCCGCCAGAGTTTCCAGGTACGACAGTCGTTTGTATCGAATATACAGTTCGGTTAACCCGGCCGCCACCGTAAATGTCCCGGCCACTAGCTGTAAACCGGGCTAGTACAGCGCTGGCTACACCGGTGTAGTTGCCGCCATTCGGGTAGCCCAGGACTGCGCCGGTTTGGCCACGGGCAGCTACGTCTGTATTTAAAGCCAATGGTGGCCCGCTTAATCCTTGTACACGTAAAACGGCAATATCTAAGTTGGGGTCAAAATGCACCAGAGTGGCCCGTTTCCGACCAGCCGTATCATTTACAAATACCGACGACAAGCCAGCTACGACGTGGGCATTGGTTATTATAAGATCGCTGGCCGCTACAAAACCGGAACCATTTTTGATACCGCCGCAGCCATTGCCTTCGATTTGCACCACTGACGGCTGCAAGCGAGTAGTGACCGCTCTGACTGACTCGCTGCCTGGCGGAATGACCGGCTCCGTTTGACTTGGCTCCAGGCCTATGAAAACTTGCGGGAAGTCACCCAATCTTAACAACTGTTGCACTTCAGCCAATAAGCTGGGTGGCGACTGGAGTTTATTATCGATTGCCCTGATTATTTGAGACCCAGCCAACTGCCGGTTGAGCTCGTAAACTGGGGCTGCGTTTAGAAGGTTTGCGGACAGCCAAATTAACAGTAGGGTCAGGCTGCTGTTCAAAACCACACCGCCAGCTTTGTTGAGCCAGCCGAGTTTAATTCTTTTAAACAAAACTGCCAGCTTGTGGCCGACCGCCTCACCCACCCATAACCCGGCTAGCGCCCCCAGAATAATTAAAAAGATTATACCGCCAGCTGAAACACCTTCGTCAAACTGCTTGCTCAGGGGCAAGATGATTAAGGCAGTCAAAATTATTCCCGCCCAAAACCCGATTAACGAAAAACCCTGCTGCAAAAAACCATATTTATAACCGCGAACAGCCGCCGCTATAACAAATAAGATAATTATCAGATCGGCGAAGTTTAACATTCCAGTTAATTTTAAGCCTGATTAGCCGGTTAGGGCAAGTTGATGTTTGCCCGTTTGTTCGCAAGTCTGGCAAACGCCTTGGATTTCAAGCTGGTGGTCGGTGATCCGGTAGTTCAACTTTTGGCCCAACTTTTCTATAAATAACTCAATGGAAGGTATGTGGATAGCTTTTATGCTACTGCATGACAGGCAAGATATATGGTGGTGATGACTCGAAAATAAATCACTCAATTCAAATCTAGGCTTAGGCCCCAACGGAATTCGCTGAATAATACCTATCGTTTCAAATAAATCAATTGCCCGGTAAATGCTGGCTCTGTCAGCCTTGCCCCCTGCCCGTTCAATTATTTGTTGCAAACTAAGTGGCTCTTGCCCTTTTAAGCTGTCAAACACAGCCAAGCGCTGCCGGGTCAGGCTATGCCGGTGTTTATTAAGCAAATCAGTAAATATTGTTTGCGATGGGCTCATAATATAAGCCTACTTTAATTGCGATTCTTTCGCAATTAATAATTAACTATTATAATTTTAATCTGAAGTAATTCAATTTTTCGCATAAAACCATTAGCGTGATATATAATAATAGTACTAAATAAAACTGGTACAAAAAATGCTAAAAATAATACTAAAAAGTTTCGGGTTGCGAAGCGACTGTTGTGGTGCAAAAATAATTAGTTGGCATCATGATAAACAATATTGTGCCAAGTGCGAAAGTTGGTTGTTTCAAGCCGGCAACCAGCCAGTTGCAATTAAAGCTAAATCAACTTCCAGCCGGATTAAAGTTCCAAAATCCAGCCAGCCAGCGCGTCCTAAACTAGCGTAGCGCTACGTTATAGCTTGGTTGCGGCGCTTATATTGCACTGCCCTCCAATATTTTATTTTTAAATCACGGCTTCATTGTTTGTAAAGTGCCAATAATTATTAATCAGTTGGCGAAGCCTTTTTAACTACCTGTTAAAATGTAATGTATACAGTATGTTGTTAAAAGTAATCCACATACATTACATTTGTACGGGTACCTATGAAGGTTGAATGACTAAAGGGCTTGTGACCGGCTAGTATATTTATAGCATGAGGGCGGCAAAGGTTGATGGAGTAGATATCGTAGTAGTCCGGCGTTGATATCTGGTATAATTAGTACATAAACAAAACTACCAAAAAGTAATGGAGCCAGCTGCTATGACAAAAAATATCTTAAGCCAATACATACTTCACGATAACTCATCAGTTACCGGCGACTACTCCGATACTTATGTCTTACGTGTCAAAGACCTGCCTGATGCCCAAAAACCGCGCGAAAAAATGCTGGCGGCCGGACCAGGTCAGCTGTCAATTGCCGAATTGGTGGCCATTTTACTGGGGGTTGGGACTAAAAAAGAAGAGGTCTTAACGATGGCGCATCGGATTTTGAAAGAATATGGTGAACGGGCTATAGTCAGTGAAACTAATCCGCGGCGAATGTCTGATACGCTGGATATTCCCCTGCCCAAAGCCTGTCAAATTATAGCTAGCTTTGAGCTGGGACGGCGTTACTTTGAAAAACGGGCTGGTAAAGCGGTGTTTGTCAGTACAGCCCAGTCGGCCTACGATTATTTGCACGGCATGGGCCAGCTCAAAAAAGAACATTTACGAGGTCTATACCTCAATAGCCGTTACCAGGTAATCCACGAAGAATTAATTTCAGTCGGTAGTCTAACCTCCAGCATTATTCACCCCCGCGAGGTCTTCCAGCCGGCAATCGAACACGGTGCCATTGCGGTTATTATTGCCCATAACCACCCATCTGGCCGGTTAACTGGGACATATGCCGATGTTGAAGTCACCGAGCGCTTACTGGCGGCCGGTAGGATTTTGGGTATTGAGCTACTGGACCACCTTGTCATTGCTGGCAACAGTTACAAGAGCATTTTAGCTAGCAAATAGCTTATGCTATAATAAACTCACGTTCTAAAAAACAAATACAAAAATGAAACAGTTATATCGCAAATTATCCCTATTTTTAGTGGTGGTCGTCACATTTGGCGTCACTGTCTATGTTTGGCAAATCAAAAACCAACCAACGGCTCAATTACCGGTAACGGTTGTTGATATCGAGGCAAATCCGACGCCGTCTGAGCCAACGGTCGTTAAAAGCAAGGCGGGAACCCAAAACATTTCTTCAAATAAGCCAATCAAAGCATCAATCAAGGATGCGGAGATTGTTGACAGCAAAGGCAATAGCTTCCCATTAAGAGTCTATAAGCCGTTGGCCTTGACCGATCAAGTCCGGCCTTATAAGCCTCTAGACATGACCGACCAGGTACGAACTTACAAACCGCTACTCACGACCGATCCATCTGGTGACCAATGGTGGACTCGTAAAACCGGCCTTGACACCAACTGGGCCGACGCACCGGGCGTGCGACAAACTGTCGTCGCCGTAATAGATACCGGGTTTGGCCTGCGCCATGAGGAGTTTACCAACCGCTGGGCTATGAATAGTGGCGAGCAAGGTCCTGGTTCTACCGAATCGCCGTCCCGACTCAACTGCACCGATCGCCTATTACCGATTGATAAATCATGCAATTTGATTGACGATGATTATGACGACGTAGTCGATAATGAAATAGGTGTTACCACTCGCCAAAATCCATCCCGGCTCAACTGCACCGATCGCCTATTACCGATTGATAAATCATGCAATTTGATTGACGATGACAACAATGGCTTTGTTGACGACGTAAACGGTTGGGATTTTGCAAACAATGACAGCAGTTCACAGGCCGGCCAGACCGCCCCAACCGGCCCCGGCACCACTCATGGCACTCAGGTTAGCGGTGTACTGGCGGCTAACGGTAACAATGCCAAAGGCATAGCTGGTGTGGACTGGTCGACCCGTATTCTGCCATTGCAAGCCCTTGATGATGAGGGTTACGGCAATACCCTGACCGTTGCTCGGGCAATTTATTACGCCGCCGACCGGGGGGTGGATGTTATTAATCTGAGCTTAGGGACTGATCAGGAGGACCCTTATTTGCGCCAGGCCGTCCAATATGCGATTGATAATGGCGCGATTGTGGTGGCTGCTAGTGGCAATGACGGCTGTGACTGTATGAGCTACCCGGCTCGTTACCCGGAAGTAATAGCGGTTGGGGCCGAAAGTTACCTTGGTGGCCCAACTAGTTTTAGTAGCTACGGCGCTGAGCTTGATATTATGGCGCCAGGCGACCGGATTGCTACGCCTACCTGGACTAACAATAACCCAACGGCGGCTTATGCCACAAGCGTTGCCGGAACGTCATTTTCGGCGCCCTATATAAGTGGCCTGCTGTCACGGGCCCGCAGTCTGCAGCCAAATGCAACCTGGGCTGAGCTAACCAATGCCCTATTGTCTAAGTCTGATCACACTGGCCTGACGGTTGATGCGCCGACCTCGCCCAGGCTTGGATCTGGTTATGCCCGGGCCGATCAGTTTATAACCCGGCTCAAGACCCCGGCCAATCCTATCATGAGGTATAACTTTACCGGTATGTCGGCGGGCCATCCGCTGAGCAGCGGACTGGTCTACCAGTGTGAGCCAACGGAATTTTCAACCACCAAAGTGTATGAACTTGGTCTTAATGGAGACACTATATATACGGTTAATGCTTTGGAAAATAACCGGTTGCAAACGAACGGTTGGTTGGCTAAATCAACTTGGCGGGCCTGCGTGGGGCTGGCGATAGATAGACCGGTGACCGCCCGAAATGTTAATTTGCTGTCTGAAATTTTAAATAAACAACCCGATAAAACTGCCGGTTTAAGCTTATCACCACGCGGTCGAAACTTGTACGTCAATCCTAATTTAGCCCAGCCCGGCCGCCCGACTGCCATTACATCTGCGGCGACCGGTATTTGGGTGGGCGATTTTACAACTGATGTCAGGGCGGTAGCGAACCAAATTGTTAGTGCATCCGAGGCTAGTAATTCACTTGCTACCCTAGTAGCGTATAATATTCCGGCTCGTGATTGCGGCAGTTACTCAGCCGGCGGGGCCAACAGTAGCCAAGCCTACGATAGCTGGATTAGACAGTTAGCCGACGGCATCGGCCGGCGATCGGTCATAGTCATATTGGAACCGGACGCTCTGGCTCAGATTGGCTGCCTGACTGCGGCCGATCAAGCCAGCCGCTACAGTGATTTGTCAAATGCCATCAATATTTTAACAATCAAAACCAACGCCATAATATATATTGACGCCGGGCATTCCGATTGGATTAGTGCGGCCACAATGGCCGAGCGGCTTACTAAAGCCAATCTTGCCAAAGCCCGCGGGTTTTCATTGAACGTGTCTAACTTTCAGACGACAGCCAATAGCATAAATTACGGCGAGCAATTAACTAATTTAACGGCTAAACCCTATGTCATTGACACCAGCCGGAATGGTCGGGGTCCAAATGGCGAATTTTGTAATCCGGCCGGCAGGGCGCTGGGCCGCCGCCCAACAACCACTGCGACCGGCAATCTAGACGCTTATTTATGGGTAAAAGTCCCTGGCGAGTCCGACGGGGCCTGCAACGGCGGTCCAGCGGCCGGTGTTTGGTGGGATGAATATGCCAATGAGCTAGTTGCCAACTCCACTAATTGAGTCTAGTTGCCGAATGTAAGGCATTAATAAAGGTTTACCTAAAAGTCAAGACAGCTTTACATCTACCGATTACGGATATGCTGGACAACAAGTTTGGTGGCAATCATGGCTAGTAAAGCCAGGGGTATTGCCGGGTCTACTCTGTGATTGAGGCTTTGTACCACCATAGCAATTATCAACACGCTAGCGCCTACAATATAAGCCGATCGGCTAGCAATCGCCTGGTTGAAGGCCTCCCGCTCGTCATCGGGTTGTTCGCGCCATAAAAACACTAGAAAAGCGCTGATCAGACCCAATACAACCACCAAAAGTAACATCTGGGCGCTGGTTGGCATTACAAAAGTGCCAGGTGCAACAGCCAATAACGACATAATGCCCAGCCCGGCCAACAACACAATATCTGATAGCAGTTTATATTTTTTCATACTGAAATAATTCCTCTACTTTATTACCCAAGGCGTCGGCTAATCTGAGAGCCAGCAGTACGCTAGGGACATAGTTACCCTTTTCGATGGCGATAATGGTTTGACGGGTCGCCTGGACTTTAGCAGCCAGATCGTCCTGGGTCAGCTTTAAGCCGGTCCGGGCCTGCCGGACGCAATTGACAACGGTGTGACCTTTATCTTTTACAAACATCTCAATGTAAAGTTAACACTACTTTTGTAAATATGTAAATAACATAAAATAGCGTATTGTAGATAACATAGTCTATGGTCAAACATTTTAAACAAAAGATACTAAAACTCAAACAACAAAGACGTGACCCGCGTTATATTTTTGTAATCGCCGGGGCATCGGTTATATTTGCGATTTGCTTTTTACAGGTATTGCAAGCAGGTTTATTCGACAGCTTTGAGCGGCCGGTTTTCGGCTATTTTAATTCTTTGCCATCGGCCTACAGCGGTTTTATGTCTGCAATTACGCAGCTAGGTGGCCTGGGCGGGCTCATAATATGGTGTGGCCTAGCCTGGTATTTAGTCAATAAAAGAGCTGCCTATACTGTGTTGGCAACTGGCTGGTTGGCCTGGACTGTGGCAAAAATAGCCAAAGCTATCGCTCACCGTGGCCGGCCTGGTGAATTTGTGGCCGATATAAACTTATCAAGCGGCGAAATTCTCACCGGTTATGGGTTTCCATCAGGGCACGCCACTCTATCAGCGGCCGTAGCGGCTGTATTGTACTACCAGATTGAACCAAAATACCGCAAATATTTATTGTTGACTGTTTTGCTGGTTGGAGTCAGCCGGATGTATCTGGGGGCTCATTTTCCGCTGGATATCTTTGGCGGTTGGGCCCTGGGCGCACTAATTGGCGCGGGCATTGTTACAATATTTGGAGTATCAGTTAAGGGTCTGCAGGCCGCCAAACTCAAACAGTTTCTTAATTCAAAGGGCATGGCAATAGCGTCGCTTAAGTTTGCTGATGTTGATGCCCGAGGCTCTCAGCCGATATTCATCAAAGACCAGTTTGGTGAAGCTTATTTTGGCAAAGTATTTGGCAAGCAAGAGCATGCCGCTGACTGGCTGTTTAAAATATTTAGGCTGTTTCGTTATAAAAACTTACAGGCCGAGGAGCCCCATTTAAGCAGTCGGCGCAATGTCGAAATAGAAGCTTTTGCCATGTTATGGGCTAAACAAGCTGGCGTTCGGGTAGCCCGGATCTGTGACATTTACCATTTTGGGACTTATTGGATATCAATTCAACAAAAGCTGGACGCTATTGCCCTGTCGGAGCACGGTCATATTCTGCAAACTTCGTTAGACGATGCTTGGCGTCAGGTTCAAAAATTGCATGACGCCAATATTGCTCACCGCGATTTGCGGTCTGCCAACCTGATGATTGATAAAAAGGGTCAGGCATGGATTATTGATTTTGGTTTTGCTGAAGTATCGGCCTCCCGGCAGCGACAGTCGATGGACAACGCCGAATTACTAATGTCGATGGCGCTAGTTGCTGGGGTAGACCGGACAATTCTGGCTGCCAAAAAAGCAATTGGTGCGAAAGAACTTAAAAAAGCTTTGCCGTATTTACAAAACGCTGTCTTTAGTGGTGCTACGACCAAACAACTTAAAGGCAGTAAGGACACCCTAAATGACCTAAAATCAAAATTAAAAGACGTCTTAAATCTGAATGATGAAGTCGACGAAGCCCAAGTTATAAGGATAAATCGTCGTAAATTAATAAATATATCTTTGTTGGCGATATTTATATATGTTATTGCCCCGCAATTTGGAGCTTTTAAAGAAGCGTTACAGGCTACCCAAATAGACAGCTATTTCTGGATATTAGCGCTAGCAATTGCGTCTTTGTCGACCTACGTGCTTACTGGTATTATTTATGCTGCGCTGGCTAATGTACCACTCAAGGTGTGGCAGGCTTCGCTAGTCCAACTGGCGGCATCGTTTATCAGCAAAATTGTACCCGGCGGTATTGGTAACACCGGTTTAAACGCCAAATACATGACCCGGGCTGGAATGGATACTTTAGAAACGACAGCCGTTATAACCAGTCAGGCATTTATCGGCTTTGTCATGTTTATGGTTCCGCTCGGGTTGTTTTTACTGCTTAATGGATCGAACATATTTAATTTAATAGATATCAAATTCAACCCGGTTATATTAATTATTGTCTTGGCGGTAGCCATACTTATACTAATAATTGCAGTTGTCATCAGAAAAATAAGATTGTTTATAATCCAAAAAATTTCGGCCGCAATTGAAGGCGTCAGGAATATGTCATTACCTCCCCGTGATTTGGCAATTTCGAGCTTGGCTTCCCTGGCCGTCACGGCGGCCTACATCTTTTGTTTATACGCTTCCCTAAAAAGCATCGGCGTCACAATTGGTATCTCGGGCGTTGTACTAGCTTATGCGACAGCCGTAATAGCCAAATCTGCTATCCCGACACCCGGCGGTTTGGGTCCGGTCGAAGCTGCCATGATTGGAACCTTACTGGCAATCGGCGTCAGTAATAATGATGCCATATCGGGCGTTATATTTTACCGAACAGCGACATTTTGGATTCCTATCCCGTTCAGTCTACTGGCTTATAAATATATAACTAACAAAAAATTGATTTAATTAAACCTTTTTGTAGTGACCAGTAAATTTTGATATAACCCTGTTTTCCATACGACTTATAATTTTGTCTGGCAAACTTGCTGTCCCACCAACCCGCTTAACCATTAGCGAATAAATGCCTGATCGGTTGGCGCCTAAGATGTCTTGTAATAAGCGGTCGCCTATCATAACTACCTCGGCACTGCCTACACCCAGTTCGGCCAAGGCATGTGACATATAGCGCTTACTGGGTTTACCGTAAATCCCAACCGGATGGATAACGGCTGTGGCATGTAAATGCTGTTTTAACTCTTTTAGACTGCGGCTACGAGGCCGGTTAGTGGCTATTACTACATTCAGGCCGCAATTTTTTAGTCTGGCTGACAAATCTGAGTCAATATCAAACTTGCCTCGGTCGACCACAGTGCCATCCAAATCAATCAGGCAGGTCGTAATGCCTAAATTTATCAAGAAGCTATAGTCAATAGTTTGCACCGACTGGGCTATAAAATCTGGCTTGAACGTAAAAGCGGCTGCTTTATGATTGTAATTTTTATGAGCTAGCATTTTTTGTTATCTGGTCGTATTGTTTTATCAGATCATAGCAGTTTTCACTTTGCAGTTCACCCAATGATTTGCTGCGACGCAGGGCTAGCGGCTTAATGGCTATCCCGCCCCGGCTATTGAAGTCGCCGTAAACTCTTAGCATCAAAGGTGATATCCGAATGCAAATATCATCGGCTATTTGGTTGACGCAATCTTCGTGGAATGAACCATGGTTACGGTAGCAGCCCAAATACAGTTTGAGGCTCTTGCTTTCGATACACAGTTTGTCAGGTACATAGACAATTTGAATGACCCCCCAATCCGGCTGGCCGGTCATCGGACATAGACTGGTAAACTCGGTACACTCTAATCCGATGACGTACGGGCTCAACGGGTGTTGGTTGTCGAAGACCTCGAGCGTGGCGCTGACGGGGTTATCGTAACGGTAAGTAGTGTTGTTGCCTAGGGCGGTTAGTTTGGATGTATCACTCATGTTGCCTCCTGATAAGGTTATGCCTTGCCCGGACTTTTACTGGGGGGCTGGTTTGACGAGCTGGCAAATGGATTGAAGTCGGTTTTAGTATCTAGTGGGTCAATATTTTCGGCTCGTTTCAAAAAGCCGACTACGGCGTAAGTGACTGGCGTGAAAAGAACTTCGATACTGAGTTTAATGACATAGGTTGTGACTGCTAATCGGGTAAGATCAGCTCCACTCAACACCCCGGCAAACGCCACCGTGCAAAAAACTACCGTATCGGCACCCTGCCCCAATATAGATGAGCCGATTGTCCTAGCCCATAACTTTTTGCCGCCAAAATAAACTTTCATTTTGGCCAAAACATATGAGTTTATGAACTCGCCAACCACGTAACCGCAAATACTGGCCAAAACCAACCGCGGTACAAACCCCAAAATGGTTTGGTAGGCTGCTTGATTGGGCCAGAACGGTGCCGCCGGCAAAGCGCCCACTAGTAGTAGCGCCAAACTTAAGAATACCAAAGACACCAACCCAACCCATATAACACTGCGAGCCTTGGCGTAACCGTACACTTCGGTAAAAACGTCACCTAAAATATAGGCCAACGGGAATAGCACCGCCCCGCCAACAAAGGTCAGCCCGGCAAGGCTGATGACCTTAGTAGAAACAATATTGGAAGTAATAAGGACGGCCACAAACAAACCCAATGCAATATTGAAATATTTGAACTGAGATATGACCGGCCGCTCAAGTTGGGCGCTGGGTTTAGACATTCATCTATAATAGCAGATTTATTCGCCTATGGCGCGGAGGGCGAACCAGCCAATTTGAGGCAGGCTGAGTTTGGTATTGGCGGGTATAAGAAACTGTTCAATCCTATCCGGTTTGGCAACTTGGCCAATGTGTGGATTAAAGTCATCCGGATAGACTTCGGCTGTGAGTGAGCCAGCTTTGTAGTCTACGATTAAAATGGTTGGTGGATTGGTGTCGCCGCAGTATTTGTTGTTCCATGACTGTAGCATGTGGGCATAGTGTGGTTCGGGCATATACTAATTGTAGCATATAAAATAACTAATGTCAACATATGAAAACCCGAATTATTAAGGGCAAGCCTGACACACCTGGATAATGATCTGCATGTTAAATAAAGTACATAAGCTTAAGCTTCATAATCTGTTGTAACTGGTTAATAGCGAGTAATGTCATAGAAGCTTGTTTATAGCCACTATACAATCCCCCTCGTACTAGCTAAAAAACACCTTGGAGGGTATTTATTTATGAAGAACTACAACAAACGTTTATCAGCATTAGTAATAGGGGGTATTACTACTTTAGCAATTACCGGCTTGCCATACACGGTTTTGGCGGTGGACAAGTCAACTAAACCGGTTGAAACATACCTTACTGCAAACATAAGCCAGTTGAATGAAACAGGTGTAACGGGCACGGCCGTTTTTGAGACGGTAAGTGGCACAGCCTCTACTAAACCAAGCTTTAAAGTGGATTTGAAAGCAACTGGGACGGTGCCTGGGAAAACCCATCCGGTTCACATCCATGGCAAGCTCAGCAAAGAAGTAGCACTTTGCCCGACAACTAGTGCCGACGTCAATAAGGACGACTTTATATCGGTTGTCGAAGGCGCCCCAGCTTATGGGCCAATCAAAGCCAACTTGACATCACCGCAAACACCATTTGGGCCAAGCCCAACCCCGTTACTGTTCGCGCCATTTGCTGGCACGGCCGACAACAACAATTTCCCTAAATCCAATGCTAATGGCGATGTATCTTTGAGTCAAACCTATGAGTTTGATAGTAGCGAAGCAGCCCAGGAAGCTATGGAATCTATTTTGCCATTAAAAGATCAGGCTATAGTAGTGCATGGCGGTATGGCTCCAGCCAGCGTTGACGCTGATGCATTTGCGGCTTTGGGCATGCCCATTACCGGATCGCCTACAGCCGTCGTTTATGATGTATTACTGCCAGTTGCCTGTGGTGATATAAGTGAAGTTGCAAATGATGCCCCAGTCACCCCGGCACCAATGCCTACCCCACCCGTTCAGGATATGCCAAAAAGCGATACTACCGCTGTAACTAATTTTCAAACCAGGATTGATATGTTGAAGTCCAACTTTGATAACGCTGCCCAAGCAGCTCAAGCCAAATTTGAAACCGATCGGGCCACTAACAAAGGCGAAGCCCGTGACCGTTACATCGGCACGTTGCAGTCGGCCCGCGACCTCTACATAAACCAGTTCTTTGAAGCCCGCAACCAGCTGGTCGACCAGCTCAACCGGTCAGGTTCAACTGAACTGCGCAACACGGTAACGACTAACGCCGAAAAGAAACTAAATAAATTTTCGGAAATGTTTGAAGTTTCTAAAAAAGAGTTTGTTGAGAACACGAACCTTTAAATATTAATTTAACCCTATGGCTGCCCTGGTACTTACTTGTCCGGGGCAGCCTTTTTATATATATGGTTTAGTAGGGATAACTTACGCAGAGAATTGTTGGGTTATAAGTGTTCCAATAGTATGTCAATAGGTAGCTCAGCCTTATCTTTTATGGCTAGCTTGTTCTATCATGTAAGCTGCCACTTCTCGCTCTGCGCCAACTTGCGCCCCCTCGGCCCAAGCGGCTGCACTTAAGGTATCCACCAAGTTTGGAAACTCCATAGCTAGCAGTTCGGTAGCCATCTTTGCGGCCATACTGCAGTTTCGCCGATTGTCGGGACCTAGATTAGCCATTATTACGACGGCAACTTGATTGCCCCAAACACTCATCTCAAACTGACCGACATTATGTAAGGGATCAGTGCTTTGACATACGCCATCCAATTCTGCCATCTCTCCCACTTCGGCTGCGAAAGAGAAAGAAAGTTTCAGATCCTTGGAGGATTGGGGCGGATGATGTAAAAATTCAATCATATATTATTCATTGTACCATATAATAGTTATACGTCAAATAAATTTATTAAGGCTTTAGCAGTTTGTTTATATGATTTTTTGTGAGCGAGTTATTGAAGTGGTTACCATCAACATACTGGTTCAGTTATGCACTTAAATTGAAGCTTGCCAGGCTACTAGCTGGGACAGTCTGCTTCACGAACGATTGACCTGGTGTAGGAGCCGGACGCTTCAAAATCGGGGGGTTTGATGGCAACGTTCGTTTTAAAGATAAACTCTATATTAGGGGGTGTATTTGTAGTTTTGGCTTGATCTTGGGCTGGGCGGACAGTTAAAATATT